>Ga0247735_1000066_pt1 | contig 63142 bp, 63 predicted proteins | sample UWRJL178409R2_FD_180934 | JGI IMG/M metagenome (GOLD analysis project Ga0247735, IMG submission 180934) | Plant litter microbial communities from Arlington Agricultural Research Station in Wisconsin, United States - UWRJ-L178-409R-2 | ecosystem: Environmental > Terrestrial > Plant litter >... | reverse complement strand
GTCGAGGCGACGATGCCGTCGACATGCTCGAACTGTGTGCGCGGGTCCGTGCGGGCCGCGGTGTAGATCTCGGTCGGCTCCCCGAAGAGGAAACGCAGCGCATCGAGGTGGTGCACACTCATGTTCGCCAGCGTCAGCCGGTCGTAGCCGGAGAGGAATCCCTGCCAGTGCGGGATCGCCCGCATATCGATGGTCGCGATGACCGGCGTACCGAGTTCACCAGCATCCAATATCTGCGACAGCACCCGGATCGACTGGTCGTAGCGCATGTTCTGGTTGACCGACAGGATCTTTCCGGCTGCCGCGGCCTCATCGCGGAGCTTGACGGCCTCGTCGAGGTCGAGGGCGAGCGGCTTCTGGGCGAGGATGCCGCGGATGTGCGGCTTGGTCAGCGCGTAGCGGATCAGTTCGGGCTGCAGGTCCGGCGGGTAGGCGATATCGAGCACCTGCACACGCTCGTCGTCGATCAGTTCGTGTGGGGTGGGATGCACCGTGTTGATGCCGTAGCGCGCCGCGACGGCCTCGGCATTCGACCGCGTGCGGGATGCGATGGCCACCACATCGAAGCCGGCTTCCGCATAGGCGGCGAGCTGCACCTCTGACACGATCATGCCGGCGCCGATCACACCGATTCTTTGGTCGCGCGCTCGAATCTCACCATCCGGGAAGAGAGCCGTTGGGCTGTTCACGTCGATTTCTCCTATCGCCTCATTGCGAAGTTTCGATCTGTACAAGCTGACTGTACGGGTCAGACGGGCTTCCTGAGTGAAGCTCCGACAATTATGTTAGCGCTACTGGTAACGCTATTACAATTGCGCTAGGGTCCCAATTATTACCTGTTCCATCGTCGCCCGCCGCAACAGCGGGATAACGACGAACGGGTTGCAGGAGTTCCCCCACCGGGTTTCAAAGGAGAAATCATGAGGCATCCACGCAACAAATCCATCGCCCGCCGCCTCGCGCCGGCGATCGCCACGGCAGCGACCTTTATGCTGCTGGCGGCCTGTTCGAGCGCACCGGCTGATCCATCGGAACCTGCCGCGGGCGACGGGGGAACCGAAAAATTTGTCATCGGTTTTGAGCAGCCCCTCGGCGGCCAGGCCTGGCGCGAAACGGGTCTCGCGGCACTGCAGGCCCTGGCCAACACCCCCGAATACAAAGACAAGGTCGAACTGAAGATCGTTCGGACCAACGACAACGACGCTGCGCAGCAGAACGCGGCGATGCAGAACCTCATCGCGGACGGCGTCGACGTTATCCTCTTCGACCCGGCATCCTCCTCGGGCGCGGATGCTGCCATCACGCAGGCCACCGCGCAGGACATCCCCGTCATCGCCAACGGCGGGCCTTATGACAACGACAACGTGTATGTCGTCTCCACCGACTGGGGCAATGCTGGCACGATCGGCGCCCAGTGGCTGCTCGACAACCTCGGCGACAACAAAAAGGTCGCCGTACTCGAAGGCCTCGCCGGGGTCCCGCTCAACGACGGCACAATGCCCGGCGTGATCAGCATGCTGGAAGACGGCGGCGTTGAAATTGTCGCCCAGGGCACCAACGGCTGGAACGAAGCGACCGCCCAGCAGAACATGGCAAACATCCTGCGGTCCAACCCCGACATCGGCGGGGTGTACTCCTTCCTCACCGGCGGCCAGGGCGTTCCCGAGGCGTTCAAAGCAGCTGACCTCGCCTTTGTCCCCACCGTCGGCGGCTCCGGTTACAACGGCGAAGCGTGTGAGCTCACCGAGAACGAGGCGGCCGGCCTGACCGGCAACATGGTGTTCGGGCAGCCCGCAATCTACGCCAAGGGCCTCGAGCAGGCAGTCAAGCTGCTCGAGGGTGAAGACATCGAGCGCGAGCAGTTCTACGCACCGCTGGAGATCACCACCGAGAACGCCGCGGACTACTGCCTCGACGACCAGCCGGCGAACTTCCAGCTCGGCTACAACTTCGAGGACCTGAACATCCAGCTGGCCGATGTGCTCAAGTACTACGAGGGCAAGTAGTCGCCTGATGGAATCGCAATCCACCGGTGGTGCCACGGCGATCGCCGTGGCACCACCGGCACCACCGGAAGCCCTGCTCGTCGCCCGGAACCTGACGAAACACTACGGGGCGGTCACCGCCGTCGATGACGTCAGTTTCTACTGCCTGCCCGGCGAGGTGCACGCCCTGGTCGGCGAGAACGGGGCGGGTAAAAGCACCGTCGCCAAAATGCTGGCCGGCGCCGTCGCCCCCACCTCCGGCCTCATCACCGCCGGTGGCGTAACCCTCGACACCGGGCGGATCCGGGATGCTCGCCTCGCCGGGGTTGCCTGCGCCTTCCAGGAACTCGCGCTTGTCCAGGATTGGACGGTGGCAGAGAACCTGGCCCTTCCCGACGGGTCGCCGCTGCGCGGCTTCTCGCAGCGCGGGGCCGCCAAAGCCGCCGAAGCCCTGCTCAGCGGTCTCGACCTCACCCACATCGACCCGCGCGCCCAGGTGGAAACGCTCACCCTCGCGGATCGCCAGCTTGTCGAGATCGCCAGGGCCATCGGGGCGAAGCCGAAGCTGCTCATCCTCGACGAAGCCTCCTCCGCCCTTGCGCCTCCCGGGGTCGCCTGGCTTTTCACCCGGATCCGCGAACTCACCGCGATCGGCACCAGCGTGATCTACGTCTCGCATCGCCTCGGTGAACTGGCGGAGATCGCCGACCGCGGAACGGTGCTGCGCGACGGCCGTGTGGCCGGCGAATTCCACCGTGGCAGCTGGACCGAGAACCAGCTCATCTCGATGATGGCCGGGCGTGAAGCCTCCCGCGCTTTCCCGGCCGCCCCTCCCCTACCGGTGAGCGACCGGGCTCCCGTGCTCGAGGTCGAGAACCTCGTCGCCGAAGGCCTCAATGGGGTCTCGCTCTCGATCAAACCCGGCGAGATCCTCGGTATCGGCGGACTGCAGGGGCACGGCCAGGCCGAGCTGCTTCGCGCGCTGTACGGGGCGATCCCCGCGTCGGCTGACGGGTGGAGCATCGACGGCCGGGCGGTGAAACGCCTCACCCCCGCCCGCGCCGTGCGCCTCGGCGCCGGGTATGTTCCCGAAGACCGCAAGCGGGAAGGCCTCGCACTGGAGATGGGGGTGGGAGAAAACCTGCTCGCGCCGTGGTTCCGTCCAGCCCAGCTCGGCGGCGCCCCGCGGTTGGCCAGCGAAAAGAACTGGATGTCCGGGGTACTCGGGTCGCTGTCCGTGCGCACCCGCGGACCGCTGGAAGCGGCCGGTGCACTGTCCGGCGGCAACCAACAGAAGCTTGTTTTCGGACGCTGGCTGGACCGCGATCGCCGCCTCATCCTGCTCCACGACCCCACCCGCGGCATCGATGTGCGCGCCAAGCAGGAGCTCTACCGCGCCATCATCGACCTCTCCGCCTCGGGCGTCGGAGTGCTCTGGTTCTCCACCGAGGTCGAAGAACTCGTGCACGTGTGCCACCGCGTTGTGGTGCTCTACCAGGGCAAGGTGGCCGACGAACTGGACGGCGACCGCCTGACCGCCGAGGCCGTTGTTGGTGCCGCCGTCGGTTCAGCATCCAAACACAAGGGACTGTCATGACAACTGCAACGGTTCGGCCACGACAGGCCGGCGCCCTCAGGCTGTGGAACGCCCCGGGCATCACCCGGCTTCGCCGGGAAGGTGCCGTCGCGCCCATCACGGCATTCGTCGCCTTTTTTCTTGTCTACGTGATCATCAACCCCGGCCTGCTCACCCGGTTCCAGCTGCAGACGGCGGGCAACCTCGTGGTTCCGCTCGCGCTCGCGGCACTCGGGCAGCTGATCATCGTGCTTGTGGGCGGCATCGACATCTCCATCGGCGCGATCATGAGCCTGGCCAACGTGGTGTTCGCGACCGCAATGGTGAGCCTGCCCGTTCCGCTGGCCATCCTCGCCGGCATCGCGGCTGGCCTCGCCTGCGGCCTTTTCAACGGGTATTTGGTCGCCTATCTGAGGTTGCCGGCCATCGCCGTCACCCTCGCGAGCGCTTTTATCATCGGGTCAATCAGCCGGGAAGTAATGGACCGCCCGGGAGGCGGGATCACCCCCGAGTTCTATCTCGCGACCAGTGGGGAACTGCTGCCGTTTATCCCGATCTCACTGTTCTGGCTCGCGGTCATCGCGACCGGACTCTGGTTTGTGCTGCAGCGCACCGCGCTCGGCCGGCACATCTACGGGGTCGGCTCGAACATGGACAGCGTCAGCGCCGCCGGGTTGAACGCCCGCGGTGCGCAGCTCGCCGCCTTCGCGCTGTCGAGCGTTATCGTCTCCTTCGGCGCGATTATGCTGGCCGGATCCACCATCACCGGGGACCCGCGCAGCGGCGATCCCTACCTGCTCAGCTCGATCGCCGCCGTCGCCCTGGCCGGGGCGAGTTTCACCGGCGGGCGGGGAAGCATCATCGGCACAATCCTCGCCGCCTGCACCCTCGGCCTGGTGGGCAGCCTGCTGTTTTTCGCCGGCATCAACTCGTACTGGCAATACGTCATTTCCGCCCTCATCGTGATCTCGGTGGTGGGCATCCCGGTGATCTGGAAAAAGATCTACCTGGCGCTCAGGAAGGCCAACTCATGACAACGACGTCATCCACCCCGGCAACCCGGCAGGGTCCCGGTGAATCGTCCACTGCGGGCGGCACCGAGACGGGCGCACCCCGACGCAGGGGAAGCGTGAGCCGGATTCTCAACAGGATGCCGCGCAGCGCCTGGCCGCTGCTCGTTTTTGTGCTTTTGTTTGTGATCGGCGGACTGATCCGCCCCAACCTGCTGTCCCTCGATTCCCTGATCGGCACCGCGACGTTCGCGATGATCCTGGCGATCGCCTCGTTCGGGCAGACCGCCGCGGTCATCCAGGGCGGAATCGACCTGTCCGTGCCCAACACCATCGCGTTCTCGGCTCTCAGCTACCTCACCCTGATCGGCCCACTCGGGCCGGTCGGCGGCTTCATCGGGGCGCTGCTGGCCGGAACCTTGATCGGGGTTGTTAACGGCACGATCGTGGCCAAACTCGGACTGACCCCGATCGTCACCACCATCGCGATGAACGGCCTGCTCTTCGGGGTGGTGTTGCTGACCTTCAAAAACTCGGAACTGACCGTCATCCCCCAGTTCCTCACCGACATCACCGCCACCAAGATCGACGTGTTCGGCCTGCGGGTCGCCGCGGTGCTTCCGCTCGGACTCGCCCTGATGCTCCTGCTGCAGTTTGTGCTCAGTTACACCGGCTGGGGCCGCTCCCTCTTCCTGGTGGGATCCGCCCCCGAGACGGCGAAGCTCGCCGGGCAGCCGGTCGACCGCATCCGGATCGCCGGGTACGCCCTCAGCAGCCTGCTCGCCGCCTTCAGCGGGATCGTCATCGTTGGGTTCTACGCCCAGGCATCTGCGACCATGGGCAGCGAATACCTGCTCGGCAGTGTCGCGGCGGTACTGGTCGGCGGCGCATCCATCGCCGGTGGGCGCGGGTCGATGATCGGCACACTCGGCGGCGCCCTCGTACTCGGCCAGGTGGCGACGCTGGTCGCCGTCGCCAACCTCGGCTCCAACATCCAACAGCTGATCTACGGGGTGATTGTGCTGATCGTCATCGCGCTCTACGCCAAACGCGGCCGCGACTGACCGTCAATTCCCGGCTGCCGGATGACGCCGCGTTACGCCCACCAACAACCGTGGTTTTACTTACCCATGAAGGGACGCGCATAATCGAAGAAGCAACGTAAGCCGTTGTGGATCCGCCGAGACACCAAACCCCGGCGGCATGCCAGAGAAGTCAGTGAACCGCGAGTCAGACAGAAGCAACGCTGTCGGATGCTCCGGTGTCACAGCCTTGCCATGGCATAGCGTGCCGCAGGCCCTTCACGGGCGTCCTGCGCAGCATCCATCACAGGACTCACGATCCTGTTCCGGTTTCGACGTTGGAAAGATCAGGCTGAAATGCTGAAAGTAACCGTTCTGGTTGGCAACCCCAAGCCCCAGTCCCGCACCCTCAAAGTTGCCGAAGCCGTGGTGTCCGCGGTTCTGGCACCGGGGTCGTACGACCTGGTGAGCATCGACCTCACCGACCATGCCAAACAGATCTTCGATTGGCCGGCGCCCGAGATCGCCGCGCTCAGCGAGCGTGTCGCATCGAGCGACCTGCTGGTGGTGGCGTCGCCCACCTACAAGGCCACCTACACCGGCCTGCTCAAGTCATTCCTCGACCGTTACCCGGCCAACGGGTTGAGCGGTGTTGTCGCCATCCCCGTGATGACCGGCGCGGACGCCACCCACTCGATGGGTGTCGACGTGAACCTGCGGCCGCTGCTGGTGGAGCTCGGCGCGAGTGTCCCCACGCGCGGACTCTATTTCATCGCCAGCCAGTTCGACCACCTCCCCGAGATTGTGGAGACCTGGGCGACCGAGAATGCGCCGGCGCTGCGCGTGCTGCGAAACTCGACGGCGGACGGGGTGACCGCATGACCCTCCTCGACGCCAACCTGCAATCGGAGTCAGCCATCGACGTTCACGGTTTCAATGCCCCCACGGGCAACGCCGCCGAGCTGCGCGCCGCATTCGGCCACTTCCCCTCGGGTATCGCTGCTCTCAGCGCCATCATCGACGGCGCCCCGAAAGGCCTCGTCGCTTCCTCCTTCTCCGTCGGGGTGTCCTTCGACCCACCGATCGTCGCGTTCTCGGTGCAGAACACCTCCACGACCTGGCCGGTACTGCGCACCGCACCGACCATCGGTGTCTCCATCCTCGGTAAAGACCACGCGGAGGTTTGCGCGCAGCTTGCATCCCGCTCCGGCGACCGTTTCCGCGGGCTCGATCTCATCGAAACCGACACCGGGTCGCTCTTTATCGGCGGCTCCGCGCTGCTGCTGGACTGCGAAGTGCTGTCGGAGACACCCGCGGGTGACCACCACATCATCCTGCTCGAGGTGAAGTCGCTCAAGGTCGAGGCGGGCATCGAGCCCCTCGTCTACCACGGCGCCGCGTTCCGCCAGCTGGCTCCGACCTACGAAATCTAGCCCCGGTCACGCCCCACAGATCATCCCTTTGACGGACGCCCCACGCCGGCGACCGATCTAGTTTGGGGAGATGGCCGAATCCCGAGCGAGCGTCCGGACACCAACTGCGGCGAGCGCACCCGGGATCTCAGCCCCGAGCAGCCCGGGGCTCGGGCGGGCGCTGGCCCTCGCTGGCGTGGTGCTGTGGCTTGCCTCGTTCGTTGTGCTCGCCGTCGCGTCGCCGGAAGGCCTCCGCCAATCCACCGACCCCGGCTCCGCTTCTACCCCGCTGTGGGTGATTGTGCTGCCGGTGGCCGCGGCTATCCCGCTGATCCGGATGCTGCCCCGGACAACGCCCGCGCTTCCACCACTGGTGGCCGACCGCAGGATGGTGCGCCGGAGCACCGCGGCGCTTCTGGCCTGCGCCCTCGTTTTCACGCTGCTGGTTCGGGTCACGGAGGCCAGTGCAACCGGGTGGTATCTGGTGGCGAAAGTGGTGGTGTTGATCACCGTGCCCGCCGTGTTGGTGTGGCGCAGCCGATCGGCGATCAGCATCCCCGGGGCGACGCAGCCCTGGCAGTGGTGGCCGCCGATCGTTGTGGTCGCGGTATGGACCTGGTTGTCGCAGGCTGCCCCGTGGATCCAGGAACCCTCGTTCGACGGGGTGGACGTTGTGTTCCTAGTTGTTGTCGCAAGCCTCACAGCCCTGACCGCCGGGGTCGGTGAGGAGCTGTTCTTCCGCCGCTGGCTGCAGAGCCGGCTCGAGTCGCAGTTCGGGCGCTGGGGTGGGATCGCGCTCGCTTCCCTCGCCTTCGCGCTGATGCACCTCAGCAGCGACCGGCAGGAAAGTAGCCCGGTGGTCGAGATCGCAGCGGTAATTGTGGTGCAGGGCTCTTTCGGGGCGATGCTTGGCTACCTCTGGTCGAAGTATCGCAACCTCTGGGTGGTGATTGCCGCGCACCTTGTTGTGAATGGATACGCGGTTGTTGGATACCTGGTGGCCGGGTAGCCGCTGTTGGCGCAGCATCCACCGATGTTCAGATCCGCTGGCGCAATTGCTTCGTTTTTTGAGCGCGGATGCATAGCCTGAGGGTATGACTGATCAACGTCCGATCGGATACTGGCTCCAGCTCGTCAACCGCATGATCGACGAGCGTTTCGCATCGACCCTGGAGGAACACGGGGTGACGAGGCGGCAATGGCAGCTGCTGTCAATCCTGTCGCGGGGCACCGCGACGGTGGAGGAACTGGATGTTGCGGTCGCACCGTTTCTCGCGGCGGCCACGGTGGAGTCCGAGCCGGAATCCTCGGCCGAGCACCTCGGCGAACTGGTCGAGAGCGGGTGGGTTATCGCTGTTACCGGCGGTTTCGACATCACCGAACGCGGCTCAACCGCGTACACCCGCCTTGCCGAGGTGGTTGCGGCAAATCGTGAGATCGCCACCGAGGGCGTCAGCCCCACCGAGTACGACGTGATGGTCGCCACCCTTGAGCGGATCGCCCGCAATTTGGGGTGGAACGAGGACTGAGCCGGCGAGGTAACGTCCCTGGCCACCCCACCAGGACCAGGTCAGCGACGAACCGCCGTGGCCTGTGCTTTCGCGTCGCGCGGATAGGCGAGTTTTCGCAGCAGTTGTTCGAAGGGGCCACGCTGCCCGCGTTTGTCGAGTTGGACGGCGATCACCACCGTCGCAAGCCACACACCAACGCCATACAGCGCCCCCTGCCACTCCGCGAGTACTCCGCCGAGGCCGAGTCCCCACGCGGCGAGGACCGGAATAAAAAGTACTGATTGCAGCAGGTAGCTGGTCATCGATCGTTTGCCGACGGCGGTGAGCGCGCGGCCGATCGGGCCGAGAGTGCGGTGTTGCATAGCTGCTCCGATCAGACCGAAAATAGCGGCGTAGCCGAGGCCGCCGGCAAGTCCGGTGGCGGTGCTCAACAGCTCGAAGGTCCAGTTGGGCAGCTCCGGGAACGCCCCGGTGAATCCGGCGAAGGCCAGTGCGCCGCCGGCCCAGGCCAGGGGGACACCAGCGAGGGCGGCGCCAATAAGGAGTTGGCGGTGTCGCTCGGGCTGCTCGAGCACGCGGTGGCGAGCGGCGAGGATGGCGAGCAGGATGGCCGCCGGTACCGCCAGCATCAGGACACCCTGGCCCAGGGTGATGCCCACCCACATACCAAGGCGCAGCACGATCGAGAACAGGTAGGACTCGGCGCCGGCTGGATTGGGCAACGAGATGCCTTCCTCGCCAGCGGCTGGTGGCCCGACGATGAACCCGAGGACAACAAAGCCGATCCCCATCACAGCGAGCAGACCGCTGAACAGGCTCGCCCAGAAGGCGATGGTGCGGTCGCGCCGGTCGAGGAAGAGCCAGCACACCAGCAACCCAACGAGCCCGTAGGCGCCGATGATGTCGCCGCCCCAGAGCAGTGCGGCGTGGACCGCTCCGAAGAGCAGCATCCAGAGGTGTCGTCGTTTGAGCAGGCGGTGGGCCTGCTGCCGATCGGCGCCGGCATCAAGCTGGCGTTGGTAAAGCTGCCAGATGCCATACCCGAAAAGGAAGGCGAAAAGCGGGTAGCTCCGGCCGTCCACCGCGATTATCGCGATCCCCTGCCAGATGCGATCAAGCAGCCCACCGTTCGGATCATGGGTCGACAAACCATCGGTTTTGTAGCTGTAGAGATGCCAGGGTGCATTGGCGAGGGCAATAAGCAGCAGCATCATCCCCCTGGCGAGATCGGGGGCGATTATACGAGCGGTGGACACGGGCGGCGGATGCGTCGTTGTCATCCGGAAACCATACATCACAAGTGTTATGCTTTGGGAGACCCGATGAAAACCGGAGCTGGAGGCATCAAGGATGACGAAAGAGAATCCACGCGAAGCGCTGGTCCGCGCCGCAATCACCATTCTTGGGAGTGCCCGCCCACCGGCCATGCCACTGCGCGATGTTGCCGAGGCCGCCGGGGTCACGACCGGTGCGATCCAGCATTATTTCGGCAACAGGCACGGGTTGCTCGTCGCCGCTGTCGACCATCAGACCGGGCAGCTCATCGAGCGCCTCGAGGCGGTCGAGAACACGCACCCGACCGGTCACCCCCGGCGCCTGCACGCTCTGCTGCTTGAGCTTCTGCCGCTCGACGAGGAACGTACCCGCGAAACCCGACTGTTCACCAGCTTCGAGCGCAGCGCCACCGACGACCCGTCGCTCGCCGCCGAGTTCACCCGCCGCTACCAGCGGCTGCTCGACATGGTCGCCAGCGAGCTGCCCGGCGGGACGGCGGATGCGTCGCTCCTGCTCTCGGTCACCTACGGCACCGGCGCGGACATTCTGCTCGGGGTGACAACGGTGGAGACGGCCCTCGCCGGCATCGATCGGATGCTCGGGCTGCTCGGCGTTGCCGACGTGGATGCCGTGGACGCCGTGGACGCCGTGGACGCCGACTGACGAAACAGGTGCACCACTTCGTGGAATCGGGTCGATATCAGGCGTGACGTGGCGGTACGGGAAACGTCGATGTTTGGGCCGGTCAACCGGGCAGGCGGGAGTATCCCCGCACCGAGGCGACCTGCGCCCAGCTTCGGCGCCCGGTCAGCAGACCCGTCAGTCTCTCCACCGGGCCTTCGCCGATAAATCGCAGCCAGAGATGCGCGAAAATAACACATCCGACAACCAGCGCACTCGTCAGCACCCAGGCGACGGGGATGGATGGCTCCACGAACCAGGTCCGATAGCCGCCGAGGATAAGGACATGCAGCACATAAATCGTGAGGGACAGCATTCCGGTCTCACGAAGAGGGACGCAGAGGGCCGTGGATGCGCGCCGGATGCGCGGGCGGTCCGTGGTGAGGAGCAGCGTGATTCCGCCGAATGCGATGAGCACAAGTCCGGTATCCCAGGCAAGGTCGGGAAAACTTCCCGACAGGATGTGCCCGTCGTAGACATACCTGCGGACGACAGCACCGAGCGCCGCGAGCACAATGCCGGTTCCCAACGCGACAGGCGCGAGTCCCCGGCGTGTTGGACCAATCCGGGCGAAGAGCACCCCGAGGAGCATCAGCGGCACCAGCTCGGTGGCGCGGTACGCGTGCCCCGTGAGGGTCCAGTCCAGAAGGTAACTGGCGGGATGCGCGGGGTCGACAAAAGCGTAGCTGCGCCCAACGAGGCCTCGCCCCCAGCCATTCACAAACGGCCCGGCTGCACCGAGGACAGCTATAGCCGGGACAAGCCACCGAGTGGGGAGAAAAACAAACAGCAGCGAGATAAGCAGCGCTATGCCGAGGTAGTCGAGAACGATGACCACTCCGGCCGGAACGGCACGCAAGAGAAGCCCGAGTGCAATAAGGATGGCTGCACGAATCACCATCTGGCGCACGAATGCTGGTCCACCGTGGCCAGGCCGTCCACCACGGGCTGCTGCCATGATGCCGAGGGAGATACCCATCACCAGGGCGAAGAGCGGCGAGGCAACGCTATTGAGGACGAACTGGGCGAACGCGACGGGCCTTCCCGCTGTACCGGCGGTCAGGTAAGCCGTGTGGGCGACGATCATTGCCACTATCGCGAACCCGCGCACCACATCAACGCTGGCCAGTCGCGGCAGTGCTGCCATCACTTCCCCACACTTCGACGTTAATGCGTCATGCTGTTCGGATTCGAGTGACACCAGTCTCATACGCGATGGACGGGTACGTCCACTCTGTCCCGACCGGAAGTTTCAGCACCGGCGCCCACGACCGGTGTCACCTGCCGGCGAACACACCACGGCAGGCGCCCGCCACGACCCCGTAGCCGTGCACACTCTGCGTCGTCTCCACCGTTACGGAACGAGGTCCTAGCCCATCGCGAGGTGCTTCAGGGCGAGCTTCGCGAGCAGGGCAGCCTGGTCGGCGAGCACCCGGTCGTCGAAAACAACGTACGGCGAGTGGTTCGACGGGGTGTCCTCCGGGTCGACCCCGTCGTAGGAGGCGCCGATCATGGCGAAGGCGCCGGGTACCTGCTGCAGCACAAAGGAGAAGTCCTCCGAACCCATCATCGGAGTCGGCATCTCCTCGAATTTGCCCTCACCGAACAGCTCGCCGACGGAATCGACCAGGGCCGTTACCCCCTCGGCGTGGTTGACGGTCGGCGGGTAGACCCGACTGAATTCAGCTTCGGTTTCCAGGCCGTGCGCGTCGCCGATGCCCTTGGCCAGGCGCAGGCACTCGCGCTCGATGATGTCGAGGGTCGCCACCGACAGGGTGCGCACGGTGGCGCCGAGGGTGGAGGTCTCCGGGATCACGTTGCGGGTCTTGCTGCCGCCGAGCATCGTCACGGTGAGCACGGCGGGGTCGAAAACGTCGGTACGACGGGTGATCATGTTTTCCAGCGCCAGGGTCAGCTCGGCGATCGCGGGGATCGGGTCGAGGTGACGCCACGGCGACGAACCGTGGCCGCCCTGGCCGCGGTAGGTGACGTAAAAGCTGTTCGAGCTGGCCATGATGGCGCCGACGCGGGAACGGACAAGCCCACGCTCGCCGGGGAAGACGTGCAGGCCGTAGGCGGCGATCGGCTTCGAGCCCGAGGCCTCGAGCATCCCCTCTTCAATCATGATTTTGGCGCCACCCCAGCTTTCCTCACCGGGCTGGAACATAAACAACACGTCCCCGGCGAGGGACTCGCGGCGGGCGGCGAGCAGGTGAACGGCGCCGACCAGGCCGGCGACGTGCAGGTCGTGGCCACAGGCGTGCATGGCGCCGTTGGCCGAGCGGAACGGCTCGTCGGTGGTCTCGTCGATGGGGAGAGCATCCATGTCACCGCGCAACAGCACGGTCGGGCCGGGCTTGCCACCGCGCAGCACCGCAACCACCGAGGTGGTGTTTGTGCCGAGGGTGATCTCGAGGCCGAGGCCGTCGATCGCGGCGAGCACGGCAGCCTGCGTGCGGGGCAGCACAAGGCCCGTCTCGGGGAACTCGTGCAGGTCGCGGCGGATTCGCTGCAGTTCGGGCAGCAGGGTGGCGGCGTCGGCGACGAGGGTTTCGGCGGAGGTCGAGGTGCGGGTCATGCGAAGGTCCTTTCGCGCACGGCGGTGAGGCCGGCGGTGTCTTTGACGATGCGTCCGGCCTTGGCCACAACAAGCACGGCCTCCGGGTTGCCGAGGGAAACGATGTCGGCCAGGGGGTCGATGTCGGTGACGATGAAGTCGGCCAGCTTGCCGGCCTCGAGGGTGCCGACCGACGCGTCGACGCCGAGCAGCTGCGCGGCGGTGCGGGTGCCGGCAACGATGGCGTCCGCAGGGTCCATACCGAGGTCGACGAGGTAGCCGAGCTCACGCAGGTTCTGGCCGTGCGGGCCGACGCCGGAGTCTGTGCCCATCGCGATGCGGGCACCGCGTGAGATGGCGTGGGCGATGTTCATTTTGGTGATGCCGCTCCAGCGCACCTTCTTCTCGTAGTGGTACGGCTCCATCTTCGCCTTGTCGATTCCCGAGTAGACGGTGGAGAGGGTCGGCACCAGGAATGTGCCGCGCTCGCCCATCATGTCGAGGGCCTCGTCGTCGATGCCGTAGCCGTGTTCGATGCTGGTGACGCCGCCGAGCACCGCGGCGTGGATGCCCGCTGTACCCTGCGCGTGGGCGGCGAGCGGCTTGCCGCCGTGGCGCTCGAGCTCGTCGACGATCGCACGCACCTCATCGATGCGCAGGCCCTCGTCGTCCGGGGAGTCATGCGGGCTGCCCATACCTCCCGTGGTGCAAATCTTGATCAGGTCGGCTCCCGTGCGGATGATCAGGCGGGTCGCGCGACGGATCTCGTCGATGCTGTCGGCCAACTCCCCCATCCCTTCGAGGTGCGTGTGCACGTCGCCGCCCTCGAGGTGGAAATCGGCGTGCCCGCCGGTGTGGCTGATCACCTTCACCGCCACCTTGAGGCGCGGGCCCTCGATGAGGCCGCGGTCGATTGCGGCGCGGTACCCGGCCGAGATGCCGCCGAGGTCACGCGCGCTGGTGACACCGGCATCCAGGGTCAGGCGCATCCGCTCTGCCGCCTCGAAGGCGATGATCGCCGGGTCGGTGCGCACGTTGTGGAACGGCCCGTTGGCGCTGGCAAGGCCAAAGTGCACGTGGGTATCGATAAAACCGGGAAGCAGGGTGCGCCCGCCGAGGTCGATGGCGTTCGCGGCATCGAAGATGGGGGCGGATGCTGCGCTTCCGGCGTATTCGATCACCCCGAGGTCATCAACGATGAGTACACCGTCGAGGATGGGGGCACGGCCGGTTCCGTCAATGAGTCGCGCACCGGTGAGCGTGATGGGGGGCATAGCTGGGGTGTCCTTTGGATGCGTGGTCGGTGGATCAGTCGATGGAGAATCCGGGCGCACCCGGCACGGAATCGAGCAGCGAGCGGGTGTACGGATGCTGCGGGTCTGAGTAGACCTGCTCGGCCGGGCCCTGCTCCACGATCTCGCCCTGGTACAGCACGATGACGTCGTCGCTCACGTGGCGGACCACGGCGAGGTTGTGCGAGATGAAGAGCATCGACAGGTTCAGTTCCTGCCGAAGCCGCGCGACCAGGTTGAGGATCTCGGCCTGCACCGAGACATCCAGGGCGGAGGTGATTTCGTCGGCGACCACAAACTCGGGGCGAAGCACCAAACCGCGGGCGATAGCCACGCGCTGGCGCTGGCCGCCGGAGAATTCGTGGGGGTAGCGGTCGATGGTGTCCTCGGGCATCCGCACGGTGCGCAGCCATTCGAGGATCGTCTCGCGGTGCTTTTTGACGTCCGGGCGCTTCGGGTCGATCGCCTCGGCGATGGCCTGGCCGATGGTGCGGCGCGGGTCGAGCGAGGAATACGGGTCCTGCGGGATCATCTGCACCCGGCGGCGCATACTCGCGCGGTCTCCGCGGGTCAGCGTCGCGGTGTCGACCCCACCAATCGTGATGCTGCCGGAGGTGGGGCGAACCGTGCCAACCAAAGCCTTCGCGAGGGTGGACTTGCCTGACCCGGATTCGCCGACGAGGCCAACGGTGCGGCCGATGCCGACCGAGGCGCTGACACCCTTAAGAACGGTGACGGCCTGGCTGCCGGAGCCGAACTGCACCACGAGGTCGCGCACTTCCATCATGTTGTCGCTCATCGGGCTACCTCTTCTTCCTTCGCCGTGGCGGCCTGTTCGGCTGCCGCGGTGCGCCAGTCGAGCACGGGCAGCTCAGCGAGCCGCTCGGTGACGCTTGGCGTGGCCGCCAGCAGCGCCTTCGTGTACGGGTGGGTCGCGTTTTCGACGGTCAGCAGTTTCGCGTCGATCTCCTCAACGATCTCGCCCCCGTTCATCACGAGCACACGGTCGCAGAGCGCCTTCACCACACCGATGTCATGCGAGATGAACATCACGGCGGTGGAGAAGTCGCGGTTGAGGCGCTTGATCTCGCGCAGGATCTCGGCCTGCACGGTCACGTCGAGCGCGGTAGTCGGCTCGTCGGCGATAATCAGGCTCGGGCTGGTGGCCATGGCCGCGGCGATCATGGCGCGCTGGCGCATGCCTCCAGACAGTTCGTGGGGATGCTGTCCCATCCGCTTCTCCGGAAGGGTCATTCGCACGCGGCGCAGGGCCTCGAGGATGGTTTTGCGTGCCACCGAGCGGGACTGCCCGCGGTGGGTGCGCAGCACCTCGGTGAGCTGGGTGCCCATTTTCAGTGCCGGGTTGAAGGTGCTTCCCGGGTCCTGGTAGATGAGGCTGAGCGTCTGCGCGAGCACCTTCGGGTCGACCCGGCCGAGCAGGTCGAGGTTGTCGAGGCCCATCGAGTTCGCGGTGGCGTCGAGGCCCTCGGGCAACAGGCGGGCCACACTCATCGCGGTGAGCGATTTGCCCGATCCGCTCTCGCCGACGATTCCGACGATCTCGCCGCGGTTGATGTGGAACGAAATGCCCTTCACCAGCGGTTTGCCCGCGGTGGTCGAGATGACGAGGTTGTCGACAACAACCATGGCGTCGCCGGAAACAGATGCGGAGGATGCTGCTGCGCCGGTTGCGCTGCGGCGGATGCCGAGCGAGGCGGTGCGGCGGCCCGCGCGCGGGTCTGCCGCGGCGGCGAGGCCGTCGCCGAGCAGCATGGCGGCGAGGCCGGTGATAACAATAAGCACGGCGGGGCCGACGGTCTGCTCGGGGCGTCCGGCCAGCAGCGACGGCAGTGCCTCATTCAGCAGCTTCCCGTAGTCGTACTGGGGAGACTGCACACCGAGCCCCACAAAGGACAGGGCGGAGATCGCGGTGAGCGACTGGGCGAAGTTGGAGGCGGCAAGCACAAAAAGCGGCTCTGCCATGTTCGGCAGCATGTGGTCCGTGACGATGCGGCGGTCGCCGACGCCGAGCAGGCGGGCCGTGGAGACGTACTCGCGCTGGGAGACCTGCGCCGCGAGGTTCGCGGTGAGGCGGGCGAAGGTCGGGATACCGGCGAACCCGATGGCGATGACGGCGGGGATGGCCCCGGCGCCCAGGATCGCGGCGACCACAAGGGCCAGCAGCAGTCCGGGGAACGCGACCATGGTGTCGATCACGCGCAGGCTGATCTCCCGACCGCGACGCGGCAGCAGCCAGACCGAGGTGCCGATAACAATGCCGATGAGCACGGCGATGGCGGTGGCGCCCAGCGTCATCATCAGGGTGAGGCGGGTGGCGACCAGGCTGCGGGCGAACATATCGTGCCCGCTCTGGTCCGTGCCGAGCAGGTGCTCGGCCGACGGCGGAAGCGAACGGTCGCCGAGGGCGTTGGCCGAATCGCTCAGCAGGAACGGGGCGATGATACCGACCAGCGCCATCGCGCCGAGCAGCACGATGCCCACGATGAGACCGGGGGTCCAGTTGAAGCGGCGCACGGGATTCTTAGTCATGCTGGGCTCCCAGGGTTCGTGAGTCGATGAGGCCGAGCAGGATGTCGACGAGGAGGTTGACGAGGGCGGCGATCATTCCGAGCACAAGGACCATTCCCTGGATGACCGGGAAGTCGCGGTCGAGGATCGCCTTGATGATGCCGGTACCAAGACCGGGGAGGGCGAATACGCTCTCGATGATCAACGCGCCTCCGAGCATCCCGCTCAGGATCAGGCCGCTGAGCGTCAGGGTGGTGGTCAGCAGGTTCGGCAGGGCGTACTTGAGGTAGAGCACCACGGTGCTGAGGCGCCAGCCGCGGGCGGTACGGATGTAGTCGTTCTCGAGCACAACGCCCGTTTCGCGGCGGACTACGCGGGAGATCGTGCAGATGGGCCCGATGACCAGGGCGGCGATCGGCAGGATGAAGGCGGCGGAGCCGACCCGGACGCTGTAGGCCGGGGGGAAGAGGGGAAGCAATCCGATTCCGAGGGCGAACAGGATCACCATAATGGTGGCCATCACGTAGCCGGGAACGGAGTCGAGGAAGCCGGTGATCGCGCCGAAGAGGGTGTCGAGCCAGCGTTTGCGGCCGCCGCGGGTCTGTACCCCGATAAACATTCCGAGCGGGATGGCGACAACGAGGACAACCACGATGCCCACGAGGGCGATGTAGGCGGTGAACGGGAGCCGGTTGCCGATGATGGTGGCCACCGGCTGGTTGTACTGGAAGGACGTTCCGAGGTCCCCCTGGAGCAGGTTGGTGACAAAGTTCAGGAACTGCTGCCAGAGCGGCAGGTCGAGACCGAGTCGGGTACGCAGCAGCTCGATCTCCGTGGTGGTGGCATCCGAGCCGGCCAGCGCGACCGCGGGATCACCGGGGATGAGCTGGACGATGAGGAACGACAGGACAACCAGCACGGCGAAGGTGCCAACGAGGCCGCCGAAACGCCTCGCTGCGAAGTCGAGCCAGGGGGAACGCCTGGCGGTCTGCCGTGGAGCGGAGGCCGGCTGGTCTCCTCCCGGCGCGACGGCCACTGAGGTACTGGTTGTCATGTTTTTTATCCTTTGCCGTTGAAGCGGGAACGGCCCCGGGTCACGGGGCCGTTCCCTCGAAACGGGAGAGCTGGTGTGGTTGTACTTAGTCGACGATGCGCATGGTCGACGGGTCCGTGTAGTCACCGAAGCTGCGGATACTGAAACCCTCGGCCATCACGGTGGTGTACGGAACGGTCGCCAGCGGTGCTGCATCGACGTTGGTGAGGAAGGACTCCTGCGCTGCCTGGAAGGCGTCGCACTGCTCGGCCGGGTCGACGAGAGCCATGGCCTCGTTCAGCGCGGCGTAACCGGTCTCGTTGACGAGGCCCATCTTGTTGCGGCCACCGTCTTCTGAAGCCGGTCCCATTACGCGGAGCAGCGAGGAGGTGACGGTGCCCATCTGGTTGATGTCGCCCTGCACGGTGACGTCCCAGCCGCTGGGGGCACCGGTGGTGGTGGACCAGTTCGCGTTGTCCAGGCTCTGGAACTCGACGGTGGCACCGGCGTTGCGGAGCACCTCGGCGACGTACTCGTTGCCGGCGGCGAACAGGTTGGTTCCGACAAGGCGGATGGTGGCACCGGCGAGAACCTCGGAGGCCGCCTCGGAGTCGTATCCGGCGAGCAGCGAGGCGTCGGTGTTGACGCAGGCGACGTTGGCCGAGCTGACGGAGGAGATGGTCTCGCCGCGTCCGCTGGTGAGCACGTCGGTGAAGGCCTCGGGGTCGACGGCCTGGGCGACAGCGCGGCGCAGGTCGAGGTTGTCGGCGAAGACCGATCCTTCGCGTTCGTTGAAGATCAGGTAGGAGGTCAACCCTGCAACGGAAACCTGACTGTAGGTCTCGTCGTTGTCGAAACGCTCCACGGCCTCACCGGTGAAGACACCGGCATCGAGGCCACCGGAGAGGATCTGTGTGGCCAGGGTGGCCTGGTCCGAGATCGGGGTGTAGGTGACGGTGGCGGCCGGCGTTCCCTCAACGGGGGTCGCGAATTCGGGCCAGGCGTCGTAGTCGTCGCGCAGCGCAAGCTCGTAGGAGACAGCGGGCTCGGCGGAGGTGAGTGTGTACGGTCCGGTGAAGGCGCCCTCGACGGTTCCGGCGAGCAGTCCGTCGGTGTCGGCGAGCCCGGGGGCGCAGACGATTCCGGCGGCCGGAAGTGTCAGGCCGGTGAGGAAGTCGGCCCAGTCCTGGGAGAGCTCCACATCGACGGTTCCGGCGTCATCGTCCGCGGTGAAGACGGCGGTGGCCGATCCCATGGCGAGGGTTCGGCCGGTGGAGGCGGTGGCCGGGTCGGCGAAACGGGTGAGCGAGTCGGCGACGGTCGTCGCGGTGATGGGGCTTCCGTCCGAGCAGGTTGCGTCGTCGCGGATCGTGAGGGAGTAGCTGGACGCCGACAGGGCTTCCCAGTCGGTGGCGAGCCCGCCGACGAGGGTGTTGTCTTCGTCCTTGCGGATCACCGTGTCGAACAGCATCCGGGCGACGATGTAGTCGTCAGCGGCGCGGGCCAGCGCGGGGTCGAAGCCCGAGGGGTCGGTACCGAGCGCCGCGGCGATCGTGTCGGTCGTCGCACCTCCCGAGGTCCCGGTGGTGCGGCTCCTCCCGGCGCGCAGCCGGTCAGGGCGAGAGCCGACACGGCGAGCACCGCTGCCGTGGTGATAAAACGAGCAGACACGTTTCCTCCTAGCCCGACGGGCATGAAGCGACGGTCCCAGCGACCGGCGGTTTCATCGATCTTGGTACGTCGCGCCACAACATTCCTTCCAAAGGGGCTTTGTTCCACGATTATTGACAAACGGTGGCCTCGTGCGCCAGATTCTTCACATGGCTGATGATTTAGATTTCCAATTGATTAACGCCATCCAGCTCAGTCCGCGCATCTCCTGGGCCCAGTTGTCCGGCATCCTGCACGTGGATGCTTCAACACTCTCGCGGCGCTGGCAGCGCCTGATCGACGACCGGGTGCTCTGGACCAGCTGTTATTACATCGAGCCGCGCGCAGCGAAGGCGCCCGCCGGACTGGTCGCGCCGCGGCGCTCGGCGCTGGTCGAGGTGCTCTGCGCACCGGGCAGGCGGGAAGACGTCATCCGAGAGGCCAGCCAGCGCCACCAGATTTCGAGTGTGCACTGCACAAGCGGTTCGCGCGACCTCTACCTGACACTGATGGCACCGGACCTGCTCTCCATTGACCGCCTTGTCGACGAGTTGGGCAGCTCGATCCCGGGGATCACCGGCACCCGCACCCACCACGTGCGCACCTTTTTCCAGGAGGGCGCCAGCTATCGCGCCCCGGGGCTCACCCCGGCGCAGTCCCGCGCTGTTATCGAAACGATGCCGACCAACGCCCGCCGGGCTAGTCCCACCCAGTCCTACCTCGAACTCATCACCGCGCTCACCGACGACGTTCGGCGCCCCGTCTCCGCCGTACAGCAGCGCCTCGGCCGCTCGCTTGCCTCGGTTTCCCGCGGCATCGACACCCTACTGACCGCTGACTGGGTGCGCTGGCGCATCGACTTCGCCTACAACCTGATGGGCTGGGAGAGTTCGGCGATGATCTGGCTCAGTGTCAACCAGTCGGAGATGGAGAAGGTTGCCGCCGCCCTCCGCCTCTTCCCCCAGCTTCGGATGCTCGCCTCGGTGACCGGCGAGACCAACCTGGTGGCGTCGTTCTGGCTGCGAACCCTTGATGAGCTCGACGACATCGAGGGCAAACTGACGAGGGTGTTCGCCGATATCCGTATCGTCGACCGCTGGGTGGTACCGCGCGTTGCCAAACGTGCCGGCCACATCTTCGACGGCGATGGCCGGTGGAGTTCCTTCGTCGCGATGGGTCTCGACGAGCGCGCGGAAGATTGACCGCATCCGATCATCCCGGGTTATCCCCAGATAGTGCACGGCCTCGTTTCGGAGCATCCGGAGGGAGCAGCATCTGGCTATGCCCGACATCCCGGAACGCGCGCACCGGCACCGCCCCCTCAGTCCCTGGCTCTGGCGGATCGGAGCGGTGACCGCAATCGTGGCTGCTGCGCTGTTCCTCGGCCCATAAAAGAGGTCACGGAAACTTGATCATGTCCGCTCGCTCCGGGCCATGGGGGATGTCGATCGCTTCCTCGCCGCTGCGCAGCGCCCGCAGGACGATCTTCGCGACATATCCGGGGTTGTGGGCAACCATCCCCTGCCAGAGCGGCTGGCCGGCTTCCAGCGTGGGAAGCCCCTCCGCGCTGCCGAACTCCGTCGCCGTGATCGAGGGCAACACCAGCGACACCACAATGCCGTCGGCGGCGAGCTCCGCGCGGGACACGGCACTGAGCATGTTCACCGCCGATTTTGTCGCCGCGTAGGGGCCGGCGTGGGGCAGCACCATACGGGTTGTTCCCGAACTGAGGTTAACGATGCGGCCATCTCCCTGCGCACGCATCGTGGGCAGGACCGCCTGGGTAAGAGCGACAACACTGACGACGTTGAGGGCAAGCACCCGGGTGAACTCGGCGAGGTCGACCTCGTCGATCGCACCGCGCAGGGACCGCCCGGCATTGTTAACCAGCCCGTCAATGCGACCGAACCGCTCGAGGGTCGCATTCACCAACCGCCCGACCGCGAGCGGATCGGTGACGTCGGTGGGCAGCGCCAGCGCACCGCCGAGCTCCCGGCCGAGGGCGGTCAGCCGCGCGACCCGGCGTGCGGCCAGCACAGGGATGGCGCCGGCGGCGAAGAGTTCGCGTGCGGTGGCCTGACCGATACCCGACGATGCGCCGGTCACGATAATCACCTTGCCGCGAAGATCCCACGGGATGGGCATCTCGTCGGCATCCGACTGGAAGGAGTTCATTGTCCGCCTCATTCCCACAGAGGGGCCGAACCCGTTATTTCCGCCCCTTTACGCCATCCGACGTTAGTGCGCGACGCAGTATTTGTCCCCCACTTGTGTGTCATTCGACGCTAACGTGAACTATCTCGCTTGGAAACGTGAGATTTACACATTCAAAGGAGACCGTTATGTCTGACGTCAATAGCACGCCCCCGCCCTACTCGGCCCCCGACAACTACTCGCAGCAGCCTTCGGCTGCCGGTGTGAACCCCGGTAAGACGCTCGGAATCGTCGCCCTTATCCTGGCGATCTTCCTCAACATTGTTGGCACCATTGTTGGCATCGTCGCGCTGGTGCAGTCAAAGAAGGCGGGCTTCAAAAACGGCCCGGCGCTGGCCGCAATCATCGTTGGTGCGGTTCTGTTCGTGGTGATCCTGATCATCATCATCGTCACCGTCGTCTTCGTCGGTGGCGCTGCGACCGAACTGCTCGAGCTGTGCCAGGGCGTTCCGAGCGGTGAGACGGTCATCTTCCAGGGAACCGAAGTTGCCTGCCCGTAAGCAGTAGCCGCCCGTACCGCAGAACTACGCGGCGGGGTTCAGGATCCAGTAGGCGATGAGCAGCATCGTCACTACGAACCCCGCCGCAAAGTTCAATGCAAGGAACTTCCGCCAGCCCCGGTTGGCAATCTCTGCGTTGTCGTCTGTGACCGACCAGAACGGCAGGCACATCCCGACATACGGCACCACGAGGACAGCGGCAAGCGCTCCCGGGAAGCCGATAAAAAATAGCAGGACACCGGCCAGCGCATAGGCCCCAATCGCGAGGCGAACCGTGGCCTTTCCGCCGATTGCCGTGGCCACCGAACCGATTCCCCCTTCGCGGTCTGCCACGATGTCCTGCACGGCACCGAATGCGTGTGAGGCGATCCCCCAGAGGAAAAACGCCGCGAGTAGCAGCCACAGTGCCGGGGTGAAGATCGCACCGGCAAGCACCAGCCCGTAAATGGCGGGTGACACAAAGTGTGTGCTCGAAGTGAGCGAGTCGATAAACGCGCGTTCCTTGAATCTCAGGCCAGGAGCCGAGTACGCGATCACGGCAAACACGCTGATGGCGAGTACCAGCCAGGACAACGGCGAGCCGACAAATACGAGGTATGCCAAAAAGGGAATATTGGTGATCAGTGCGGCCCACAGGGTGGTCCGGTGCAGGCTGCGATCGAGCAGCGCGCCCTCAACCCCGCCCTTTCGCGGGTTGTGAAGATCCGACTCGTAGTCGAATACGTCATTAATGCCGTACATCGCGAGGTTGTAGGGGATCAGGAAGTACAGCGTGCCGATAACAAAAACAAGGTCGACCTCGCGGGTGGTTGTCAGGTAGGCCGCCGCGAACGGAAAGGCTGTGTTGATCCAGCTGAGTGGCCGCGACGACACAAACAGGGCTTTAAGAGTGTTCATGGCGTCTCCCCAGTAGCGTCCACAGCGACGGGAGCAGCACAAACGCCGCGATCGCGTAGGCGAAATCCTCCAGCGGGGCGATTCCCACAAACATGCCGCTGATCAGCGTCTCGTTGTAGCCGACCAGTCCGATCCCGATCATCACGTTGTCGAAGATCGCAGTCATCATTAGCAGCACAACGGCGGTGATGGCCACCGCCGTCCAGCGCGGTGATTTCCGCGAGACGATCGCTGCCACGGCAACAAGCGCGACCACGGCCAGGAAGATGGCGTTGAGGGACCAGTAGGTCATCGCTGCACCTCCGAGGCATTCGGGGTCGCTGCCGACGCCGATCGGCGCAGACGGATGCGCTCGAGCAACATTCCCGCTGCGGCGTAGGCGTTCATGGTGAGGTAGCAGAGCAGGATGAGGAAAAATAGTTCCTCCACGGGCAACTCCGGCGCCAGTTGCAACCCGGTCATAAACGAGGTCTCCCCACGGAAGAAGATGCCAAGTCCGATCCCGGCAAGGTCCCACACGAGGAAGAATACAACGCCGGAAACGAGGACGATCGCCGCCCGGCGAGCATCCTTCCAGAAAAACAGGATGAAGCGTCGATCGAGCATCACCATGCCCGTCAGTGCGATGGCCAGCGCTGCCAGGTACACCAGCGGCATTAGTGCTCAGCGCTGGACGGTGCGGCCGGGGAGGACACCGCGGGGTCGTCCGACACGTCGGGCGTGGCGGCCTTTCCGGTGGGCAAACCGCCCGGAACTTCTGCCGTGGTGGACGAGTGGGACGGGACTGCGGCGGTGGCCAGCAGCGGCTCAGACAGGGGACCAGCGGACACGTCGCCACGAAGCCGCTTGACGAGCACCTCGGCACTGATCAGGCACATCGGAAGGCCCACACCGGGGATGGTGGAGCTACCGACGTAGTAGAGACCGGTGACCTTTTTGCTGATGTTACCCGCCCGGAAAAATGCGCTTTGCTTGAGCGTGTGTGCCGGGCCGAGCGCGTTGCCGCGCCAGGAATTGAAGTTCTCAACAAAGTTCCGAGGTCCGACGGTTTTGCGCACCACGATGCGCGAGGCCAGGTCAGGGATTTTCGCCCAGGCGGCAATCTGCTCGATGACTTTGTCGGCGAGGGCCTCGATGCGGGCATCACCGTCGCCGTCGGAGTCGCCGCGGCCGATGGACGGATCCGCCGGGATGGGCACAAGCACAAACAGGTTCTCGTGCCCCTCGGGCGCCGCCGACGGGTCGACTTCGCTGGGCTTGCAGACGTAGAGCGACGCAGGATCCGGCACACTCGAGTTGGGGCCGAAAATGGCCTCAAAGCTGCGCTTCCACTCGCTCGTGAACATCAGGGTGTGGTGCTCGAGTTCGGGAATTTTCCCCTTCACTCCGAGGTAGATAAGCAATCCGCTGGAGGAGGGTGTCCCCTTGTCCCAGTAGGACTGCGGGTAACTCTGGTGCTCCGGCTCGAGCATCCGTGTCTCGGTGAAGTGCAGGTCGGCGGCCGACACCACAATGTCGGCGTCCATCACGGTTGTAGTGCCTGCACCATCGGTGTATTCGACGCCCGTTGCGTTTGTGCCGGTGACCACGATGCGCGAGACCGGCGACCCGGTGAGGATGTGCACCCCTTCGGCGCGAGCCAGGGCAACAATGCTCTCGATCAGGGTAGTGAAGCCACCCATTGGGTAGAGCACACCGTCTTCGAGGTCGAGGTGGCTCATCAGGTGGTACATGCTCGGTGTGATGTACGGGGAGGAACCAAGGAAAACGGCCGGGTAGCCAAGGATCTTCTGCAGGCGATCGTCGGTGACGGTGCGCGCAACCTTGGTTGACAGCGGCTCCAACAGGAGTTTGGCCAGGCGTCCGGTCTTCGCCAGTACAGAGCGACTCATGATCGGGCGGAGGTCCGCGAACGAGCTGTAGAGGAATTTGTCCTTCGCCATCTCGTAAGTGTCGCGGGCAGATTCGAGGTATTTCTCGAGTTGTGCCCCCGCCCCTGCTTCCACACTTTCAAACAGGGCGATGTTCTTCTCGCGGTCGAGGGCGACATCCAGCGGCGCCTCTTCACCTTCGAAAAAGACCCGGTAGCCGGGGTCGAGGGTGACGAGGTCGAGCTGGTCGGCGGCGCTCGTGCCGAGCAGTTTGTAGAAGTGATCGAACACCTCCGGCATCAGGTACCAGGAGGGCCCGGTATCGAAACGGAAGCCGTCGCGTTCCCAGCTCCCAGCCCGACCGCCGAGGTCGGCATTTTTCTCGATAACCGTGACCTGGTAACCGTCTCGCGCGAGCAGGGCCGCTGAGGCGAGACCGCTGATCCCGCCACCGATGATCACGATCCGTTTGGCCGCGGATTCGGTGGATGCTCCGCTGGCGGGCTCGGTCTTTTTACTTGCGGAACTCATGATCGGGGTGTCCTTCCGAGAGCGGCAGCCGCGGCGATACGCAGCTTAACGGGATTGGGCACACGAATTCGTGCGGTGACGAGGTGGTCGGCCGGTGTCGCACGCAGGCGCACGGCGAGTTCGGCGAAGAGACCCTGGGCGAGGGCGACCGCGCGGCGGCTTCCGGCGGGAAGCTGCGGGACTACCGCGGCCGAGACCCGCAGGTCGGCGTCGATATCGTCGAGCAGCCGGTTTTTATCGGCCTCGGTGAACGAGTCGACGCTGACGCCGGGAAAATAGCTGCGCCCGAGCGCCTGGAAGTCGGCGGCGAGGTCGCGCAGGAAATTGATTTTTTGGAAGGCCGCACCCAGTGCGCAGGCACCTTTCTCGAGAGCGGCGAGCTGCCCCTCGCTCACCTCACGGTCGCGCAGGAACACCCGGAGGCACATCAGCCCCACAACCTCAGCAGAGCCGTAGACGTAGCGGTCGAAACTTTCCTGGTCGTGCTCGGTGGCGCTCAAATCGGTGCGCATCGATTCGAAAAACGGTTCTGTCAACTCACGACCGAAGCCGGTTTCCCGGGCGGTCAGGGCGAAGGCATGCACAACAAGGTTGGCGCTGAAACCGTGGTTCATCGCCTCCTCGGTCTCGCGCTCGAGTTCGTTGAGGGCACGGGCGGCACCGAGTGCGTCGAGGCCGGCCTCAACCCCGGGCCCGTCGACGATCTCGTCCGCGACGCGCACGAGGGCGTAGATGTTCTCGACGTGCTGGCGGGTGCCGTTCTCCAGCAAGCGCGCGGCGAGGCCGAATGACGTTGAGTAGCGGCGGATGACAATGCTTGCCGTTTCTTCCGCCACCCGGTCGTACAGGGCAAGACGGGTCACTTAACCCGTCCCAACACGGCGTCGGCAACGGGATGCAGTTCGATCCTGAGGGCCGGGGGAATATGCGGCTCCGCCAGGCGGGCAAGTGCCCGGTTGGCGTAATAGCGGGCGAGCCCCTGCGCAAAAGAGCGGGCGCCGCTGGAGATGAGGACATCGCGCACTTCGGCGGCCTCCTCCTCGGTCAGGTCCGATTTGCCGATCAACGGCTCGATCCGCGGCCACTCTGCGGTACTGGTCGCGTAGGAGATCAACACGGTGCGCTTGCCTTCGCGCAGGTCGCCGATGGTGGTTTTCCCGGTTTCGGCTTCTGCCCCGAAAACCCCGAGCAGGTCGTCGACTATTTGGTAGGCAATGCCGATCTCCCGGCCGAAGTCGCCGAGGGTTGCGACAACTTCGTCACTGGCTCCGGCAAGGATCGCGCCGGCCTGCAAGGGGCACTCGAAGGAGTAAACCGCGGTTTTGAGCCGCTCCATGGTGAGGATGTCGTCCACCCGCGGCATGTCGACCGCGATGGAGAAGTCCACGTCGATCAGTTCCCCGGCAGCGCTGGCGAACAGGGCGTCATCCATCACCTCGAGCAGGCGCTGGCGCGTCATGTGCGCGACGCCGCTGCGGTCGAGGAGGCGGTACGCGTTAAAGAGGGCGAGGTCACCGGCGATGACGGCAGCGGAGATCCCGTTGTGCTCGGCGATCTCCGGCTTCGCACCGGCACGCAGGGCGCGGTCGCGATAGCTCCCGGAGATATTGGGGATGCCGCGGCGAGTGAAGTCGTGGTCGATGACGTCGTCGTGAACGATCAGCGCGGTGTGCAGAAGCTCAAAAGCAGCGCCAACGTAGGCAGCCGCTTCCATGTCCTTGCCACCGAGGGATTGGTAGGCGGCAAAAACCATCCGGGGACGGAATCTTTTGCCCCCGGTGGTGTTGGCTTCCAGTGCTTCCCACAATTCGACGTATTGTGTTCCGAAGGCTTCAGCACGGCTTTTGGATAGGCTGAAGAAGCGTTCAAGCACACCATCGACTTGGGCCTGCCTCTGCTCGGCGACCGTGCTCAGGCTTGATCCATCCACCTAGGCAGACTACCGCGAGACATGACTGAAACCACTGAGAGAGTTGTGCTGGTCGACGACAACGGCACCAGCATTGGCGAGGCAGATAAATACGCTGTCCACACCACTAACACTGCGCTTCACCTTGCCTTTTCCTGTCACGTGTATAACGCGGATGGACAGGTCCTGGTCACGCGCCGCGCCCTGAGCAAGCTCACCTGGCCGGGCGTCTGGACCAACTCTTTTTGCGGCCACCCCGCTCCCGGTGAGAGCCAGGAGAGTGCGATCGCACGGCGCGCACTGCGTGAACTGGGTATCACGGTTACCGATATAGAGCCGGTCATACCCGATTTTCGGTATCGAGCGGTGGATGCTTCAGGAATCGTGGAGAACGAGATCTGCCCGGTCTATCGCGCCCGCACCAGTGATACCGTCGCGCCCAGTGATGACGAGGTCGCCGAGTTCTATTGGGCGGATCCGGAGTCCTTGCGGGACGCCGCGACTGCCGCCCCGTACGCATTCAGCCCCTGGCTCGGCTGGCAGCTCCAGCAGTGGCCGGTCGCCGTTTAGGCACCGGGAACCCACAGCAGACGGTCAGCATCGCGGCATGCTCCCCTTCGGGGTTGCACCGCTCCCCCGCACGTGCAGCAGACCGGTTGCACGAGCGCTATCCCGATTGGAATGGGTCGAAGATCGACTCAGAAATAGCGCCTAGGGGAAGCGCGTCACAGGGCGCACGGAAGCCAAAAGTGTTTCGTGAGGCATAGCCGTCTCGGGCGGGGATCCGGCCGCAACGCTCCGGGGTGCCCATGCGGGGTCGCGTAGTGCAGGGCAGTGTTCCGGGGTGGGAAAGTGCGCTATTTCGATCATCCGGTCGAGCGCGTCCCGTGCAGCTGCCAGCTCCGCCATGGCATCGCTGATTCGACTGCGCTCGGCTGCCATCATTTCGAAGACCTCGGGGGTCGCGTGCCCGGTATCAACACACGGCAGCAGCTGAACGATGGAGCGACTCGAAAGTCCAGCGGCGAAAAACTGCTGGATCAACCGCACCCGCTCTACCGCAGCCCGGGGATAGACGCGTTGGTCGCTCGCCGTTCGCTCCGAGGTGAGCAGTCCCTGCTCCTCGTAGTAACGCAGGGCCCGGGTACTGACCCCCGCCTGCTGTGCGACGTCGCCGATCCGCATTTTCCACCGATTCCTGTCGACACTTTCACTTTGGACTTGCCCTTGACGTCAACGTCAGGGTTTATCGTAATCGACGTTGGGCTGCAGTTGCCCGACGAACGCGATAATTACCCTCCAGGAAGCCAGGAATCATGAACGTCACCAACCAGATTGCCCTTGTCACCGGAGCCAACCGTGGCATCGGCCGCCAGTTTGTCCTCGAGCTGCTCGATCGTGGTGCCAGCAAGGTGTACGCGACAGCCCGCCGCCTCGAGACCCTCGATTTTGCCGACAGCCGTGTTGTGCCCCTTCGACTTGACCTCATCAACCATGATTCCGTTGTCGCAGCGGCAGCGGCGGCGCAGGATGTCACCCTCTTGGTGAACAACGCCGGGATCTCCACCGGCACCACCCTCGTCACGGGTGACCTGGCGGAGATCCGCCGCGAAATGGACACCCACTTCTGGGGAACGCTCGACGTGATCCGCGAGTTCGCACCCGTTCTCGCAACAAACGGCGGCGGTGCAGTGGTGAACGTATTGTCCGCTCTGTCGTGGTTCGCGGCCCCGGGTAACGGCGCCTACGCCGCCGCTAAAGCTGCCGAGTGGAACATGACCAACGGCGTACGTCTTGAGCTCGCCGGGCAAGGCACCCTGGTGCAGGGCGTTCTGCTCGGTGCAGCCGACACGGATATCATGGCCAACTACGACGGCCCCAAGATTGATCCGCGCGACGTACCGCGACTCTCTCTCGACGGCCTTGCCGTCGGGTCAATCGAGGTCATTGTCGACGACTGGACCGCGATGGTGAAGGCCTCACTCGCCGGTGACCCCGCACCGTTCTATAAGAAGATGACCGCGCTGCTCGGCGTCGGCTAAGTAGAGGGCCGCAACCCACCCCGTCACGCTCGGGAGATCGTGTCGACTTCGCCCATCGCAGAGCATGGACGCGATCTCTCGACGACTCGGTGGGTTAGTTTTCCGGCGCTTCGATAACGGTGCGGTGAAAGTTCAGGTGCGAACGCGACGCCGTCGGGCCGCGCTGCCCCTGGTAGCGGGAGGCGTAGGCGCTCGACCCGTACGGCTTCTCGGTCGGTGAAGTCAGGCGCATAAAGCACAGCTGGCCGATCTTCATCCCGGGCCAGAGCTTGATCGGCAATGTGGCAACGTTGCTGAGCTCAAGCGTGACGTGCCCGGTGAATCCGGGATCAACGAATCCGGCGGTCGAGTGGGTCAGCAGGCCAAGACGGCCGAGCGAGCTTTTACCCTCGAGACGTGCGGCGATGTCGTCCGGCAGGGTGACCTTCTCGTAGGTCGATCCGAGCACAAACTCGCCGGGGTGCAGGATAAACGGGTCGCCCGGCTTCGCCTCGACCAGGCGCGTCAGGTCGGGCTGGTCCTCGGCCGGATCAATAAAGGGGTACTTGTGGTTGTCGAAGAGCCGGAAGTACTGGTCGAGACGCACATCAATACTCGACGGCTGCACCATTTCCAGGTCGAGGGGCTCAAGGCCAATCCGGCCGGTGGCGAGCTCGGACTTGATGTCGCGGTCACTGAGAAGCATGCCTGCGACTTTACCGGAGCCTAGTATCCACGACGTGCGGCAAGCACTGGCGCATCCCCCTGCTTTGCCCGGTAACATAGGGACGTTGCGAAAGCAGCCGCGCGAGCGTAGTTCAATGGCAGAACTCCTGCTTCCCAAGCAGGTAGTGCGGGTTCGATTCCCGTCGCTCGCTCCATTTTGGCCCCGGAATCCCAGGCTTTCCCCTGACCCCCAAGTGCTCTGCCTACATTTCTGCCTACATTTCTGGCCACTTGAGTTTTTCGCATTCAGAGCTGCTAGCCGTCGCTCCCAGCAGACCGGGTGTAGAAACCCCGGACGGATCCGGGATTGAGGAAGAGGCGCTCCCACATCAGCGTGCGCTGAGTCGCCGGTAGCTCGCCGAAATCAGCAGCGTCCAGCCAGTTGTCATGGATCATTTCTGCGACCTCGCTCGCGATGTCCACGGCCGAAGCGCGATCAAGCCTGTAGTCTGCGGCTGCGGCGACCAGCACGGCGAGACTGCTGGCGCGGTCACCTCCTCGGGTGATGGCCAGAGCCTGGGAAGCGGATTCCCCGCTCCGAAGGACGGGCGAGAGATCGTACGCAGGAGTGAGTTCCAAGTGCCTCCCGTCCCAGAACGCGGCGTGGTTTCGCAGGTGGTCGTCGGTGTTGCCGATGGCGATGTTGAATGCCACTCTTCGAAATACCGTCTCTGCGAGTCCCTTGGCAACGGCTGATTCCTTGGACAGCGTGTCGAGCAAGGCTGGATAGGAGCCCGAAGGCAACCACTCTTCCGGGAGCCTAAGCATCGTCAGGCCGGAAACGACCATGGTCCGGGTCGCCCCTTCGCCACGGTCGAAGCGCTCTAACAGAAGCACTTTACGCCCCATGGAGCTGACGACCTTCGCATCCGTTACCTTGATTCCGACCCGGCGCGCCAAGTGGATGCTTGCGGCCTCGGCGCCGACAACGTCATACGAGTCTGTGGTCGTGCTGAATTTGGCGATGTACTGGCGTCCACGGTCCTGGAGAAGCGCCTTCGGGCGTGCACCACCGATGGCAGTTCCGTCGAGCAGAGCCCTTTCTAAATGTTCAGGTAGCGGTGTGCCGCGCTCCACCAGTTCTGCCGCATCGACTAGCTCATCGAGCGACGCGGTCTCGTTTCGAGCTGTGTACAGCTGGTTGCTGGTTTGGAAATCCATGGCGCCGAGTCGGTTAGAGCCGGATTGCAGGAGGTAGGTCACCTCGTCGAGATCGTCTGTGTCTTCCGAAGATGGCTTTGAGCGTTGCAGGATGACCCGGCGTCCCCAGCTGTCCGGGGAAGCGTCGCGAATTGCTCCGGGCATCCTCAGGTTGTGGGTCGCCGGATGCCACGTTGGACCGTCGAACGGTAGATCGTAGAGCGGGACCGCATCGGCACGCCGACGGTACTTTTCGCCGTATCGGAAGCTCAGGTCGGTCGATCCTCCCCGTCGTTGAAGAACGCCTGCCGGTGTGGGCTCGATCTGTCCGGGCAGCCAAGTCCAGACGTAGACACTTTCAGAAGTCGAAGTCGCCATCGTCATCCTTGTCCTCTAATCTGCGGACCTGCGCCGGCAGAAGCGCGAGCCTCTCCTCAGCCCGCCGACGGGCAATTGCGATTTCCAGCGGGTCAGACATGGCGAAAAGCTCCACGCCGGCTAAGGCTGCGAGGTTGAGCACGTTTCCGATGGAGGGGGTCGGCTTGCCCGCCTCAATGGCAAGTACCGTGCGCTGCGAGACGCCAGCGCGCTCGGCGAGAGCGGCGGCACTCCACCTCTTGTTGTGCCGCGCCAGCCGAATTTGCGTGCCGAGAAGCCGCGCGGCCTCCTCAGCCATTGGCATCATCGAGATCTCACGGCGACTCATAATTTGACTCCATAGATTGAGCGAGAAGACCCTTCTGTATCATTCTATTGCACCAAGTACGCGGACAACGAGTGGTTGTGACATCTCGGCGCTTCATCTCCCACGCTCGGCACCAATATGGGAGGTGATGTCACCCACACGGGTCGACACCATTATTGGCGGGTCGTTGGCCGACGCTGTCGCGTCTTCGCAACCAAGCGCATGAAGCGTAGTTCAATGGCAGAACTCCTGCTTCCCAAGCAGGTAGTGCGGGTTCGATTCCCGTCGCTCGCTCCAGTGCCCCTCGGAGTTCCGTGTCCGCTCTCAAGTAAATCGAGACTGCACTCATTGCAACCGAGACTTTCCCGCCTCACCGGGCCGCGCCAGGATTCCCGCGTCGAAGGCGACGGCCCGTCGTGACACTGATGCCCGTTGATGGTTGTGCCCAAAGGCCTATGTGATGCGCCTACCAACATGCCGGTGACCGTCGTCGATGTGCTTGGAGCCCCAACCAGGCATTGGTGAATGTCGGCTCAATAGGGGCGCGAGATGTAATTACGTATCTTCGCGGGGAACAACGCGCGGCATCCGCTGATCACAGCGCCACCAGCGTCGGCACGGCCTCGGGTATTGATGCTTCCTCGGCAGTCGAGGGAGATGCCTTCGTTAGGTTAGGCTACCCAATGTCTTGACGCCCTCGCGTCTTGTCCCCCGCCGACCACCACCAACTTTGGAATCCGATGCCAATTCCCCGCCTTCTCGGCCTCAGCGCGGCCGCTGTTCTGACCATTGGCCTTGCCGCCTGCTCCACCTCCGCTGCGGAGACCTCCGACTCGGGTTCGAGCGCCAAGGGAACATTTCCCGCGACCGTCGAGCACGCGCTCGGCGAGACCACGATCGAGACGCAGCCCGAACGGGTCACCACGATCGGCTGGGGCAACCAGGACGTTGCGCTCGCGCTCGGCATAGCCCCCGTTGGCGTTGATGACCAGACCTGGTCGATGGACGGCAGCGATGGGCTCGGCGTCTATGAATGGACCCTCGACGCCTATGATGCGCTTGGTGCTGACGAGCCTGTGGTGTTCTCCACCGTAGACGGCACCGACTTTGAAGGCATCGCCGACACCCAGCCCGACGTCATTCTCGCGGGCTACTCAGGCGTCACCAAAGAGGACTACGCCACTCTGAGCGAGATAGCGCCGACCGTCGCCTACCCCGATGCCGCCTGGATTACCCCCTGGCGCGACGTCATCCTTACCGACTCCGCTGCTCTCGGCCTCGCTGACGAGGGCCAGGCGCTTATCGACAACCTCGACGAGCAGATCGCGGACGCGACTGCGGACTCCACATTCGAGGGCAAAAAGGCGGCATTCTTTTATATGAGCGCGGCCGACCTCTCCACCATCTCGATCTATGGCAAGGGTGACTCGCGCACGGCCTTCCTCTCCGATCTCGGCTTCGACCTTCCTGATCTTGCCGGTGACGTCGACACCTTCTACCAGGACGTCAGCGCCGAGAACGCCGATCAGCTGGCCGACATCGACGTGATCGTGAGCTACGGCGACAGCGATGAGCTGCTCAAGGCGCTGCAGGCCGACCCCCTGTGGAGCACGCTGGCGGCCGTGCAAAACGGCGCTGTCCTCTCGGTTGGTTCAGGCGATGCCCTCAGCGGCGCCGTGACGCCGACCGCGCTGTCGATCCCGTGGATGCTGGAGGACTACGTCGCCCTCCTGGACGGTGCCGTCGCGCTCGCGAAGTGACCTCAGTGCAAGCGAAGGTCGATGACCGCCGCCGCGCCCCCGCCAGTCAGGTGGGTGCGCGGCGGCGCGCGTTGACGATCGCTGGCTTGATCCTCGGCGTTGGCATCGCAATCCTGCTTTCCCTGTCATTCGGGTCGCGAACCGTCTCGATGGCGGAGATACTCGAGGGATTGACCTCCTGGGCGCAGGGTCGCACGCCGGCGGAAATCGGAGCGATCGCGGTGCAGGAGCGCATCCCCCGCACGGTGCTCGCCATCATTGCTGGCGCAGCGCTCGCGGTGTCGGGGGCACTGATGCAGGCGATCACCCGCAACCCGATCGCCGACCCCGGCATACTCGGAGTGAATACCGGCGCCGCGCTGGCCGTTGTGTGCGGAATCGCATTTTTCGGAATCACCTCGCCGTACCAGTACCTCTGGCTCGCCCTCGGGGGTGCAATTCTGACGGCGATCTTCGTCTACAACGTTGGCTCGGTCGGACCCGGCGGCTCCACGCCCATCAAGCTCGCGTTGGCAGGAGCGGCGACCACGGCAGCGCTGTCCTCCCTGGTCAGCGCAGTCCTACTACCCCGTACCGCAGCGATGGACACCTTCCGCTTCTGGCAGGTCGGCGGCGTCGGCGGAGCCGACTGGGGCACAATGGCGGTCATCGCCCCACTGCTCGTGGCGGGGACGCTGGTCGCATTCATTTGCGCACCCGCTCTGAATGCGCTTGCCCTCGGCGACGACGTCGCCGTGGGGCTCGGCGTGCGCATCGGTCGCACGCGACTGCTCGCCGCCGTGGCTGGCGTGGTGCTCTGCGCCGCTGTCACCGCGGTCGCTGGTCCCATCGCCTTTGTCGGTCTTATGGTTCCTCATGTAATGAGGATGCTCGTTGGTCCGGACCAGCGGTGGATACTGCCCCTGTCCGCGCTTGGCGGTGCCGTGCTGCTGACCCTTGCCGACACGATCGGTCGCCTCATCGGCTACCCCGGCGAAACGGAGGCGGGGATCGTCACCGCGTTCGTCGGCGCCCCGGTCCTGATTATCATTGCCCGCCGCAGCCGGATAAAGGGGCTCTGACATGACGACCCACACCGCAATGCCCGACCTTGCAGCGCGGACGACGCTGGTCCGTGCCGGCCGTATCCGCCGCTCGCGTCGTCGTGTCATCGTCATCGTCATCCTCGCCGTCGCAGTACTGGCGCTAATATCCGCCGAAATCATGCTCGGCAAAACGATCTACCCTGTCTCGGACGTACTCGCGGTCATGCGCGGAGAGAGCGTGCCCGGAGCATCCTTCACCGTCGGCACCCTGCGCTTCCCGCGGGCGCTCATCGGAGCCCTTGCCGGCCTCGCCTTCGGCGCAGCTGGTACGACGTTTCAGACCATGCTGCGCAACCCCCTAGCCAGCCCGGACGTGATCGGAATCAGTGCGGGAGCCAGCGCGGCCGCCGTCGTTTGCCTCGTTGTGCTGCGGTGGAGCGGTACCGCCACCATGTTCGTTGCACTCATCGCTGGCGTTGCCACGGCCGCGGCAATCTACCTCGCCGCACGCGGGGGCGAGTCCACCGGCGGCCGGCTTATTCTCATCGGCATCGGTATTGGCGCGATGCTTGACGCGGTCGTTTCGTTCGCAATCCAGCGGGCAGCCCAGTGGGATGTCGCCGTCGCGATGCGCTGGCTCACCGGCAGCCTCAACGGCTCCCGCTGGGAGAGCGTCCTCCCGCTCGGTATCGCCGTGGCAGTGCTGCTGCCACTACTCGTGCTGCTCTCCCGGGAACTGCGAGCGCTGGAACTCGGCGACGCCGCGGCGACCTCGCTCGGCGTGCGAGTGGACCACGTTCGCGTCCTGCTCATCCTCGCCGCAGTCGCCCTCACCTGCTTCGCGACCGCGACCACGGGGCCAATCGCATTTGTGGCTTTCCTGGCGGGCCCCATCGTGAGCAGGCTGGTCGGTCACGGCTCGTCGCTGACCATCCCGGCTGCGCTAATGGGGGCCTGCCTGGTTCTCACTGCCGACCTGATCGGCCAATTCGCATTCGACACGCGATTCCCGGTAGGCGTCATCACCGGAATCCTCGGCGCTCCCTACCTTCTCTACTTACTGATTCGCACATCCCGCCGCGGAGGATCCTCATGAGCGCACAACACCTGCTGACTGCCGAAGCCCTGGTCTCGGGCTACGGCGGCAGGAAGATCGTCGACGGCATCGACCTCGAGCTGCCGGCCGGGCGCATCACGGTGATCGTCGGAGCGAACGCATGCGGCAAGTCAACTCTGCTGAAGACGCTGTCGCGGCTCATCACACCAACCAGCGGCGCGGTTGTGCTCGACGGCAAGCAGATCAGCGAGGTGCCAACTAAGCAGCTAGCGCGCACCCTCGGCCTACTTCCCCAGCAGCCGATCGCGCCAGAGGGAATCGCCGTCGCGGACCTCGTCGGGCGCGGACGGCATCCGCACCAGAAGATGTTCCGCTCCTGGACGACGGAAGATGACAGGGCCGTCGTGGAGGCGCTCGAGGCGACCGGCATCGCGGACCTTGCCGACCGCAGCGTCGACGAGCTCTCCGGTGGCCAGCGCCAGAAGGTCTGGATTGCCATGGCGCTCGCTCAGCAAACCGACATCCTGCTGCTGGACGAGCCGACGACGTTCCTCGATATCGCACATCAGGTAGAGGTCCTCGACCTGCTTACCGACCTCAATCGACGCCAGGGCACAACGATCGTTATCGTGCTGCACGATCTGCACCTCGCGATCCGCTACGCGGACACCCTCGTAGCGGTAAAGGACGGCAAAGTGCACGCCATGGGTGCTCCTTCAGAAGTCGTCACCAGCACGCTCATCGAAGAGGTTTTTGGCCTGCGCAACACCATCATCACCGACCCGGCGTCGGGTAAACCGATGGTCACACCACTCGGCAGGCATCATGTCCGTGGAGAGCCAAACGAAGAGGCGTCCGTCCTACTCTCTTGACCCGCACAGGTGTACGTGCCACTGACTGGATCGGCAACCTGCCCGGGGACACCGTTGGGGAGGGAAGAACTCGACGAGCCACGAGCCTGTGTCAGCTCTCCCACTGCTCCAGCGTCGTTGCGATGCGCTCGGCCATCTTGTCCGCCTTGAAATGATCGTTGGCGGTGATGGTGACCACGGCGTCACCGAGGAACACCAGCAACTGCCCGTACGCACCGTGCAGACGCCACGCGGCGCCGGGCCCATCCCAGCCGGCGAGCGCATAGCGCCGGTAGGAGGGCTCATACCCCTGCCCCCGCTCAAACCAGTCAGAGTGCATTCCCTTCACCCAGTCCGAGGACACGAGGCGCTTCGATTGCCACACTCCGCCATCGCGAATGAGCTGTCCTATCCGAGCGAGCTCTATCGTGCGCAGGTGCAGCCCCCCGCCTGCAACGATTCGGCCGTTCGGACACCGCTCCCACGCGGGCGCTTCGATCGCAAGCGGCCCGAACAGCCGCCGATCGAGCCACTGGGGCACATCTCCGACAACAGCTTCCAGCGCCCGCATTGCGGTGTATGTGCTCGCGTTTGAGTACTGGAATACCCGTCCTCGCGATGGGCGGTGAAGAAACTCACGTGCGAGATCAGGCCAGTCCGTCAACATCGTTTCTGACCACGGGAGATCGATGCCGCTCGTCATGTTAAGCAGATGCCGCACGGTAACGCTGTCGACGCCGTCTCCCAGCGCGAAGTCCTGCAGATAGGTAGCTACTGGCGCATCAACATCGATCTCCCCGTCATCTGCCGCGATCCCGACCGCAAGAACGCACACGCCTTTGGCTACCGAGTGAACATCCCGGCGAACATCGTCGCTCCAGTGATACTCGGCAGTCTCATCGTCGATGAGGACGTGCACCGAGTGCGCATCGAACCCGTCCTCCGTGGCGATGTCAACAAGGCGATCTACGAACATCTGCGCGCGACTCATTCCACTATTCTGCCGGGTGCACGAAAGAGTTGGCGGGCTCCGAATCTCGGATCAGGGAAGCGCAGGACGAGCTGCGGTCGGCTCTCGCCTGCGACAACAATGCGAAAAAACGCTCGCTGACTCTTCGCTGGTTAAAGTCGTGCCGCATGCGCGCGTGGTTCCATGGCAGAACTCCTGCTTCCCAAGCAGATAGTGCTGGTTCGATCCCCGTCGCTCGCTCTCATTTTGCGCCAGGGTTCGGGTCACTTCTTAGACGACGTGAGACGTTTTTCAACCGAATCCAACACGGTCCCTCCTAGCGGCTTAGAGGCCAGGGACCCCACTGCTATCTCTGTTTTGAGAGGCCGGATTAGCCGCGTTCCACGCAGCCAAATCCCGCACGTTTTTTTGAACCGCAATGACGGCGAACAACGACATTGCAAAACTGACGCCATAAAAACCCTTCTCGGAGAGAAGCATGTCGGCATTCCAGAGCCCGACCGCCAGCAGTACCAGCGATGCCAGCAGCGCAAACCACGCGATACCGATATAAAGCCCCGTGACAGGGATGTCCTCGGCTCGATCTCGGACAGCTTTCTGAAGGGAAACCGCGGCGAACAGGCCAAACAGGAAGACCGTCAGGTAATAACCCTGTTCGTTGAGCTCCATGCTGGAGTTCCATAGCCCGATCATGTACACGGACGTGCCCAGCGCCAAGATGAACCAGGATGCGCCGATAAATGCCGGTGTCGGACGGCCCAGGTCGTTAGTCTCAGTCATATTTGCGTTCCCTCGAGGTTGCATCGGAATGGTGCGTCAGGCCGCCGGTGTAGGTCCTGCAGTCCCGAAAGGTCATGCGGGGAACCTGACACCTTCGCAGTCCTATCTTGACGTTTTGTCGTTTCCATAGGAGATTACAGGGCTTGCTGAACCCGATACCGTGCTCGTCCAAACCGACACTCCGGGCGACGACGCCGGCGTCGTGCTGTCGAAACCCAGCGTCTTTGTCGGTCATGGGTGCTTGGAATCTCGAGAAATCCTGAAAATGATGAGAATGCTTCGAGCCGCGGTCGACGGCGGACGCGATCATTTATCTCATCTGCGCTCAACAGCCCCAGGGTCGATTAGAACGCACATCCGTGATTCTCGTTGCACTTAACATCACGCGACTGAATCCTCTCCGACGTGGATCCGATCTCTTTGACCGTTGCAGTCGCCAAGAACGCCTGCACAGCGCAGGACCGGATCTTGCAGATCCCTCCCGCCCCGTCGCTACGAGACCCAACCGCCCGTTACTGTGCCGGCGGCGTCATTGTCCGGAAGTGTGGATATGTGTTTAGGGAACAAATTTCTATAAGAATAAGCAGACTTATTCTTAAGAAGGTTTAGATAAAGATATTTATATGTAAACTTGATTCATGTCGATCACTCCGATACCCGTCAAGCGCTCCATGCGCACCATCGGACAGAATCTTGCGAACCAGCGTAAATTGCTCGGCCTGACGGCAAAGATGGTTGCAGAACGTGCGGGGACGACGCCCCCCACAATCAGCAAGCTTGAAAATGGGGACGGGACGTCACTCGAGATCACACTCCGAGTGATGCGCGTGCTTGGACTCATGGACGGCGTAGTCGCGGCCAGCGATCCATTCGGGACCGAGCGTGGGCAGCTGATGATTGACGAAAAGCTTCCCGACCGCGTCCGGGTGCGTAATGGCGGCTGACACCTACGATGTCACGACGGTTGTCGGCCGCAAACAAGTTCTCGCGGGCAAAATCTACCGCACGAGGACGTCAGGGGCGTTCGAATACGACAGGGCCTACCTACGAACACGGGAAGCTTTCGAACTTGTCCCAGCGCTGGGCCTGTTTCCCGGGGCACAGCCACTATCCCCAACGAATCCGTTCAGCGACTCGGCGCCGGACACTTGGGGGAGAAAGATACAGAACCGCACGGCCGGGCACAAACTCGACGAACTCTCTCTGATGTTCGGTATCAACGATGCTGGGCGTCAGGGAGCGACCCGCTTTTGGGAGAACGGCGTTCCCGTCGCCGACGGCGATGGCGTGCCGGCGGAAGCCGATCTGTCCGACATCATTCGCGTAGCCGACCAGGTCGAGCGGGGCGAAACGCAGATTGATGATCTGGCGCTCAGGCGCCTATTCCGCGCAACAGGCTCACTCGGTGGCACCAGACCCAAAGCGAACGTGACGCTCGGTGGCGAGCTTTGGCTGGCCAAGTTCCCCAAGCCCGTGGGTGACGAATGGAATGTAATCGCCTGGGAAGCAGCGATGCTCGATGCGATGAGCGAAGCAGGGATCACGGTACCCCTGCACAAAACCAAACCGATCATGGTCAACGGCATCGAGCGCACAGTGCTTTTTCTGAAACGGTTTGACCGCATGGACGACGGTGTCCGAATCCCTTACATCTCCGCGATGACCGGCCTTGAAGCAACCGATGGCAACGGAGGCGACTGGGTTGACGTCGTCGACTTCGCGCAACTCTCCGGCGCGAACACAAGCGAGCTGTGGCGACGAGCTGTGTTCGGTGCGCTCGTCGGCAACCTCGATGATCACCTGCGAAATCACGGCTTCCTGCGTCGTGGGGCCAGCTGGATACTCTCCCCCGCGTTCGACGTGAACCCCGAACCGCTCGGTGACGGTGATCAGCACCAGCTTGCGCTCCTGGGCAATAGCGAGGTCAGCCTCGACTCGCTCATGTCAAAGGACGCACTTGGGCTGTTCCGTGTCCGGCTGCCAGCTGCCCAGTCGTTCCTCGAGCGGCTGCGCCCCGTCTTGGCCGCGCTACCGCGGCACGCCACATCCCATGGAGCCGACGCCCGGACAATCAGTGTGTTGAATTCTCGCCTGGATGCTGCAGCGGCCGCGGTGAACTGACACCACTGCGGATGTCGCTGTCACCGATGGCTTCGAGGATCCAGATCGCGGCGGTACGGCCGAGCGACGGCTGATTTGCGTCAGGTTTTTAGTGCTTCCGGACCCTTCCCGCGGGTGCTGGTTGCAGCGGCAAACCCTGCGACAACAACAAATGCCCCCGCCACAATGAATCCGATATACGTGGTGTCGATGGGCAGCGCAAGATCCGACATGGTCGCCTGACTCAGGATCTCCGAGAAGCCGACCATCGCCACCAGCAGAGCGGCGGCGATCGAGAGCGACGTCACAACGACGTTGTAGCGAAAGTGGCGGCCGGAGTGCTGGGCCGCCCACCCATACAGTCTCGCCATAAAAGCACCGTCGAGGGTATCGAAGAGGCTCATCCCCGCGGTGAACAGCAGGGGCAATGCCAGCGCCAGGGCCCACGAGACCTGGAACGACGCAGCCCCGGCGGTGATAAACAGCCCGATCGTTGCGGCGGTATCGAAGCCGAGCCCAAAGAGCAGCCCGAGCGGATACATTCGGCCGGGACGGTCGACCAGGTTGGCGATGGGGCGGAAGAGTCGGAACAACGGCCCCGTGGGACCCTCGCCGGCTGCCAGGTCCTCGCCGCTGGCTTTTTCGGCCCGGCGGCGCAGCACGAGTCGCACCAGCGAGTGCAGGTTCACCATTCCGAACGCCAGGACAAACAGGACGGAGACACTGACGCCCCAGAGCCCCGCGGCCTGCCGGATGGGTGAAGTGTCGTCCTCGATCGCCGTGACGAGGAAATGCACCCCGGCGGCCAACAGTGCGACGGTGCCGACCACCACGGTGGAGTGACCGAGCGAGAACCAGAACCCGACCGAACTGGAACGGGTGCCAGGCACGCTGAGCTTGCGGGTCGCGTTGTCGATAGCGGCGATGTGGTCGGCGTCGAACGCGTGCCGCGCCCCGAGCAGGTACGCCGTCAGCGCCAACCCCAGGACCAGCAGCACGTCCTTACCCATCGCAATGGCGACAACGGGAAGGCCAAAGCCCACCAGATGCAGGCCGGCAATGGTCGCGATGATGCCGAGGGCGGGGGTGGATGCTGTTCGCAGGGTTGATTTCATAAGTTGGGTGTCCTCACCGCGGTTCGGGGTTGGGCTGTTCTGGGTGTTGCTGGGCAGGTTGTCGGCGCTATCGCACGGCGGGCTCCCGTTCGGGGGTGTGTGGTTCGGGTAGGTCTGCCGCGCTGTCAGTCACGAGCCCTGCGGCCTGCACCGCCAGTGCCGACGCGCACCAGTCGTCCCACACCGTCGTCAACACCGAGCGGTGCGCCTCGTGCTGCAACGAGCGCGCAATGGTGGCGGGTCCTTCGAGCTCGAGAATCTCCGTCGCCCCGAGTACCGCCGGTGCAACCGCCGGGGCCCGACCGCCGAAGTACAGCAGCGAATCCATCACTCGGTTGGTGCCGATCACCCCGGGGACGGGCTCTGTGCCACGAACTACCAGTCGTTCGACAAACAGCGGCTCTGTCTGGTTCTTCTCGTCGGAAGTGGTGGCGATGGTGAGCACGGAGGTTCGCAGGTCGATGATGCCGCCGCGTTCGCCGGTGCGGCCGAGCACAATGGTTTCGCGCAGGCAGGCCGTCGCCCCCGGACCGCGCAGGATGATGCTGGTGCGACGGTCGACGTTGGCGCCATCGGCAACCACAAAGGGAAGGCCGTGCCAGATCAGCAGGGCGCCAGCCTCCACGGTGACGTCGACGATCCACTCAGATTTGTGGCCGTCGGCGTTGTAGGCGACCGTTCCACCGATGTCCTCCAGCTCGAGGGTGCACCCGGCGCCAACGGTGACGTCCAGTCGAACGCGGTCGCCACCGAGCAGCAACGCACCACCAGCCACCAGGGCTACCCGCGCAGATGCCGGGCCCGTGTGGATAACGCGGGGTACCAGCGCCCCCGCCCGGGTTTCCAGGCGGGCGCGGCCTTCAGCGGCGTTCAGGTGGATCTCTGTCATCAGGTCGTTACGATCGTTCGATTCCCGGCCAGCGGTGCCGGTGGCCGGGAGACAAATGGATACGGATGGTCGCGCTTTAGTGCGTGTGGGCGGGCTGGCCGTTGTGGGAATGCTCGGCCTCGTCGTGGCTGTGCATCACTCCGCCGCCCTCCTCGTCCGCGTGGAAGTGCGGCGCCATCGGGCCGGGATCCTGCGGAGTGTGGGTTCCCGCGCGGTGCTGCACCAGCAGGCCGCGCACCCAGTCGGCGAGGATCTCGACGCTGGCGGCGTCGGTGCGGGATAGCGCAAGTACCTGGCGTCCCTCTCGGGCGGTCTCGGCGTCGGCGACCATGGTCGGAACATCCACACCGACGTAGGGGGCGAGGTCGGTTTTGTTCACCACCAGCAGGTCGGCGCGGGCGATACCGGGGCCTCCCTTGCGGGCGACGTCTCCCCCGCCGGCAACATCGAGCACAAAGATCTGCGCGTCGACGAGGGCGGGCGAGAAGGTCGCGGTCAGGTTGTCGCCGCCGGACTCGATCAACACAACATCCAGCGGGTTGAAGTCACGCTCCAGGTCCTCGACGGCCAGCAGGTTGACGGTGATGTCATCGCGGATGGCGGTGTGCGGGCAGGCACCGGTCTCAACAGCACGGATCCGTTCCGGCTCCAGCACACCGGCGGACCGCAGGAATCGAGCGTCCTCGTCCGTGTAGATGTCGTTGGTGATCACCCCGAGACGCAGCTCGCTGGCAAGGGCGCGGCAGACGGTCGCGATCAGGGAACTTTTCCCGGTTCCCACGGGACCAGCGACACCAATGCGCAGCGACCGTGCCGGCACGGTGCTGTCCGGAAGGGAGCTGTCTGGGACAGTGAAGCCAGTCGTTGTCTTTTCAGGCACGGAATAACCTTTGGGTTGTTCGAGAGTGGGCTTGTGCCCACCCTTCGCTTTGGGGAGCTCCCAGCGCCGGGATGGCGTCGGCAGAAGTGAGAGTGGAGAGTTCAGCGACGAACTCTTCCGCAGCGGCGCAGGCGGCGAGAATCCAGCCGGGCGGGATCGCCGGGTCCAGCGGCTCGAGCTTCAGCATGGCGGACGCGATGGTCTGCGCGTCGTCGTAGACAACGAGCCGCACCAGGCTGGCTGCGTCGAGTCCGGCGGCAGCGGCGATAACCCCGAGGAGCACGGGGCGCGACAGGGGTGCCACGGGGCGGCCAGCAGTTGCAAGACCACACGCCATTACCGCGGGATGCTGCGCCCAGAGCCTGCCGGCAAGCCGCTGGTATCCGCGGGCCAGTGACCGGGACACCTCCCGAACGGCGGCGCTGGGAGTGCGGGCAGCCCAAGCGCGGTCCACCTGCGCCAGTTCGAGCGCCAGCTGCCGGGGTGGCATCGTGGCCGCGGCATCCGGCTGCAGCGCAATATGGCGGGCCACCACGGCGGTCCCCGCCTCGACCAGGGTCACCGTCTGCGCACGACCCAGCATGTAGGCGGGCACCTCCGCGGGCAGCATCCCCCCGGTCAACGCCGGCTCTAACCCGGCCGAATGCACGTGCCCGCCCACCGGCAGACGCGCGTCGGCGAGCATCATCGCGATCGTCACCGACGACAGCGCCGGGGCAGGCGCGGTGTCCCCCCTCGGCACGTCGGCGGCAAGCGCGGTGATGGTCATCCGTACTGCCTAGAACATCGTGTAGAGCTGGGCAAGGGGCAGGCGTTCGGCCGGGGCGGGGACAACGTGGTCCCCGTCGATGGAAATAGCGAACGTGTCCGGACGGATGTCGATACGGGGCAGCACGTCGTTGTTTCTCATCTGGGCTTTGCCAACGTCGCGGGTCGGGGCGACCGCCGCGAGGCGTCGGCGCAGTCCGAGGCGGCCTTCGAGGCCGTCCTCCAGCGCGGCGGGCGACACGAAGGACACCGACAGGTCGGCGCCGATCGAGTGGGTGAACGCCGGGCGCATCATTACCGGCTGCGGTGTGGGAATCGACGCATTGGGATCGCCCAATGCTCCCCAGACCAGGCCGCCACCCTTGATGATCACCGAGGGGCGGATGCCGAAGAATTTTGGTTCCCACAACACCAGGTCCGCGAGTTTGCCGGCCTCGATCGAGCCGACTTCCGAATCGATGCCGTGCGCGACCGCCGGGTTGATCGTGTACTTCGCGACATAGCGGCGGGCCCGTTCGTTGTCGGCCGGTAGCGAGGTTCCGAGCGACCCGCGGCGGGCCTTCATCACATGGGCGACCTGCCAGGCGCGGGTGATGACTTCACCGATGCGACCCATCGCCTGGGCGTCAGAGGACACGACCGACAGGGCGCCCATGTCGTGCAGGATGTCCTCGGCCGCAATCGTGGTGGCCCGGATGCGGGACTCGGCGAACGCGAGGTCCTCAGGCACCGATGGGTTCAGGTGATGGCAGACCATCAGCATGTCGAGGTGCTCCGCCACGGTGTTGACGGTGTGCGGCAGCGTCGGGTTGGTACTTCCCGGGATGATGTGCGGCAGCGAGGCAATGCTAAGAATGTCAGGGGCGTGACCGCCGCCGGCACCTTCGACATGGAAGGCATGGATGGAGCGGCCGTTGATCGCCCCAATGGTCGACTCGACAAAGCCCGACTCATTCAGCGAATCGGAGTGCAACGCCACCTGCAGTCCGAATTCGTCGGCCGCCCGCAGTGAGGCGTCGATGGCTGCGGGGGTGGAGCCCCAGTCTTCATGAACTTTGTAGCCGGCGGCCCCGGCGAGCGCCTGCTCCCGGAAGGCGGCGGCCGAGACGGTGTTGCCCTTGCCGAGCAGCAGGAAGTTGACGGGCAGGTGGTCGAGCGAGCGGTGCATGGTTTCAAGGTGCCAGGCCCCCGGGGTGACCGTGGTGGCCTTTGACCCCTCGGAGGGGCCGGTGCCGCCGCCAACGATCGTGGTGATGCCGGTGGCGAGGGCCTCGTGGATCTGCGAGGGGGACAGAAGGTGCACGTGGGAGTCGATCGCGCCGGCTGTGAGGATCTTGCCCTCGCCCGAAATGACGTCGGTGGATGCTCCGATGGCGAGTTTCGGGTGCACCCCGTTGGCGATATCGGAGTTGCCGGCCCGGCCGAGGGCCACGATGCGTCCGTCACGAATACCGACGTCGGCGCGGACGATGCCCCACCAGTCGAGCACAATCGCGTTGGTGATGACGGTGTCGAGCGCCCCGTCGGCACGGCTCGCCATCCCCTGTGCCATAGACTCGCGGATCGACTTGCCGCCGCCGAAGACGGCTTCCTCCCCACCGACGGTGAGGTCCTCCTCAATCTCGATCCAGAGGTCGGTGTCGCCGAGGCGCACCTGGTCACCGGCGGTGGGTCCGTAGATGGCGGCGTAGCGTTCGCGGCTGATCTCAACCATCGAGTGACTCACTTCCCTGGTTGCGAAGTTGCAGGCCCGGCACCCGGCGGTCGCCGAGGAAGGCGACGGCATCGAGTTCGCGGGAGGCACCCGGCTCGAACCGCTGGGACGTACCGGAGGGGATGTCGAGGCGGAATCCGTGCGCAGCATCCCGATCGAACTGCAGCGCAGCGTTCGCGTCCGGCAGGTGGAGGTGGGATCCAATCTGGATCGGGCGGTCCCCGGTGTTCAGGAACACCAGGGTGAGCCGCTGCTGCGGCGTGCGATCCCCGTTCAGGATGAGGGTGCCGGGCCGCACACGGATGGCGCCTGGTCCGGACGAGTTATTGCTGGCCACAGTTCACTCCTGCTAGATGATCGGGTCGTGGATGGTGACGAGTTTGCGCCCGTCGGGGAAGGTGGCTTCGACCTGGACGTCAGAGAGCATTTCGGCGACACCCTCCATAACCTCATCCCGCCTGAGGACGCTGCGGCCCTCCACCATCAGGTCGGCAACGGCGCGTCCATCACGGGCACGCTCGATAACCCAGGTGCTGAGCAGGGCGACCGTTTCGGGGTAGTTGAGCAGTACGCCGCGATCGCGCCGGTCTCGTGCCACCATTCCAGCAACCGCCAACAGCAGTTTCTCGTTGTCCGCGGGAGTGAGATGCATGATTTCGCCCTTTCTGGCGCGGTGCCGGCTAACCCGGCCGGATTTCTCCGATGTCCACTTCGACACTTCCTATTAGGTCGCACAATCGTTTCGCGGACGTTACCGGCGGGTTAAGTCCTGATCGAACAGGCTTAAGAAATCTATGCCGCTCAGCTGGATGCCCGGGATTAAGTAGGCCCATTTCGCATCTTCGCCGGGATCAACCACCAGCGCATCAGGACATTCGACGCCATCAGGGCGATCGGATGGAGGACTCGCCGATCTAGGACACGGCTGTCAAATTACTGCCAGAAGCTACAGGGCGACCTGGTCGCGGATCGGGTCGAGCAGGGCCTCCGCGGTCCACATTGCGGCGTCGGCGATATCCCTGCCATTCATCCCAAGCTCCCGGCGCATAGTCACCCACGTTGTTGGGGAGTCGAGGTGGCACAGCGCGGCAACGATGAGGTTCCGCTCATGCCTGGACAGGGAGGGCACCTCCTCGCGCAACATCGCATCGAACCGGTCCCGGTGCGGTGCGGACTCCGCGCCATTCACGCCGCGCATGGCGGTCTCGGCGACAACGTGTGCAAGTTCCGGGCGCCGGTCGTAGGCTTCCATCGCCTCGCGGATCGCGATCGGGACGTCAAAGATGGACTTCGATTCCTGCCGAATGAAGATTGTTTGCTCGATCCACACCGACGTCGCCAGCAGCAGGTCAACGCGTGTCGGGTAGTAACGAAAAACGGTCCGCTCCCCGATGCCGGCCCGAAGTGCAATGAGCCGGAACGAGACGTCGTCTGTGCCGACCTCGTCGATCAGTTCGGAGTATGCCGCAAGGATAGCCTCCTGGGTCGAGGAGAATTCTGGTGCCGTGCCCGTCTCGGGCACTATGCCGCCCAACTCGCTTCCGGTGCTGTCGCGAGGACCTGGAGCATGGCCCGGTCAAATGCCTCGAAGGTCTCTTCGGCATTCATATCGAACCCGGAACGCATCCGGGCCCAGAAGATCGGGGAGGCGAAGTAGCGGGCAGCAGCGGCAATGCGCTGTTTGTCGCGTCGGTTCAGAGTGGGTGCAGTCTCGTCGAGCATCGCGAAGATTGCCGCGGTGATCGACGACGACGGCACGTCCGTGGTCGGCGAGAGTGCTGCGCCGCGCGCTGCAACAAACGCGTGGCCGGGAGCGGTCCCGTAGGCGCGGAATCGGTCGCGGACTGCCTCACGGAATTCGACTGGCGTGCGGAACTCGGACAACGGGAACCGCTCGGCCTCAATCCATCGCGCCAGAGCCTCCAGGAGGTGCGAGCGCGTTGGGAAGCGGCGGTAGATCGTTCGCTCGGAAACCGCAGAAGCTTCAGCGAGGTCAAGGTAGGAAATGTCCTCGAATGTACGCTCGCGCAGCAGAGCGACCGCGCTCCCGAGGATCGCGGCCTGGGTATCGACCGGCTCTTCCATCACGAGTCCTTTACTTTCCCGGTAATCACGGCTCCGTTGTACTCCCGATACCTGAAGGTTCGTCGGGCGATGGCGGCAGCACGTACCTGCCGGAGTTGTCGAGCGTGAGCGCGAGCGACGAGACGTATTGGATCTCCCCGTTTGGCCCTCGCTCGGCGGACACCAGCATATCCGGTCGTTCGAACATGTAGCCGGTGACGTGGCAGCGCAGGCGTTCCCCCGAGGGATTCCCGTTCCGGTCGAGGATCGGTGAGGTGATCCCGTCGCTGCGGCGCCGCAGGTAGTACCTCCCCCGCGTGAGGATTGCCATGAGTGGCGTGACAATGACCGCGACGCCGATCGCGATGAGGACTGAGAAGGGCTGCATCGTTGGGCCGAAGATGCCGGCAAAGCATGCCAGCGACAGTAGCGAGGCGAGCCCGACGGAGGTCAGTCCGACGGGGTTCCAGTCGTGCAGCATCCCCCGTCGAAACTCGGGAAAGCGCGGCGAAAGCTTCAAAAGGTATTTGTTGAACACGATGTCCGCCGAAATGGTGACCAGCCACGCCATCACGACGTTCGCGTACAGGCTGAGAACAAAAGTGATGAGGCTGAAGACGTCCATCAGCATCAGCGACAGGGCAATGGCGAGGTTAAAGATCACAAACACAGCGCGGCCGGGGTAGCGCTTTTTGACCCTCGTGTAGACATTCGACCAGGCGAGCGAGCCGGAATACGCATTCGTCACGTTGATTTTCACCTGGGCAATCACGATCAGGATGAGCGCGAGGCCCAGGGCGATCCAGTCGGGAAGGAGCGACTGGTACATACCGATGAATTGCCGCACCGGCTCCACTGCCCTGTCCCCGATGGTCGGGTCGATTTTCATCACTAGATAGACGGCGAGGAACACCCCGATCACTTGCTTGATACCGCTGAAGATGACCCAGCCGGGACCGCTGAACAGGAGTGAGGCCCACCACAATTTCCGGTTCGCTTTGGTCTTCGGCGGCATAACCCGGATGAAGTCGATCTGTTCGGCAAGCTGCGGAGTCAGGGCGAAGCACACGGCGGAACTCGCGACGATCGCGCTGAAGCTGACGGTTCCGCCATTTTCGCCGGGGAACCCAAGGAAATCGGTGACGGTGTCCGGCTGCGTGAAGACGATCCAGATCACCGGCAGCAGCGCGAGGGCAAGCCAGAGGGGCGTTGTCCAGAAGTGCAGACGCTCGAGTGCCCTCATCCCGAAAATAACAATGGGCACGACCACGATGGTCGACACAAGGTATCCGACGGGCAGGGGCAGGCCGACGACGGCGTGCAGCCCCTGCGCCATGATCGCGCCCTCGAGCGCGAAGAAGATGCAGGTGAAGCCGGCAAAGATGACGGTCGTGATGATCGAGCCGTAGTAGCCGAAGCCGGAGCCGCGGGCGATCAGGTCGAGGTCGAGGTTGTATCTTGCGGCGTAGAACGCCATCGGCACGCCGACCGCAAAGATGATCACGGAGGCCAGCAGGATCCCGAGCATCGCATTTGTTGTGCCGTGCTGGAGGCCAACACTCGCCCCGATGGAGAAGTCGGCGAGGAAGGCGATCGAGCCAAGCGCTGTGCCACCGACGGACACCGCGCTCCAGCGCCGGAAAGAACGCGGCACGTAACGGAACGCGTAGTCTTCGAGGCTATCCTCGGCTGCTGCGCGCGCGTCGTCGGCTCGAGGCATCCGCGCCACCTCCAGCCAATTGACGATGTCTGCAGTCTGGCGTGACTGTGTTTCGTGCGCGTTGCCGCGAGAATTCAATCTGGGTCAGATCACCAGGGCCTCCCGCACGGCGCCGAGTGCCGCGCTGCCGCCCGCGCCTGCCTGCGTCACCCGGCCGGAGGCAAGGACGACGTACTGTTCCGCGGCCTCCAGGGCAAAACCGATGTGCTGCTCGACCAGCAGCACGCTGAGTCCGCCCTGGGCGAGCCCAATGATCGTCTCCTCGATCTCGGCAACAATGGTCGGCTGGATTCCCTCCGTCGGTTCGTCCAGAATGAGAAGTTTCGGCTCGGTGATCAGCGCCCTGGCGATGGCGAGCTGCTGTCGCTGGCCGCCGGAGAGCAGACCGGCCTTCCGAGTCTCGAACTGCGCGAGTGCCGGAAAGCGCTCGAGCATTTCCGCGATCTTCTCCTTGCCGTTGCGTCTCCCGTCCGCGACCAACTGCAGGTTTTCCATTGTTGTCAGCTGCCCAAACGACTGCTGCCCCTGCGCCACGTACGCCATGCCGCGCTTGACGCGGCGGTTCGGCGCCAGATTCGTGACATCCTCGCCGTCGAAAAACACTTTGCCGCGCGTCGGGCGGATGAGGCCGATCGTCGCCCGCAGCAGCGTGGTCTTTCCGGCGCCGTTGTGTCCGAGCACGGCAACAAGCTTGGAGGAGCCAGCAATGGATACTCCGCGGAGCACACTGGTTCGTCCGTAGCCTGCGTCAATATCGAGTATCTCGAGCATCAGTGTGCCTCCTTATTGATGGCGGTGACGAGCGGCTCCTCCGTGGTTCCGAGGTACACCTGTTGCACGCGCGGGTCAGCCTGGACCTCGCTGACCGAGCCCTCGCTGAGGACCCGCCCCTGGTGGAGTACGGTCACCCGCGTTGCGAATCGCCTCATGAAGTCCATGTCGTGCTCGACAACGAGCACCGCACGGTTCACGGCGACCCGTCCGAGCAGTTCGCCGGTGGCAGTGCGCTCGTCCTGGCTCATGCCCGCCACGGGTTCATCAAGCAAAAGCACTTTCGCGTCCTGCACCAGCAGCATGGCGATCTCCAGCCACTGCTTTTGCCCGTGGGAAAGGATGCCAGCAGGCGTTGTGGTTTCCCGACCCAGCCCCGTCTCCTCCAGTGCGCGTTCGATAGCGGGATCGATGCCTCGGCGTGCGCGCAGCAGCGAGAACGGGGAGCGGTGCAGGCCGGCGGCGATGTCGAGGTTCTGAAGCACCGAAAGCTCCTCGAACACACTCGCCGTTTGGAAGGTGCGTCCGACTCCGAGTCGGACAATCTTGTGGGCAGGTTTGCTGAGGAGTTCCTGGTTGCCAAGCTTTGCCGACCCGGTTCCCTTGGTCAAGCCGGTAATGGCGTCGATGCACGTCGTTTTACCAGCGCCGTTCGGGCCGATCAAGAATCGGACCTCGCCGGGATGGGCGTCGAAGGAAACACCATCAACGGCCACAAACCCATCAAACTCGACGCGCAGGTCGGTGACGACCAGGGAGCCTTCTGCTGTACTCACTTTTTTACCTCCTCGAGTACGGGACCGGCTGCAACTGCGGAAGCTACCTCGTTGGGCGCACCGCGTGAACGCCATAACAACCCCCGGAGCTTGCCGAATAGCGATGACAACCCCAGCGGCAGGAAGAGCGTCACCAGGATGAAGAGCAGACCAAGGACGTAGATCCACCCGCTGGGCCAGCTGGAGCCGAGGCTCGACTGCCCCCAGCCGATCGCCATCGCTCCCAATGCCGGGCCGAAGAGCGAGGCCCGTCCGCCGAGGGCCACCCCGGCGATCATCAGGATCGAGGCGGCCGCGCCGATTTCCGCCGGTGTGATGATGCCAACAATGGGAACAAACATGGCCCCCGCGATGCTGGCCATCACAGCGGCGACCACGTAGGCGACCAACTTGACGTTTGCGGGGTCGTAGCCGAGGAACCGGACGCGCTCCTCGGCGTCACGGGTGGCGATGAGCAACTCTCCGAAACGGCTGCGATTAAGCTGCCAGACCGCTAGCAGGCAGAGGATGAGCAGCACGGCCGCGATCGTGTAAACCATCAGTTTGTTGGCGTCATCGTTCAGGACAAAGCCGAAAAAGTACTTGAAGTCGCTGAGACCCGTGTCACCACCGGTCTGCCGGATCGTCGAGCTGATCAGAACAGCCAAGGCCACAGCCAGTGCCTGGGAGAGGATCGCGAAGTATGCGCCTTTTACGCGGCGCTTGAAGAGGGCGTAGCCAAGGATCAATGCCACGATGACCGGAAGCAGCAGGATCGCCAATAACGTGAATGCATCGCTGCGGAACGGTTCCCAGAAGGCCGGAAGCGGCGCGAGCGGGTCGTAGAGGATCATAAAGACCGGAAGACTGTCGGGTCCTGCGCTTTCCAACGTGAGATGCATCGCCATGGCATAAGCGCCGAGTCCAAAGAAAACTCCCTGGCCCATAACCAGCATTCCGCCTCGGCCCCAGGCCAATCCGATCCCAACCGCCGCAATCGCCCAGCAGCAGTACTTGCCGAGGTTGTTGATCCAGTGCATCGAGAGCAGGGCGGGGGCGACGCCCAAGAGGAAAACGGCGAACACCGCAATGCCAATGAGTGGGAGCCACGGTTTGATCTTTGTCATGTCAGTCCCCTTGTACGCACGGTGAACAGGCCCTGTGGGCGAAACTGCAGGAAGACCACAACGAGCACAAATGCCAGCGCCTGCGCCAGGCTTCCCGTGGTCCAGTCGGCAAAGTACGCCAATGCGACGCCAACAATCCAGGCGGCGATGACGGTGCCCTTGATTTGGCCGATGCCTCCGGCAACAACGACGAGGAATGCCGGGATGATGTATTGCGTGCCCATCTGGGAATTTGTGCCACCGATCAGCGATGCGGCGACACCGGCGACACCGGCCAGGCCTGACCCGACGAAGAAGGTCATGCGGTCCACGGTGCGGGTGGGAACACCGCTGGTCTCCGCGAGATCCCGGTTCTGGACGGTTGCACGGATTCGGCGTCCGAAAGATGTGTACTTGAGCCATGCGGCCAAGGCAGCCACGCAGAGGGCAGCGAGCACGATGGTGAACACCTGGCGAAGGGGCCAACCGTAGCCGAGAACACTCAACTGCCCATCGAGCCAGCCCGGCTTTTCCACCGGCACACCCTGGGGCGGGAAGATCTGCAGCGCAGCCTGCTGCAGGATCAGGCTCACACCCACGGTAACGAGAAGGGTGTCAAGTGGTCGTCGGTACATCCACTGGATGATGCTGACCTCGAGCAGGAGCCCGAGGAGTCCCGCGCCCAGGAAAGCGATCGGAAGCGCTACCGGGATTGAGAGGTTGCTGGAGGAAATCACCTGCTGGGTCAGGTAGGCGATGAAGGCGCCCGCCATAAGGAACTCGCCGTGCGCCATATTGATCACCCCCATCTGGCCGAAGGTCAGGGTGAGCCCGAGTGCTGCCAACAGCAGCAGCGCACCCTGCGCGGTGCCGTTCAATAGCGGTGGGATGAGTGCGTCCACGTGCTGCCACTCTCTGTGCGATGAGGAGTTCTGGAGGCGGTTCTGGAGCGTGGGGTTCCATGACGTTGCCGACACGGAACCCCACGGATGGTGGAGACGATTAGCCAGCTGAAGCCACAAGCGCGTCGCGCACGTCGGCCGGGAACCAGTCGTAGTCCTCGAGGTACGGGTCCGGCTCGATGACGCCGTCCGAGGACCAGACGATGTCGAACTGGTTCTCCGCGTTCACCTTTCCGATGTGGCCGGGCTTGGAGATGTGGTGGTTCTCGCCATCCAGGGTCACAGTGCCCTCCGGTGCGTCAAAGCTGACACCGCCTTCCGCAGCAGCAGCGTTCACATCATCGACTTCGAACGAACCGGCCTTCTCAACCAGGGCCTTGTACAGATACAGCGAGATGTAGGCGGCCTCCATCGGGTCGGAAGTCACTCCGCTGCTACCGGGGTAGGCCTGCCAGTCGGCGATGAACTTCGCGTTGTCCGGGGTCTCGAGAGACTGGAAATAGTTCCACGAAGCGTAGTTCCCGGTGATCTCGTGCCCCATGGACGGTGCCTCTTCCTCGGCAATAGACACCGAAATGATCGGGGATGTCTCTGGGGTGAGCCCGGCGTCGTAGTAGGCCTTGATAAAGCCGACGTTCGACGAGCCGTTGATCGTGTTGAAAACGAAGTCCGGCTTCGCCTCGGCGATTTTCGCCACCTGGGTGGTCCAGTCGTCCTTGTCGAGCGGCACGTACTCTTCACCGACGATTTCGATGCCGAGCTCGGCTGCGTACAGTTTGATGATCGCGTTCGCCGTGCGCGGGAAAACGTAGTCGGAGCCCGCAAGGAAGAGGGTCTCCACCCCCTCGGAGGCGAGGAAGTCCATCGCCGGCAGGATCTGCTGGTTTGTGGTCGCACCGGTGTAGTAGATGTTCGGTGATGCCTCGAGGCCCTCGTACTGCACCGGGTAGAAGAACAGTCCGTTGTGCTCTTCGACGACCGGCTTGACGGCCTTGCGGGACGACGACGTCCAGCCTCCGAAGATCGCCCCTACGCAGTCCTGCGTGAGCAGCTTCTCGGTCTTCTCCGCGAACGTCGGCCAGTCGGTGGCGCCGTCTTCCTGGACATACTCGATTTGTTTGCCGAGGATTCCGCCGTCTGCATTGATCTCGTCCGCCGCCATGTGGAGCACGTTGGAGACGGTCTTCTCGGAAATCGCCATTCCGCCGGTCAATGAGTTAAGGAAGCCGAGTTTAATCGTGTCTCCCGAGGTATCGATGCAGCTGGCGGCCGCTGGGGCTGCAGATTCCGCGGTGTCGCCCGCGCGGGCACCGCAACCGGAGAGTACGAGGGCAACGGTCGCGGTGAGCGCGCCCGTGGCCAAGAGCGTCTTGACGCGCCCTCTGCTGGTGATGAGCATGTAAAACTCCATTCGCTGTGATGTGGTGCGAGTCCAGGGCGGGATCAGTCGAAGCGTAGAAAATGCAACACGCATCGACAGCCGCCCGAGCGAAAGATCCAGGTGGATCCGTCGATCGCCGATCAGGGGTTGCTCTTGGTTCTTCCAGGGCGAGGCACCGGCGTACCGGACGAAACGACCCAGTTCCTCGTTGTCGACAGAACACTGCCGACTGCTGTTGATGTGTTCACACTGACGGAATGGCATTACATTGCCATTTCCGGAAGATATCGAGTTTGTTAACTGTCGAAGCGGTTTACCGCAAAAAGCCTGACAAATCGCGGATTTCCCGGAGACTCAGCTCACAAGCGCGACCCATCACCGCGCTGTTATGACAGTTTTTTGACACCAGCACAGGGGGCGTGAGTGAACTTGGGTGGCAGTGAACCAGCGAGTATCCGGACGAGGGAATGCACCGTCACCGCGGCAGGGGCAAACTGGCTTTCCTCGTCCAGACCGGCAGATGCGGAAGCACACAGCCAGTTATCTGCGGTGGTCGATGGGCCGATTCTCTTCGTCCCGCGAGCATCGCCGCACATTAGAAATGTCGCCGGGATCACCCCGCCTTGACGGCAAACTCAGCTATCGCTCACACGTATCGTTCAGTATCGCTGAGTATCGTTCGTAGTTCACGAAGGAGATCATCATGAGCAATTCATTCTCAGCAGGTGGGTTCAAGGTCGGAAACAGCATGGATGGGGTGTGGCAGGCGATGGAGCAGTTGCGCTCGACGTTCGAGAAGCGTTCCGGCACCCGCGTCGGACGCGGCGAAGTGCGCACGGCAGTACTCGCCCTTCTCGCGGAGCAGCCCATGCACGGCTACCAGATCATCCGTGAGATCGAGGAGCGCAGCGGCGGCAGCTGGAAGCCCAGCGCCGGGTCGGTTTACCCAACCCTGCAGTTGCTGGCCGACGAAGGACTGATCAGCGCCGAGGAATCGAACGGTCGCAAGATTTACTCGCTTACCGAGGCAGGGCGCGCTGTTTCCAGCGACGAGACCACCTCGCCGTGGGAGTCCACGGAGTCTGCCACCGGCCACCGATACACGGCCCTTCCGAAGGCGGGCGTTGAACTGGCGCAGGCCACGGCCCAGCTGAACCGCACGGGAACACCCGAGCAGGTGCAGGAAGCCGTTGAGATCCTCGCGGAAGCACGTCGTCGGATTTACTCGATCCTCGCCAAGAGCTGACGCGGGTGACGTCTACCCGTCGGGATCACGGGGGTCCGATACCCGGCGCCGGAGACGGCCGCGCCCGTTACCGCCGCATCCTCCGCTTCGCCTCGTACTACCTCGCGATCACGTGGTTCTTCGAACTGTTCCTTCCCCGGATCGGGCTGAGGAAGATAGCCGAGCGTACCCGCGCGAAGCGGATGCAGCGGTTTGCGCGAAGCTTTCACAGGCTGGCGGTGGATCTGGGCGGCCTGATGATCAAGGTCGGCCAGTACATGTCGTCGAGGCTCGATGTGCTTCCGCCCGAAATCACCAAAGAGCTTGAAGGCCTGCAGGACGAAGTGCCCCCGGTGCCGTTCGCTGCCATCCGTGCCCTCGCCGAGGCAGAACTGGGTATGTCGCTCGACGACGTGTTTACCTGGGTCGATTCGACCCCGATTGCCGCCGCATCCCTCGGACAGGCACATCGCGCGACGCTCGCCAGCAGCGATTCGGCAGACACCGGGCTGACGGCGGTTGTGCTCAAAGTACAGCGCCCGGGAATCGACATGATCGTCGACGTCGACCTCGCGGCGCTGCGCAAAGTCGGCGGCTGGCTCAGCCATGTACGACTCGTGTCCAACCGTGTTGATGCACCCGCCCTCGTTGAGGAATTCGCGCACACGAGCCTCGAAGAGATCGACTACCTTCACGAAGCGTCCAATCTGGAGCGTTTCGCGAGCGATTTCGCAGCCGACGACCGGATGAGTGTGCCTGTTGTGGTGTGGGAGCGGACCACCCGCCGAGTCCTTACCCTCGAGGACGTCACTGCGATCAAAATTACGGATGTCGAGGCGCTTCGCGCCGCGGGTATCGACCCGGCAGACGTTGCGCCCGTTTTCGCCGAGATCATGTTCGACCAACTGTTCAACAACGGTTTTTTCCACGCCGATCCGCACCCAGGCAATATCTTTGTCACCCCGATCGTCGGAGCGACGGACGGCCTGCCATGGCGGCTGACCTTCATCGACTTCGGGATGATGGGCGAAGTGCCGGTCTCCACACGCAGCGCCCTGCGAAAGGTACTCATTGCGGCCGCCTCCCGTGACGGCAAGGGCCTTGTTGACTCGATGCGCGAGGTCGGAGTGCTTCTGCCCTCGGCAGACACCATCGAACTCGAGCGGGCGATGACCCAGCTTTTCGCCCGGTTCGGCGGTATGGGATTCGCCGAATTGCGCGAAGTAGATCCCCGTGAGTTCCGCCACTTCGCGGTGGAGTTCGGCGAGGTGGTGCGTGCCCTCCCGTTCCAGGTGCCGGAGAACTTCCTGCTTGTTATCCGTGCGATGACCCTCACTTCCGGAGTGGCCAGTGCCCTGGATCCGTCCTTTAACCTCTGGAACTCCGTCGAGCCCTACGCAGCGCAACTGATCCGCGAAGAGCGCGGGAATGTTGTGCAGGACGTCGGCCAGCAGGCTCTCGACGCCGCCGGCCTCGCCCTGCGTCTCCCCAAACGGGTGGATTCGCTCATCGACCGGTTCGAAGACGGCACCCTTGCGGTGTCGAGCCCGCGCATCGAGCGCCAGGTCGCGCAGCTCGACCGGATGGTTCGACGGGTGGTGTGGGCGGTGGTGTTCGGCGCCCTGTTGGTTGCCGGAACAATCCTCCGCGGGGACGACACCGTGCTGGGGACTGTCTTTATGGCGGCCTCCGGCATCCCGCTGTTGTACCTGATTGCTTCGGGGCGCCGCCGCTGAGCACCGTCCCCGCGATGCACGTCGAACGCGGGCCGGAGCGCGATAATCGAGGGATGAACACCCGTCCGGACAATGACGACTCCCGGCCCCGCGCCGCGAGCGTGTTCGACGTTGCGAAGGCCGCCGGCGTTTCGCACCAGACGGTGTCGCGTGTGCTCAACGATCATCCGAGCCTTCGCGAAGAGACCCGCCGGAAGGTTATCCAGGCGATGCGGGAACTCAACTACCGACCGAATGCTGCAGCCCGCGCCCTGTCGTCGAGCCGGTCGCGGATGATCGGCATCCTGTCCACCTCCAGCGGAGAATATGGCCCGGCGGCCAGCATCGCTGCGGTGGAGGCCGCCGCGCGCAGTCGCGGCTACAGCGTCACCATGGCCAACGCCGACGGGCTCGACCCGCTTTCGATCACCGGGGCAGTCAACCACCTGATGAACCTGGCAGCGGAAGGACTCGTGGTGGTCGCACCGCAAACCCAAGTTTTGCGTGCCCTGTCCGAACTCACCATCGGTATCCCCTACGTCGCCTTACAGGCCGCTGGAAATGCTGCTACCGAGGACCTGCAGTCCGAGCAGGTTATGGGCGCCCGGCTTGCCACGTCGCACCTGGCAGGTCTTGGTCATGTGCGAATCGGCCATATTGCCGGCCCACCGGATTGGCTGGACGCGGCCCAACGCCTCGACGGTTTCCAGCGCGAGCTCGCGAATCGCGATCTCGGCGGGAGTTTCGTTGCCGTGGGCGATTGGAGCGCCGCATCCGGACATCGCGCCGCCCGCGAGTTGATGGCGAAAGGCGTGACCGCACTCTTCGCCGCTAACGACCAGATGGCACTAGGCGCGCTGAATGCGGCGATTTCTTCCGGGGTGAAGGTTCCCCAAGACCTCAGCATCATGGGTTTCGACGACGTTCCCGAAGCCGCGTTCTACACTCCCCCACTGACCACGATCCGCCAGGATTTTGCCGAAGCGGGACGCCGGGCGGTCGCACTACTGCTCCATGAGAGCGAGCTTCCACCCTCCGTGCAGCCCCAGCTCGTGGTTCGAGCATCCACAGCGCAACGGGTCGTTTCAGACATTCGACACCCGTAATAGTGTGAAGTACACTTCCGGTGTGGTCGCTTATGTGATCGATCACATACGAGCCAAAGGAGTCTTGCATCATGAGCGAGCGTGTCGACACCACCGCCGATCCGAGCGAGACCAAATCCGCCGGCTCGGAAGCCGCCCGAGCCGCCATCGATGCAATCACCAGCGGACGCGCATCCCTCGGAATCGAGCTCGGCTCCACTCGCATCAAAGCCTGCCTGATCGGCGACGACCCGACGGTTGTGCTCGCCGTTGGCAGCCACGACTGGGAGAACCAGTTTGTTGACGCCGTCTGGACCTACTCCCTCGAAGATGTGTGGTCGGGCCTGCAGGCGGCGTTCGCCGGGCTGGTCGACGACATCGAACGGCAGTACGGCGTTCGCCCAAACACGTTCGGCGCCATCGGCGTCTCGGCGATGATGCACGGCTACCTCGCTTTCGACCGTGCGGGCGAGTTGCTTGTTCCTTTCCGCACCTGGCGAAACACCACCACCGGTCCCGCGGCAGCCGAACTGAGCGAGGCACTCGGGGTCAACATCCCGCTGCGCTGGTCGATCGCGCACCTGCACCAGGCAATCATCGACAACGAAGAGCATGTGCAGCAGATCGACTTCATCACCACCCTCGCCGGGTACGTCCACTGGAAGTTGACCGGCGAGATCGTGCTGGGTGTCGGTGACGCGTCCGGGATGTTCCCCATCGACAGTGAGACCAACTATTACGACGCCGAACTGCTCGCTAAATACGACAGCCTCGTCGAAGGTCGCGCTGACGGGCTGGAGATTGCGGGCTTGCTGCCCGAGGTGCTTGTTGCGGGCCAGCCGGCCGGGCAACTTACCGAGGACGGCGCAGCGCTGCTCGACCCGTCGGGCGCCCTCAAACCCGGCATCGTGCTCTGCCCGCCCGAGGGCGACGCCGGCACCGGGATGGTCGCGACCAATTCCGTCGCACCCCGAACCGGCAACGTCAGCGCCGGAACCAGCATTTTCGCCATGGTGGTGCTGGAGCATCCGCTGACGAGTGTGCACCACGAACTCGACCTCGTCACCACCCCGGCCGGGGACGCCGTCGCCATGGTGCACTGCAACAACGGCGCGAGTGAGCTCGCCGCATGGGCTGGCCTGTTCGGCCGGTTCTCCGCCGCCGCAGGTTTCCCCGTCAGCAACGACGAGGTGTTCGAAACCCTCTTCCGCGAGGCACTCGAGGGCGACGCGGACGCCGGTGGCCTGCTGGCCTACAACTACCTGGCCGGCGAACCCATCACCGGGCTCACCGAGGGCCGTCCGTTGTTCGTTCGCACCCCGGACAGCCGGCTGACGCTCGCCAACTTTATGCGCGCCCAGTTGTACGGGGTCTTCGGCACGCTCAGCCTGGGGATGCGGGTGCTCGCCGACGAGGGTTTTGAGCTTGACCAGATGTTCGCCCACGGTGGGATGTTCCGCACCGCCGGGGTTGCCCAGCGATTCCTCGCTGGAGCCCTCGACGCCCCGGTTTCCATCGCGGCGACCGCCTCGGAAGGCGGCGCCTGGGGAATCGCGGTATTGGCGTCATATGTCTCGGCCACCGCGGCCGGATCCACCCAGAACCTGGACAGCTACCTGCGCGAGAGCGTCTTCGGCGGTGCCGCATTCGAGACGACCGCTCCCGATCCGCAGGATGTCGCCGGGTTTGCCAGCTACCTCGAGCGCTACCGTGCCGGCCTTGCCGTGGAAAGCGCCGCAGTCGACGCGCTCTCGCTGAAGGGCGCCACCGCGTAGCTGCAGGGTGACGGAGTGGCTATACCGGCGGGTTGGCCGGTGGGGCCAGCGGTACGGGCGGTACGGGCGGTGCGGGCGGTGCAGGCGGTGCAGCATCCATGGCCGGCGACGTTGGGGACGGCCCGTAGGCAGCAGGGGGTGCAGCAGCGCCCGCGGCGGGGGGAGCCCATTCCACCGGAGGGACGCCGTGCACGGCGGTGGCTTCGGCCGCGCGGTTGGCCCGGCGGGCGCGTACAGCGCGGCGGATCAGCAGGATGCCGGGGACCACAAAAATGGCGGCGCCGATAAACGTGCCTATTGCTACGCCGAAGTAGTACGCGTCACCGCGCACGATCGACAGCAACAGCAGCGATGTTCCGCGCACCGCGGGGAAAAACCCGATCACGCAGAGGATGATTCCAAAAACCAACGCGACGGTGCCCGTGGACCGGGGCTTCAGGTCGGTGCGGGGACCGGTCGGGGGAAGTGGCGGTGAGATAGGCGGCTGCGTCATGAGCAAATCTTAGCTACGGGGCGGGAACAGGAAGGCACCGACACTGCGCAATTTTCGTGACCCATTCCGTCCCGCGTCGTGGCCGGGGTATCGGCTCGGTGACGGGCCTGGAATGCAACATTTGGTTGTACCGGTGCGCGCCGCCCGGCCTGGGGCCGGGCGGCGGGCGGCGGGCGGTCGGATCGTGATGCGTCGACCAGCTGTGACCAGAGCGTCAGCGGGTCGAGACGGGTTCGAGGGTGCCCCGCAGCCACTCGGTGAAGTGGGTCGGTACGATCTCCGCATCGACCTGCGGCAGCAGCTCGTCCACGGCAAGCTGGTTGCCGAAATACCGCGCCAGCGGGTCCGCCACAACTTCCCGGGGGTCACGTCCCGCGCTCAACCGGCGACGAACGAGTTCGGTAAGGCGGAACCGATCCGGGCCCGCGAACTCGAGGATGCCGTTGACCGGCTCGCCAAGGGCCGTGCGCGCGACGACGCTCGCCACATCGTCCGCCGCCATGGGCTGGACCAGAGCCTGCGACACCCGCACGAGGTTGCCCTGGGTCGCAGCATCCGCGATGGTGCGCACAAACTCGAAGAACTGCGTGGTGTGCACAATCGAATAGGCGACGTGCGAGGCGCGGATCAATTTTTCCTGCTCGAACTTGGCGCGGAAGTATCCGCGTTCGGTTTCGGCGAGGCGTTCGGTTCCCACCACCGACAGGGCAACGTGGTGCCGGATTCCGGCAGCGGCCCCGTAGGTGAGGAGGTTAAGGGTGGAGGTCTCGAAGAACTCGAGTGCTCCCGCCTCATCTGTATACGACGAGTTCGAGACGTCGATCACCACGTCGGCGCCGGCAAGGGCGTCGGCAAGTCCCTCGCCGGTGAAGGAGTTGACCCCCGTCGCCCTGGACGCCGCGATCGCGGTGTGGCCGCCATCCCGCAGCAGGTCGACCAGCTTGGTTCCGATGAGGCCGGTGCCTCCGATAATCACTATTTTCATCGTGGTCTCTCCCTGGTTCCGGTGCCGGCGCGGCTAGTTCGCCGGCGCGGCGGGTACGGCCTGGGCCGCAAGCCACTGCTCGAAGGTGGTCTCGAAGATGGTCGCGTCTGGTCCGGGAACCAGGGTGCGTTCCTCGAGGATCGCACCGAAGTACGGAGAGCTGGCGTCGACGATGACCTCGCGAGGATCCCCGCGCAGTTCCAGCCCGGTGCGGACGAGTTCGTCGAGGCCGAGCTGCACGGGACCGGCGATCTCGAGGGTGCCGTTCAGGGGCGCACCGACAGCGGTGCGGCCCACGGCCGTTGCGACATCCTCAGCAGCAATCGGCTGGATCAGGGCGTGGGAGAGGCGAACGGTAGTGCCGTCGGTGGCCGCCGCGGCAATGCTTTTCACAAATTCGAAGAACTGGGTGGCGTGCACAATCGAGTACGGCAGGCCGGATTCCTTAATGAGGTTTTCCTGGGCGACCTTCGCACGGAAATACCCGCTCGCGGGCAGCCGATCGGTGCCCACCACGGACAACGCCACGTGGTGGCCAACACCGGCGACCTTTTCGGCGGCGAGCAAGTTGGTGGTGGAGGTGGTGAAGAAGTCCAGCACGGCAGCATCCTCAAACGACGGCGAGTTGGAGACGTCGATAACAACCTGCGTACCGGTCAGAACGTCGGCGAGGCCCTCTCCGGTGAGGGTGTTGACTCCGGTGTTCGGGGAGGCGGCGATGGCCTCATGGCCGTGTTCGGTGAGTTTGGAAACAAGCTTGGAGCCGATGAGTCCGGTGCCGCCGATAACTACGATCTTCATGGTGTGCCTTTCGCTGGTTTACCGGAAGCGTTTTGCGCCGGTTCAACAGCTAAGACCGTGGAAGCCACCATTCTGTGACCGGATCACGTATCAATTTTTTACCGGGCGGTTTCGGGCTGGTTCCAGTGGCGCAGTTTGTCAGGATTCAGCACGATCCACAGGTCGGTGATGAGTTGCTCACGCACGTTCACACTCACGATCCCCACTACCGTGCCCGCCCGCCGCAGCACCAGGCCCGATTGGCCGTTCACCGGCTGCTCACTCATCTCGGTAGGTTCGCGCTCCAGTACGTCACAAATCTTGCGGGCGACCGTCTCGGCGCCCCGAAGGGTGCGCGCATCGACGGGGACAACGCCCCCGCTGTCGGTGAACATCGCGACGTCCGGTGCGAGCACCGCGGCGAGGATACCCGGCTGCCCGCCCTCCGC
>Ga0247735_1000065_pt1 | contig 63760 bp, 57 predicted proteins | sample UWRJL178409R2_FD_180934 | JGI IMG/M metagenome (GOLD analysis project Ga0247735, IMG submission 180934) | Plant litter microbial communities from Arlington Agricultural Research Station in Wisconsin, United States - UWRJ-L178-409R-2 | ecosystem: Environmental > Terrestrial > Plant litter >... | reverse complement strand
AGCAAACAAAAGGTCGAGTTATCGGCATTCCCCACAGCTAAGGGTGGCGGGGTATAGCTTGGTCCGTTTCAGCCAGTGTTTACATCGTCAGATCGAGATCCTATCCACACGTTCTTGCCGATAACCCGGCCCGTCGCGCCGTATGGCCCGAAGCGCTCGCGCAGGTCGACTGCCGCAGCATTTCCGCAGCCCGTAACGGCAGCCGATAAGGCGACGCTTCCGGATGAGCCGGGCGACCACCAGCCGACGGATGCCGAGCAGTTCGACGGTGACGAGCTCCAGTTCGGGTTCGCGGCCTCTCGCAGGCGCACGACGCTCAGGGACCTTCAACACCTTCCTGGGGATGCTGCGCGGAACCGGTAAACGCCGCCCACCCCTCAAAGATGGGCGGCGCCCGGCGTGCAGCCTTATCCGGCGACACCTTCTGCGGCGAGGTTCTCGATCGTGCTGCGCAGCTCAGTGGCGGCAACAAGGTCGGTCGCCTCGCCGTTGATCATTAGGGTGGGGGTGCTTTGCACACCGGCATCCAGTGCAGCATCCGTGTTCGCTGTGATCCAGTTGTCGTATGTTCCGGATGCCGCGCAGTCGACCGCCGCATCGTTTACACCCTGCTCCGTGAGGTAGTCCGCGATCTCCGTATTGCCCCACCGCGTGGTTGTCTCGTCGTGGATGGCGAACAGCGAGCTGTGCACCGCCGGATAGTTCGCGGGGTCGGACACGGCAACACAGGTCGCGGCGTTGCCGGCGCGAATCCCATAGCTGGTCACAATCTGCATGGGGTGGTAGGCCACGGTGGCGAGGCCCTCTGCCACGAGTTCGTCGAGGGTATCGCCGACCTCGGCCTCGTAGTCCTGGCAGTGCGGGCAGGAGAAGTCTTCGTAGATCGCAATCTCGACCGGGGCATCCGCGGCACCGATGCGGATCGCGGTGGCCTCGATGGTGAACGGAATGTCGTCGACTCCGCCGACACTGATGCTCGCGGCGTCCGCGCTGGGCACCACGACCTCGCTATTGGCCGAGTTCACGGCGGACACCGCAAAGATGCCACCGCCGACGAGGGCCAGGGCAGTGACGATCGCTGCGGCCTGGATAAGAACGGTGCGGCGCTTTTTGCGCTGCTGTTCGAGGCGACGCTGTTCATTGACGTGTTGGCGATGAGTGAGGATGCTGGGGTTCGAGTTTTTGGACATCACAATGTTTTCCTTGGCCGGGGCTGGGCAGCCGGCATCGAGCCGGTGCACGTTGAATCGCGGGCGCGCGGATTTTACGCGGAGGCCCGCTTACAGGTCAGGCGCTCTGAACGCTGGAGACGGCGAAGGCCGGCGGGCCGCGGTGCAGGGTGAGTGAAGCCCACCGGCGCTGTTGCGCACAGGGAAGCATCCCCGCTGTGATCGCCGGGCGCGGCGGTGTGGGCTGGCGGTCGACGATTGCGGAGGCGAGGCTCGCCAATCGAAGCACCGAGGTTCGCCGGGCGAGGGCGAGCAGTGCCATCAGGGCACCTTCGCCGAAACGCAGGGCGAGCACGGTGAGTACGGCGGCCGCGAGGTGGCTGAGCGCCATCAGCGGGGTCAGCGCCATCGACGTTGTCGCCGGGGTGGTCGAGACGATCGACATGGTGGTGCCGGCGAGGTCCGCTGCCGCGACCGGGTCGACCCCGATCTGGGCGTGCCTCGCGTGGAGGCTGCCGGCCGCTGCCGGGGAGGAGCCGGCGGCGCTGGCGAAAAGGACGTGGAAAAGCACCTGGCTGGCGCCGACCGCCGGGAGAAGCCGTGCCATCGAGACGCGACGCCCGGTAAACACCAGGCAGATGATCGTGCTGGACACCAGCACCGCACCGAGCAGCAGCGGCGCGGCGAGCGCTCCCCCGCCGGCGAGGTGGAACAGCAGCGCAACCAATGTGGAGACCACGGCCGCGACGAATCCGCGGAGCAGTCGAAGTGCCCGAGGTCCCATCTGCATAGCTCCTGATTCCGTCCCAACGTCGCCGGAAAAATCACCGGGCCAGGTTCGCGCCCACCCTATCGGGGACCGTGGGGAGCCGGCTGGATGAAGTAACGCCGGCGCCGGTCAGGGTGTTTAGAGCTCGCTGGCGCCCACCGCGAAGGTGTCGCAGGCTCCTGCACCATCGCTGTAGCCGCGGGTGAACCAGCGCTGGCGCATCTCGCTGGAGCCGTGCGTCCAGGTTTCCGGGTTCACCTGCCCCTGGGTCTGCTGCTGGATACGGTCGTCGCCGATGGCGGAGGCGGCGTTGAGGGCATCCGCGATCTGTTCGCGAGTGATCGGAAGCAACAGCCGCCCGCCGTCTGCATCCTCGGTGGAGGACGCCGCGCCCACCCAGGCGCCGGCGAAGCAGTCCGCCTGCACTTCCAGGCGCACCGAGTCGGATGCCGCTCCAGTCTGGCTGGTGTCCGCACGACCGAAGGTGCCGGACAGGTTCTGGATGTGGTGGCCCCACTCGTGCGCGACAACGTAGATCTGTGCGAGTTCCTCTGCGCTGGCATTAAAGCGGGTACGCAGGTCGTTGTAGAAGTCGGTGTCGAGGTAGATCTGCTGGTCGGCCGGGCAGTAGAACGGCCCGACCGCGCTCGTCGCCGCACCACAACCGGTGTCGACGGACTCGGTGAACAGGTTGATGACTGGCGAGCTGTAGGTAACTCCCAGCGCGGGCGCTTCGCCTGTCCAGTAGTTGTCGAGCGAATCGTAGGCACCCTGCACCCGGCATTCAATGTTTTCGTTGGCGTCGGCGCCGGTACGGCAGTTCGCCAGCTCGGTGCCCTCCTGCGAGGTGCCACCGGTGGTGCCGGTGCCTCCCCCAACAAGGCCCGTCAGGTCGACACCGAGGAACTGCGAGAGCAGCACGATTGCCAGCACCCCGAGGCCTCCGCCGCCCACGGCGAGGCCCGTGCGGCGCCCACGTTTTTGCACACCGCGGCCGGAGAGTTTGGCGTTGTCATCGAAGGTCACCATCCGACGATAACCATCGTCGTGACCGTCGAACAGGGGGTGGTGGTGGCGCGTCCGGCTGCGGCCCGGGGCGTTGGTACGCTCACTTGGTGCATCGGCACTCGAGGAGATGCCCATGTTGACCGTTGTGTTCGGGCTGTCGACCGCCTTTTTCTTCGGCTCCGGCGATTTCCTCGGCGGGTTCGCCTCCCGGCGGATCAGTCCCATCCGGGTCACCGCGCTGAGCGCCCTCGGCGGGCTGGTCACCGTCTGCCTGATCGTTCCCCTCTTTGGTGGAACCTGGTCGCTCGCCGCCCTCGGCTGGGGAGCCGTGGCCGGGATCGTCGCCTGCCTGTCGGTGTCGATGCTGTACGCGTCGCTGGCCATCGGGCCGATGAGCATCCTCTCGCCGCTGATTGCCATCTTGTCCGCCGTCGTCCCGATGGCCGTGGGCCTCGTCGGCGGTGAGCGCTTCAGCGGCCTCGGTTACCTCGGCCTCGCCGTTGCCCTGCTCGCGGTCATCCTTGTTGGCCTGCCGTCGGATACCCACGGGGCACGGCCGAACCTTCGCGGCCTTGTACTTGCCTCCGGCGCGGGAATCTCGATCGGCCTCGGCCTTGTTGTGTTCTCCCACATGCCGGCCGACTCCGGCTTTGTCCCGCTGGTTGTGGGCCGCACCATCACGGTGGTGGTGATGTTCACTGCTGTCGGGATGCTCGCCATGCGCGCCCGTCGCGGACGCCGTCTCCCGCTCGCCGAAAGCGCCGGCTGGCGCGGGGGCTTCTGGATCGCCATCGGCGCCGGCGTGCTCGCTGCCGTCGCCGACGGATTTATGCTCGCCGGGGTGCGCCTCGGGGAACTTTCCGTCATGGCCGTGCTCGTTGCGCTGTATTCCGGGGTCACCGTGATCCTCGCCGCCCTTGTGCTCAAGGAACGCATAACCCGCCTGCAGGGCGCCGGACTCGTCTGCGCCCTCGCCGCCGTCGCGCTGCTGGCCGCAGCCTGACGCAACCGCCCCGCGCGGTTTCGTCGCGCTCGGGTCACGGTGTTAGCGTAAAACCATCGGCCGAACCGGGCCGGTACCGCCGCCAGCGAAGGATTCGCCATGAGGGATACCGTCCGCCAGATCGTGGTGCTTGCCAGTGCCGTGCTTGCCATCGTCGGTTCCTTCATCGGCTCCGGCGCCGCCGGCGGAACCCCGGTGCAGGATGCTGCCGGCGGCGCCCTCGCCGCCGATGCGACTCCCATCGCACCGGCCGGCCCCGCGTTCTCCATCTGGTCGGTCATCTACCTCGGGCTGATCGCCTACGCGATCTGGCAGCTGCTGCCGCGCCAGAAGTCGGTCGACCGCCAGCGCCGGCTCGGCTACCCGGTCGCCGCGTCCCTCCTGCTGAACGCCGCCTGGATTCTCAGCATCCAGTTCGACCTGCTTGTACTGAGTGTGCCGGTCATCATCCTGCTGCTCGCCGTGCTGGTCTGGGCGTTCCGCATCACCATCGCGACCCGGCCGGGCACCCTGGTCGAGGGAATCCTCGCCGACGGCACCATCGGGCTGTATCTCGGCTGGGTCTGCGTCGCGTCCGCCGCGAACATCGCCGCCTGGCTCACCGACATCGGCTTCACCGGGTTCGGCTTCGGCCTGGACACCTGGGCGGTGGTGGTGATCATCGTCGCCGGCGCCGTCGGTGTGCTGGTCGCGATTTACGGTCGCGGCCGCTTCGCCCCCTCCCTGTCGCTCTGCTGGGGATTCGCCTGGCTCGCCTACGGCCGCCTCACCGGGGACCTCGTCTCGGTTCCCGCCGCCGTCACCGCGATCATCGCCGTGGTGGTGGTTGTCGCCGTCACGATCACGATGCGCCTGAAGTACGGCCGAAACGAGCCCGGCGGTCCCGGCCTCAACTCCGGTCGACCGCTGGGCGCCCGGGCGTAGTCCCGGCAATCACGCGCTGCGTGCCGCGCTGGCTTGCTGGGACAGCGCACCGGCGATCGCCCGGGAGTGCCGCGCATCCGTTCCGCAGCATCCACCGACAACCGCCAGCTGCGGCATCCGCTGCCTCAGCTCTCGCAGCTGCGCGGCAAACTCCTCCGGATCCCCCGTCTCGAGTTCGAGGGCCGCATTCAGCTCTCCGTGGCTGCGCGCCGTCGCATTGGCCCGATACCCCCGGATGCGGCGCCCCCAGGAGGAGTTCGCCGCAAGCGGGGAGGGGAGATGGGTGGGGTGCGCACAGTCGATCATGTAGTACTCGGGGTACTCATCCGTGTGCTGTTCGACCGCGTTGATCGCCTGCTCGAGGCTTTCCCCGCCGGCCAGGAGTCCGTCGGTCTCGACGGTGAACGAGACAACGATGGGCATACCGCTGGCCTCGGCCGCCCTGGCCATCCCCACCGCCTCATCGCTATAGGTAAGGGACAGTGCGGTGATGTAATCCGCCTCGGTGCCGGCGAGCACACTGACCTGCCGGAAGTGGTAGTCGGCCGCCTGCCCCTGGGACTGTCGTGTCCGTTCGGTATACCCGTCGCCGCGCGGCCCGACCACCCCGGCTATCACCACCGGCGTTGCCGCGCTCTCGTGCCGGCGCCGCACCTCTTCGGCCATACGAACCCCCTCACGGTTCACCTCGGTGAACTCCTCCGGCGAATAGCCGAGCCGGTCCGTCCAGTCGGGGTTCGCCCGCCAGGTGGGAGTATCGACGCTGAATCCCACCCCCGCCTCTTCGGCGATCGCGGCGGTCTCGTCGAAGTGGTCGATCAGCACCCGCATGCCGTGTTCAGTCCGCAGCAGTTCGCAGGCCGCGAAAAACGGCAGTTCGATGCCGTCCTGGAAGATCAGGGAGGTTTCGAGGCCACCGTCGGTGAGCATGGCTACGCCTCCCACCGACTGGGGTAGTCCGTTGCGATAGCGCGCCACTGCGCCCCTCGATTCGTCGGTGAGTTTCGGGGAATCTGCACACACTATCCCCGCCGATCGGGGCGCTGCAAGCGTGTTTCAGCACCAGGAACCAAAGTCACCGGTAAGAGTGCCGAGGAAAATCCCGTGTGTGTTCTCTGAGAGCGTCGAACCCCGCGTGCAACTTCGTCGCGGCTCTCCTAGGCTCGAATAATGGCAACTATCAACTTGACCTCTGACGACTTCGAGAAGACCGTTCTCGACTCCGGAATCGTGCTTGTCGACTTTTGGGCCGAATGGTGCGGCCCCTGCAAACAGTTCGGCCCCATCTTCGAAGAGGCCAGCAACACACACCCGGACATCACCTTCGGCAAGATCGACACCGAAGCAGAGCAGCAGCTCGCGGGCGCGGCGGGGATCACCTCGATCCCGACGCTGATGGCGTTCCGTGACGGCGTGCTGGTGTTCTCCCAGCCCGGTGCCCTTCCGGCTCCCGCCCTGACCCAGGTCATCGACGCCGTCCGCGGCCTCGACATGGAACAGGTCCACAAAGACATTGCCGCCCAGCGCGAATCCGCCTCAGCGCCGGCAGCCGACTCGGGCGCCTCCATCCCGGAGTAGTGCCGCCGAAGTAGCGCCACGGCGTTCCCATCCGGGCCCAACTCGAAAGTGAGGTGCCTCGAAACCACCGCCGCCTGGTGTGCGGCCGGGTTTCGAGGCACCTCATTTTTTTGTGGATGCTTCTGGCTCAGTCGGCGTCGGTGATGAGGTTCAGCACAACGGGTACATTGCCGGTCGTCGCACGCGAGTATGGGCAGACGGCGTGGGCGGCTTCGAGCAGCTCCTGGCCGGCGGCCGGGTCAACGCCGGGGATCTGCGCGTCGATGGTGGCCTCGAAGTTGAACCCTTCTGACATGTTGCCAAGCACGTTCAGCGTGAGGCTGACGGCGGAGTCGGTGGTGTCGATTTTGCGACTGCGCGCGAGGCCCTTGATTGCACTGTGGAAACAGGCGGCCCAACCGGTGGCGAAAAGCTGCTCCGGGTTGGTTCCGGGGCCACCGTCTCCGCCCATCTCGGACGGTACGGACAGGTCGACGCTGAGGCGGTCGTCGCTCGTGACGGCCTTGCCGGAGCGTCCGCCCCAGGAAGTTGCGTTTGCGGAGTAGATGACGTTGGTCATAGGGGTCTTCTTTCGTCGAGGGGCGGCGACCGAGGTGCAGTTCGTCGAGTTCCTACGGTAGGTGCTTCGTATTTGAAACAACTGTGAATGGTAGACAGCTATTCCCACGGCACACGCATCTTGTTAAGTCCGCGAATTGGCTGACCCATTGCGCTAATTAATTGACAGCGTTTGCGGACAAGGTAAATTTCCGCGTCCGTTCGCCATCACTTGACACGAAATCTGTGGTCGAGGACCCGCGCGCTGTCTGGCGCGGCTGGCTCGGTCTTATCAGACTGACCGTGGACGTCGACCGCGACACGTTCGATACTGACCGTCTCCAGCGAGCAGCCGAAACGAAATTCGAGACCGAGTATCGCGGACCCCGCTTCACCACGTCCATGACACAAGATTCGTTATGTCAGTCGGTAGATACTGGATCGCTGCCCGCTTGCGCTTCCGTTTCTGCGAGGTCGCGCGAAACTACGCCGACCCCGAGGCGTCCGATATTGGTGGCGCTATTGTGCAACCTACCGTCGCGGGAAGGCCTGCTTTCTGCCACAAGCGACCGCCAGGAACGCCAGCGCAGAGAGTGCGATCATTGCGATGGGAAGCGTAGTCGGACCACTGCCATCAACAAGCAGCGCGCCTATCGCTCCTCCGCCGAAGATTGCGAGGTTGAAGGCCGTCGTCAGCATCGCGTTCGCTACGTCGACGCTCTCACCAGCCGCATTGCCGATCGCGGTCTGCAGCTGCGTAGCGGCGCCGCCAAATGCGACACCCCACAGGGCGACCGCCACGATTGTCACCTGCAATGACGTCGGGAAAACGAGCAACACCGCACCGGCAACAACGAAGGCTGCAGTACTCATGAGGGTGAGGCGCCGAAGCAACCGGTCAATGAGGGTGCCCGTAATCCAGATGCCGACAAGTGCAGCCGCGCCGAAAACGAAGAGGGCGACGTCGGGGCGCAGGCGGACTCCCGCGCCGTCGAGGTACGGTGCGATGTACGTGTAGAGCAGATTGTGGGCGAGCATCCATGCGAACACCACGCCAAGGATCACGAGCACGCCCGGGATGGCCAGCACACGACCGAGGGAAAGTCGGGTGTCTGATCGTTGGCCTGGCGCGTTCGGCATGCAGACGAGCACCAACAGCACAACGACCACAGTGAGTGCAGAGACGCCCGCAAAGGACCAACGCCAACCAACCGCCGAGCCGAGCCACGCGCCGAGAGGCGTCCCGACCGAGAGCGCAAGCGGTGTCCCGGCCATCGCGATCGCAAGAGCGCGGCCAGCGTGTTCAGGGGCGACGATGCGACGTGCGTAACCTGCGAGCATGCCCCAAATGAGTCCGGAGAACGCCCCGGCGATGAAACGCACAACGAGAGCGATCACCAGTGTCGGCGCAATCGCCGTCAGAGTGTTCGCGACCAGGAAGCCCAGCAGCCCGATGACGAGCAGCGGCTTGCGGGATGCGCCCCGTGTCATCGCAATGGTGGGGATCGCGGCGATGACAGTGCCGAGAGCGTAAACGGTGACGAGTTGGCCGGCGGTGCCGTTGCTGACCTGGAAATCAGACGCGAGCTGGGGAAGCAACCCGGCAGGAAGCGTCTCGGTCATGATGATGATGAACCCCGAAAGAGCCATCAGCACAAGCGCGAAGACGGGCAAGCGACGCTCACGTTCCGGTCGGGGTGGGGCGGTGGATTTGGGCAGCGAAAGGGACATTGGAGACTCTCCTCGATTTATGGAACGAACGTTCCCATAGTGCCGATTCCCTTCCCGTGTGTCAAACTGGAACGAACGATCCGAAAGGACTGAGATGGCACAGCAGGGACGACCGAGAATTTTCGTCGAGCACGAGGTGCTTGACGCCGCAATGCGGGTGTTCTGGCAACACGGGTACGAGGCCTCGTCCATCGCGCAGCTACGCACGGCGACTGGGCTCTCCTCGGCAAGCCTCTACGGTGCGTTCGGCTCAAAGGAGGGTCTGTTCGAGCGGTCGATCGAGCACTACATCGCCGGCCCGGGACGGGTGAGCGATCTGGTCGGCAACCTCACGCTCGATCCGTTGGGCGCGCTGAAACAGATGCTTCACGGGACGATCGACATGCAGTCAGACCCAGCGCATCCACGCGGGTGTCTCATCGCGCTGTCAGCAACCGTGGGTGCGGGCGGTGACGATGATGTCGCGGCGCGTCGAGCCGTCGCCGCTCGTCGGGCGGACGATCGGGTGGGCATCGAGGCGTGTATCCGACGCGGTGTTGATGCCGGCGCAGTCCGCGGTGACGTTGACCCGGCAGCGGCGGCGATCCTGGTGCACTCCTTTGTGCTCGGCGTGTCCACTCAACTGCTCGACGACATCTCCCCGGCCGCGCTACACACCGCTGCTGACTTCGTACTCGACGGCCTCCTTCCGCGGTCCTAACACCTCCGCGCCATCCTCTTACATCTGAGGAGCCTTCTTCCTCACACAGTGACAGCTCCCCCACTCGCGCCAATTGGCCTAGACCGCAGCCGTTGCGCCGCGGCTGGGGTCCTCGCCCAGCGATGATTCGCCGACTCCCACCGCATCTGCGACCGCGGCCCGTCGATTGATACGCGCCTCACGCGGCCTCCCTGACGACGCCCAGAATCAACGACCGGGATTTAGCCCGCGCCGTCGAAACGATGACCGCAGAGGGATACTTGACCATGGACCCGCTGCGCTCTCCTGCCGAGACCACCGTGCGGACGGGCGCTGCCGGCGCCAGACATCCGCTGGCTGTAACAGCGCTCGTCGCGATGACGCTTCTCAGCCTCGCCGGCTGCACGCGGGTATCGTCGTTTCCCCTCTTCGAACGCGAGCAGCAACAGCAGGACCTGCTGCCCGACTCGATTCGCCCGCCCAGCGACATCGACCTCGAATCGACCCGTTTGGTCGGCGTCAACTTCGGCGTCACCTACTACCTGGCGCAGGATTCGATCCCGGGCTCCCCCGCGGTCTGCCTGATGATTGTGCGGGCCGACGACCCGCAAGGGTCCAGCTCGACCTGCGGGAGGGTCCCGCTGTCTGCCGTCCTGCAGGACAAAGAAGTGCGGGTCGTTTACCCCAGCGCGCCGACGCCGGAAGGCTGGGCGCGGCTCGACGACAACGTTATGGTGCACGAGCTGCTGCAGACCCGCTTCACCGGCTGAGATCCTCGAAGTCCTCGAGCTGCGGAACTAACATCGCCGTCGCATCGCGCACCCACGTCGCCGGGTCCGGTGCGGGCGGCCCGGTCCAGATCTGGTCGAAGCCGAGGGCGTTGTAGGCGCGCGCTTTCGCAATAAACGCTTCGGGGTCTTTGAGCGGATCGTCACCGCCGATGATCGTTTTCTGGATGGTGTCATAGTCGCGGCCGACATCGTCACAGTGGCCCTTGAGAATGTCGAGTTTGCGGCCGACTTCCTCAACTCCGAGGTCGAAAAGGTTGCAGGCATCCGCATACTGCGCCACAAGGCGAAGGGTTTTCTTCTCGCCTCCACCACCGATCAGGATGCGCGGGCCGGGAACCTGCAGGGGCTGCGGCACGCAGAGGGTTTCGGCGAGCTGGTAGTGACGTCCGGTGAACGGGCCGTTATCGTCGCTCCACATCTGCCCCACGATCTGAAGGGTCTCCTCGAGACGCTCGAAGCGCTCGGCCACCGCCGGGTACGGCACACCGAGGCCGAGGTGCTCGCGTTCGTACCAGGCAGCGCCGAGGCCAAGCATCGCGCGACCTCCGGAAAGCACGTCGAGGGTCGCGACGATCTTGGCCAGCAGGGCGGGATGCCGGTAGGTCACCCCGGTCACCAGCAGGCCGAGTTCCACCCGACTCGTGATTCCGGCCAGAAAGCCGAGGGCGGTGTAGCCCTCGAGCATCGGGTCCTCCGACACGGACGTGGCGCCCTCCATCTGGAACCAGTGGTCCATCAGCGTGAAGGTCGCCGCTCCGCCCTCGTCGGCGGCGCGCGCCGTGGCCGCCAGCGTGGGGCCGAGGGCTTCCGGACCGCCGGGCAACGTGAAGTTGGAGTAGTGGATGCCAAGTTTCATAGGAGACCTTAGCGAACGAAGGTGGATGCCCGGCTGTGGGTTTTCGACTGATCGCCAGGCGTTCGTTCACCCGCCGACCGGCCACAACCAACGATCGAGTACCGCTACAAATTCCCCGTCAACCGGCCGTGGAAGAGGATACTGCGGTCGTCGAGACCCGTGATCGTCACCGCCGCACCGTGGTTGGCATACTTCGTCTCGATGGAGTCGAGGGCTGCAACCGAGGACGCATCCCAGATCTGCGAGTGGGTGAGGTCGATGGTGACCGTGGACGGGTCTTCGGCGTAGCTGAAGCGCTCCACGAGGTCGTTGCTGCTGCCGAAGAAGAGCGGTCCGTGCACGTCGTAGCGCACGCTCGCAGCATCCGGAGCAAGGGTTCGCTCGACCCGCACCACGTGCGCGACCCGGCGCGCGAACAGCACCATGGCGAGCACCACACCCACAATCACGCCGACCGCGAGGTTGCCGGTGGCGACCACCACTATAACGGTGACGGCCATCACGATGGTTTCGGGGATCGGCATCCGCTTCAGGGTCGAGGGGCGCAGGCTGTGCCAGTCGACGGTGGTGATTGCGACGATCATCATGACCGCGGCGAGCGCGACCATCGGGATCTGGGCCATCACGGGGCTGAGCACGGTGACGAGCACCAGCAGGGCCAGGCCCGCGGCGATGGTCGAGATGCGGGTGCGGGCGCGTCCGATTTTTACGTTGACGACGGTTTGGCCGATCATCGCGCAGCCGGCGATCCCGCCGTAGAAGCCGGCGAGGATGTTGGCGACGCCGAGGGCCCAGGACTCCCGTCCCTTGTGGGAGCGGGTCTCGGTGATGTCGTCGACAAGCTTCGCGGTGAGCAGGGTCTCCATCAACCCAACAAAAGCGACGCTGAGGGCGGTCGGCCAGATGATCTGCAGGGTCTCGAGGTTCAGTGGAACGAGGAACGGGGTGATGGAGGGCAAGCCGCCGGTCATCGGGCCTTCGTCGCCGACATTCGGCACAGTGAGCTGCGCGATGACCACAATCGCGGTGACCACAATGATTGCGACGAGGGGCGCGGGCACGGCTTTGGTGAGGCGCGGCAGCACCAGGATGATGAACACGGTCAGCACAAACAGTGGGTAGACGAGCCACGGCACACCCAGCAGGTGCGGCACCTGGGCGACGAAGATCAGGATGCCGAGGGCGTTGACGAACCCGATCATCACGGAGCGCGGGATGAACCGCATCAGGCGGGCGAGGCCCGTTGTGCCGAACACAATCTGCACCAGCCCGGCGAGAATCACGGTCGGCAGCACGTATTCGACGCCGTGGTCTCGCACCAGCGGCGCGATCACGAGGGCGACGGTTCCGGCGGCGGCGGTGATCATGGCGGGCCGCCCGCCGAGGATCGACATGGTGAGTGCCAGGACGATGGAGGACACCAGGCTCACGGTCGGGTCCACGCCGGCGATCACCGAGAACGAGATCACTTCGGGGATCAACGCGAGGGTGGTGACAATTCCGGCGAGCACTTCACGGCTGAGGGTGCGCGGCGAACGGAGCACCGACCTCACGGAGGGGTCGTCCGCGAACCCATCCTGGGCGCGGGGAGGAGAAACGCTGGACATAGAAACTTTCCGGAAGGCAGCCCGGCTCGAAAAGTGGCTGGGTCGGTGGATTGGTGATCGTGGTGGGGAAGCGCAGCGGTGCGCGCGTCCGCGAGGCCGGATGCAGCGGGCATGACGGACGGTGAGATTGTGGTGACTGGCACAACCGTAGCCGAAAGTTGACCTGGCACCTGCGGCGTGCGCACCCACTTCTCGCCCCGGGACTACGCCGGGGTCGAGTCCACGCGAGTCTCGTCGGCGCGCAGCCGGTAGAGCACGTGCGGACGCAACGGCGATCCGACCGGCACGGCGGGGTGCTCGAAATTGTCTATCGGGTCATGGGCCATCCCGAGTCGTTTCATCACGGCCTGCGACCGGGTGTTCGTGGCGGACGTGAAGGACACAATCTCGGGTAGTTTCAACGATCGAAATCCGAAGTCCAGTACGGAGCGCGCCGCCTCGGTGGCGAGCCCCTGTCCCCACGCTGCGCGGGCGAGGCGCCAGCCGATCTCGACGCACGGGCGTTCCATCCCCGCCATAAACGGGGCGGTGAAGTGGGGAACCGCGAGTCCGGTGAACCCGACGAACCTACCCTCGACTTCGAGGGCCCAGAGCCCCCAGCCGTCTGCCGAGATCTTCGCAGCGAAGCGGTCGAGCGAAGCATCCGATTCGGCACGGGAAAACAGGGTGGGGAAATATCGCATTACTTCTGGGTCAGCTCCCATCGCGGCATACGGTTCGCGGTCGGCTTCCGTCCACTGGCGAAAGGTGACCCGCTCCGTGTTGATGGGTGCGCGGAAAACGGCAGGACGGGCGGTCCCGGGCTGCGGTACTTCCGCCGCATTTGAGCCTGCGTGATCCAGAGGAACCACCTCCTCGGTGTTGTTACGCCGAGGGTACCTCGTTGATGCGGGAGCGCGGTGGGCTGCACCGAGCCGGCCGGGACATTTGGTGCGGTCTGTTAGCGTTCGGCTATGCGCCGACTCCCCCTCAGACTCGTCCTGATCGTTGCCGGAAGTGTATTTCTCAGCGGCTGCACCGCCACCGCTCCGGATGCCGGTGCACCTACAACGTCGTCCACCGTCGCCCCGAGCGCGTCGCCCATAACCACCCCCACTGCCGAGGTCCCGGTTCCCACAATCGCCACGGTATCGATTGGCGCCACCGGTGTGGACACCCTGGACGATGCGGGACAGGTGATCGATTCGGCGGTATATGCCGATGGTCCAGACGCACTTATCGCTTTCCTCACGGACGCGATCGGTTCCGAACCCGTGGCCGAACGGGACGGTGACTCCGAGGACAGCTGCGCTGCGCCGTCCACAATCCTGCGCTGGGGCGATGAGGTATCCGTGACGAAGCGGGATGTTGAGAGCCCCCCGCTGTACAACTCGGCGGTGACGGTACGCGCCGGCGAAACGGACACGGGAATCCGGCTCGAATCCAGCACCGGGTTCGCCGTGGGCGACGATGGCGCGGCGATCCTCGCGACCCTGCCGGCCGACCAGTACATCAACGAGTACAACGACTCGACCGGGCCACTGCTGTTCGAGGTATCCGGCACCGATGACGCGGGCAAAGCCTACGGCGCCGCCGCCCTGGTCGGCACGGACGGACTGGTCAGCGCGATCACCGCGCCGGCCTCGCTCAGCGCCTTCTACTGCTGAGCGGCGCCTCTTCTTCCTCTACCCGGCGGCCGCGACAACTTCGAGCAGTTGCTGCCCGTACATGTCGAGCTTCTTCTCACCAACACCGCTGATACCGCCGAGTTCGGCAATGGAGTCGGGACGCGAGATCGCGATGCCGCGCAGGGTGGCATCGCCGAAGATAATGTACGCGGGCACCGACTGCTCCCGGGCGGCTGCCGCACGCCATTCGCGCAACTTCTCGAACAGTCCGGATGCTTCGGCCGGCAGGTCCGAGGCGACGGCGGACTTCTTCGGGCCGCGGCTCGGTTTGCCAGTCTCGCGGCGCAGCAGCACCTGGCGGTTGCCGGCGAGCACCTCGGCGCTCAGCTCGGTGATGACGAGCGTTCCATACCCGTCTCCGTGCACGGCGAGCAGTCCCTGGGCGAGGAGTTGGCGAACGACGCCGCGCCATTCCTGGTCGCTGAGGTCGGCGCCGATTCCGAAGGTGCGGAGGGTGTCGTGGCCCTGCTCCGACATCCGTGGGGTGTGTTTGCCGAGCAGGATGTCGATGAGGTGACCGGCACCGAAACGCTGGTTGCGTTCGCGATCCAGCCGCACCACGGTGGACAGCAGCTTCTGGGCGGGGATCGTGCCGTCGATTCCCTCTGGCGGGCTGAGGCAGGTGTCGCAATTGCCGCAGGCGGTGGATTCCTCGCCGAAGTAGGCGAGCAGCTGCACCCGGCGGCACTGCAGGGTCTCGCAGAGCGCGAGCATCGCGTCGAGATGCTGGCCGAGCCGCTGGCGGTGGGCACGGTCGCCCTCGCTCTGGTCGATCATGCGACGCTGCTGCACCACGTCCTGCAGGCCGTAGGCAAGCCAGGCGGTGGAGGGAAGCCCGTCACGGCCGGCGCGGCCGGTCTCCTGGTAGTACCCCTCGACGCTTTTGGGAAGGTCGAGGTGTGCGACGAATCGCACATCCGGTTTGTCGATTCCCATACCGAACGCGATGGTGGCGACCATAACAACGCCGTCCTCGCGGAGGAAGCGCGACTGGTTGCGTGAACGCACGCCGGCGTCGAGGCCCGCGTGGTACGGCAGGGCCGTGATGCCCTGCGCGACAAGGAAGTCGGCGGTTTTCTCGACCGAGGCGCGGGAGAGGCAGTAGACGATGCCGGCGTCCCCGGCATGTTCGCTGCGAATCAACGACAGCAGCTGCTGCATCGGCTGGTTTTTCGTCTCGATGCGGTACTGGATGTTGGGCCGGTCGAAGCTCGACACGAAGTGGCGGGCGTCGCCGAGGTCGAGGCGGCGGGTGATCTCCTGGTGGGTGACCTCGGTGGCGGTCGCCGTCAGCGCGATGCGCGGAACGGTCGGCCAGCGCTCGTGCAATACGGACAGCTGCAGGTAGTCGGGACGGAAGTCGTGGCCCCACTGCGATACACAGTGCGCCTCGTCGATCGCGAACAGGGCGATGTTGCCGCGGTTGAGCAGCTCGGCGGTCGACTCGATGCGCAGGCGCTCCGGCGCGAGGTAGAGCATGTCGAGCTCCCCGGCGACGTACGCCGATTCGACGCGGCGGCGCTCGGCAGCATCCTGTGTGGAGTTCAGGAACCCGGCGCGCACCCCCACGGCGGTGAGGGCATCGACCTGGTCCTGCATCAGCGCGATCAACGGGGAAATGACCACACCGGTGCCCTCACGCACCAGCGCGGGGATCTGGTAGCAGAGTGACTTTCCGCCACCGGTGGGCATCAGCACGAGCGCGTCACCACCACCGATCACGTGGTCGATGATCTGGGCCTGCGACCCGCGGAAGGCGTCGTAACCGAACGTTTTTTCAAGTACGGAAAGCGCCGGAGTCATGGCCCCAAGTTTACGAGGTGCCCCCGACTGCCGCTGGCGCGTCCAGCCAACTGGGGACAAACGTGCGGATGCCGCGGGAGTGGGAACAACACTCCGCCGTGCAGCGCGCCCTGCGATGCAACACCACGATGCAACACCAGCAGGTCGCATTCGAACGCATCTCCCAGTGTGAATTCACCGACGAGCAGATCACCACGCCCACGATCGACCCTCCATTCTGATGACGAAGAGCGGGAGCGGACAGCAGGTATCGTAAACACGTCGCGGTCGAGTGGGCGCCACAACAGGGAGATTCGTGATGGCAACCAGGTGGGCGCGGGTTCTGCGCGGCTGGTTGACCGCCGGGATCTCCGTTTTTGTGGCGGCGCTGTCCCACGTCGCCGGCGGCGGTGCCATCCCCGGCCAGCTTGGCGTTGTGCTCGCGCTCACCTTCGCCGGGGTCAGCTGTGTGCTTCTGGCCGGCAAGACGCTCTCGCGAGTCAGGCTAACTGTCTCCGTCGGCCTCAGCCAGGTCGCCTTCCATCTCCTGTTCGGTCTGGGCGCGAACCCCGCCGGCGCGACCGTTATTGATACCGGGGCCGGCCACCACCATGGCGCACCGGTCCTCGAACTGGCCGGTGGCGCGGCCGCAGCAACCTTGCCGATGCTGGCAGACCCCGCCATGTGGTTGGCGCACGCGGTTGCCGCCGCTGTCACAATCGTTGTTCTGCGGCACGGCGAATCTGCCTTCTGGATGCTTGTCGAGCTGGCCCGCACGGCCCTGGTCGCGGTCGCACTCCCCCGCCTTGTCCCAGGCGAATCCGCACCGGTCGCGCCCGCCCGGGTACCTTCGACACTCGCCGACCGCCTTGGGCTGCGCGACCTCGCAGTCATCGTGACATGCCGTCCGCACCGCGGTCCGCCGTGCCGCTTCGCCCTGTCATTCTGACCTGGATTCCCACACGCCTTCTTTTCCCGGCGTGATCGCCGTCGCTGCGCCGTGCCCTACACCGGGCCGCGCCGCGACCGCGCCCGGATTTCGCGCGCCACCGCGCCCGCGGCATCCCCCCGCTCTGTACGCTGCTGCACCACCCGAAGGACTTTTCATGACCTCGACCCTTACCACCCACAACACCCCGCCTCCGCCTTCGACGACACCGGCCCAGACGGCGCGCAAAAAACCGTGGCTCGCGGCGCTGCTGCTGCGGCTGCACTTCTACGCCGGCATCCTCATCGGCCCGTTCATCCTGGTGGCGGCCCTCAGCGGCGCCCTGTACGCCGCAACCCCTCAGCTCGAGCAGGCGATCTACGCCGAGGAGCTCCGCGTTCCTCCCGCGAGAACGAGCCTGCCGCTGGCTGACCAGATCGCCGCGGCGCAGGCCGTGGTGGGAGACGAGGGATCGCTCGTCGCGGTGCGACCGGCGCCGGACAACGGCGACACCGCCCGGGTGATGTTCACCGGCGAGGGCCTCGGCGAAAGCGAGACACGCGCCATCTTTGTGAACCCGGCGAACGCGGAAGTGCGCGGAGACCTCACCGTCTACGGAACCAGCGGCGCCCTGCCGCTGCGTACCTGGATCGACCAGTTCCACCGCAACCTGCACCTCGGCGACATCGGCCGCCTCTACAGCGAACTCGCCGCCAGCTGGCTCGGGGTGGTGGTGCTCGCAGGCGCGGCCCTGTGGGGCATCCGGATCCGCAAAGCCCGCATCAAAAAGGACCTGCTTCGGCCGAACAACCGGGTCACGGGGTACCGGCGCATCTTCAGTTGGCACACCTCCACCGGGATCTGGCTGCTTATCGGCGCGCTGTTCCTCTCCGCCACCGGCATTACCTGGTCGCAGTACGCGGGCGAGAATGTCTCGAACCTGCGCGCCGCCTTCAACGTCGGGACCCCGTCGGTCTCCACCGCGCTTGGGTCATCGCCGGATGCTGCGGCGGGCGAACATAACAACCACGGGGTGGCGCAGGGCTCCAGTAGCAGCATCGACCCGGCCACCTTCGACGCGGTGCTCGCCGTCGCGCAGGGTGTCAACGTCAACACCGGGCTGGTCGAGATCAGGCCACCGGCCACCGCGGATACCGCCTGGGTGGTGCAGGAGATCCAGCGCAGTTACCCGACCGAGGTGGACGCCGTCGCCATCAACGGCGCAACTCTCGACGTGGTCGACCGGGTGGACTTCGCCGAGTTCAGCCTCGCCGCGAAACTCGCCCGCTGGGGAATCGACACCCACATGGGAACCATGTTTGGCCTCGCCAACCAGGTTGTGCTGGTTATTACGGCGCTCGGCATCGCCGCGATGGTGGCCTGGGGCTACCTGATGTGGTGGAAACGTCGCCCAACCCGCGGCGGCCGGATGGGAAAACCGGCCAAGGCCGGTGCCCTCGCGGATGCGCCATGGTGGGGAGTGGCCGCCGTCATCGGGGTCGCGATCGTGGTCGGGCTGTTTTTCCCGCTCGTGGGGATCAGCCTGGTCGGGTTCCTCATCATCGATGCGCTGCTAGTGCTGCGCCCGGCGGAAAAACCGGTCTGACCCTGGTCGGATCCTGGTCCGGATCCTGAACCTGGCCTACCGCGTTGTCGCGCGGTAGGCCAGGTGCGCCAGCCGGATCTCCGTCTCGATCTCGGCGAGCGTGTTGTGCGCCGCGGCCTGGTCGGCGAGCATCCGCGCAGCATGGGTGTATTTCGTCGACTCGAGGATGCTGCGCACGGCGCCCCGGATCTGTTCGGGTGTCGGGGTCCCGGTTCGCAGGTTGATGCCGGCACCGCTCCACTGCACCCGGGCGGCCACCTCGGGCTTCTCCTCGGTGGTGCCTGCGACGATGACGGGCACACCGTGCGCGAGCGCGGCCTGCACCCCGCCGTACCCACCGTTGGTGATCACGATGGATGCTCGCGGCAGCAGGTCGGCATAAGAAAGGTAGCTCGCTGCCCGGGCATTGTCGGGCAGTTCACCGAGCGCGTCGACCTCGCGCCCGCCGGTGGTCGCGACCACGATGCAGTCCAGGTCGCGGAGCGCCTCGAAGGTGGGGCGCACCAGCCGGTCGAAGTCGCCGTTGTCGATGGTGCCCTGGGTGACGTGGATGACCGGGCGCCCGCCGTCGAGGTCGCCCCACCACGCGGGCTCCGTGATGTCGGCGGACTCCTGCGGGAGCACCCCAACAAACACGGTGTTCTCCCCGAGGTCGGGCCGGGGGTATTCGAGTCCTTCCGGCCCGGTCTGCAGGAAACTGTCGTAGTGGCGCGACGAATCCATCACAAAACCGCGAAGGACGCCGCCCGCCTCGGCAACACGTTTTCTCGCCGCCTGTTGGGTCGACCGGAACAGCACTCGCCGTGCCACGGCGCCGAGCATCCGGTATCTCAGTTGCTCGAGGCGGTTTTTCGCCGGGAACATCGCCATACCGAAGGGCGCGAGCATCCGGCTGGACTGGCTGAGCGGCGTGACGCCGAGGGCGAGGATGGGTGGGCGCGACGCGGTGGCGGGGTCCGTCCCGGCGGCGGACAGGAACGGCGCCACCCCGGCGAAGGCGCCGTCGACGAGTATGGCGTCCGGGTCGAGACGCCCGATGAGCGCGCGCATCGACCTGGCCTGGTCCGGAATGGTCTCGACAAAGATCGAGCGGATCTCGTACTGCACCCGCTGCAGCCCCGTGTGCGAATGGCGGTCCGGCAGGTAGGCGTCCTGGTCGCGGTCGTCGAAATCGGCGCGTCCGGACAGCGGCTCGAACTCGAGGCCGCGCGCGGTGACCGCTGCTTCGAACCGGCTGCCGGTCAGCATCACCACCCGATGCCCGCGCTCCACGAGGTGCGCGCCCACCCGCAGGACGGGTGAGACGTGGCCGTGCACGGGAGTCGCCGCGAGGAGGTAGGTCGCCATGGTTTCCCCAATTCGTTAGAATGTAGTTCTAACCATAGTGGGAGGTCGGGGATGACAACACGTGTGTACTCCTCCCCGCAGCGCGCCGCCGACGCCGCCCGCACCCGGGCGGGAATCCTCGACGCGGTCGCCACCCTCTGCTCCCGCGACGGTTATGCCGCGACCACCCTCAAGGGCATTGCGGCCGAGGCCGGCGTCTCCCTGCAGTCGGTGACCCTCGCCGGCAGCAAAGCTGCGCTGTTGATCGCGGCCTTCGAGCGCACCTTCAGCGGCACCGAGGGTCGCGAGAGCCTCAGCGAACGCCCGGCGATGGCCGTGATTATGTCCCAGCCGGATGCGTCGGTCGCGATCGAACAGTGGCTCGACTACGTCACCGCGGCGAACCACCGCAGCGCGGGGCTGTCCCGCGCGATGGCCGCGGCGGCCGAGGTCGACCGGCTCGCCGCAGCGGCCGTGGCCGACCTCACCGCCCGGCGCGGCGCGGATATGGAGCTCGCCGCCTCCTGGTGCCTACAGCGCGGGCTCATCCAGCCGGCCGACGTGCCGCGTATCGCCGCCGAGATCGGCTACCTGGTCGGCCCGGAGGGCTACGCCTACTTTGTTGGCCACCTGCGCTGGCCGCTGCCCGACTACCGTGCCTGGCTTGGTCGCTCGCTCCGGATGCTGCTGCCCCGGTTGCCCGCTATCTGACCAGGTCCGTCAGCGCAGGCTCGAGCTCGGTCCAGCGAAACTGGTAGCCGGCCTGCAGCAGTCGTTCCGGCTCCACCCACCGGCTCTTCAAAATCAGCTCCGGCTCGGTGCGCAGCAGCCACATCATCGGCTCGAGCATCCACCGGAACGCCGGAAGACCGAACCTCGCGCCGACCCGGCGACGCAGGATCGCCATCAGGGTGCGGTTGTCACTCGCGGTCGGGGCGACCAGGTTCACGACGCCGTCGAGTTCGGGGTGGTCCGCGATAAAGCTGATCGCGCCGACAACGTCATCGATGTGGATCCAGCTGAACTTCTGCCGGCCGCGTGAGCGGTGCTGCGGCGGCCGGCCGTCACCGGACGGCTGCGCGCCGATCCCCCGGTAGCGACGGTGCCCGAACCACCAGCCGTCGACCTGCGGGCCGCCGACTCCGAGACGGGCGAGGCGCGCGAGCATATTCGTCGCGGGGCCATCACCCAAAACAATTGCCATCCGCAGCGCCACCCGGCGGGTGCCGGGAAGTTCGCCAGCAAAAAAGGTGTGCTCCCAATTTTTTGCCACGTCGACCGAGAATCCGGAGCCAAGCTGACCGGTCGACTCGGTCATCGGGCGGTCGAGTGAGTATCTGTAGATCGTCGCTGTGCTGGCGTTCAGCCAGAGTCGCGGCGGCACCACGCTCGCCTCGATCGCCCGGTGCAGCTCAGCGGTGGTCTCGACCCGCGAGCGCAGGATCTCGTTGCGCTCCGAGTCGGTGTACCGCGCGTTGACGCTTTTCCCAGCAAGGTTCAGCACAAGGTCGGCGCCGTCAACGAGCGCGCGAATTCCCTCCGCATCGCCCCAGCGCGCGTCTGGACCATTCCGCCCGATGAGCGAAACCTGGTAGCCCCTGCCCTGCAGCTCGCGAACGATCCGCTGCCCGATAAACCCGGATGCCCCGGCGACGACGGCCCGACTAGTGATGTTCCCCACACCCCAAGACTACGAGCGAATTCATCAGGCGGGCCCGCGGCGCAGCATCCACACGGTGAGAACGGCGCAGCTGGCGAGGCCGGAGGCGGGAAGCAGGAAGGCGGTGTCCACGCTGAAGCCGCTGGAAACCAGCGTCCACACCGGGGATGCCACCGCAACGATGCCGAGAGCGGCCGTACTGCCGCGCAAAATCGCCCGGCGGCGCGCGGGGCCCCGAATGTTCGCGGCAAGGAGCACCACCACAAAAACAAGCGCGACCGCGGCGGAACCGACCGCTGCGGGGGTGAATCGCGCCTCCGCCGCGCAGCTCGCCGGCGCCGGGTGAATGGCCGGGCAGATCAGTGGAAGGCCCTGCAGGTACCAGGTCAGCAACAGCGAGATCCCGGCGCTCACCGCGGCGGACAGCATCCAGTGCGACAACACGAGTGGTGGTTTTTCCGGCGCTGCCGCCGCGGCATCCTCTACTTGACGGATGCTGCGCCGACAGTCTTCAACTTCGACTTCGAGAACACGTTTTTCAGCGACACCTTGTTGCTGTACTCGATCGACCCGTAACGGAACAGTCGCACCGCCAGCCGAAGCACAATAAAGCTGAGCAGGAATAGTTCGGCGATCACAATCGTCGCCTCCCACGGGGCCAGCACACTGAAACCATTACGCAGCATCGCGGTGATCGGCGCCGAATACGGGAAGTACGTCAGCACCTGCACGATCAGGCTGTTCGGCTCCGTGATGATCAGGGTGATGGCGTAGAACGGCACGATGATCAGCAGGAGCAGGGTGGTGAACAGGCCGCCGGCGTCTTTCGCGGTTGGCATGATCGCGCCGACGGCGACAAGCGAACCGGTAAACAGGGTGAACCCGCCGATGAGCAGCAGTGCACCAACAAGCATCTGGCCGGGGTCGAAGGTGAAGGTCGACAGGTCGATGTCCGGCAGGCTCAGCGAGTCGCGGAAAAACAGGTAGCCGAGGATCACGGGCACCACAAACACCAGCATCTGCACCGCCCCGATCACAAAGAGCGCCACAATCTTGCCCAGGATCAGCACGGTCGGGTTCACCGTGGTGAGGATCATCTCCATCACCCGGTTCTCCTTCTCCTCCAGCGTCGAGTTCAACATCTGGTTCGACAGCATCATAATGACGAGGAAAAACACCACAAGGAACAGGAGCGGGGGAACAACCCCGCCGATCCCGGCAGCCACTTCGCCGTCGTTGTAGACCGTGGAGGTTGTCTGGAGGTCGCCCTGCGCGAGGTACGCCAGCGCCTCATCCCCGATGGTCTGCTGGGCACTGGTCGACAGCAGTGCCGAGGCGAGCGAGCTGTACTGCCCGTTGTCGAGCAGGCCCCTGTCGACGCCGTACACCTCGGTCGTCTCGGTCAACGGGTCGGCGGGGTAGACGAAGTGCGCCTGGCTGCTTCCGTCCTTCACCGCGGCGATCGCGGCGGCATCGTCCTCCTGGAGGGTTCCGCCGAACGAGGTCGCAATCGCGGGATCAACGTACCCGGACGCATCACTGTAGGTGAACGCGAGGTCGCCCTCCTGGGTGTCATCCCCCACGTTGGCACCGGATGCCCCGGAGATACCGCCGAGCGCGACCACCACGGCCAACGCCACCGGCACAAGAAGCGCGATGATCCAGAAGCGCTTTTTGGACAGGGTGCGGCCGACCTCGAACGAGACGACGGTACCCAGGTTGTGCTGCGCCATGATCAGGCCTCCGCCATTTCGTTCTGCTCGCCATACACCGTGACAAAAATTTCCTCGAGCGACAGCTTGCTGGTGGTGAAGCTGCGCACCAGCACCCCGGCGGCCACAAGGTCGCGCAAAATGAGCGCCTCATCGATGGTCTCGCTGCCGGCGGCCAGGGTCAGCTCGGCGTAGTTGCGGTCGCGACTGCTCACCGCGTAATGCGGCGAGGGTGGGATCTCGCCCGAGTACACCAGCCGGATCATTGTGCCGCCGTACTGGTTCTGCACCTCGGGAATCGTGCCGTAGGCCTCCGCCTTCCCACCCTTCAGCAGGATGACGCGGTCACACAGGCGCTCCACTTCCTCCATCTGGTGTGTCACCATCAGCACCGTCGCGCCCGCTTTTTTCTGCTCTTCGATGATGTCCATCAGCAGGCGCCGGTTGACGGGGTCGAAACCCTTTGTTGGCTCATCCAAAATCAACAGTTCGGGATTGTTCATAATCGTCACGCCGAGCTGCACCTTCTGCTGCTGCCCACCGGAGAGTTTGTCGAGCCGCGTTTTGCCCTTGTCGCCGAGTCCGACCCGCTCGAGGTAGGTTGTTGACCACGAGTGCGCCGAACTTTTGCCGAGCCCCTTGAGCCGCCCGAAGTAGGTCATCACCTCGAGTACTGACTCTTTTTTGTAGAGGCCACGTTCTTCCGGCAGGTAGCCAAGCCGGGCACCACCCTCGGGGGTGAAGGGGCTGCCGTCGATGTGCAGCGTCCCGCCGGTCGGCCGGTAGATGCCGAGCAGGGCACGCAGTGTTGTCGTTTTGCCCGACCCGTTTGACCCGAGAAACCCGAAGGTCTCACCACGGTGGACATCGAACGACAGGTCCTCCACCACCGTGGTCTGGCCGAAGTCCATCCGGAAGTTCTTGATGTGCACAAGCGGTTCGGCGTCAGAAGGCGTCATACAACCAGCTTAATCAACGCCTCCGGAAGAACAAAAGATTTATCGACAAATTCTCATAGGATGCTGCACTCTTCCGGGCGTCGACCGGCCCGCCCTGCACTGTGCGCCGCACAGCCAGACGCGAGCTCCCTCGTACTTCGCGCGAGTTACTGCGCGCCAGCCAACGGACCGGCATACGCCAGGGGCTCAATGTCACCGATCGTGGTGGTGGCGCCGTGGTATCCGGGTTCGTACGGCAGCCCCTTCCGGTCGTCCGGGTAGACCTGCAGCTGGCAGGAGATCGCCTCGATCGGGTAGTTCTTTTTCAACGCGGTGCACAACTGCAGGTCGACGGTCTCCCAATACGGTTCATCGGTTGTGTCGACCTCGCGCATAAAATCCACAACCTGGCTGCGCAAGTCGATGTAGTTGGGGATGTCCTCGGTGGCGATGCCCTCGGTGTACCGGTAATGGAAATAGAGGTTCATCTTCTGCCCGCCTTGGTTCAGGGTTTCGTATCCCACGATCTGGAAGAGGAAATCCCGTTTCGCTTCATCGGATGCCCCGGCGGTGATGGTATCCCCCTCCACGTCGTCCGACGTGGCCAGCATCGGATCGAGGGCAAGCACAGACGGGCTCGACCGGGGGTGCGGCTGCAGGGCGATCGCCATCGCGTATCCAACGAGGCCCGCAACAACCACCATCACAATAAAAACGAGCAGCGGAACTTTTCGATTCGCCATGGTGCACCTTCTCCGGGTCGGCCGCGCTGTCGCCGCCCGCAGCACGGCCAGGGTGCTGTCCGGCGCAGGAGGGTGTTGGCCACACCCTGCCATGCGGATGCTCCGGGCGGAATACCCCTCGACTCATTCGCTCTTCCCCGGGCAGTCACCGCACCGATCGATCCATCGCTTCAGCGTGATGCGCGGTCGCGTCCGCCGCTCTTCGCCCGGTACATCGCGGAGTCGGCCTGCCGAAGAAACTCGGCGGCACTGCGCTGGAGGTTTGCCCCGACCACACCGATAGATGCACTGAGGTCCATCGGTTTCCCGTTGAGCACAACAGGCTGGCGAATGGCCCGGCCAATACGGGTCGCCACGATGTCAGCTTCTTCGACAGTGGTCGCCTCACACACCACAACAAACTCGTCTCCGCCCAACCGCGCGACGGTGTCCTGTGCCCGTGTTGTCGCGAGCAGCTGCCTGGCGACGTGGATAATCACGGCATCACCCTGGTCGTGCCCGTGGACATCGTTGACATTTTTCACCCCGTCAATATCGATAAACAGCAGGGAAAGTTCCTCGCCCCGTGCGTACTTCGTCAGCGCATGCTCGAGCCGGATCAGCAGCATCCGGCGGTTCGGCAGTCCGGTCAACGAGTCATGCAGTGCCACCGCCGCCAGTTCAGATTCGGCCCGTCGCAAAAGAGCGCTGTCGAGATCCCGGCAGAGTTCCTCCCCCTCCAGCTCCAGCCCGTCCCACGGGTCGGCCGTTCCGGACACACTCTGCCGCCAGGCAGAAAAGGACATACGCGGCGATAGCGGGGTGAGACGGTTGGCGGGCGACTGGTCACCCAACCACTGCACGTCACGAATTTTCTCGGGACGAAGCCAGGCGATAAACCCGCCATTACCGCCGAGCGGGAGCATCAGGAGCCCCGCAACCCCGGGAACGATGCCAGCGAGATTCGGATGCTCCACCGACAATGCGTCGGTCATCAACGCGAATTTCCCCCGCTGGCTGAAGATGCTGTCGGCCAGCTTTTTCATCACCTCGGGCGGTGGGGTCTCCCCGCGGCTACTCATCCGTCCACGCAGCCGCAGTGTCACTCCCGACGCAGGAATGAGGTCGAGTGCAGTGACTTCGCCGTCCAGCAGCGCGTCGGCCGGATCCACACCCCCCGCGAGTTGCGCGACCAGTTGGGAACGGATTCGCCGCACCTGCACCTGGCGCCGCAGGCGGACGATCTCCTCCATCGAGGCCAGCTGGAGTGCCACCTGGTGAGCGAGCACTTCGAGTCCCTGGCGCAGCGCATACGAGATTCTCCGCGGCATCCGGTGGGCGCAGGTGATCATCCCGACGAGCTCGCCGTTATGGATGAGGGACAACGACAAGGTGGCGGTCTGCCCCATGTTCTTCATAAATTGCAGGTGGTGGGGAGAGACGCTGCGCAACTCGGCCAGGCTCAGGTCGAGTTCGGGTGCGTTCGGAACGCTGAGGATGTCGGACGGTTCGGTGCCACTGTTGACGATGAGGCGCGACCGTTTCACCAGGTAGAGCTCACGCGCCTGCGCCGGAATGTCCGATGCCGGGTAGTGCAAGCCGAGGAATGGTTCGAGATCGTCCGCCACCGCTTCGGCGACGACCTCGCCGTGGCCGTCCGGATGGAAATGGTAGATCATGACCCGATCGAACAGGGTCAATCCGGCAATCTCCCTCGCCGTGGCATCCCAGAGTTCGTGTTTATCCTGCGCCTCGGCCAGGCGATGCAGGGCGGCGTACATTGCCGGCGCCGAGAGTGCGTCCGTGGTGGGGATGGACCGCTCGAATTCGATGATGACAGACGGGCCTGCCTGGTGAAGAACCACGGAGAATGGCTGCCCAAGCACGGTCATCTCCCGGGGATTCGCCGTGGCAGTTGTCGGATCGAGCACATCGCGCAGTTCCGCGTCGGAATCGACCCCGGTGAGGAAAGTCACGGGGCGCCCAAGCAATTCGGTTGCCTCCGTGTCCAGGAGCTGCGCGCAATTGTCGCTGGCGTGGGTGATCTCGAATGTCTCTCCATCAACCGCGACGAGTGCACCATGGCGTTGCACGGTACCGGGAGTGCGGATCCGTTCCAGCGAACACGTTTCGAGTCGCTGCTCCTCCCCCGGCAGCGCGGCTCTGTTCTGGTTTCTCATCGCTGCGCCGCCCACACTGATCGACCGAGATACGTCCGGAATGCCGCCGCGGTGATGCAGGCACCGAGGAGGACCTGGTCGGGATCGTTCCCGTCGTTGTCGTAACTGCGCAACGCAGCGTCGAGCCGCAACACGTCACGCTGGTGGTCGCGCTGTTCATGGTCGTAAAAACTCGTTGGCACATTGCCGATCGCGGCGCGAATACCGGGGCTCAGTACCCGCCCGCCCGGCGACGCGATTTCCAGCGTGTACAGGCAGCCGAGCAATTGTCCGAAATTCGCCATGGTTGGCAGCGGCAGCATCGGGACGAGGGCGACTTCGCCCAGCGACGCGAGGTCATTCCGCAACAGCGCAACGCGACGGTAATCCTTCACAAGCAAGTTGACGGTCCCCCAGTCCAGCATCCATTTCGAGTCATCGAGCTGGTTTTCGATGGGGGTGTAGAAAGCCAGCAGTTGGCAGAGCAACGCGGCATAATCGCGCCGGGTGCTCACCGTCGCCGGCAATTGGGCGGCAACCGTCAGCTGCGGATCCAGTTCAGCGGATTGCACGCGCAGCTGGGCTGGCAGATCTGTCATCGACAACATGCGTCACCTGTGGGAATTAGCAGGCTGGCGAACCGCGAGGGTCCCATACCTTTGCGACCCCGGTTCGCACCGGGTGTGCCCGTGGCCGCGGGCGACCGCCCACGTGCGAATTACACTAATGCGCTCAATCAAGTTTTACAGGGGGCCGAAATTACGGCGCAGAGTGTCTATTATGGGTTTCGCTGTATGGCTTCGATGTTCGTCGGCCGTTCGATTTGCGCACTCGGGGCCGGGGCTGCGGCAACCTGCCGGCTCAGCCCGCTGCGTCGGTACAGCACCGCAACAGCCCACCCGTACAGGGGCAGCAGGATCGCGGCAGTAATAAAGCCCTCGGGCGATCCGTTCGACTCGGTCACGTTGGTGAATCCCAGTGCGGGGATACTGAACGCCACAAGGTTGTTCACGATATGGACACCGATGGCGGCCTCGAGCCCGCCGGTACGGATGGTCAGCCAGGCGGCGACAACGGCAAAAACGAGTACCTCGCCGAGTCCCCACCAGTTGTACGCGTGCCCGAACACAAACGGACCAATCGAAACAATGATGGCCAGCGCGGGCCACCGCGCCCAACCGCCCACCGACTGCATTACAAAACCACGGAAAACATACTCCTCGGCGCTGGCCTGGAACGGCACCAGGAGCAGCAGCACAACCAGGCAGAGCAGGAAAGTGTCGATCGGTGTTGTCACCTCGCCGAGGTCCTCGCCGGTGATCGCCGGCCCGATCCCGTACGAGATCAGGGATTGCACAGCCAGGTAGGCCACCGCGGGCAGCAGGGCGATCGCGAACCAGCGCCACCGCAAACGACCAGCAACGGAGGACAGCCGTCCGAGGGGTCCCGCGCGCAGGATCAACCGCGCTAGCCAGAGCGCCGGGGTCATCACGGCGATGCTGCCCAGCACCACCACCAGTGTCAGCGGGTCGGTGATCACCACGTTCAATTCGCTGAATTGGCGCACGTGCTCGGCATAGTCAGCCGCCGACAGCACCTGGGCCGCCACCGCCTCGACAATACCGATCACCACAAGCGAGAACAGCAGGTAGAACACAAAAGCGAGGGCCGCGACCGGCAGCGGCTTCCACCAGCGGTAGCCGGGGTCCACCCGGTCGGCGCGATGGTAGTTATAGGCGACGGGCGCGGCCACCGGCCCAGGCACGTTCGACGATTCAGGCACAACTGTCACGTCTCCGAGCGTAGCCAATAGGGCTGGATGACTCCCGAACCCCGGACGTCGCCTGCCGTCCGCCCGCGACGCAACGCGCCGTCGGGGTGCCCAGGCAGTGCTTAGGGAGTGACGGCAATCAGCAACGGGATCCGCAGGGAGGTTCCAGACGCCGGCACGACCACGCTGAGCGCAGCATCCGGCGCCAGCACCTCGGGAAGTGTGACCGTGACATTCGCCCGCCCACCCTCATCCGTGGTGTCGACAATTGTGGGGTCGATGGATGCTTCGGCCAGCGGCAGCGGCGCCGCGCCACCCTGGACAAGACCGACCTGCACGGTGGCCGGCGGCGGGGCATCACTGCTGAACAGGAGGGAGGACAGCGCCAGTGTGAGTGTCGACCCCGGCGAATACGGTCCGGCCGGTGCCAGGGAAACCCCGATTGCCCGCTGACCATAGTCGGGAGTCGACAGCGGGTTCGCTGTGACGTAGTCGATCATGCTGTCGAGGTCGATCCGACCGGTGTCCGCCCGATCGATTCCCGCGGGGAGCGTCGCGAAATTGTCGCCACCGGAGGCCAGGAAGGAGTTCACCACCACCCGCACCGTGTCGGTGGGCGCCAGCGCGACCCCGTTCAGGAAAAGGGTGGTGACGTGTTGACCGGCCGGCGCCGCCGGATCGTAGAGGTAGGAAAGGGACCGGGAGACCCCGAGTTTCAGGAACGGACGGCTGGATCCCGCCGGTTGCCACTGTTCCTCGAGAACCTGCTTCAGCTGCTGCCCGGTCAGGGTCATGGTCACCAGGGTGTTGGCGAACGGCTGCACGCTGGCCGCTTCCCGATAGCTGATACCGCCGTCCGGATCGCCGGGAGCGCTGGAGGCATACAGCAGGTCGGAACGCAGCCCGCCTGGATTCATCAGGGCGATCTGCGCCCCCGCATCCTGTGTCGCCCACTGCTGCACATCGGCGACGAAGTTGCCAAGCGTCGACTCCCCGCCGCGGTTCTCACTGCCGTCGAGCCCCTGCCTGGCCCGTGTGAAGTCGGCAGCGATCCGGCCGACCTGCGCAGCGCCGGCCACGTTCGCGACCTCGACCGCAGCGGCGACAATTGCAGCCGCCCCGGCATCCGGGGTGAATGCGTCGAACAGCGGCGCCACCGTCGAGGTGATCTGTAGGAGTTCCCCGCTGGTCGGGTCCACACTCAGCGACAGCTGTCCGAACTGCTCGCCGTACTGGCCGGACTGCAGCACCGGCCGGGTTTTGCCACCACTGTTCGGAATTTCGATGGTGTGGTTGTACGACTGGTGGGTGTGCCCGGAGATGATGGCATCAACGTTCGCATCCACACCCGCCACGATGGTGCCGAAAACGGAGTTGTCGGTGGAGGCTTCGATCGCGGGCGACGCCGCACCCTCGTGCAGCAGCAACACAATCACGTCGGCCTCACCGTTGTCATGATCGCCGTCACTGAGCAGTGTGGACACCGCGTTCACCGAGGTCGGCACGTCAGCGATCTCGAGCCCCGCAATTCCGGACGGACTCACCAGCGATGGCAGCGCGGTTGTCACCGCCCCGATAAACCCGATGGTCACCCCGCCCACCTCGCTCAGCGAGAACTGGTTGAACGCGGGTTCACCGGTTGCCGCATCAAACACGTTCGCCGCCAGGTACGGCCACCGCGATGCCGGAAGTACCCGTTTGACCAGGTCGTCGACCCCCTTGTCGAATTCGTGGTTGCCGAGCGCGCTGGCATCCAGGCCGATCTCATTAAGCACATCGATCGTTGGCTGGTCGTCCTGGATAAATGACGTGAAGGTGGATGCTCCGATATTGTCGCCCGCCGAGACGAACAGGGTATCGGCATTTTCGGCCTCCACCGCATCGACGAGCCCGCCGAGTGTGGCGGCACCCGCCGCCGGGTCGGCCGCTTCAAGTCGTCCGTGGAAATCGTTGATCGACACGATGTCGATCTCCACCGGCTGCGGGTCGGTCCCTGATCCGACGGCGACGGTGGGGGTCGCCACAACAAAAGCCACGGCGAGCGCGCCGGCGCTGAGCAGGAAACTGCGGCGACGTACGCGACGGGGAGAAGTGGCAGGGGCACGCAGGATGGGCCGGATCATGGTCGGATGATGTCCTTCGCTGGGAACCAGGAACGGGGCGGGGCAGCGGCCGGGGACGCAACCCCCTTTCACCTAACCACGGGCGCGCGGCACTGTCGAGAGGTGACATAGGCGGCGCATCCCGACACCGCTAACGTTGTCCCATCCACAGATTGGCCCACGCCCCGTATGCTTCCCGTTGTTATCGGCATCACCAGCGCATTCATCTTTGGGGCTGCCGACTTCTTCGGGGGTCTCGGCTCCAAACGCATCTCCCCACTGCGGGTCACCGCCGTTTCCGGGGCGGTCGGCCTCTGCGTTCTGGTGCTCGGCTACCTCGTTATTGGCGGCACCTGGAGTTGGAACGCTGTACTGCTCGGTGCGCTGTCCGGTGTGACCGGGGCGCTGGCTATCTCGCTGCTCTACGCATGCCTGGCGATCGGGCCGATGAGCATCCTGTCTCCCCTGACCGCCGTAGTGTCCGCGATCGTTCCACTGTCGGTCGGCCTCGCCTCGGGCGAGACACTGGGCGGCATCGGCTACTTGGCGATCGTCCTCGCACTGGTCGCGGTGATCCTTGTGGGGTTCGTCCCGGAGAAAAACGCCGTTCGGCCGACGCTGCGCGGGGTACTGATGGCGATTGGCTCCGGCACGATGATCGGGATGTTCCTGGTCATCATCGACCTGACCCCGGACAACTCCGGCCTGATCCCCCTGATGTTCAACCGCGCGGTGAACTCCAGCCTGCTCTTCGCCACGGTCGGGATACTCGCGGTGATCGCACACCGGCAGGTGGGACGGTCCCTCAACCACGCGGCGCTGCCCGCCTCCCGCCTGATGGTGCGGATGCCGGTTCCGGAGACTCGCGGCTGGCGGGCCGGCCTCAAATTCGCGGTGCTGTGCGGCCTGGTTGACTCGATCGCCAACGCCGGGCTGCTGCTCGGCCTCCGGCTCGGCGAACTGTCCGTGATGTCTGTACTGACGGCGCTGTATCCGGCAGGCACCATCGTGCTCGCCGCGATCGTCCTCAAAGAACGTATCGCACCGGTGCAATACCTCGGCCTCGGGTTGGCGATCTCCGCCGGGGCGATGTTCGCCCTCGCCTGAACGAGGCGGCTGGATGCTGCTAAATCGAATACGTGGAACTGGCGAAAAACGCCTCGTCCGGTGCGGGGGTCCCCGGCACCCGGGGTTTGGCCACTGCGGGCATACCCGTCAGGCTTGAATAGGCCGGAGCATCCTTCAAAACCACGGCCTGCGCACCCACAACCGAGTGCGCCCCGACCTTCACCGGGCCGAGGATCGTGGCGCCGGCGCCGACAATCACCCCGTCGCCGAGGGTGGGGTGGCGTTTTTCCTGCAGCATGCTTCGACCGCCGAGGGTGACCCCGTGGTACAGCATGACGTCGTCACCGATTTGCGCCGTCTCGCCGATCACCACCCCCATGCCGTGGTCGATAAAAAAACGGCGACCGATGGTTGCGCCGGGGTGGATCTCCACCCCGGTGAGAAAGCGTACGTACTGCGAAATCAGGCGCGCCAACAGGTACGCCTTCCTTTTCCAGAGCCGGTGGGTCAACCGGTAGCCCCAGATCGCATGCATCCCCGAGTACGCCAGCACTACTTCCGCGGTCGACCGCGCGGCCGGATCCCTCCGGCGCGCGGCGGCCACATCCTCCCGGAGACGGGAGACAACACTCATTGTGGGTTAGTCCTGCAGGTCTTCGTAAAGGACGGTGGACAGGTAACGCTCGCCGAAGCTCGCGACGATGACCACGATGGTTTTGCCGGCGTTCTCGGGGCGTCCCGCGAGCTCGAGCGCGGCGGTGACGGTCGCTCCCGAGGAGATTCCGGCGAGGATTCCCTCTTCGGCGGCGAGGCGGCGGGCCATCGAGACGGACTGGGCGATGTTGACGTCAATGACCTCGTCGTAAACGTCACGGTCCAGGATCTCGGGCACGAAGTTGGCACCGATTCCCTGGATCTTGTGCGGGCCGGGCACTCCACCGTTGAGGATCGCGGATTCTTCGGGCTCGACGGCGACAACCTTGATGTCGGCGTTCTGCTCCTTGAGGTAGTTGCCGGCTCCGGTGATGGTTCCGCCGGTTCCGATACCCGAGACAAAGATATCGACACCACCGTCGGTGTCCTCCCAGATCTCGGGGCCGGTGGTCGCACGGTGGATCGCCGGGTTGGCCTCGTTGGCAAACTGCTTGGCCAGCACGGCGCCGGGAGTCTGCTCAACAATCTCGGCGGCCTTCTCGACCGCACCCTTCATGCCGCTTGCCCCGGGAGTGAGGACAAGCTCGGCACCGTACGCGCGCAGCAGCACACGGCGCTCCTTGCTCATGGTTTCCGGCATCGTCAGGATGACCTTGTAGCCGCGGGCCGCGCCAACCATGGCGAGGGCAATTCCGGTGTTTCCACTGGTGCCCTCCACGATTGTTCCCCCGGGCTTCAGCGCACCGGACTTCTCGGCGGCGTCAACAATAGCGACACCCAGGCGGTCCTTGACGCTGGCGGACGGGTTGTAGAACTCCAGCTTGGCAAGCACGGTCGCGCCGAGCCCGGCAGCGACGGTATTCAGCCGCACCAGGGGGGTCTTACCAAAAACTTCGGTGATGTCGTTATAGATGCGTGCCATAAGAGATGCCTTGTGCCTTGTCGTCGTCGTTGCCGCCGGAAGCGAACAGAAGGGGAGATCACTGGTCAGGAGACAGCCTAGAACGTCAATCTGTGCAAGTTATTCCTTATTACGTTCTTCGCTCCGCTTATGTCCTATTTGGAGTAAAAAACAACGCATTCGTTACGGAAGCCCGGGTTGCGTCCCGTCCCTTGTCCGGAGGCTGGGTTCGCCTCCGTGCCGTAGAGTCGGGCGCATGTGGCTCCCCTTTTTTGCCCGGATCCGGTGGGTGACGTTTACCCTGTCCGGATTTCTGATTGTGGCGGGGATCGTTCTTATTGTTCTCGAACCAACCGGCCGGGCCGGCTGGGTCACCGCGGGCATCGGGGTTGGTGCACTGATGATCCAGCGCTACATCAACCTCGAAGCGAAGAAACTCGGTGGCGACGCCGACACCACCCGCGGCTGAACCCGGCCGCGATCACACGTCGGGAATCAGCCGCTTGCCCATACTGATCGCCTCGTCCTCGACGTAGCCGAGGCTGCGATAAAACTCGATGACGGCCGTGTTCCCCGCGCGAATCTGCAGGTTCAATTTGGGGCAGCCGCGCTCGGTCAACAATTCTTCCGCGTGGGCCATCAATAGTCGGCCCAGACCTGCTCCCTGCCGGGTGGGCGTAACGGCAAGGTAATTCACCCAGCCGCGGTGGCCGTCGTAACCGATCATGCCGGTGGCGATCACGTGTCCGTCCGCCTCCCCGACAAGGAAAAGCTCCGGTTGTTCCTTCACCTTGCGCTGGATGTCCCGGTGCGGGTTGTTCCAGGGCCGCACCAGTCCGCAGTCCGTCCACAGCTGCACAACGGCATCGGTATCGGCAGCGTCGAAGGCGCGAATAATCATGTTTCCATGGTGTCGGCTGTGTGCATTCGTGCCAAATCAGTGCGCCATGCACAGCGACCACCACCGGACGCAGGATCGACCATGGCACGGCGGCGCGTCTTCCCCAGCCATTACTGTGTAGGCACCATCACACCGACATTTGACGAAGGGTGACCACTCGTGGGCAACGCATCAGATTCCAGCGACAGCACAGCGCCGGCCGGCACTTTCTCCGCCGAGGAGCGCGCCGCCATGAAGCAGCGCGCAGCCGAGCTGAAGGCGGAAGCGCGCCGCGGTCGCGCCGAGGACAAAGCCGCTGCGGAGAAGGACGCGTTCCTGGCGAAGATCGCCGAGATGCCGCTATCGGATCGCACTATGGCGGAACGGCTGCACGCGGTGGTGTCGGATGCTGCACCGGGGCTGGCGCCGAAGTTGTACTACGGCCAGCCGGGGTGGGCCCGGGACGGGAAAGTTGTGGTCTTTTTCCGCAGTGGGCTCGGCGATAAGGAACGGTACTCCACCCTCGGGTTCAGTTCGGAAGCGAACCTGGATGACGGCAGCGGGCTGTGGCCAACGGCCTACGCACTGGATCACCTGGATGACGCCGGGGCCGCGGCCATCGCCGTGCTCGTCGCCAAGGCCGTAGGGTAACTCCCCGACGAACGCAGAAACGGCGCCCACCCCGCGAAGGGGTGGACACCGTTTCTGATGTTGCGTTGCTGTGGTGCTACTGCGGTGTGATTAGCACGCAGGGTTTGGTGAAGTTATTACAGTGCGGCGAGGTCCGAGATCGTCCGGTCGCCGGGGGTGGCGGACTGGGTTGTTGCCTTGATCTCGGCGCGCTGCAGCAGCTCGTCCATACGACGACGACGTGCCTTGCTGACCAGGGTCACCACGGTGCCCTGCTTGCCGGCGCGGCCCGTACGGCCGGAGCGGTGCAGGTACGTCTTGTACTCGTCGGGGGCGTCAGCCTGGATAACCAGGGTGATGTCATCAACGTGGATACCGCGGGCGGCGACGTCGGTGGCAACCATAACGCTGACGCGGCCGCTGGTCAGCAGCTGCAGGTTACGGGTACGACGCGACTGGTTCAGGTCACCGTGCAGGCTCGTTGCGCCGATTCCGGCGTCTTCGAGCTGGTCGGCAAGCTGCTCGGCGAACGCACGGGTGCGAGCGAAGATCAGGGTCTTGCCGTTGGTGCCCGAAGCGAGCTCCTCGATGATGCGGGTCTTGTCGCGCTGCTCGATGAGGAGCACACGGTGGTCGATCGTGGAGGAAGCCTGGTCTTCACCGGCAACCTCGTGGACGGCCGGGTTCTTCAGGAACTGCTTGACGAGGGTGGCAACACCCTTGTCGAGGGTTGCCGAGAAGAGCAGACGCTGGCTGTCGGCCTTCGTCTCGTTCAGGATGCGCTGGACGGGCTCGAGGAAGCCGAGGTCGCACATGTGGTCGGCCTCGTCGAGGACGGTGACAACAACATTGCTGAGGTCGAGCTTGCCCTGGGCGATGAGGTCTTCGATACGTCCGGGGGTACCAACAATGATGTCGACACCACGCTGGAGGGCGCTGACCTGCTTGTACTGGGGAACTCCGCCGTAGATCTGGGTGGTGAAGAGGCCAACGCTGCGGGCGATGGGCTGCACGGTGCGGTCGATCTGCAGGGCGAGCTCACGGGTCGGGGCGAGGATCAGGGCGCGGGGCTTGCGGCCGACCTGGCGATCCTTTCCACCGTTGTTCTCCATCAGGCGCTCAACGAGCGGCGCACCGAAGGCGATGGTCTTGCCGGAGCCGGTCTTTCCGCGGCCGAGGACGTCCTTGCCGGCGAGTACGTCCGGGATGGTCGCTGCCTGGATCGGGAACGGGCTCGGGGCGCCCATCTCGTTCAGCTGGCGGACGATGTTTCCACCGAGGCCGAGGTCACCGAAGGTGACGCCTTCGACATCGACGGCCTGGATGGCGTCGGCCTCGAGGCGCTCGAGCACAACGTCGTCCTGCGGGGTGAAGGACTGGCCGGCTTCGCGGGCCGGGTAGAAGTCGCTGTCACGACGGGCGGGACGCTCGGTCGCGCTGCGGTCGTTGAAGTCGCGGCGGGCCGGACGGTCTCCGTAGGAGGGACGCTCGGTGCGCGCCGGGCGGTCGCTGCGCTCTGCACGGTCGCCGTAGGACGGACGCTCGGTGCGGGCGGGACGCTCGGTGCGCTCTGCGCGGTCGTACGAGGGACGCTCGGTGCGGGCCGGGCGGTCACCGTAGGACGGGCGCTCGGTGCGGGCCGGGCGGTCACCGTAGGACGGGCGCTCGGTGCGGGCCGGACGGTCGCCGTAGGAGGGACGCTCGCTGCGCTCTCCGTAAGCGGGACGCTCGGTGCGGGCGGGACGGTCGTTGTACGAGGTGCGCGCGTTGCGGTCACCGGTCGCGGGACGGTCGCCGTAGGACGGACGCTCGGTGCGAGCCGGGCGGTCGTTGTAGGAGGTGCGGGCGTTGCGGTCACCCGTGGCCGGGCGGTCGCCGTACGACGGACGCTCGGTGCGTGCGGGACGCTCGGTGCGGTCACCGTAGGCGGGACGCGCGGGGCGGTCACCGTAGGAGGGACGTTCGGTGCGCGCGGGGCGGTCGCCGTAGGACGGACGCTCGGTGCGGTTCGGACGGTCACCGTAGGAGGGACGCTCGGTGCGCGCATTGCGGTCACCGTAGGCGGGGCGCTCGCCGCGCGGCTGGTAGGCCGGCTTCTCGCGCGGGTCGTAGTTGGGGCGGCGGTTGTCGCTGCCACCGGTGGGGGCTGCGGAGCGCTGCGGGCGGTCGGAGGAGTTCCAACGCTGCTTGCCGGCGCCGGCGCCTGCTCCACCTTCGGTGGGGCGGTTGCCACGGTAGCCGGGGGTTTTGCCTGCACCCTTCGAGGCGGAGTATCCACCCTCGCGTTTAGGTGCAGATTTGTTGTATTCAGACATAGTTCTTTCCGGGTTATAAATCAGTGCATGAGAATGCGATGCAGCTACAAATGCGCTGCGCACTACTGAACCCGGGGCGATCTTTGACCGGGGCCGTCACATACAATCGTGTGATCATGCCAGCGGAGTAGCTGGCAATCCGGCCCCAAAGACTTACAAACCCACACGCGAAATCTCGCGCTGTCTTGAGCCGACTTGTCTACGTTACTCCATCAGGTGAAATAACGCGACAAATAATCTGAACTATTTCACACTGCGTGGCATACATCGGGGGAAAACATGCGTGACCAGACGACACGGCCACGCCGTTCCCGCTGGCACCCGCGCACGGTCATCTCGATCCTGTCCGGGACCCTGGCCGTTGTCCTGGTCGCGGCGGGCTGCGCCCTCCTTGGCAGTGCCTCCGACACCGTGCAGACGGCCAGCACCGAGCCGTGGGCGCACGAGGTCGACTATCCGGGCACCCTCGTAATTTCCGATGTGCAGTACGGCACCGCAAACGATGGCACCGCCCTCTACCTCGACGTCTGCCTGCCGGAAGAGCCTGCTGGCGACCCTGCCGCGGTCAAACCGCGGGCGTCGATCATCGAGATCCACGGCGGCAGCTGGGCCCGGGGCGACAAGTCGAACGTGCACTACGTCAACGTCTGCCAGTGGCTCGCCTCCGAGGGCTACGTCACCATCTCGATCAACTACCGGCTGGCTCCAGCATCCATCTTCCCCGCGGCGATCGAGGATGCCCGGGATGCCGTGCGCTGGCTGCGCGATGACACGCAGGTCGAGAAGTACAACCTGGATCCCGAACTCGTTGGGGCATTCGGCGGGTCGGCGGGAGCGAACCTGGCCGCGCTGCTCGCGGTGGAGGGAAGCGGTGACTTCGACACCGGGACCCGCGTCGCCGCGGTCGCGGAACTCAGCGGCCCGATCGACCTGACGACCCAGGGGCGGATGCTCGGTGGGCTGACGACCTCCTTCGAGCAGGTGCAGCTCGATTATCTCGGCTGCCGCACCCTCACCAACTGCCCGCAGGCGGAGGATGCCTCCCCGCTATACAGCATCGACGAAACCGATCCCCCATTTTTTGTGGGACATTCAACCAATGAGCTGATTCCGCTCGAACAGTCTGAGGCGTTTGTCGCCGAGCTGCGCGACAACGGCATCCCCACCGAATTTGTCACCGTCGAGGGCCCGCTGCACTCAATCGCGATGCTGGACGGCGACCTGCGCGACCGGATCGCCGATTTTTACGCCGCGGAACTCACCAAACAAATCCCGGGTGTTGTGCCCTGAGCAGCGCGCTCGCAGCGCACCTCGCCCGGGACCTTACCTGCCACCTCGCCGGCCGACGCGGGACGCCTCGCTGGTCGCCGCGCTCAGGCCGGGACCACCGCCACGGGGCAAGGGAGGTCGAGCAGCACACTGTGGGCGGTGGAGCCCAGCAGCAGGTTGTCGACAGCACCGCGGCCGCGGCGTCGACGGCCGATCACCAACAGTTGGGCCCGGGATGCCGCATCAGCGAGGATCCGGCCGGCCGGGCCCTCCCGAAGCACCGGGGTGATCGAGTGGTCGGGAAACGCTCCGGTGACCTCTTCCACGGTGCGGGCGAATTCCGCCTCGCGGGACAGCTCCATCGATTTCCAGACCTGCGGCTGCGCAAGGAGGGATACTGCGACGAGCGTTGGTACGTTCCACGCCGCGACCAGGGTGACGGTACTGCCCTCATGCCGAGCCTCCCCGGCGGCGAAAGCCATCACGGCGGGCTGGTCCTTGGTGATGTTGACCCCCACAACGATTCCCTCGGCCACCCGGCCGTCGTCGGCGATGCGCCGCCACCCCTCGGGCACCACCACCGTGGGGCAGGCGGCGGTCGCCGCGAGGCGCAGGGCGAGGGTGGAGGAGAACGCCCCGGCGAAGTGTCCCCGCCGGTTACTGCCGGCGACCAGCAGGTCGGAATCCCGCGCGGCCTCCGCCAGTTCGATCCGCGGTCGTCCCACCCGCAGGATCGGCCGGAACCGCAGCTCGGGCGCGTCCGCACGCAGGCGCTCCCCCGCAGCATCCAACAGGGCTTCATAGACACTGTGGAAATCGATCGGTGTGCTGAACCCCGACCCGTCGTCGTAGGACATCGGTTCCTGCACCACAATCACGTCGAGGGTGAGGTTGTGGCTGTGGGAGCGCTCGATTACCCAGTCGAGGGCAGCGTCTCCAGAGGGCCCACCATCGAGGGCGACAACGATTCTCTGCACGACCGCCACACTTTCCTGAAGGGGTGAGGATGCGCTTTCCCCCATCATCCCCCTGCCACGCCGCCCGGTTCAAGCCCGGTCGGCGACACCGGCTGGCATAGTTTTCAGATGACTTTCATCGATCAGGATGCCGCGGTGACGAGCGCAACACCGCCCGGGGGCACTGGTTCACACACCGGCCCCCTATCGGGCATAACGGTCGCCGGAGTCGGCTCCGGCCTGGACGGTAGTGGGCCTGGCACTGCCGGGCCCGCCACCGGGGTCACCGTGCAGGTCGAAGCCCCGCGCCAGGCGGCGGTGCTCGACCTGCTTCGCCAGAGCGACGAGTACACCCTTTCGCTGTACCCGTCGGAGAGCGCCTACCTGCTCGACATCAACGAGCTCGAGGCACCCGGGGTGAGTGTTTTTGTCGCCCGGCGTGACGGCGTTGCCCGGGGGATTGCGGCGCTGGCCACCCGCAACAACGGCACCGCGGAACTGAAGCGGGTGTTTGTCGATCCGGCGGCCCGGGGCTCCGGAGTGGCCGGCAGCCTGCTCCGCGCGGTCGAGGCGGCGGCGCTAGGACAGGGCATCGGGGTGCTGCAGCTGGAGACCGGGGAGCCGCAGCCGGAAGCCATCGCCCTCTATACCAAAGTCGGCTTCGAGCGGATCCCGCGGTTCGGGCAGTACACCAACGATCCGCTGAGTGTGTGTATGCAGAAGGTGCTTGCGCCGCCGCGACCCTAGCAGGGCAGTGCAGGGCAGGGCTGGCCGGCAGCGTCAGTCCGGGAGGTCGGCCATTGATTTCGCGAGCGCTTTCGCGCGGTGCCGGTCGCCGCGCCGCTCGGTTGCGCCCTCAACGAGGTAGTACAGCACCGGCAGCACCACCAGGGTGAGCAGGGTCGAGGAGACCAGGCCGCCGATCACCACGATGGCCAGGGGCTGGGAGATAAAGCCGCCCTGCCCGGTCAACCCGAATGCCATCGGCACCAGCGCGAAGATTGTCGCCAGTGCCGTCATCAGGATGGGCCGAAGCCGGCGGCTTGCGCCGTGGATGATGGCGTCGGCAACCGTGCGGCCGCGCGCCCGGTACTGGTTGATGAGGTCAACAAGCACAATCGCGTTGGTAACCACAATGCCGATCAGCATCAGCACACCGATAAGCGAGGGGACGCCGAGCGGGATGCCCGAGATGATCTGCAGCAGGATCGCCCCGGTTGCCGCGAACGGGACGGACACCAGGAGGAGCAGGGGTTGGCGCAGGCTCCGGAAGGTTGCGACCATCACGATGTAGACGATGAGGATCGCGATCAGCAGCGCGAGGCCGAGTTGGCTGAACGCGTCGGCCTGCTGCGAGGTCACGCCGCCGAGTTCCGCGGTGGCACCGTTCGGCAACTCCACATCGTTGATCGCCGTCTGGATTTCGGCGGACGCCGTACCAACGTCGTCGCTGTTCGGGGTCACACTGACGGTGGCGCTGCGCACCCCACGCACGGTGGTGATGCTCGCCGGGCCGTTCACTTCCGCCACGGTCGCGAGATCGCGCAGTGGCCGCGGGCCGGTTGCGGTGGGAATGCTGAACCCTTCCAGTTCCGCCACCGTGGTCGGCTTGTTGGCATTGTCGATGTAGATCGACAGGGTGTCCTCGTTGATCACCACGCTGCCGCTGGCCGAAGGATTCATCGCCTCGGTCACGATCCCGCCGACGGCGATCTCGCTGAGGCCGGCCTGCGCGGCGAGGTCACGGTTGACGGTCACTGCGATGTAGGGCTGCTCCTCCGAGAGGTTGCTGGTCGCCGCCTCCGTCACGTCGAGATCGCGCACCGTGTCGGTCAGTTCGTCGGCGGCCACGCGTAGGTCGGCTTCGTTGTTCGCGGTGATGTCGATGTCGATGGTGGACGAGGCGAACCCCGAGGACGCCGCCTGCAGGGTGATCTCGCCGGAGTTATTGATGTCGGCGAGCGCGTCGCGCACCGTGTCCTGGAGTTCTTCCTGGTTGGTGTCCGGGTCGGTGGTGAGTGAGAAGGTGATGTCCCCTCCGCCGCCGAACGCGGCGCGCAGCGACGCGGTCCCGCCGCTTCCACTGCCGAGGGACAGCTGCACGGTTTCGATGCCGTCGAGGTCGCGCAGTACCGTTTCCACCCGGGTGGCGGCCTCGTCCTGTGCGTCGAGGCTCGCCCCGAGCGGCAGCTGCTGGGTGACGGTGAGGGTGTTCTGCCCGCTGTCGCCGATGAAGTTGGTTTCCAGTTGCGGCACGAGGGCGACCGTGCCGCCGAGGATCGCGAGGGCTGCGGCGAGGGTGATGACAGGGCGGGCGAGGGTGAATCGCAGCAGCGGAAGGTACCCGTTCTGCAGGCGGGTCGGGGTATCGAGCTCGTCACGTTGTGTGGCCGCAGCCGTGAGGGCAGCAGCATCCCGCACCACGATCGCACCACCCACGTGGCGGTGCTCGATTTTTGTGGGCTTTGTGCCGAGGAACCAGTAGGCGAGCACCGGCACGATAGTCAGGGCGACAAAGAGGGATGCTCCGAGCGCGATGGTCACCGTGAGGGCGAAGGGGCGGAACAGTTCGCCGGTGATGTCGCCGACGAGCGCCAGCGGCAGGAACACGGCGACGGTGGTGACGGTGGAGGCGGTCACGGCGCCCGCCACCTCGCGCACCGCGGTGGTGATGGCGGGCAGTTTCTCTTCGCCGAGGCCGAGGTGCCGCTTGATGTTCTCGATCACCACGATCGAGTCATCCACCACCCGCCCGATGGCGATGGTCAGCGCCCCGAGCGTGATGATGTTGAGGGTGTAGCCGGAGGCGAGCATCCCGATGAAGGTGATCAGCACACTGGCGGGGATCGAGATGGCGGTGACCAGGGTCGACCGCAGCGACATCAGGAAAACCAGGATCACGATGACGGCGAAGAGCAGGCCGAGCAGGCCCTCGGTGGCGAGCGATTCGATCGACTGCTCGATAAACGGGGCCTGGTCGAACACCACGGTGAAGGTGGTGTCGTCGCCGAGGTCGTCCTCGAGTTCCGGCAGCAGTTCGGTGACGAGTTCCGACACCGCGACGGTATTGCCCGCGGGGGTTTTGGTGACCGCGATGGTCAGTGCGTTCTCGCCGTCGACCCGCGAGATGCCCTCGGTTGGATCGTCGGTGAGGGCGACGGTCGCCACGTCGGATAGCCGCACGAGGTCGAGGGTGCTGCCGCCGAGCACCGGGGTTCCGGCGAGTTCGTTGGTGGAGGCGATGCGCTCGCCGGCCTGCACCACAAGGGTCTGGTCGTTTTCGGTTATCGAGCCGGCCGGCAACAGGGTGCCGTTGTTGTCGAGGGTGTCCCGGATATCCTGCGTGGTCAGGCCCCGCGCGGCGAGCGCGTCCTGGTTCGGGGTGATGCTGATGCGCTGGCCGATGGTGCCGAGCAGGCTGGCCTCGCGCACACCGTCGAGGCCCTGGATTTTCGGCAGCACGGTGGCCTCGAGCTGGCTCGAGAGATCCCGCGGGTCGAGGTCGCTGGTCACCGCCACCTGGATGACGGGGAGGTCGTCGATGCTTCCGGTGACCACCTGCGGTTCGACGTCTGCCGGAAGGTTCGAGCTGATCCGGTTGATCGCGAGTTGCACCTTCTGCTCGATGGTGGTGATGTCCGTGCCATATTCGAACGATGCCGAGACGGTGGACACGTTGGCGCGCGAGGTCGCCGTGGTCGATTCGAGACCGGCGACCGCCTGGATCGCCGTCTCGATCGGACCGCTGACATCGGTGTTGACCACGTCGGGCGAGGCCCCGGGATAACTGGTGACCACCACCAGTTGCGGGAACGTGAGTGAGGGGATCAGTTCCTGTTTGAGTGTGGTCAGCGCGATGCCGCCGAACACCCCGATAACGATCGTGACCAGGGCGATGAGCGCGCGGTTCCGCAGGCTGAACACGGACAACAGGTGCACGGGATTCTCCCTCGGGATGCGGCGCGCGACGGGTGCTTCGTCGAGCCGTCGACCGAGGGGACACTGTGGTGGAGACGGCAGACATGGCAGCGCGGATTCGGGTGCACGCCGGCGTGCATCCACCGGGATTATCTCAGCGCAAACTGGAATCCGGGCGAATCGAGGAGGATTAGTTCCGGATTGTGGTGACTCGTGCTACAACCTAGACGACCCCGCTGAGGGAGGGACTTTCCGCGACCGGGTAGCGTCCGACCGACTGCCAGGCCGCGGCGAGCGCGGTGACGGCACGGTCCATCTCCGCTGGCGGGTGGGAGAACGGGATCCGCAGGAACCGTTCGAAGGCACCCTCGAGGCCGAAGCGGGGGCCGGCGGCGATGTTCAACCCTTCGGTGCGCGCGGCGAGGGTCAACTGCGAACTGACCGGGATGCCGAGGTTCACCCAGGTGGTGAGGCCGCCGTCGACCCGCGGCACCTGCCATTCGGGGATCTTCTCGACGAGCAGGCTGGAGAGCAGGTCGCGTCCGGCGCGCAGCTGTTCGCGGCGTAGCTGCAGGATCGCGTCGTAGTCGTCGACCAGGTTCGCCACCACAAGCTGCTCGAGGACCGGGGTGCCGAGGTCGCCGGCGCCGCGGGCGCGCACCAGGCGCTGGATGAGGGGGCGCTCGGCGCGGATCCACCCGATCCGCACCCCGCCCCACACGGTTTTACCCACCGAGCCGATCAGAATCGGCGGGGTCAGGGTTGTGTAGGCGGCGAAGGGAAGCATCCGCCCCGGCCGGTCGATGTCCAGCTCCGCCATGGTCTCGTCGGCGACGAGGGTGGTGCCGTGCCGGTCGGCGAGGCCAAGCACCCGTTCGCGCAGCTCCGCGGACATGGACTGCCCTGTCGGGTTGTGGAAGTCGGGCATCAGGTAGCCGAGAGACGGGGAGGTGCGTTGGATGGCCTGCTCGAAACCCTGTTCGTCCCAGCCGTGGTCGGTGTCCACCGAAACCGGCACAAGGCGCGCGCCCGCGTCCCGCAACGCCTCGAAGGCGTGCGGGTAGCTGGGCGATTCGACCAGCGCCCGGTCGCCGCGGGCGAGCAGTGTGCGCGAGATGAGCGCAATGGCATGCTGGGCGCCGAGGGTCACCATAATCTGCCCCGGTTCGGTGGGCAGCCCGCGCATGGTGTACCGCTCGGCGAGTTTCTGCCGGAGGACGGGCAACCCGACCTGGTCGAAACTACCGCTGTCGAGGTAGCCGGCCAGCTGTTCAACGGCAAGACGGGATGCTGCGACCACGCCGGGCAGGGCGGGAAGCGACGCCTTGCTGAGGTCGGGATAGGGCGAGGCGGCGGGAGGGACGGCACCGGCACCACGGTGATGCTTCCGGTTCGCGCCGGGCCCGGCCGCCGGTGCCACGTGTCCCCGGGATGCTTCCGCGCTGGAGCCGCCGGTTGTTGCCGGTGCGTGTGCGGCCGGCGGCGCGGTGAGCGGCAGTTGCGCGACACTTCCCGAACCGCGCACGCTGTGCAGGTAGCCGGAATCGCGGAGAGCCGAATACGCCGCCGTCACGGTGGTGCGGCTCACCCCGAGCAGCCCGGCGAGGTCACGCTCAGCCGGCAGCCGGGCCCCGAGGGCGATCCTGCCGTCGAGCACCAGCAGGCGGATCCGGTCGGCCAGCGCCAGGTAGGCGGCGGTGCCGCCCGAGCCGCGCCACCCGTCGGTCAAGAGGGCCAATGTGCGCGCAGACAGGGTAGCCATAAAGCCACTTTATCGAAAGTGGCCCCTTGATCAAGAGCCAATTAAGGAATTGGATATTACCCATGCCCGTTACGTCCCGGCGCCTCGCGCGTCGCATCCCCCAATTGCTGCTCGGCCTCTTCCTCTATGGGTTTGCCATCGCGATGATGCTGCGTGCCGGCATCGGTGTCGGGCCCTGGGACGTGCTGACGCAGGGAATCGCCCTGCGCAGTGCACTGTCGTTCGGACTGCTGACGAATGTGATCGGCGCGGTTGTCCTGCTCCTCTGGATTCCGATCCGCCAGAAACCGGGGCTCGGAACCGTTGCGAACGTGCTGCTGGTCGGCCCGAGCGTCGACGTCGGCCTTGCGCTGCTGCCCACTCCCGGCACGCTCGTGCTGCAGGTACTGCTGTTCGCGGGCGGCCTCGCGCTGCTGGCGGTGGCGACCGGCCTCTACCTTGGGGCACGTTTCGGCCCGGGCCCGCGCGACGGCCTGATGACCGGCATCCACGCCCGGTGGGGAATCTCGCTCTGGAAGGTGCGTACCGGCATCGAAGTGAGTGTGCTCGCTGTCGGCTGGCTGCTCGGCGGCACGGTAGGTTTCGGCACGGTCGCCTTCGCCCTGCTGATCGGGCCGATGGCCGGCTACCTGATGCCACTGCTGCGGGTTCCGGATGCTGCACCAGCACGCCCGCTCGAAGATTTTGGCAACGCGGAGAGGGCGAATGCTTCCGAAGCCGCCATCAATCCAGCCCGTTCTTAGAAAACGTAGCTTTTTTAGGAGCATCCGTACGTGTGACCAGCTTTTTTGGTTGTCGTTTAATACGAATTCACAACAAATCCCGTGTCCCCCTAAAGGCCCACCGCCACGTTAACATCATGTGAAATTGTTTCAAATTTAAGTTGTTACCCCCGTTCGGGGGATAGCTGCCCCCTAGGTTTGGGCTCGTCTTCCACATCATGCGGAAGTTGTTCGCACCAACGAAACTAGGGAGCAGCTCATGCCCAACCTGAACGTAACTTATGGCGATATGCGCGATGCCTCGACCCGTCTCAACAACGGTCAGATGGACATTGAATCCAAGCTGCGCGAACTGAAGGCCCTCGTCGACGGCCTCATCAGCGCCGGCTACGTGACCGACCAGTCGTCGGTTGCCTTCGGCTCCTCCTACCAGGAGTTCAACACCGGTGCCACGCAGACCATCCAGGGTCTCACCGGCATGAGCCAGTACCTCACGGCTGCCGCAGACGCACTGGAGCAGACGGACTCCGAGCTCGCCAAGGTGCTCGCGAAGTAGTTCGCCCCGCTGGTGCGACGCTGCCGGTCCCGCTCCGTGACGAGCGGGATCGGCGCCGTCGCCTCTTGTGGTTGTGGCCCGCACCTCGGCCAGACCGCCAGTGGCTGTGCCTTCCCGCGCGCGGCCCTACGTACCCCGGTGCCCCGCACCACCCGGCATCACCCCGCACCACCCAGCCCAACCCCGACTGCGAATGGATGTATCACCGTGGCAGACCTCGTTGTCTCTCGAGCAGTGCTCGAGGACTCCTCGCAGAAACTGGCGAAGATCAAGGAAGAGTTCGACAACTCCGGCTCCCGCGTTGAGGGGCACTCGGAGATCTGGGGCCAGAAAGACCTGGCCGGCGCCATGAACTCCTTTGTGAACAACTGGAAGATCCACCGCGGCCACATCTCGAAAGCGGTCGGAGACCTGAAAAAGAAGATCGACGACTCGTCCGTGGCCTGGGACGACACCGAGAAGCAGCTCAGCGAAGCGCTGACCACCGAGACCACCGAAACCGGCTGACCTTTCACCGCACCTCCCCCGCAGCATCCACCCGGCACCGTTATTGGCTACCGGGGCTCCTGCCCCACCTGTTTGCGCGTCTGTCCCGAAAGGACCAACCATGCCTGCACGTCACGGCAATTGGCCATTGTTGAACCAGGCTTCCGACCCTGTTGTGGGCGACCCGGCCGGTCTCACCGACCTGATCGGGTATTACACCGAAATGGCCGAGACCATTACAAGCGAGGCGCGGATGCTGCAGAGCATCGCCGACGGCGACACCAGCCAGGCCGCCGGGCAATCGGCCGACGCCATCCGCAAGCGCAGCGGTGAAGTCGCCAAATCCCTCACCCAGACCGCTGGGCGCTACGAAGCGGTTCGTGATGCCCTGACGACCTACGCTCCCGAGCTCGATATCGCCCTGGATGAATCAAGGAAAGCACTGCTGGAGGCGCAGACCGCCGACGACCAGCGCGGATCCTCCAGCGCAATGCCCGACCCTTCCGCCAACCGGGCCGACGATGCCCCGCCGATGACCGACGAGGAGAATGCGGCGGTGCACGCCCGCACCACCGCGATGACCAGCGCGAGCGATTCCGCCGGCAGCGCCATCCGCCGGCTGTCCGGTGCGCTGTCCGCCCTCAACACCGCCGGCGCCGCAGCGGCCGGGGTCATCAAGGAGTCCTTCAACGACGGCCTCGTCGACACCACCGCCTACAAGATCCGGCAGTGGTTCATCAAAATCCTCAAAGTGCTTGTGAAGGTACTGATGTGGATCGGCATCGCACTCGCGGTGATCGCGTTTTTTATCCCGGGGCTCGGTGCGCTCGCGCTCGCGGCCGCGGCCGTCGCCGTTGTGGCCGTCGCCGCCACCACCGCCCTCGCCGCGATGGGTGAGGGTTCCTGGCTCGACGTGATTATGGCCGTTGTTGGTGTTGTGCTGATCGGGGTCGGCGCCGTGGTTTCCAAAATTGTGCAGACCGGCCAGAAGCTGGCCCTGCAGACCACCGCCAACGCGGGAAAAGTTACCGGGGCTGCCAAAAACTTCAACGGTGTGGACCGGCTTGCTTCCGGCCTCAAGATCCCGAAGGTTGCCGAGATGACGGCCCAAATCCGGGCCGTCAAGCTCGAGCAGCTCGCGATCGGGCGGGCGAACCCGGGCGCGATGCCCGGTTCCCTCGCCAAGATCAACGCGATGAACTCGAGCCTCAAAAACATGAAGGTGCAGTCGCTGGAGAAGGTCGCGAAGATCGGTGACGACTTCAAACTGAAGCCGCAGTTCTGGAACATCAAACACCCGGACTACCTGAAAAACGACTTCGCGAAGTTCAAGGACCTGAAGGGCAACTTCAGCGTGATCAATGTGTTGTCCGTCGACCGTGTGGTGAAGTACAACACCCTGCGCAGCACAATGCAGCAGTCGCTGGGGCTCACCGCGAAAGCGACCCCGGCCTGGCAGTACTTCAACGGCGGCCGCATCATCTTCGGTGGCATCAACAACATCTACAAACTCACCGCCGTGCCGACCGGGTTCCTCACCGACACCAGCCGCTGGGCCGCGCTCGAGCAGGCCAAGCTCGACCTGACAACGGCGAAGCCCGCGTGAGCGCCCGCGATGCCGGAACGGTTCCAGGGTCCTGGTCCATCGACGTCGACCTGCCGGATTGGCTGGCGGTGCCATCCGGCGGCGACGACCGCCGCGAGTGGGCCGCGGAAGTGCGCCAGTTGTTCGCCACGTTCGCGGCCATCGACGAGCAGGTTGCGCTGCAACTCGAGTACACGGAACCGCTCGGCCTGCTCGACATCGACGACGCGATCCTGACCCTGCTGGAGTTCTCGGCAAGCCTGCCGGAGAACCAGAGGCTGGTCGCGGGGCTCGGGGTTCCCGGCTGGTGGCCGCTTCCGGTCACCGTCGCGGTGACGGAGGCGGATGCGTCTTCGCCCGACCTGCTCGAGGCCGCCGGCGCCCGCCGCGGGCAGCCCATCCAGGCCCCCGAGGTCGAGTCGCTGCCCGAGGAACTCGGTAACGGTATCCGCGTCACCCGCCTCGACCTCGATGACAACGCCGCCATCTGGGCGACCGTCACCTGTGCCGTGCGCCGCGGCAACCGCGATGTGGTGGTCACCTGGCGCACCGCCACCCTCGAACTGATCCCCCAGTTCGCCCCCGAGCTCGAGAGCCTGCTCGGCGCATCCGGACAGAGGAAACCGTATGACCTCCACCGAACAGGCCGGGCAGGCCGAGCAGGCCGAAAGAACTGAGCAGCCCACCGGGCCGATCTCGTCGTTTGTGATCGCGTTGCCGCCGGGCTGGGTTCGCCTTCCCGTGCTGCCGGGCGAGGCAACGGCGCTGCACCGCATGATCGAGGAGATCATCGCCGAGGTACTCCCGGCCACGATGCCGCGCGATGCGACCGAGCCGTGGCGCGGCGAGTTCCGCAAACGCCTGTCCACCGCGGCTGCCGAAGCCGCCGACGCCGGGGCATCCGCCATCTACCTGCCGGTGACCCCGGTCAACGGTGTGGTTTTGCCGGTGTCAATCATCGAATCCGAGGTCGAGGACGAGGCGAAGGAAGACGCCGGCAGCGTCATTATGGACCTGCTCGGATCGGCCGGCGCCGACGGGGACGGCGGCGAACTGCGGATGCTCGATGGCGCGCGCGCCGCCCGCACCGAGACCGTGACGACCAAGGTCAAGCCGCACGGCGACTGGCCCGTGGTGACCACCCGCCAAATCGTGTTCACCATCGAGACGCCGCACCGCCGCGGCCGCTGGGTCGTGATGTCGTTCTCCGCGATCTCCGGGGACAACCCAAGCGCCGCCCTGTCGGACGCCCTCGTGCTACTTTTCGACGCGCTGATCGGAACCCTGCGCTGGATGGATGCTCCCGGTGCCGAGCACAGCGCCCTCGAGGCGCGGCTGCGCGAGATCAAGGCCGTGCACCCCGAGGCGACGAAAGCCGCCACCGGCGCCACCAACACGACCGCGGTGGCGTGAGCGACGTGCTCGCGGCCCTCGGCCTCGACCTCGTTTTGGCCGCCGCCATTGTGCTGTTTGTGTTCACCGCGGCGATCGGGCTCCCGCTGCTCCTCGGCAACCTGCGCTGGCACCGGTATACCGCGACCTCGACCGCCCACCAGGTACTCGGGGACACCTACGCTTCCTGGACTGTCGACCACAGCTTGAAGGCGATGATCCTCGCCTGCGAACGCGAGGGCATCGCGGTCCCTGACCTCGTGATGGTTGTCGCCGACACCAGCGCCGTGCACCTCTACGTCGCATCCCCCGCCCTCATCGCACCGGAGCCGTGGGTCGCCTCCCCCGACGGGATCGTCTGGTCGACCTCGCTGGTCGAGCTGCAGGATGCCCCGGTGCGAGCATCCACCATCAACACGTTCACGGGCCTCGTGACCCTCGGTGTCTCCGTCGGCGGGCGGGTCTTTGTTGACCTCAGCCAGGCGAAGGGCCTGATCGCGATTACCGGCGACAAGGGATACCGCAGGGCCCTCGCCGCGCGCTGGATCGACGACTTCTCGACCAGCCCCTGGTCGACCGGCACCACCATCGACCTGCTCGACCTCGACGACCTCGCCACCGCGCGCACCACCACGGCGGCGAGCAGCCACCAGGTCATCGCGAAGGCCGCCGCGGGCGCCGTCGGTGTCGCCTTCCTCGCGCAGGCTCCCACAAAGGCCGACTCCGCCGCCCTGCTGCGGGCGCTCGGCACCCCGGGTTGCCGGCTGCCGGTCATCGCCCTCGGCCGCGCCCGGCACGCCCGCTGGAAATTCACCGCCCACGCCGACGGTTGGGTGACCAGCGACTTCCTGCCCACCGTGCAGGCTGGCGTGGTCAGCCTCGCTTCCGCGCTACCGGATGCTGCACATCCGGATAGCTTGCCTTTGAAAGCGGCCGCGTGAGGGTCATCATCACCGTCGAGACCGACGCCGCGACCGAACCGCAGAACGTGCTGGTCGACGCCGAGCCGGACACCTCGATGACGCAGGTGCTCGCGGCGGTGCGCACGGGCCTCGGCCTGCCCGGGGATGCTGCGGCTGGCCCCGTGCCCACCGATTTCATCAGCTTCATCCACAGTGGCCTGATGGACGGCGCGGTGCTGCGGATCGGCGATTCCGCCGTGCTGCCGGCCCGCGCGGACGGCCTCGTCGAGATTCGTTTTGTCGGCGGTGCCGGCAGCGGGCGGGTGCAGCGCCTCACCGTTGGTGAAACCGTGGTGGGTTGTGACAGCGAGGGCATCGTGGTGTTCGGCACGGAGGTCGTCGACGGCGCAGAGCTCGCCGCGATCGTGGTGCGCGCGGACGGCACCGTTCTTATCCGCCGGATGAACGGTCCCGCCGGCCTCCTGCTCGAAACGGACGACGTCACCGAGAACGCCCTGCCCTGGACACCGGACACCCGCCTCTACGTCGGCGGTTCGGTGCTCGGCGCCCATCCGATCACCCGCAGCGACGCGCAGCTGATCGCCGCCCCGGACGCCGGCTGGCTCGACTACAACCGGCCGCCGCGCCTGCAGCCGCCGCACCCGGCGAACCGGTTCCGCCTTCCCGCGCCGCCACCACCACCGCACCGCAACCCGCTGCCGTGGATCACCGCGATGCTGCCCGCCCTGCTCGGCATCGCGATGGCGGTGCTGCTCAAGCAGCCGTTCTACCTGCTGTTCGCCCTGATGTCGCCGATGATGATGCTCGGCTCCAACCTGTCCTCGCGCCGCAACGGCAAAAAGAGCCACCGTCGTATGCTCATCGAACACCGCGAGGCGCTCACCGCCATCAGCGCCGACGTCGAACAGACGATCAGTACCGAACAACACCGCAGGCGGGTGGATGCTCCGGACGCCGCAGAGCTGATGCTCGCCGCCACCGCACCGACCCGTCGCCTCTGGGAGCGACGCCCCGTCGACCCCGACCACCTGCGGTTCCGGGTGGGCAGCGCCGACCTGCCCAGCGCCGTCGAACTCGAAGACCTCTCGCTGCTCGAGCACCGCCGCCAGGCCACCCGCAACAACCGGCAGGTACCCGTCGAGCTGTCCCTCGCCGACGCCGGGGTGGTTGGCATCGCCGGGCACGGCGACTGGTCGCGGCGGATGGGCCGCTGGATCATCGGGCAGCTCGCGGTGCTGCAGAGCCCGCGCGACGTGCAGGTCTACCTGCTGGCCGCCCCCGAAACGATCGACCGGTGGAACTGGGCCAATTGGCTGCCGCACCTGCGGCCCGCGCTCGGCCAGGACACACTCTCCCTGCTCGGCAGCGACTCGGAGTCGCTCGGCCGCCGCGTCGCCGAACTGAGCCAGCTCATCACCGATCGCTCCGCCGCCACCACCGCCGCCAACGCCCGCTCGATCCGGCACGCGCCCGACATCGTGGTGGTGCTCGACGGTGCGAGACGGCTCCGCGCCATGCCGGGAATCGTTGCACTGTTGCGCGAGGGCCCACGGCTCGGCATCCACATCCTCTGCCTCGAACTCGAGGAGCGCCAGCTTCCCGAGGAGTGCAGCGCCGTGGTCATCGAGACCACGCCCGGCCGCCTGCTGGTGAAAGCCAGTGGGGCCGAGCCGATCGACGACGTTATCACCGACCTGGTCGACGACCGGTGGTTCGAGGAGGTCTCGCGCTGCCTCTCCCCGATCCGCGACGTCAGCCCGGACGACGCAGACAGCCTGGTGCCGCAGTCGGCGAACCTGCTCGACGTACTCGGCCTCGAAACCCCGACCGGGGAGGCCATCCGCGAGCGCTGGGCGGCAGACGGGGCATCCACCGAGGCGGTTGTCGGCGTCTCGATCGACGGTCCCTTCGCCATCGACGTGGTGCGCGACGGCCCGCACGGCCTCGTCGCCGGCACCACCGGTTCCGGCAAGTCCGAGTTTCTGCAGACGCTCGTCGCGTCGCTCGCGGTGGCGAACCGGCCGGACGCGATGACCTTTGTGCTGATCGACTACAAGGGCGGCGCGGCGTTCAGCCAGTGCGTCGACCTTCCGCACACCGTCGGGATGGTTACCGACCTTGACTCGCACCTGGTGCAGCGGGCGCTGAATTCGCTGCGTGCCGAGCTGGTGCGGCGCGAGAAAGTGCTCGCCTCCGTGGGGGCGAAAGACCTCGAGGACTACTACGCCCACCCCGCCGGCGGGCGCACCCTGCCGAGGCTCGCGATTGTGATCGACGAGTTCGCCGCGATGGCGAAGGAGCTGCCGGACTTCGTCGCCGGCCTGATCGGAATTGCCCAGCGCGGCCGCTCCCTCGGGGTGCACCTGGTGATGGCCACACAACGCCCGTCCGGCGTGATCTCCCCCGAGATTCGCGCGAACACAAACCTGCGCATCGCCCTTCGGATGACCGACGCCGGGGAAAGTTCCGACGTTATCGACATTGCGGATGCTGCACGCATCCCGAAATCCATTCCCGGGCGGGCATTCGCGCGCCTTGGGCACGCCTCGATCATCCCGTTCCAGACGGCCCGCGTCGGCGGGACCTCGCCGACCAGTTCGGCCGCCGCGCCCGCCCGCGCACCCTACGTGCGGGTGCTGCCGTGGCGGGACTTCGCCGGGTCGGTGCCGATCGCCCCCCGCGCAGCATCCACCAGCGCAGCGGTCACCGACCTCGCCCGCCTTGTCAGCTCGATCCGCGAAGCCAGCGCGAGCCTCGGTATCGCCGCACAGCACAGCCCCTGGCTGCCGGCCCTGGAGGACACCATCACCCTCGACAGCCTGCTCGCCGACGCGGCGCCGGCAGCGGTGTTGGATGCGAGGGCGTTGGATGCGGGTGCCGTGGATGCCGCGGGTAGCGGCGACTCGCCCCGCATCAGCTGGGCGAAGGAAGACCTGCCGGCCCGCCAGCTGCAGCAGAACGCCGAGCTCGATCTGGCCAAATTCGGCCACCTCTACATCATCGGGGCGCCCGGGTCCGGCCGCTCGCAGGCCCTGCGCACCATCGCGGCGAGCGCCGCGACGAGCAACAGCACGGCGGACGTGCACCTGTACGGGATCGACTGCGGCAACGGGGCGCTCAGCTCGCTGTCGTCCCTCCCGCACTGCGGCGCCGTCACCCAGCGCAACCAGACCGAACGTGCCTCCCGGCTGCTGGTGCGTCTCGACGCCGAGGTGCTGCGCCGCCACGAACTGCTCGGCGCGGGCAACCACGCGAACATCACCGAACAGCGTGCCGCCAGCGGCCCGGCCGACAAACTGCCGCACATCCTCGTTCTGATCGACCGTTGGGAGAACTTTGTCAGCACCCTCGGCGAGATCGATAACGGGCGCTTCACCGACACCATCTACGCGCTGCTGCGCGACGGGGCGAGCGCCGGGGTGCACCTGGTTATCGCGGGCGACCGCAGCCTGCTGACCAGTCGGATGAGTGTGCTCACCGAGGACAAAATTGTGCTGCGCCTCACCGACCGCCTCGACTACACACTCGCGAGTCTCAACCACAAGTTGATCCCCCTGGAGATCCCCGCCGGGCGCGGGTTCCGCGCTGGCAGCGGGCTCGAGGTGCAGGTCGCGCTGCTCGGGCCGGATGCCTCCGGAAGCGCCCAGAACGATGCGGTGTACACCCTCGGCCGCCGTCTCACCGAGCGGGAGCAGGTGCTTCCCTCCGGGATCCCGCCGTTCCGAGTCGACGAGCTGCCCGCCGCGCTGTCCCTTGAGCAGGCGATGCAGCTCACCGGCAGCGAACAGCACGGCCCGATGTGGGCGCTCGTCGGCGTCGGCGGCGACCAGCTCACCGCGCAGGGCATCGACCTGGAGCGCGACGCCCCCACCTTTGTGGTGGCCGGCCCCGCCCGCAGCGGCCGGAGCACCGTGCTCGCCACCATGGCCGTGTCCCTGCTCGGCGCCGGCTCCGAGGTTGTGCTGCTCTGCCCGCGACCGAGCCCCCTTCGCGCGCTGGCCGGCACCCCGGGAGTGCGCGCCGTACTCACCAACGCCGACGTCGACGAGAGCGACCTCGCGCCGCTGCTCGAGCCGGACGGCACCCCCGTTGTGCTCATCATCGATGACGGCGAGATGCTGATGGATGCTCCCGCGAAACTCTGGCTGCGCGGCTACATCCGCTCGGCCACCGACAACCGCCGCGGGCTTATCCTCGGCGGCAACGCCGCGGAGATCTGCGCCGGCTTCACCGGCTGGCAGGTCGACCTCAAAAAGAACCGCCGCGGCGCGCTGCTCTCCCCGCAGAACACCATCGACGGTGACCTCGTCGGAATGCGGGTGACCCGCTCGATGGTCTCCTCGAAGGTTGTCCCCGGCCGCGCGCTCGTCCACCTCGGCACCGGCGACCTGGTGACCCTGCAGATTCCAGCCCTGGCCTTACCGGCGGATGCTGCCGGCTCGGGTGCTAGCTCGGGTGCTCCAGCACCGGTCGCTCCGCCCGCCGTCGCCACCACACCGGTCGGGGCGGTGGGCGCCTGATGCAGCATCCGGCGCTGACGCCCCCTCACAATCCTCGATTGATCCACCCGAATGGAGCCACCCATGTCACACGCCCGTGATCCCCTCGTCGCCCAGCCGCAGGGGTACGGATCGGTCGGCTTCTCCGTCGCGCCCCGCTCGGTGACCTACCCGGAGATCGTTCCGGCTGCCCCGGTGCCGGCTGAGACGGACCCGCAGTTCACCGAGGAGACGCTGCCGGCTTCCGCGGTGCGGCAGTCCCTGCAGGCGGAGGAAGCCGCGGCGTCCGCTCCGGCGTCGGCGCCGGCTTTCCCCAGCGAACCCGAACCCGAGCCCGAGCCCGCTCCGGCTCCCGCGGTGTCCCCCGCAGCTGCCCCGGCCGTGGTGGACGTCATCGACGAGCCCGAGCGTCCGCTGCCGGTGCCAACCCCCGCTGCGACGCTGCCGCCCGTACCACCGCTGCCGCCCCTCCTGTCGGCGGTCGCCCCGCCCGCAGCATCCCCCTCAGAATTCCCCACGACCCACGCGGCCGCCGTCATCACGGAGGTGCCCATTTTTATCGAACGTACCCCGCAGGAACTGTTCAACGAACCCGCGGCAGACCTTGCCGCCGCCAGCACCCTGCAGAAGCCGGTCACCGCCAGCAAGGGACTGCGCGGCATGCTCGGCAGCCTGGGGATCAGGATGGCTCCCGGGGAGGCCGAACAGGCGCAGCTCGATTCGGACGCAGCGCTGCGCCGCGACGAGGAGACCATCCGCCAGGCCACCTGGACGCGCGCGGTCAGCATCCTCGTCGCCAACCGCAAGGGCGGGGTCGGCAAAACGCCGGTGTCGCTGCTGCTCGGCGGAACGCTCGCCGCGGTGCGCGGCGGCTCGGTGTGCATCGTCGAGGTTTCCGACGATCCCGGCGCCCTCACCTTCCGGGCAGAGGGAACCCCGCGGCTCGGCCTCGGCGAACTTGTGCAGAACGTCGGCTCGATCACCAGCGCCGGCCAGCTCGCCGGTTACACCGCGCCGCAAACTTCCTTCGCCTCGGTCATCGGCAGCATCGGCGACCGCCCGCCGCTCACCCGCAGCGACGTCACCACCGTTGCCGCGGTGATCGACGAGTTCTACAGCCTGCGCGTAATGGACAGCGGCAACCAGTCAAGCTCCGAAGCGTTCGAGGGTGCCGTCGAGACCGCAGACGCGTTGGTCATTCCCGTGCTGAATGCGGGGGATGCTGTTTTCGAGGCCCTTGCGCTGCTCGACCGTCTGCGGGCCCAGGGCGGGAAGGCGGCTGGGCTGGCCGACCGCGCCATCATCATCCGGCTGTCGGACGGCCGCCCGGAGCATCCCCAGGTGGTGGAGCGGGTCAACCGCATCATTGAGGGCGCGACGGTCGCCCACGTCGTCACGGTCCCCTACGACGCTCATATCGCCGAGCGCGGCCAGCTCACCCTCGGCAGCCTCGACCCGGCGACCTACCGGGTATTCGCCGGCGCCGCCGCGGCCCTCGTGCGCGGCCTACGGGTCAACCCGAACTGAGCATCGGCCGCCGGATATCGGGCCCCGGGCCCCGGGCCCGGCGGCACCCGCTGGTGGGAGCTGCCCCACCGGGCGCTCCCACCTGCGGCACCGTCCGGCTACTGCTGCCGGTCGGAATACACCCGCAGCGCATCGCGCACGAAGGTGGCGCCGGCCACTCCGCCGTAATTCGCCGCGAAGCGCTCATCGGACACGTACAGGTCGCCGAGGCCAACGATGTAGTCCTTCTCGAGTGTCCCGTTGGTATCCCGCGGCACCCCGGGAACCCCCGCAAGCCACTGCACGTGCCGTTCGGCCAACTGCTGGGCCTCACCGCCGTCAACGGGGATCCCACGCGCGGCGGCGTCAACCCAGTCCGCAGCGAGCTGCTCCTGCCGAAGCATCCACTCGGCTTTCTCGGCTTCGCTCTTCGACACCCACCAACGGTCGCCGCGGCTGTAGGCATCTGCACCCCACCGCTGCTCGACCTCCTCTTTGTAGTGGGTGTGGTCGAACCCGTCGAACATGTTCTCTGCCATCATCTGTTCACCTCCCTCTATCGCGTCGATCGTGGACTCGACACTGCCGATCTGGCGGTCAAGCCGGTCTTTTTCCGCACGCAGCCAGCGCAGGTGGGTGCGGAGCGCACGGGCATCGTCGCCCTGCCCGTCAAGGACCCCACCGATGGCCGCCAGCCCGAGGCCGAGCTCGCGCAGCATCAGGATGCGCTGCAGCCGCCGCAGTTCGGCGGCGCCGTAATAGCGGTACCCGTTCGTCGCCGTGCGTCCGGCGGCCAACAACCCGATGTCGCCGTAGTGCCGAAGGGTGCGCGAGGTGACACCGGTGAGGCGGGCGACCTGTTGGATCGACCAGTGTGCGGAAGGCTCCGCGGCGCCAACATCCGGCACGCTGGCCGGCCTGCTGGCCGGCCTGCTGCCCTGCGTGCTACCCCGCTCGCGGCCGCGCCCGGGGCCTGCTTGTGCGTCCGTCATTTTCAGCCTCCCGACCGGTTCTTTGTGTAGCGCGGATGCTGCTGCACCCGTCATCCACACTTTAGAAGTTGACGCCGCGTCAAGGTCAAGGACCGCCGACAAAAAGTGTGCGCGGAGGCGCGAGGCACCTCCCCGGCGAGTTCCCGGGGCGGCCCGGATCCCGATCTCACCGCAACCCTGATGTTCCCCTGACTCGACCCTGAAAAGTCGGCTGCACCCTTGAAACGGTCAGAAACGCGATATATCGTGTTTGAGAAGTCGCGATATATCGCGACTCCCACGGCATTCCCACCTCCCGTCAAGAAAGAACCTCCATGGCACAGGAAAAATGGCTCGCCAGCGGGCCCAAAGTTATCGACGTCGGACTCGTGCGCAGGCTCAAGGTTGGCCTCGTCGGTGGCCAGATCGACATCGTTGGCCACGATGAACCGGGCGCCCGCATCGAGGTGCACTCGGTCAGCGGCAAGGACCTCAAAATCAGCATCGACGGCGACACCCTCGAGATCGACCACCCGCAGATCCGCTGGGACAACTTCCTCGACGTCTTTAAGGGCTTCCCCAGTTACCGCGACAGCGACCGTGCAGACGTCAGCATCCTGGTGCCGCGGGACGTGGCACTTAAGTTCGGTGTGGTCAGCGCGACGGGCCTCGTCAGCGGACTCGTCGGCACCGCCAACCTCAGCACCGTCTCCGGCGACCTTGTTGTCGACGGCCTGCGCGGCGAACTCGTTGTTAACTCCGTCAACGGCGAGGTCTCCGTTCGCGACCACGAAGGAACCATCGCGGTACACACCGTCAACGGCGACGTGACCGCCAGCGGCGAGATCAGCAATTTCGCCTCCGACGGGGTGAGCGGCGACGTCTACCTCGACATTGTCGGCGAGCCAGCGCAGATCCGGGTCAACACCGTCACCGGTAACGTGACCGCGCGCCTCGCGCCTGAGATCGCGACCGAGTACCGCATCAACACCCTCACGGGGCGGCTGCAGCTCGACGCGGCGGAGGTCCACGGCGTCCGCGGCCAGTACGCGGGAAAGTACGGCGCCCTCGAGGGCCACTGGCTCGAGTTCAAAGCGAACACGGTCGGTGGGAGCATCTCCGTCCTGCACGCGGTGAGCGCATGAGCCCCGTCTTCGGCCACGGCCACCTGCGCCTCTACCTGCTGAGCCTGCTCGCAGAGTCGCCCCGCCACGGCTACGAACTCATCCAGGCACTCGGCGACCGCTTCGGCGGCACCTACGTACCGAGCGCCGGCACCATCTACCCGCGCCTGGCCAAACTCGAAGACGACGGCCTGGTCACCAAGGCCGCAGACGGCCGCAAAACCGTCTATGCCATCACGGATGCCGGACGCGCGGAGCTCGCCGCACGCCACGGTGAACTCGACGGCATCGAGAACGAGGTCACCGACTCGGTACGGCGTCTCGCCGATGACGTGCGCAACTCCGTCACCAACGCCATGCGCACCCTGCGCGCCGACCTCGCCGCAGCCGCCCGGGATGTCCGTGGAGATGCGCCGACCAGCACTGGCACTGGCGCCGGAACTGGCACTGGGACCTCCGCCCCGGGCGGGCCGTCGCCGACGCGCTCCGAGAGCCAGTTCCAGCTGCAGCGCGCCGAGGCCCTGCTCACCCAGTTCCGCCAGCAGCTGCGATCCGACCTGCGTGGTCAATCCGCCGACGGCGAGCTGGACGGCGAGACCGTGACCGTACTGGAGACGGGCCTGGCCGAACTCCGTCGCACCGTGGCAGCATCCCGGGTCGCAGCCCCAGGTTTCACCACCGGCCACGACACCACCGCTGCGGACACCCCGCACACACCGTTTGGCGAACCGGAGCGCAGCGCCGATAACGAGCCGGGCACACCCGCCGGATAACACCGCGCAGCCGGCCACGGAAGCAGGCACAACCGGCCGAACCGTCCGGGAATGGGCCGGGGAATATACCCCGGCCCATTCCTATTGCAATCGTGATCTGGTGCGGTTGACTCGCCCGCGCGCCGGAGTATGCTCGCCCCTCGTGACCAATGAAGTTCGGTCGCCGAAGCGGTGGCTGATCGGCGAACCCCTTGCCTCGGAAAAGCTCGAGGGACAGCTACTCCCGAAGCACCTCGCGCTGCCGCTTTTCGCCAGTGACCCCCTGTCCTCGGTGGCGTATGCGCCGCAGGAACTGCTGATGATCCTGCTGCTCGGCGGCCTGGCCTTCCTGAGTTTCGCGCCGGGGGTGGCCCTCGCCGTGGTGGTCCTGCTGGTTGTTGTGGTGGCCTCCTACCGCCAGCTGATCAAGGCCTACCCGAGCGGTGGGGGCGACTACGAAGTCGCCCACACAAACCTGGGCGAACGGGCCGGGCTCGTGGTGGCGGCCGCCCTGCTGGTCGACTACGTGATGACGGTCGCCGTCTCGGTGGCCAGCGGCGTGGACAACATCATCTCCGCCATCCCGGGCCTCAACCCACTCCGGATCGAACTCGCGATCTTTTTTGTGGTGCTCCTGGTTGCCGTCAACCTGCGCGGCGTTCGGGAATCCAGCAAGGCCTTCGCCTTCCCAACCTACATTTTTATCGGCAGCATCTTTGTGATGGTTATCGTCGCCCTCGTGCGCACCGCCCTCGGCGACCCGCCCGTAGCCGAATCCGCAACATTTGGGGTGCAGGCCGAGGGCCTTTCCCAGGCCGGCTTCGTCCTCCTGCTGCTACGCGCGTTCTCCAGTGGCTGTAGCGCGCTGACCGGCGTCGAGGCCATTTCCAACGGTGTTCCCGCCTTCCGCACCCCAAAAATCGCCAACGCGCAGAAAACGCTCGTCTACATGGGCGGCATCGCGATCGTACTGTTTGTCGGGCTGATCGCCGTCGCCCTGATCTCGAGGGTGCACTACGCCGAGAACCCCTGCAGCCTCACGGGCTGGGCGGCGTGCGCCACCGAGCCGCAGCGCTCGCTGATCGCCCAGATCGCGTCGTCGGTGTTCGGCAACAACAGCGTGCCGTTTTTTATCATCCAGGCCACCACCGCGGCCGTGCTGCTGCTGGCCGCCAACACCGCCTTCAACGGCTTCCCGCTGCTCGGGTCCGTACTCGCGAAAGACAAGTACGCGCCGAAGTCGCTGCAGACCCGCGGCGACCGCCTGATCTACTCCAACGGTGTGCTTGTGCTTGCCCTCGCCGCCGCGGTGATCCTCATCGTCTACCGGGCGAGTGTCACCCATCTCATCCAGCTCTACATCATCGGGGTGTTCGTCTCCTTCACCCTCGGCCAGACCGGCATGGTGGTGCACTGGTGGAAGATGCTGAAAAATGGATGCTCCGACCGCGGCGCCGTTATCCGCGGGCTGGTTATCAACGCCGGCGGCGCCCTGATGACGGCCGTGGTTCTCATCGTCGTCACCATCACCAAGTTCACCCACGGCGCCTGGCTGGTCTTCCTGGTGATGCCCGTCCTCTACATCCTGCTGCTCGGCGTCAACCGGTACTACCGCGACGTTGACAAGGAGATCGAAGCAGACCCAACCACCACTTTCGGAGCATCCGGGGACCATGCCATCGTTCTTGTCGGTCGCCTGCAGAAGCCCGTGCTCAAGGCCCTCGACTATGCGATCGCCGCCAGGCACGAATCGATCGAAGCGGTGCACGTGTCGATCGACGACGCCGATACGGCCGCGCTCGAAACCCAGTGGGCGTCCCAGAATATTGAGATTCCGCTGCGCATCATCGCCTCGCCCTACCGCGAGATCAGCGCACCGCTGATCGCCTACATCACGGGCCGCCGGGCCGAACACGGGTCGGAAGTGGTCACCGTCTACACACCGCAGTTCATCGTGGGCCACTGGTGGGAGCATCTGATGCACAACCACAAAGCCCGCCGCATCCGTCACAAACTGATGATGGTGCACGGGGTTGTGCTTGCCCTTGTGCCCTGGCTGCTCGATTCCTCCGAGCTGGTCTACGGCCGCCGCTCCCGCCCGATCCCCGGCCAGGACAGGCGCGGTGAGCCGATCCGTCCCGTTCCGCGCGCGGCCATCCCGCCGGCGAAGATCTACCCCGGCTCCCGCCGCCTCCACTAGCCGCGCTGGGCGGCGGTGCCCTTCGTTCGGCTCCCGGCCGCGGGGCGCGACCGGCATTGGCTCGTGGAGGGGCGCGCCCGCGTGCTACCGTGCGGCATGAAGCCGATTCTCGCCGTCTTCGCCGGCGGTGTGCTCGGCACCGCTGCCCGCGTCGCCCTCGATACCGCCCTGCCCCACGGCGATACCGGCTTTCCGCTGTCCACCCTGCTGATCAACATCGTGGGGTCCCTCGCCCTCGGTTTCCTCGTCGCGGGGATGTGGCCGAAGGTTTCCGGCACCGTCCGGGCGTTGCTCGGCCCCGGCGTGCTCGGCTCGTTCACCACGTTCTCCGCCCTCGCCGTGTCGCTGGTCACCCTGGCCGCCGACGGGCAGTTCCTGCTCGGCGCCGCCTACCTGCTGCTGTCGCTGGTGTTCGGTTTCGGAGCCGCCGCCGTCGGGCTCCTCCTCGGCGCGCGGTATGCCCGGCGTCCGGCCGGCGGCGCGGGAGGGCGGTTCGGATGATCCTCGGCATCGCACTTCCCGCTGCCGCCGCCACCCTCGGCGCCGGTGGGCTCGCGGCCGTGCTGCGCTACCTGCTCAGCACCGCGCTGGCCGGACGCGGCACGCTGCCGTGGGCCGTTGTGGTGGTGAACGTTGTCGGTTCAGCGATCGGCGGCACCGCTGTCGGCCTCGCCCAGGGCGGCGCGATCTCCGCGGACGCGCGACTGGTGCTGCTCGCCGGGGTCGCCGGCGGCCTGACCACCTTCAGCACCTGGAGTGTGGACAGCATCCAGTTGTTCCTCGACGGCCGCTGGCGTGCGGCGCTCGGCAACATTGGCCTGAACCTCGCCGTAGGTGTGACGGTGGCGGCGGCGTGTTACTCCGGCGCCCTGGTGCTCAGCGGCGCCTGAGGCCCGCGACGATCTGCCTGGCGATGGTGCGGCCGGACCGGTTCGCCCCGCTCGTACTCGCCTGCGGGCCGTACCCCGCGAAGAAAATCCGCGGGTCCTTCTCGGCGACGCCGAGGGCGACCGAGACACCACCGGCCTTCTCCCGGAGCCCCAAGGGTGCGAGGTGGCGCAGTTCGGGACGGAACCCGGTCGCCCACAGGATGATGTCAGCCTTCTGGAAGGTGCCGTCGGGAAAACGCACCCCGCGCGCCTCGATGGCGCTGAACATCGGTTTCGACACCAGCAGCCCGCGGTTGATCGCCGCCTGCAGGCGCCGGGTGCGCGGGATCCCGGTACCGCTGACGATGCTCGGCAGGGCCTGGCCTGCCCGGGCCGCAGCATCCTGCATCGCCACCGACGCGGCCGCCGCCTCAACGGCCAGGTGGTCGCGGTCGACAAACTCGACCGGTCGGCGACTGACCCAGGTGAGATCGGCTGCCTCCTTCTCGAGTTCGAGCAAAAAGCCGATGGCGGAGGTGCCGCCGCCCACCACCACAACGCGCTGGCCGCGGAATTCGCTCGCGGAGACATAGTCGGCGGTGTGCAGCTGGCGGCCACGGAAGTCGTCGCGTCCCGAATACCAGGGGATAAACGGGGAACCCCAGGTTCCCGTGGCGTTGACCACAAAATCGGTGGTGATCCGATGCGAACCGCCACCACCGGTCGTGTGTACCCGTAGGTCTGCCCCGAAATTCTCCACGTCCGTCACCGCGACGGGTCGCACCACCGACAGCCCG
>Ga0247735_1000064_pt1 | contig 64267 bp, 62 predicted proteins | sample UWRJL178409R2_FD_180934 | JGI IMG/M metagenome (GOLD analysis project Ga0247735, IMG submission 180934) | Plant litter microbial communities from Arlington Agricultural Research Station in Wisconsin, United States - UWRJ-L178-409R-2 | ecosystem: Environmental > Terrestrial > Plant litter >... | reverse complement strand
ACTGACGGCTAGGCTGGTTGCTCGTGGCACTCACTATTGCAATCGTCGGACTCCCGAATGTCGGCAAGTCGACCCTGTTCAACGCTCTGACCAAGAGCTCCGTCCTCGCTGCGAACTACCCGTTCGCAACCATCGAGCCAAACACCGGGATCGTGAGCCTGCCGGATTCGCGCCTTGCCGTGCTCGCCGGAATCTTCGGTTCGGAGAAAATCCTGCCTGCTGCGGTGTCGTTCGTCGACATCGCCGGCATCGTCAAGGGTGCAAGCGTGGGGGAGGGCCTCGGCAACAAGTTCCTCGCCAACATCCGCGAGGCAGACGCCATCGCCCAGGTGGTGCGTGGCTTCGAAGATCCAGACGTTGTGCACGTCGACGGCAAGGTCGATGCCGCCAGCGACATGGAGACAATCAACACCGAGCTGATCCTCGCCGACCTGCAGACCCTCGAAAAGGCAGAGGCCCGCTACGAGAAGGAACTGCGCGCCAAGAAGATCACGCAGGCCACCATGGACACGGTCAAGGCCGCAAGCGCCTGGCTGAACGACGGCAAGCCGTTGTCCGCCTCCAAGCTCGACCTCGAGCCCCTTCAGGAGCTCGGCCTGTTGACCGTGAAGCCCTTCATCTACGTGTTTAACGTCGACGAGGCTGTGCTGACGGATGACTCGCGCAAGGCTGCACTTGCCGCCCTCGTCACCCCCGCCCAGGCGGTCTTCCTCGACGCCAAGCTCGAATCCGAACTTGTCGACCTTGACGAAGAGGATGCTGCAGAGCTGCTGTCCTCCACGGGCCAGGACGAGAGCGGACTGAACCAGCTTGCCCGCATCGGTTTCGATACCCTCGGCCTGCAGACCTACCTGACCGCAGGTCCCAAGGAAACTCGCGCCTGGACGATCCCGAAGGGTGCCAAGGCGCCCCAGGCTGCCGGCGTGATCCACACCGACTTCGAAAAGGGCTTCATCAAGGCGGAGATCATCGGCTTTGACGACCTCGTGGAGACCGGTTCGATCGCCGAGGCGCGCTCCAAGGGCAAGGCGCGTATCGAAGGCAAAGAATACGTGATGCAGGACGGCGACGTCGTCGAATTCAGGTTCAACAACTGAAGTAAGTAGCTCTCGCCATGGCCTGATGTTACATGTAACATCAGGCCATGGCCGTTAGCGATCGTGTCGGAGCACACCGGGACCGAATGCGCCGACGAGGTTTTCGACTCGTGCAGGTGTGGGTTCCGGACGTGCGGTCTGATGAATTTGCTGCCGAAGCGCGTCGGCAGTCGAAGGCGGTCGCTGCTGCCGACCGCTCGGGGGACGACCAAGATTTCGTCGAAGCTGTATCGGTCGAGTGGGACGAGTGATCAGGGGCGAGATTTGGACCGTCGCGGGCGGTGTCTACGCTTCTAAGCCACGTCCGGCGGTCATCCTGCAGGACGATAGATTTGACGGTACGAATTCGGTGACCGTGTGTCCGCTGACGTCGACTGATGTGTCCGCCCCAATAATGCGGTTGTCTATTGCGGCGGACGTCCTCTCCGGTCTTGACGCTGTCAGTTTCGTGACGGTCGACAAACTTACGACGGTGCGACGTGCGAAAGTATTGCAGCGCGTGGGGCGGTTATCGGCCAGCCAGTTGGTTGACCTGGAACGCCTTGTAATGGTGTTTCTCGGGCTCGCGGACTGACCGTTTTCAGATATTTCGATGTGACGCAATGCGGTGGAGTTCCGCTTCAACAACTGAGTGGCCTCCCCCGTGCGGTCGTCGGCGAAGAGGCCGAGGCCGCTGTGTAGGCTGACGACCAACCCAGGGGGAGACACGCATGACAATCGAGGACGACCAGGACCCCGCCGCGGGCGATCGATGACCTCCGACGGGACGGTGGTTGCGCGCTACGACGCAGCCAGTCGAGCAGCCGTCGAGCCGACCCTCCGAAAGCTCGTGCGCAAGCAGGGCATCCTGATGCTGATCCTCGCGGTGGTCTGGGGACTCATAACGCTACTGCCGGTCGTTGCCGTGGCGACCGACGCAGGCGACGTTGGTGGGGCCCTCGTCCTCTCCACGATGTTCGCGGTTCCCATCGCTATTGGGGCGCTGGGCGTGCGGCAACTTCGGCGACAGTTCCACCTGCCCGAGGTCGCGGTCACGATCACTCCCACCGCCGTGCTGTTTCCTGCCATCGAACGGCCGTCGGCGCTCGCGCCTCGGATCCGTGCCGAGGAGTGGGCCAGGGAAGGAACGAGCGCCGAGATCCTCCCCGCGTCTGGTCTGCTGAAGGCGGCACGGGTGATGTTCACCCGGCAGGACGGCCGCAAGCGGCGCCGGCGGATGGTGGCTACCGACAATCTCGATGTCGACGTCCGGGTCCTCGTCGATGCGCTGAGCGGCCCGCACATGTCATAGCGGCGGTCGACCGCAGCGCCGTCGCCTGTGGCGTTCTTCGAGATGCGGAGCTACAGAACTGCGCTATTGGTCACACGTCGATAATGTTTATCGACAACGCAACGCGGTGGAATTCCGCTTCAATAACTGACGCTGTTCGTCAGCGGGAGCTGACCGACCGCACTTCCTAGGCCCTGATGCTCCGAGGCCAGACGTAATAAGGTTGCCTTATGACCTTGGTGACAGAGTATCGAGAGGCTCGTCAGTGCGAAGATCAATCTCGCCTGCGCCGCGTCATCGCGATTCGGGCGATGCTGGCCACGGGACTGAGCCAGCGGCAGGTTGGTGAGGCGTTGGGAATCTCTCAGCCTGCGGTTAGTCAGCAACTTCGTAACTCTCCTGATCTGCAAGCTGCCAGTCCTGAACGATTGCTTGCGGCGGCCGCTCCGGTTCTCAAAGTACTGGCGGAACAGAATGGCTATCGACGGCTGGCGGTGTTCGGCTCCGTCGCGCGAGGCGAGTCACGCCAAGACTCTGACATCGATCTCCTAGTCGATGCCCTACCAGATACCTCCTCATTCGAGTTTGTCAGGTTCAAGCTTCTGGTCGAGCGGGTCCTGGGCCGAGAAATCGACCTCATTTCGTACGGGGGATTAAGGCCTGGCTTCGACGAAGACATTCGACGGGACGCCGTGCTGCTGTGATGAATCGAAGAGCTGCTCCATATTGAGGGCTGGCTTGCCCGGTCTGCTGAGATCGTCGAGCGCGGCAGGGAGGCATATCTCGTCGATGACTTGCTTCAGGAGGCCGGGGATTCACTGATGATGAAGCTCGGTGAAGCCGCAAATCGAATGTCCCGGCTTGGCGTACTTGCGCCGGACGGTGTCGAGTAGGCGCTGGCCGTCGCTAACCGAAATTTCATCATTCATCAGTACGACCAGATCAATCGCGACTTCACCTGGCTTTCCTTGTCCGTCGATCTGCCCGCGTGGCGAGAGTCGTTGGTGCCTATCGTCGAGCAGGCACGTGCGTTACACGACGCAGACAACATCTAAGCCTCACTGCCCGCGATCAAAACTTGCGAAGCTCGGAGTGAATGACTGGTTGTTGTTCAAGAACCTGTGGCTTTTCGGTAGTCCCTCTGTGCCGAAAGTCCGCGATCACTTAATAGCCAGATGCAACGTAATGCGGTGGAGTTCCGCGCAAATAACAAAAGCCAGCTCTCCTTCAAGTTCTGAATAATACGAACACCTCGCATCGTTTCTGATGCGAGGCGTTCGTGTTTCGTAGAAGTCATCAGGATTATGTTGCTGCGCGGGGAAGATCTTAGGTCGCGAAGGCGGCATCGACAGCCGCGGTGTCCTCGTACAGGTGCATGCGTGTGATCCTTCCCTCCGTCACGGTCGGGCGCTTGGCGACGTCGGTGCGGAACGGGCGCCCGCTGAGCGCGGCGATGCGGTCGAAAACGGCAAAGATGACCGCTTCGTCGCTATCAACAACAACAGCCGTCACCGACACGACACTCTTGCCCGTTTCAAGCCCGGCTTACAAGGTTCGGAAGTAGCCAGGCACCTCGCTTTTCCCGATCGCATACCCACCCAGGGGGGTGCCGCATTGCCTGGCACTACCCGCCAGAGGTGGGAATGTTGCCGCTCGCCGACAGTGGGTTGTTACTGCAGTCAAGCGAATGCTCCAAGGTCACAGTTGAATGCATGGAGCGGCACACGCTCGAAGGTGCTCTTCACTGCGGCCTACTTGCTCACTGCCTTGAGGAACTCCAACACGAGATACTCCGAGGCATGACGACCTGGGCTGAATAGAAACAGATGTCATTACCGCCTAGCGGAGTGACTCTCACATTTTGGGGGCGCTGAAAACTAGCCGGGCCCATTGACTCCCCGATAGGGGCTGCTTAATATTTCGTCTGAGGCGGTCTTGCGAAAAGGAGCACTGCAATGGGCGCAACGATCATTGGGCCGAAGGACGGCCGGACCGGGGATTTGGGCACACTAGGAGTCCGATTCTTATTGTGGGCCGAGGAATCCGGCGGGACTGTATCCATCGTCGAGCATCCCATTGCACCTCGAGCGCTTGCCGCGCCGGTACACCGACACAGCCGGGAGGAGGAGTATTCCTTTGTGTTGGAGGGCCGAATGGGTGCCCTCCTCGGTGAGGAAACTGTTGTGGCATCAGCAGGTGATCTGGTCTTCAAACAGCGGCACGAGTGGCATACATTCTGGAATCCGGACGATGCGCCGTCTCGCATCCTCGAAATCATCTCTCCCGGTGGATTTGAGCATCTGTTCGAGGAACTCCTCGACTATGAGGGAGTGCCCGACCCTCCCTACCTGACCGAGTTGGGTTCGCGTTTTGGTATCGAATTCGATTTTGCCAGCATCCCGGCGCTGCTTGCGAAACACGGGTTGTGGTATCCCGTGGACGAAATGATCGTCTGAAAGACGCGCTTCTCGCTCCGAACAGAATCGAGCACGGAGGTGTAAGCGTTCCGAGCGGGTCATCGGGAGAGTTTGCGTTGTTCAGCGACGCTACGACCTCACGCAGCAAAGTTGAGTCCAACACCGAAGTGTTTCACTGTGTCCACCACAACCGGTCCGTCCACCAAAATGATCGGTTCAACGTCACCGGCTCCGTCAAGGAATGTCCGTGAGTGTCGACCGACGTCTCCGCGGCATCGACGAGAATGTCCCTTGCGGTGGATGCCACTCGCCGGTCGGGACCCCGATTTTTTTATGATCTTGGACGAGGAACGATGTTCCGACCTGCCCCCGTCTTTACAGCGCTGTGACAAACTCCTGCCGCAACTACAGTGCTGTCGACGGCGAGGTGGCAGGTGGCCAACTGAGGCCTTGGACGCTGGGGCATCCAGTTGACAGCGGTGACGACGAGCGGGTCAGATGTCTCCCGCAATCACCAGGCCGCCCTCATAGGCTGCCACCACGGCCTGTGCACGGTCCCGTGCGCCCAGTTTGTTCAGCACACGGCTCACATGAGATTTCACCGTCTGCCCGGCGATCACCAACTCAGCGGCGATCTCGGCATTGGACAGTCCGCGAGCCACGAGGATAAGAACCTCGGTTTCGCGATCGGTGAGGTGGGGAAGGACCGCACGCTGCCCACGGGCGGGCGAGGCCCGCACAAAATGTTCAATCATCCGGCGGGTCACCGACGGCGCAAGCAGGGCATCGCCGCGCGCGACAACTTCCACGGCGGCGATGAGGTCGGCTGGCGGGGCGTCCTTGAGGAGGAAACCGCTCGCCCCCGCGCGAATGGCGTCGAACACGTAGTCGTCAACGTCGAAGGTGGTGAGCATGATTACGCGCGGAAACTCTCCGGGCCCCTGCGGGTCCGCGAGCAGCCGTCGTGTGGCCTCGATGCCATCGAGCTCGGGCATACGCACATCCATCAGCACAACGTCGGGCGCGAGTTCGCGGGCGAGTCGCAGCCCGATCTCGCCGTTCTCGGCCTGGCCGACAACCTCGAAGTCTGGTTGAGCGCCGAGCAGCGCCGCGAAACCAGCACGCACCATCGCGTGGTCGTCGACGATCAGGATGCGTACCGTCACAGCCCGACCTCCGCCGCGGTCAGCGGGAGGGTCGCACGCACCACGAAGCTGTGGTCGGCCTTGGCGCCAGCATCGAGTGTGCCGCCGATGGCCGCGGCTCGTTCGCGCATACCTGTCATGCCGTGGCCCGGGAGACCCGCGGTGACGGGAAGCGGTGGTGGCGCGTTGGTCACCGTGATGCTGAGGGTGTCGGCACGACGCACACATTCGACGTTGATCGCAGCGCCCGGCGCGTGGCGCAGGGCATTGCTTATTGATTCCTGCACGATGCGGTACGCGGCAAGACTGGCGAGATCGGCAACTCCATTGGAGTTGTCGACATCCCAGACGAGGGTGACCTCTGCGCCCGATCGCTCGGTCGCCTGGACCAGAGCAGGGATGTCGGCGAGGGTGGGCTGCGGTGCGAGTTCGCGCCCGGCGTCATCGTCGCGAAGCACCCCGAGCAGCCGGCGCAACTCCACCAGGGCGTTGCGTGCCTCAGTGGCGATGTCGTTGAACTCGGCCACGACGGGATCGGGCACATCGGTGAACCGGTACGCCGCCGTGGACGCACGTACGTTGATTATCGACATGTTGTGGGCAACCACATCGTGTAGCTCCCGGGCGATGCGGGCCTTTTCCTCCGCGACAACTCGCCAGCTGTGCTCTTCCGCTGACACTGCCCGCTCGTGCATCAGCTGACCCCAGATGCTGCGCCATTCGCGCAGCACCATTCCGATCATAAAAGCCACACCAACAACACCGGCCGCGACGATGATGTTCACCGCGGATGCGTCAGCGTCCCGCGGTAGGAGGAACCACACCCCGATTGTGCTGGCAATGCTGAGCAGCCACGCGCTGACACCAATCCGGGAGCCGGACTGTACCGTCACCAGAAACACGATGATGGACTGGGTGACGATGGTGCTGGGGGACCATGGCCATGGTGCGGCCGATCCGCCGGCTGCGGCAAGCGACAGTAGTGGCACGGCGATCAGTGACGCGATGGTCGCGACCACGGGCCGGAGTAACGCGACCGGCACCGCGGCGCTGTGCAGGAGCGCGAGGGCGAAGGAGACAGCCACCGGCATTCCGTACGCCGAGGTTCCGAGTGACGACCCGACGGCTAGCGAAGCGATGCCTGTCGCGATCGCCCCGATCATCGTCCAGCCGACAACGGCGGGGCTGAAGTCACGACGCGCAATTCTCACTGTGCCAGTCTCGCGCATGGTGGCGAGCAGCGTCACCGGCTGCGGAACTCCATGGTCACTGGGCAGTCGAACGGGTCAGCGTGCTTGAGCCCAACCCGCTTGAGATACTGCAACACAATGCGGTACGAGCCGACGAGTGTCGTTTCGGTGTACTGGACGCCGTGGGTGGCGCAGTACTCCTGCACGATTGGGCGTGCCCGGCGCAGGTTGACACTCGGCATGGTGGGGAAGAGGTGGTGCTCGATCTGGTAATTCAGACCACCCATTGCAACGGCAACTGGAAGGCCGCCGTTGATGTTGCGGGACATCAGCGTCTGGCGCCGCAGGAAGTCGATCTTGACCGTCTTCGGCACAACGGGCATGCCCTTGTGGTTGGGGGCGAAGCTGCCACCCATGTAGAGGCCGAATGAGGCGATCTGGACGACCATAAAGGCCAGTCCCCACCAGGGCCCGACGGCGATGAAAACGGCCGCAGCGAAGCCGACAAGGCGAATCGTGAGCAGGGCTCCCTCAAGTTTCGCGTGCTTGATTTTGCTTTTGCCGAGCACCGCTTTGAAGGAGTTGATGTGCAGGTCGAGGCCGGCGAGGGTGAGGATGGGGAAAAAGAACCAGTGCTGGCGCGCCATCCACCAGGCGCGGCGGCCCGTGATCTCGCGGGCGTCGTCGGCGGTGAAAACGATTGCGCCGGGGTCGATGTCGCCGTCTTTACCCATTTTGTTGGGGTTGGCGTGGTGCTTGCCGTGCTTGTTCATCCACCAGCCGTAGCCGAGCCCAACAAACAGGTTCGCGATGATGCGGGATGCCCACTCGTTGCGTTTTGCGGAGACGAAAATTTGCCGGTGGGCGCCGTCGTGTCCGAGGAAGGCAGTCTGGGTGAACAGGATGCCGAACCCCAAGGCCAGCAGCAGGAGCCATGGGCCGGGGGCGATGGCGAACAGGGCGACGAAACCGGCCGTGTATAGACCCAGCAGCAGTACGCAACGCGCGATGTACCAGCCGTAGCGGCGACGCATCAGGCCCAGGTTATCCATGGTTGCGAGCAGGGCTGCATAGTCCTCGGTGTATTGCGCCTGCGTTCGCGAGTTCGTGCCACGGACGGCGACGTCCTTGGGGAACCCTGCGGGAGCAGGTTGTGAGGAGGTGGTGTGAGGGGCGTCGATCGACATACTCAACCGTATAAAAATGGTCCACGCGCTCGCGTCCCTCCCCGGAGCGCACTTACACCCCTACCCGGGTAGGGGGTCGATCCTTTGTCCTACGGTGTCACCGACGCCCTGTTCGACTGAGGCTGCTCGCTTCAGCGGAGGGCGCGTTCGCTGTGTGGGGTCGGGCGACAGATCAGCACCGGGCATGGCGCCGAATGCTGAACGCGTGAGGCGGTGCTGCCGAGCAGGATCGTGCGGCTGAGGCCCCGGCTGCCGGAGGCCATCGAGATCAGGTCGGCGTCCAAATCTTCGGCCGCCCGGATGATTTCCTGGGCTGGGGAACCGCTGCGGATCTCAGTATTGATGACAGGCCCCCACCCGGCGAATTCAGCGGCAACCGTCTCGACGGCGATTTTCGCTTCTTCGTTGAAATTGAGCTCAGTCATTCCGCGGGATTGCTGAGGCCCAAGTTCGTTTGCAAACGGCACTGCTGCATACGGGCTGACTACAGCGACAATGGTCACATCGGTGACTTCGCGGGAGTCGGCGATCCATTTGAATTGGCGGGCGCCAACGAGGGACGCTTGGGATCCGTCGGTGGCTACGATCACGTGCATGGCTTAGAGCTCCTTGCTCGTGTCGGGCGCTTTCGCAGCGGTTGGGGTGTCTTGCCGGATGCCCATGGGGCGTCCCGTCCTTTTATTGGAGATGTTCTGGGCGAGGTACAGCACAACCCCGACGGCGAGCAGACCGGCGACCCAGAAAAGCGCATCCGGGTCGTCAATCAGCGTGTAGATGAGAACGGCGACGTTGCCAATGATTCCGAGAATCAACAGGGGAGTGTTCGCCCGATAGGTGTCGGAGGTCTCGTCGGTGCCGCGCAATTTTAGGCACGCCACGATTACCAATGCGTAAATAAAAAGAAGGAAGACAACGGTGATGGTCGCAAGCCGATCAACGATGTCGAGCTGCTCCTCCGCGGGCAGGCCAGCCTGGCTGGTTCGAATCGCGGCGCCGATAACCAGGAGCGCGGCCACGATTGCGCCACCGAAGATCAGTGCCACATAGGGGCTGCGCCGCGTCGGATGCACTTTGGCGAACACGGCAGGCACAACGTTTTCGCGAGCCATACCAAAAAGAATCCGAGACTGGGCGACGACGGTGACCAGCGAGGTATTGCTGATGGCGACCATTGCGATCACCCCGAAAACAACCAACATGATGGTGGCTGGGATGAAAAAGAGATCAGCCCGGATGACTTCGAGGAGCGTATTACCGGCAAGCGTTTCGATTGGTACGGCCAGGGCTGCAGAAATCGAAACCAGGACATAGACGATTCCGGCGGTGAGCATTCCGCCGATAAGTGCGCGGGGGAAGGCGTGGGAGGGATTGATTGTCTCTTCCGCAACGTTGGCCGCATTCTCGAAGCCCGTCATGGCGAAGAAGGCCAACGAGACGCCGGCAAGCACTGCCAGGATGGGACCACCCGACGTACCCTCCGTGTTGAACTGAAGGAGGACGGAGGGGTCGTTGACTCCTTCGACCAGTGCGATCACCCCGATGATGACAACAATGATGAGTCCGCTGATCTCGACAAAGGTCATCACGACGTTGGCCACGACAGACTCGGTAATGCCGATGAGGTTGATCGCGGTGATGATTGCGACGAATGCGACTGCGATCAGGGTCGCTCCCCAGATGGCATCATCCGGAAGTCCAATCAGGCCGCTGAAGTAGCGTACAAATCCCGACGCGAGCGATCCGACAGCAGCCATGTTTGCGGACAGCATACAAATCGTGATGAAGAACGTCAGGATAGGGCTGCGAAAGGCCTTATTGATATAGAGCGAGGCCCCGGCTGCCTGGGGATACTTCGTGACCAGCTCGGCATACGCCAGTCCGGTGATTGTGGCGATCGCGACGCCAGCTAGGAAAGCCATCCAGAACGCGCCGCCGACCGCGGCAGCGACCAGGCCGACCAGGACGTAGATACCGGAGCCGAGGACGTCCCCGACGACATAAAAATATAACTGCTTGGTCGTGATCGACCGCTTGAGTTCACTGTGTTGGACGACGGGTATTTCCGCTGGCATCACCATGCAGTAACCCTGCCAATCATGTGCCGGACCTGCAAGGGGATCCGATGCGAATTCACATACAAGAAACACCGCGGCAGATCACCGATAGGGGCGGATGTTATCGCGTGACGGGTGGTTCCTCGGATTGGCAACAGGTGACCGGGGGACAAGCATCCGGTTCGGTTGGCAGCACAGGGGCGGATCGTCCTACGGGAGCTGCAGCAACTCCTGCACCTGTTCGACAACCAGATCGGGACGGGAAATAAATGGGTGGTGACCGGTCGGCAGTTCGACACTGCGGGTCGCCCGGCTCGCATGGAAGCGTTGCAACTCGAGTGACGTGCTGCGGTCCTGACCGCAGACGAGGTAGGTGGAGTCCACCCCGGCCCAGCCGTCGGTCGTTGTTGGTGTCATGAGGGCACTGATGGCCTGGGCACTCACCCGTTGCCATGCTTCCTGCTGCGTGGCAACGTCGGCATCCTGCAGGAATCTGGCCCCGAGCGAGGCCGCGTCGTAGCCGGACAGCCCCAGCGTTCCGTCCCCGTTGTCGCCGATGGAGACCGGGTTACTCTCAGCGCTCATGATGGCGGCCTGGGACTGGCCAACATCAGGCAGGTAAGACGACACGTAGAGAAGGTGGGCAATGGCGCGGTGACGGCCAGCCTCGGCGATCACCGTGCCTCCGTAGGAATGGCCAACCACAATCGCGGAATCCGTCCCGTCGAGTTCCTGCCGAAGCGCGGCCGCGTCTGCGGCAAGGCCGTGTGCCCGCCAGTCGGGGACCGTTGTGTCACCCTCACCGCAGGAAGGCAGCGCGACGGCCCTGCTGTGGATTCCCGTCTTCTCCCTGAGTAGGTCAGCGGTCGGTTTCCACCACCAGTTTCCGTCCCGGACCAGGGCTCCGTGCACAAAAATCAGTTCCATTGGATCATCCGTCCATTGTGGGGTTGGTGCGTAAACGGCGGCAGGAGCACCACGAGAGACGGGGCCGACACACGTCCCCGTTGTGTAGCTCACCGTCACCGGCGTTGTCCTTCACAGCCATGCCTTGACCGTACGGTGCAGGTGACGGTAACGGAACCTCATCTGCTGACAGCAGAATCGGATGACGGCAGACGTTTTCGTCGAACGATTTCGCCCGAGGTTTCGTTCGGTTGCCCGGTGCGTGCACCATCGGCAGCCGACACGTCGCATGAACTGGCCGCCGGCTCGGAATGTGCTGTGCAGACGCAGCATCCGAGTCAATGCACAGGCCATCCCCGTTGCCGCCGGATAGGGTCGGCCCATGGCTGACAACACCACAACCGGGCGCACAATCGGAGATAAGACCACACGCATCCACCACCGCGTGGTGGTCATCGGCGGAGGCAACGCCGGGCTCTCCGTTGCCGGCCGGTTGACACGGTACGGGGTGAAGGATGTGGCGGTTATCGAACCGCGAAGCCACCACCTGTACCAGCCCCTGTTTTCGCACGTGGCCGGCGGGACCGCACCCGCCAGCATGGCCAGGCGGCCGCAGGACGAAGTGATGCCGAAGGGTGTCATCTGGATCCAGGACAGCGTCACTGACGTCACCCCAGGATCCAACACCGTGGTGCTCACCTCGGGCAGCCACCTCAGTTACGACCACCTGATTGTCTGCCCGGGAATCCAGAAGGACTGGGACCGTGTACCCGGGCTGTCCGCGGCCATGAAGTCTTCGCACGGAGCATCCCACTATGAGTACGACCTCGCACAGAAGGCGTCGAGACTGCTGCGCGACTTCACCAGGGGCACCGTCATTTTCACCCAGCCCGCCGGACCGGTGACGTGTGCCGGCGCGTCCCAGAAACCGATGTACCTCGCCTGCGACTATTGGCGGGCGCAGGGCCGTCTCCAGGACATCCGTGTGGTGATGCTGGTGCCCGACCCCACGGTATTCGGGATTGCGGCAATCGACGAGGAGCTGAAGCGGAAAATCGCCGAGTACGGTATCGAACTTCGAACCAGCACGGAACTGGTCGAGGTGGATGCCGCCAATCGCACCGTCACGGTTGGTGACGCCCGGGGCGAACGACGTGAGGTGCTGTCGTACGACCTGTTGCACGCGGTGCCGCCGCAGTCAGCACCCGATTGGTTGAAAGCGACCAGCCTGCCCGCCGTCGGTGATGCTGCGGGGTTCGTCGAGGTCGACCCGGAGACCCTGCGCCACCCGCGGTATCCGAACGTCTGGGCCCTCGGTGATGCAGCTGCCACCACAAACTCGAAGTCCGGGGGAGCCCTGCGCAAGCAGACGCTGATGCTCGCCAAAAACCTGGTGGCCGTGCTCAAGGGCAAAGAGCCGACAAACAAGTACAACGGGTATTCGGTTGCTCCCTTCACCGTCTCCCGCGGAACCGTGGTTTTCGCGGAGTTCGACGATAAGTACCGCCAGAAGCCGACCGTTCCCTTCTGGAAGGGCCTTGCCCGCGAGCGCCGGTTGACCTGGGTTTTCGACCGTCACATCCTGCCGTGGGTCTACTGGAACCTGATCCTCAAGGGTCGCGCCTAGCCTGTACAGGCAGGCAGGCAGGAAGGTAGTCGGGCGTGCGCTCTAACTGCCGATACCCTTTACGCCGTTGTGGGAAATCCGATTCCGGACGAGTCACGGGCGGGATGCTGCCTCAGGAAAGCATCCGGCGCATCAGCACCCGCGGGAATCCGCCCGCGATGGAATCGGTGTCCGCGACCTTGGTGAAACCGGCCTGCTCGAACATTTTTCGGGTGCCCACAAAAGCCATGGTCAGGTCGACGCGTGTGTCGCCGTTGTCGGCGGGGTAGCCCTCCACGGCGGGAGCACCACACTTTTGCGCATACGCGACGGCGCCCTCGATGAGTGCCTTTGCTAGCCCCTGCTTTCGGAAACCGGGCCGCACCCGGATGCACCAGAGCGTCCAGACGGGCAGGTCGTCGATGTGGGGGATCTTCTTCGAATTGGCGAACGGGTGCAGGTCGGCCCGCGGGGCGATCCCGGCCCAGCCGGCCACCTCACCATCGAGGTGGGCGATAACCCCGGGGGCGATGGTGCGGCCGCAGAGTTCGCGGACTTTCTCTGCCCGCGCCGTGCCGGTGAGTTCCCGGTTCTGTTTCGAATCCAACCGCCAGGACAGGCACCAGCAGACCGAGGACTCCGGCTCTTTCGGTGCGAACATGGTCGCCACCTCGTCGAAATTGTGGGCGGGAACTACCTCGATCGTCACGGCGACTCCGATCACGTTGTGCGGCCTGCGCGGCCGCCCCGACAACAGTGCTGCGTAGCGCCATGCTCGCACCGTCTGCGCGTGGCGCAAAGGGCACCCGCCCGTGTCCGCGGTATCCGCGAGTTATGGCGGGGGCGACCCACAATCTTCTTGTGCATCGGCCCCGAACTGCGAACAATAAGACCACGGCCTGTTCCACTACACCCTGCCCGGGGCCGGCATAGCGACGACCCCAGGAGTGCCAGATGACCGATGCGTCCCCGACAACAGATCCCGCCCTCGCCACGCTCGAGGAGGCGGAGTGCTGGCAGCTGCTTGCCGGTGCGGAACTCGGCCGGTTCGCCGTGATCGCCGGCGACGGTGTCGACATTTTCCCGGTCAATTTCCTGGTGAAAAACAACCTGATCTACTTCGCCAGTGCTCCGGGCTCCAAACTGATCGACCTCACCCTGAACCCGCAGGTGGCGTTTGAGGCCGACGGTATCGCTGACCGCCGCCGCTGGAGTGTGGTGGTGAAGGGAACGGCCACCCGGGTGGGTTTCGATACCGAAATCGAAGAATCCGGTGTGAAGGACCTTCATTCGATGGCGCCGACTGAGAAATGGAACTACGTGCGGATCGACCCCCGGGTCACCACGGGGCGCCGCTTCAGCGCGTCGCGCACAACAGTCTGAGCCGCGGAGCGCCACCCGGGAAGTGCCGCGGTTACTCCATGTCCTCGGCGGTGGCGACGCGGTTGCCCTCGATCAGCGCGTTGGGATTCTGCTGCTGCGGTGTCGCGTCTGGCTTGCCGGCGGCGGTCGCATCCACATCGGCCTCGGTGAGGCCGCCGCTTGTTGGGCTGCCGACCGCGGTCGAGGTCGCGGCGAGCGACCCGTCCTGGGCCAGGTCGGCGGAGTCGGCCTGCTCAACCGATTCGTCTGCACCCTCCGGCTGCGCAGCATCCACCACTCCGGATTCGCTGTCGGACCCGGCGTCGCCGGTGGGGTAGCTGTTCGATGTCTCGGAAGTCATGCCGACACCCTACGCGGCCACGCTGGGGGAATCGAGTGCGGACCGTACGGTGCGGATGATCGTGTGGTGCCTGGCCGGTGGCGCAGCATCCCGATTTCGATGGGGCGGGGGGATGCTGCGCCACCGGTGGGCTCAGTGGTCGAGCGCCGGGGTCGCAGCGCGGTGCGAAACCACGTGGGTGACCGGCACCCGGTAGGTCGCCCGTGCGCGGTCGACAACGTTGTCGCGCAGCCACGCGGACGTGTCCGGCGGCAGCGTGGAGATCACGATCTGGTCGGGGGTGAACGAGTCGACCGCCTCCGATAGGGCGCGCAGCGGACGATAGTCGCCGAGGGCCCCGTCGGCGTCGAGGCCGTCGGAGCGCAGCGCCGCGAGGGTGAAGTCGAGCCGTTCCTGGGCGGCCTTGACCGTGGCCTCCCAGATGTAGACGGCGCCCTTGTGCTCGGCCTGCCCGGTGTCGACCGGGTTCGCGGGCACACACACGAAGTACTTCGCGTTTTTGGTTGTGTCGATGCTGTGCAGCTCGGCGGTCAACTCCTCGGCCGTGACGGTCTCGTTGGCGAGCACCAGTACGCGGTGCGCCTCCCCGCGGGATTCCACCGCGACCTCGTCGGTGCGGTCGACGGATCCGCCACGCCACTTGGTGACGAAGTAGAGAGCGAGCACCAGTGCCCAGGCCAGCAGGCTGAGCACCAGTTGGGGGCGAATCTCAGGATGGACGGCCATCTGCACCAGTACGGCGAGGATCCCGGCGACCGTGAGGATCGACAGGCCGGGGAACAGCCACATCTTGACCTTGAGGTTCTGCGACCCGCTGCGGCGCCGCAGGATGATCTGCGAGATGGCGATGAGCAGGTACACAAAAAGGATGATCGCCCCGGAGGAGTTCAGCAGGAACAGGAACACGGTGTCCGGCGATACCGCCGCGGCGATCACGCAGAGGAAACCGACCACCGAGGAGAACAGGATGGCCGCGCGCGGTACCCCCTTGTTGCTCACCCGGATCAGCTGCACGGGCGCCTCCCGCCGGGCGGCCAGAACGAAGAGCATCCGCGAGGCCGTGTACAGGCCAGAGTTCAGGCAGGACAGCACCGCGGTGAGCACAACGGCGTTCATGATGTCCGCTGCGAACGGGATCCCCATGGCGTCGAAGGCGCTGACGAAGGGGGATGCTCCGAGCTCGGTGGAATCCCACGGCAGGATCACGGCGAGCAGGAACAGCGACCCAACAAAAAACAGGGCGATGCGTGCGATGACCGAGTTGGTGGCCTTGCTGATGGCGCGCTCCGGGTCGCGGGACTCTGCGGCGGCGATCGTCGCGATCTCTGCGCCGACCATCGAGAAAATCACCACAACCACGGCCGAGAAGATCGCGCCGCCGCCGTTCGGGAACAGGCCGCCGTGTACCCAGAGATTGCTGAAGTCCAGGTCTTTGTTCGGCCAGAAGCCGAGCACAAAGGCGGTACCGAGAACAAGGAACAGGATGATCGCCGCAACCTTGATGCCGGCGAACCAGTATTCGAACTCGCCGAAAGCGCCGACCGAGAACAGGTTCGTGAGGGTCATCAGGGCCATCAGGCCGAGGGAGAGTAACCACAGTGGGGCGTCGAACCAGTAGGTGAGTACCTTGGCCCCCGCGACGGCTTCGAAGCCGACCACGATGACCCAGAAATACCAGTACAGCCAGCCGACCGAGAACCCGGCCCAGCCACCGAGGGCGTTGCGGGAGTAGTCGGCGAACGATCCGGTCGAGGGATTCGCCGTTGCCATTTCCCCGAGCATCCTCATCACCAGGATGATGAGTACCCCGGTGATCGCGTAGGTGATGAAGGCGCCGGGGCCCGCACCGTTGATCACCACGCCGGAGCCGACGAACAGGCCGGCACCGATAACACCGCCGATGGCGATCATGGTGAGTTGGCGTTGTTTGAGACCTTTATGCAATTCCGGTGTTGTGGCCATGAGTACCTCCAGGATGTGGCCGAAAATTGAATACGGAACACAGTCGCGTCAGAAGGCGCAAATTCACAGCGGTTGACGCAGGCTCTGGTGTGTAGGCACCAGATTAGGCGGGCTTGCCACCGATCGCGAGAAAATTCTGGCGGTGCTTTCCCCGAGAATTGCGGGTGGATGCTTTTAGCTGAGAATGTCTTTGGTGGAGAACCGGCTGTAGGCCAGCGCGCCGAACACCGCGATGTAGCCCAGCTGCAGCAGGGCGTTCTCGCCGAGCGAATCGAGCGCGAGCGGCTGGGTCAGCAGTCCGGCGAATCCCAGCCAGTGGTGGCTGAACAGCCAGGGGTGCAGCCACTCGAGCTGGGGAAGTGAGTCGAGGATCTGAGAGACCACCGAGAGCACAATCGTTGCGGCCATCGCGCCGACCGGAACCGAGGTGAGGGTGGAGATGAACAGGCCGATGGCGCTCAGTCCCAGCAGCGAGAGTGAGACGTAGGCGACCAGCAGCAGGCAGCGCCACGCGTAGTCGGCGATGCCAATCCGGTCGCCGGAGAGCAGGGTGACCGGCCCGATCGGGAACAGCGCGGCGCCGATCGCCACGCCGGCGAGCACCACAACAACGGTGGCCACCACACAGAATGCCGCGGCACCGGCGAATTTCACCAGAAGCAGCCGCACCCGCCCGGCGGGGGCGACCAGCAGGTACCGCAGGGTGCCGAGGCTCGCCTCGCCGGCGATGGTATCCCCGGCGACAACTCCCACCGTCAGGGGCAGAAACAGGGGAACGGCGACGGTCAGCGCCGTGATGGCGACAAAAAGCCCATTGTTGGTGATGCTGCCGAGGAAAGCCGGGCCGCGTCCCTCGGAGTCATCGGAGGAAAGTCGCACGGCGACGGCGATGAGGATCGGCACGGCGGCGAGGGCGGCAAGCATCGCCCAGGTGCGTCGACGGCGGAAGAGCAGGGTGATTTCGGAGGCGAGCAGGGCGAGGCCAGCGCTGGCCTTCACCGGGGCGGTGGTGTTATTCGGCAACGTCGAAGCCTTCCCCGGTCAGTGCCACGAATCTCTCTTCGAGGCTCGAGCCGACCACGGCGAACCCGCGCACCCGAACCCCGCCGGCAACGAGTGCGTCGGTGATCGTTTCCGGCCGCAGGCCCGCGACGGACAGTTCGGCGGTGACCTGCGGGTCGAGGTGCCCGAGTGCGATGACCGCGTCGGGCACGGACGGTGTCGTTGGTGCGGACGATGCCAACAGCGTGTCGACAGGGGTGGGATCGGAGATTTCCGCGTCGAGACCCAACGAGGCGAGCACACGCTGGGCATCGGCGGCATCCGGGGTGCGTACTTTCACCCGCACGGTGCCCTCGGCGCGCAGGGCGTCGAGGGTTCCCTGCGCGACCAGCCTGCCGGCGCTCATCACGGCGATGTGGTCACACATCTGCTCGACTTCAGCCAGCAGGTGGCTGGAGATAAAGATGGTGGTGCCGTCCCCGGCGAGCGAGCGGATCAGGGTGCGTACCTCGCGGGTGCCCTGCGGGTCGAGGCCGTTGCTCGGCTCGTCGAGGATCAGCAGGTCGCGGGAGGTGAGCAGGGCGTTGGCGATCCCGAGCCGCTGCTTCATGCCGAGTGAATACGCGTGCGCTGGTTTGGATGCCGCGTGGCTGAGGCCGACCCGGTCGAGGGCGGCATCCACCCTCTCAGAGCGGGTGGAGGAGGCGGCATAACGGTCGGCGGTGTCGAGGCGCCGCAGGTTCGCGCGTCCGGACAAAAACGGGTAGAACGCGGGACCCTCGACAAGGGCGCCGACGCGGGGGAGTACCGTGCGGGATGCGGCCGGCATCGGGGAATCCAAGAGCCGGATGTCACCCCGGCTTGCGGCGGCCAGGCCGAGGAGCATCCGGATGGTGGTCGTTTTCCCGGAACCGTTTGGCCCGAGGAAGCCGAAGACGGAGCCGCGCGGCACCCTCAGGTCCACATTGTTGACCGCGATCTGTTTGCCAAACGTTTTTGTCAGGCCCCTGGTCTCAATCGCCAGGGAACTCCCCGCTGCCGCGAAGGTCACTCGGCGGCGCGGGCGGCGGCCTGCAATTGCTCGGCGCTGACGGCACCGGCGAAGATGCGACCGTCCGTGGCGAAGAGGACGGAGACCAACGAGGTCTGCACCACGCGGCCTTCCGGAACCTCGACGGTCAGCTGCTCGAGAATCGCGGTGGCATCTGAACCTGGTTCTGCGGCACCTTCCGTGTTGCCCTCGGCGACGGGGGCACTGCCGGCCGGGAGCTCGACAATCGCGTCCCAGCCTTTGCCGGTGACGATCGGGCGCGGGTGGTCGCCGGTATCGCCGTCGGTTCCCTCAGCGTTCGGGACGTCAGACGTCGACTCCGGCGCCTCGGTCACGGTCGCGCCCGCAGGCGGGGTGAAAACAAAGAGTGCCGGGTCCGGCGTGGCGAAGTCGATGCTGCTGAAGGTGACAGAGAACGCGGGGCTGTCCGATCCACTGGCGGTCACAATGACGCCGAGGGGGAGGCCGGTCTCGGAGTCCACCGACACGGTGACGGAGCCGACAAGGGTCTCGCCCGACTTCGGGGTCAACGTCAGTGAGTAGGCGGAGCGACCGGCGACCTTTGCCGTGTCGCTGACGGTGACGGTGGTGGTCGGGTCGAGGGAGTCCAACAGTTTCTGGGTGATCTCGGCCGGGGTGGCCGTCGTCTGGGGCGCCGCCTCGCCGGACTCGATGTCCTTATCGAGGACAACATGGGTGGCCTCGTTGGCGTCCGAGCTGTACAGCCAGACATCCGAGCCGTTTTTGACAACGTCACGCTCTGCGAGGGTGTCCATCACCTGCACGCGGGACGTATCCGCCCCGCCGACGAACACGCGGGCGGTGTGCGATCCGGTCAGCAGCTCGAGGGCGGAGGAGACCGTATCTCCGGAGGAGTCGGAGCCGCGCATGGCGGGAAGCTCGGGAAGCCCGAGGTCGGAGCGCTGCTCGAGGGTGCCCGAGTAGGCCGTGACGTCACTGTCGGCGACCAATTGCAGAACCTCGGAGGCGGACTTCGCGGGAAGTGTTGGAGAGGTTTCGGCGAACGCGGGGACGGTGATCGCGGCAGCGATGACCACAACGGGAACACCAACGGCGGGAAGCCACCGCAGAGCTGTCTTTTTCATTACAAAACCCTTTCCGCACCAGCATCGGGGGAGATGCCCGTGAGTGGACAAAACGCTATACCTTGTTGCCGAATTGTGGCTGGGAACAGTAGGAAAAGAGTGGCTTATTCGTCGGGCGCCAGGTGCAGGAGTACTTCGAGGGCGGCGTGCAGTGCCGGGTTGGTATTCTCGTCGCTCCACGCGACGCTGAGGCCCACGGTGTTGAATTTGTCCATCGGCGTACGCCGGTCGAGGTTTTTGAACACCACGCCCTCCTGGCTGAACTTGCGCGCCGATTCCGGCACGAGTGCAACCCCGAGGCCGGCATGCACAAGGGCGAGCTGCGCGGGAACCTGGGTGACGTACTGGGTGATAAACGGCTGGATTCCGGAGACCGCGAACAGTGTCAGGACCAGGTCGTGGAAATAGCGGCCGTCGGCCGGGGAGCACATGATCAGGCGTTCGTCGGCGAACTCGATCAGCGAGATAGGCCCGGCAAGCTCGGCCATCCGGCTGCCGGTCGGTACGGCGGCGATCATCCGTTCGGTCAGCAGCGCCCTGGTCTGGATGCCCGGCCGCGCCACGATCGGCCGCAGCAGCCCGAGGTCGACGGTGCCCTTTGCCAGCTCGTCCATCTGGTCGGTGGAGACCAGTTCGCGCAGGCCGAGCGCGACGTCCGGCAACTGTGCGGTGGCCTGTTTGAGGAACTGGGGCAGCGCACTCTGCGCGGCGGTCGCCGTGTAGGAAATATTGAGGGTTCCGGATGCTCCCGCGGCGACGCGACGCACATCCACGGCAGCCTTTGAGACGAGGTCGAGGATCCGGCGGGCATTCGGCAGCAGGGTTTTGCCCGCCGTGGTCAATTGCACGCTGCGCGAGGTTCGCAAAAACAGCATGGTGTCGAGTTCGCGCTCGATCAGCTGGATCTGGCGGCTCAGCGGGGGCTGGGTCATTCGCATTCGTTCCGCGGCTGCCCCGAAATGGAGCTCCTCCGCGACCGCGACAAAGCATTCCAACTGCACTATTGAAAACATCGATCTACTCCCTGAATCGTTCGGGTCAGATTTTATGTTGGTTTGAATTGAAGTAGACCCTATCGTTCGAGGTATCGCAAGTCGAGAATCGGCGCGTCGGTCGCCGGTCACAAAGGAGTAGATCGTGTTCAACGGAGTCCTGTTTTTTCCCATCACCCCCTTCGACGACAACGACGTTGTTGACCTCCCGGTGCTGCGTGAACACCTCACGACGGGACTGGAGCACAACCCGGGCGGGATCTTTATCGCCTGCGGCACCGGCGAGTTCCATGCCCTCGCCCCCGACGAATACTCCGCCATTGTGGAGACCGCCGTCACAACTTCTGCCGGGCGCGCTCCCATCTTCGCCGGTGTCGGTGGGCCGGTCGCACTCGCCAAGCAGCTCGCCCAGAAGGCTCTCGCCGCCGGCGCAGACGGCATCCTCCTGCTGCCGCCCTACCTGGTCGGCAGCCCCACGAAGGGACTCGTCGACTATGTGGCCGCCGTCGCCTCGGCCACCGAGTTGCCGGTCATCGTTTATCACCGCGGTAACGCGCGGTTCACGGTGGACAGCGCCGTCGAGGTCGCATCCTTCCCCACCGTCATCGGCTTCAAGGATGGGGTCGGCGACCTCGACCTGATGTCGCGCATCGTACGCGCCGTTTCAGACAGCCTCGCCGACAGCGGGAAACCGTTCCAATTCTTCAACGGCCTGCCCACCGCCGAATCTTCGCAGGCCGCGTACCGCGCGATCGGTGTGCCGCTGTATTCCTCCGCCACCTTTGCCTTCGCCCCGCTGATCGCCCAGGCGTTCTACACCAGCCTCGACGAGGGAAACGTGGAACTCACCGATGCGCTCAGCCGCGCGTTTTTCCACCCCCTCGTCGCCCTGCGCGACACGGTTCCCGGTTACGCCGTCTCGTTGGTCAAGGCCGGTGCCCAGCTCAGTGGTATCAAAGCCGGGCATGTCCGTCCGCCGCTCGTCGACATCTCCGCGGAGGACCGGGTGAAGCTCATCGCGATCATCGCCGCAGGCAACCAGGTACTCGCCGACCACGGACTCGCTTCGGAACCGTTGGAACTCGCCGCCGTCTGATCCGTCGGCCTTCCGTCGACCCCGTCGCGGCGACCTCGATTCGCACCACCGACCACCAGGAGCATCAGAAATGACCACCACTCGCGCCGCCGGCGACCGCCATCTCATCAACAGCATCGTGATCACCCCGGTCGCCTTCCGCGACCTGCCCCTGCTGAACACGGTGGGGGTGCACGAACCGTTCGCGCTGCGGGCGATCATCGAAGTCACCACCGACTCCGGGGTGGCCGGCCTTGGTGAAACCTACGGGGATGCTCCGCACATCGCTCGGCTGCAGCTGGTGGCGCGGCAGCTGGTCGGTGTCGACATCTTCAATATCGGCGAGATGCGCCGCCGGGTCACCGAGACCCTGCGCACCGACACCACCCAGGGCGGCCACGGCATGAGCGGGATGGTCACCGGCTCCAGCACTCCCGACCGGGTGTTGTCCCCGTTCGATGTCGCCGCCCTCGATATCCAGGGCAAAATCATCGGACGCCCGGTCAGCGACCTGCTTGGCGGTGCGCTGCGCTCGGAGATCGAGTTCAGCGGGTACCTCTTTTACAAGTGGGCGAACCATCCCGGGGCTCCGGACGATCAGTGGGGTGCAGCGCTCGATGCCGACGGCATCGTCGCCCAGGCGAAAACCATGGTCGCCCAGTACGGTTTCTCCGCGCTGAAGCTCAAGGGTGGAGTGCTCGCCCCGCAGGATGAAGTCGACGCGATCCTCGCCCTGCGGGCGGCGTTCCCCGACCACCCGCTGCGGCTCGACCCCAACGGGGCCTGGACCGTGAAGTCCTCCATCAAGGTGGGTACCGCCCTCGACGGGGTACTCGAATATCTCGAAGACCCCACCCCGGGCATCCCGGGCATGGCCGAAGTGCGCCGCGAGGTGCGGATGCCGCTGGCGACCAACATGTGTGTGGTCAGCTTCGACGATGTACCCGCCGCAGTGCGGGACGGTGCCGTGGACGTGGTGCTCTCCGACCACCACTTCTGGGGAGGGCTCCGCCGCTCGCAGTCCCTCGCCGGAATCGCCGAGACCTTCGGCCTCGGGCTGTCCATGCACTCGAACTCGCACCTCGGAATCTCACTGGCCGCCATGGTGCACCTCGCGGCGGCAACCCCGAACCTCGACTACGCCTGCGACACCCACTGGCCGTGGAAATCGGCGGACGAAGACGTTATCGCCCCCGGTTCGCTCGCCATCGTGGGCGGCTCGGTTGTTGTGCCCACCACCGCCGGCCTCGGGGTGGAACTCGACCGCGACGCGCTCGCCGTGCTGCACGAGCAGTACCTGCGCTGTGGCCTGACCAGTCGAGACGACACCGGGTACATGCAGAGCATCCACCCGGACTATGCCCTGAGCAGCCCGCGGTGGTGATCTCGGTGTCGCCACCATCACCCCGCGACACCGCGCCGCTGAAGATTCTTGTCACCGACCGGATTATGGCGAGGTTCGGGGCGGAGCTCGGCAGCGCGGAGGATGCGAACAGCTGGCAGTTCGGCCCGAGCTGGAGCGAGTCTGAGGTTATCGCGGCGCTGCCCGACATCGATGTGCTCGTCTGCTCCGCCATGACTCCCGCGATGGCGCAGGCTGCACACCAACTCCGCCTTGTGCACGTCACCGGTGCCGGCTACGACAAGGTGCCGCTGGACACACTGCGCGCCGGGGTGACGGTGGCCAACACCTTCCACCACGCAGCCCCGATCGCCGAGCACGTGATTATGGTTTCGCTGATGCTCAGTCGCCGGGTCATCCCCACTGACCGGTCCCTGCGGGCCGGCGCCTGGCGCACGGTTGGCACCGACGGCTCCGTTCCCTTCCACCCCAGCTTCCGCGACCTCACCGTAGGCCTTGTCGGTTTCGGCGGCATCGGCCAGGAGGTCGCGCGTCTGGCGCGGAGCCTCGGAATGCCCGTCAGGGCGATCCGGCAGAACCCCGGTGGCGCCCTGCCGGACGGCCTCACCCTCGACTGGGTCGGCGGAACCGGCGACCTGCCTGAACTGCTCGCGACCTCCGACATCGTGGTGGTGACGGTGCCACTCAGCGATCACACCCGCGGCCTTATCAACGCGGAAGCGTTCGCCGCGTTGCGTGAAGGAGCCCTGCTGGTCAATGTGGCACGCGGACCGGTCGTTGACCTCGACGCCCTGGTCGGGGCGCTCGAATCCGGACGGCTCGGTGGCGCAGCGATCGACGTCTGGTGGGGAGCGCCGAGCGACACGGGCGAGGCACCGCCATCGGTCGCGCGGCTGTCCACCTTCGACAACGTTGTGCTGACGCCGCACTACTCCGGCCATGCCCGCAGCACGTTCGAATTACGTGCCGGTGACATCCGCGCGAACATCGCCAGTCTCGTCGCCGGGCAGCCGCTGATCAACGTGGTGCACACATCCGCCTAGCCGGCCGCCTCGCTTTCAGAGAAGCTGCGCGACGATCACAAAGATCGCACCGAACGCGGATGCTGCAAGGGCGGCGGCCCGCAGCCGTCGCCTTGTAAGCAGCCGGTTGGTGAACCGCGACAGGGCGTAACCGGCCAGCGCCGCCGGCAGCAGCCATAACGCCAGCGACAGGGTCGCCGGGGTGATCGTGCCGAAAGCGATGAGCAGGGCAAGCGAGATCAGCGAGCCGACCAGGAAAAACGCGGCCATGGTGCCGCGCAGCCTCGGCCCTTCCGAGCGCTGCCAGATCAACGCCATCGGCGCACCGCCGATCGAGGTCGCGGTGCCCATCACACCGGACGCCGCCCCGGCGGTGATCAGGCTGGCGCGGGTCGGGAGAGGTGACCAGCCGGTCAGCGACAAACCGACACCAACAAGCACCACGAGGGCGACGGACCAGGCCAGACCACTCGCGGGAAGCACCGAGACCAACCAGGCGCCGGCGATACTTCCCGGCACCCGGCCGACCAGTGCCCAGCCGGCGCCGGACAGGTCGAGGCTGGACCGCTCGCGAATAGCAACGATGGCAGTCACCACGATCGCGATGATGATCACGATGCCGGGAAGCACGGTTGGGTCGATGACGGCGACCACCGGGGCGACAAGCATCCCGAGTCCGAAGCCGATCGAGCCCTGTAGGGCGGCGGCGACAACAACGACCGCCGCGATCACGGCGATCTGCCACCACATCATGAGGCGGTGGCGAGTGTCCCCGGTTCGTCGGCCCACTGCATCGGGTGGTGGCATTCGGCGATATGGCCGACCTCATCCGCCGGTGCGGTCGGTACCGGCGCGACCTCCGCGCACAGTTCGGTCGCTTTCCAGCATCGGGTGCGAAACCGGCAGCCGCTCGGCGGATCGAGCGGGGAGGGCATCTCGCCCTGCAGCACGATGCGGGTGCGCTGGCCCTCCGTGGGCGGCTCGAGGCGTGGCGAGGCCGACATCAGGGCGGCCGTGTACGGGTGACGTGGACGGTCGAAGATTTCCTCGGCTGTGCCGGTCTCGATGATGCGGCCGAGGTACATCACGGCGACACGGTCGGCGACGTGGCGCACCACGGAAAGGTCGTGCGAGATAAAAACGTAGGCGACGCCGAGGCGCTGCTGCAGGTCGTTCAGCAGGTTGAGCACCTGCGCCTGCACGGAGAGGTCGAGGGCGGAGACCGGTTCGTCCAACACGATGATGTCGGGGTTCAGCGCGAGCGCGCGGGCGATGCCGATGCGCTGGCGCTGGCCGCCGGAGAACTCCTGCGGGGACTTGCCGGCATCGCTGGCGCGCAGTCCGACCAGGATGAGCAGTTCGCGGACCCGCGCGGCGCGAAGCTTCGCCGTGGGGTAGAGGTCGCGGTGGGTCATCCACGGTTCCGAAATGATTTCACCGGCGGTGAGGCGGGCGTTCAGCGAGGCGAACGGGTCCTGGAACACCATCTGCACCCGGCGGCGCCAGGCCAGCAGTTCCTTGCCCTTCAAGGCGAACGGGTCGACCCCGTCGAAACGGACGGTGCCGCCGTCCGGGCGCTCCAGCAGCAGCAGGGTGCGGGCCAGGGTCGACTTGCCGCAGCCGGACTCGCCAACCAGGCCGAGGGTTTCGCCACGGTCGACGTGCAGGTCGATCTTGTCGAGCGCGCAGAGGATGTTGTTGCCCGTTTTGGTGGACGGAACGTGGAAGTTTTTGGTCAGCTCGCGGATTTCGAGCAGCGGGGCTGTGGCAACGGCGACATCAGGCAACGGCTAATTCCTTCCAAAAGTGGCAGGCGACTTCGCGTCCATCGCCGGTGGATTGCAGGGCCGGGCGTTCTTCCCGGCAGATCTCGCTGGCCAGGGGACACCGCGACTGGTACACACAGCCGGTGGGGATGCTGTGCAGTTCTGGTGGGGATCCGGCGATCGAGGTGAGGTCTTTTCCCCGGCCGACGTTGGTCGGAACGGAGTCGAGCAGACCCTTGGTGTAAGGATGGTGCGGTTCGGAGAAGACCTGGCGGACGGGCCCGGCCTCGATGACGTTTCCGGCGTACATCACGGCGACGGTGTCCGCTTCCTCGGCGACGAGTGCAAGGTCGTGGGTGATCAGCACCACGGCCATCTGGCCCTCGACCCGCAGGTCGCGCAGAAGTTCCATGATCTGGGCCTGCACGGTGACGTCCAGCGCGGTGGTCGGCTCATCCGCGATCAGCAGGCGGGGGTTCAAGGCCACAGCCATGGCGATGAGGATGCGCTGGCGCATACCGCCCGAAAACTGGTGCGGGAAGGAGTCGACCCGGCTCTCCGGTTTCGGGATCCCAACACGCCCCATCAGCTCGATCGCTTTGAGCCGAGCCTGTTTGGCGGAGAGCCCGGAGTGGATCCGGAATGCCTCGCCGAGTTGCGTCCCAACGGTGTAGACCGGGTTCAGCGCGGTGAGGGCATCCTGGAACACGATGCCGAGCTCGGGTCCGGCGAACTTCAGTCGTTGCCGGGCGGTGAGTTTCGCCAGGTCGGTGCCGTTCAGCACTATCTCTCCGGCGGTGACATCGGCGACCGGGTCGAGCAGTCCGGCGATGGCTTTGGCCGTCATCGATTTGCCGCAGCCCGATTCACCGAGCAGGGCGATGGTGCAGCCGGCGCGGGCCGTGAAGGTCACGTTGTCCACGGCGCGCAGCTCGCCGCGCGGGGTGCGGATGTCGACGTTCAGTCCCGTGACTTCCAGGACCACATCGTTTTTCACGGGGCGCTCGGTGCTGGTCGACGGCGTGGTTCCTGGCCGGCGCGCTGGGGTCTCAGTTTTCATCAGTGGGTTTCCTTGACGGGGATTCGGGCGATGAGTTTTTTGCGCGGAAGAGTGAGGCGCCAGCGCTGGGCGGGATCGGTCGCGATGCGCAGCCAGGCGGCGAGCACGTTGGCCGCCACGGTGGTGATCACGATGGCGAGCCCCGGCAGCAGGGAGAGCCACCAGGCGGTCTGTAGGTACTGACGGCCCTGCGCCACCATCAGGCCCCAGCTGACGTCCGGCGGCTGGATGCCGATGCCGAGGAAGCTCAGCGAGGATTCGGCGAGCATGACGTAGCAGAACTCGAGCGTGGCGAGCGTCAGCATGGTGGGCATCACGACCGGCACCACGTGCCGCCGGATGATGGTGGAGGGTTTTGTCCCGAAGGTGCGGGCCGCGTCGACAAAGGTGCGGCTCTGCAGTTCGGCCGATTCCGCGCGGGCCGTGCGCAGGTAGATCGGGATGCGGGTCAGGGCGAGGATCAGAATGATGTTGGCGATCGAGGGATCAAAAACGAAGAGCACAACCACTGCCAGCAGCAGCGACGGGAAACTCATAATGATGTCGCCGATCCGCATGGAGATCGTTTCGCGCCAGCCGCGGTGGTAGCCGGCCCACAACCCCCACAGGGACCCGAGCAGCAGCGCCACGGTCACGGCGGGGACGGCGACCGACAGGGTGGTGCGGGTGGCGACGATCAGGCGGGCAAGCATGCTGCGACCGAGGGAATCGCTGCCGAGGATGAACTGCCAGCCGTCCGCACCGCTGAAAGGCGGACGGTTGGTTGCGCTCAGGTCCTGTTTGGTGGCGAGGTCGCCTACCAGCATCGGCCCGAACACGGCGGTGAGGATCACCAGCGACAGCACGATGGCCGCGGCGGTGGCGAACCGGTCCTTGAGCAGCAGGCGGTACAGGGGGATGCTTTTGGTCGGCACACTCTCCACAACGGAGAGGGTCTGGGTATCCAGGGGGGCGATGGCACGCCCGCCGGGAGGCAGCTGGGGCTCAGGCAATGGCTTGGGCATGGACTCTGCGCTTTCTGATGGAGCCGGCCGGGCGCACGCGGGGGTCGAGCAGCGCGTAGCCAAGGTCGATCAAAATATTGAGGGTGAAGATCGAGATCGCGGTAATCAGCACGGCGGCCTGGAGGACGGCGAAGTCGCGCTGCAGGATCGAATCGATCATGAGCTTGCCGATGCCCGGCCAGCCGAAGATCGTCTCGACAACCACCGCACCGTTGACAAGGCCGACGGCGAGGTCGCCTGCGACGGTCAGGGCGGGAGCCGCGGCATTACGCAGCGCGTGCCGGAAGACAACCCGGCTGGAGCTGGCTCCCTTACTTTTGGCGAGCTTGATGTAGGGCTCGGACAGTGAGGAGACCATCGCGCCGCGCACGATCTGCACCAGCACCCCGAACGGTCGAAGCAGCAGGGTCGCGATCGGCAGAACCCAGGAGGCGCCGCTGGCGACCCCCGAGGTCGGCAGCCAGCCGAGCGTGATGGCAAAAACGAAGATTCCCACGATGGCAAGCCAGAAGTCGGGGATGCTGGCGGCCGCCATCGAAATGAAGCTGGAGACCCGGTCGGCGATGCCGTTCGGCTTGAGGGCCGCCCAGCTTCCCACAAGCACCGCGAGGATGATCGCGAGGAACATGGTGACGCCGGCCAGTTGCAGGGTGGCCGGGAAGGCGCGCAGCGCCATGGCCGCAGCATCCTCGCCCGTGCGGAGGGATGTTCCGAAATCGAGCCGGAACACCCCACCGACGTAGTTGCCCATCTGCACCAACAGGGGATCGTTGAAACCGTTGCGAGCGGCGAAGTCCTCGCGCATCTGGTCTGTCGCGTTCAGCGGCAGGTACAGGTTGGCGGGGTTTCCCGTCAGGCGGGCCAGGGCGAAGACGCCGAGGATCACCACGACCAGGGGAATCGCACTGGATACGATTCTCCGTCTGAGGTACGTCCACATGATGAGCTACTCCGCTCGTTCGTTACGGGTGGTGATGGATCGCTGTTAGGAGACGGGGCTGAAGTCCGCGAGGCGGATTTCGTCTCCCGTGGCAGCATCCGGGGTGTAGGTGACGGTCGGGGCAAGGGCGATCTCGCCGACCATGTGCGCGATCGTGGCGAACTGCACCACGTTCTCGTTCTGGTAGGCGAAGATCTCTTCGTAGGCCGCCGCACGCTCGTCGCCGGAAAGCTGGCCGGCCGCTTCGAGCATCGCGTCGAATTCTGCGGTGCCAAACGTGCTCTGCGCGCCGGTCGAGGTCATGTACTGGTCGACGGAGAACTGGGCGTCACCGGCCTGGTTCCCGTGCTGGATGAGCTGGACGATGGGGCCCTCGTTCCGTACGAACGGGCGAAGCTGGTAGACGAGCGACTGCGAGGTGTCGACCATCGACAACTTGACGTTGAGGCCGATCTGGGTCAGCTCTTCCTGCAGGACCTGCGCCATTTCGGTGATCTTCGGGAACATCGCATTGCGGGCGACGAGGGTGATCTCGGCATCAACGGGCACGCCGTCTGCCTTGGCCTCGGCGACGAGTGCCTTGGCTTCCTCAACGTCGTAGGCCCACGGTTCGAGCTCATCGTTGAAACCGACCACGCCGGACGGGATCAGTTGGGCTGCCGACTTTGTGGCATCCGTGTAGAGGGAATCGATGATGCCCGTGTTATCGATGGCGTAATTGATCGCCTGGCGGACGCGGATGTCATCGAGCGGCGGGAGGTCGCCGGACATCCGCAGAGCGACCGTCTCGTTGTTCGCGTAGCTGACACCGAGGTCGCCGGCTCCGTCATCCGGGCTGAGGCCCACGGCAACGTCGGCTTCTCCGCTGGTGACCATCGCGGCGCGGACGGTGCCCTCCGCACGCCACTGGTATTCGGTGCTGGCGTAGGCCGGCGCGTCACCCCAGTAGGTCTCGTTGCGGTCGAGGGTGAGCTTGGTGCCGGTGTCCCATGACGCGATCGAGTACGGCCCGGTGCCGATGGGCTCGCGAACCTTCTCGGTGGCACTGGTGGACTCCGGCACGATCTCCACAAAGGAGAGGCGAAGCGGAAGGATCGGGTCAGGGCGGACGGTGGTGACGGTGAGCGTGGTGTCGTCGACCGCTTCGACAACGAGGTCGTCGTCCCCGAAGACGTAGCCCTCGATGTTGCAGCCTAGGTCGGAGTTGACGGCGCGATCGATGGCGAAGGCGGCGGATGCTGCGGTGAACGGGGAGCCGTCAGAGAAGGTCACGTCGTCGCGGAGGGTGAATGTCCACTCGGTGTCGCCGGTCGCCTCCCACTCAGTGGCCAGCAGCGGCTCGAGTTCGCCCGAGGTGGGGTTCCGCTCGACGAGGGGCTCGGTGATGTTGGAGCGGGTGACGATACCAGTCGAGGTCAGGCTGCCCTCGCAGGGTTCCAGCGTCGGCGGCTCCTGCGGGAGAACAACGCGCAGCAGGCTGCCTGCCTCGCCGCCCCCACCGCTCCCACCGGAATTGGCGACCGTGCAGGAGGCCAGGACCATCACGAGGCCCGCGCCGATAACCAGCGGCGCGAGCCGCTTCGAGGTGCGCAGGGTGCGCGAAATGGGTGAAGAAGACAACATTGGTTCCTCCGATATAGCGATCTGCATCTGCCCCGTGCTGCGAACACAACTCGGGATCTACGGCGTCATTGCGGTGATTGGTGCGGGTCGATAGGCCCTCAGCTTGGGTAACCATCCCCGGAAGGTCAACTACCAACACCCCTGAAAGTGGAGAAACAGTCAGTTACGGCCGCCGCAACGGTTGTTTTTCGCCTCCCGCGGACGACTTAGCAAGCCCGGATCGCAGGCGATACGCGGGATGTGCCGGATCGATACCGCGCGAGCATCAATCGATGCGAATTCCAAGTTGGCCCGTCATAGATCGCAAACCTAGGGTCGCAGTGTGACTATCAACGCTGAGCCCACGACTGTGCCTGTCCTTCCCGCCGAGCTCATAAGCGGACGGGTTCTGCAGGTAGGCCCGTTGATGCCGGATCTGCAGGACGCACTCGCCGCCGACTATAACGTGCTGGTGTTGCCAACCGGCACGGACCGCCCCGCGTTCCTCGCCCGCTGGGCAGGTCAGGTGACCGTGGTCGTCACCAGCGGCACCCAGGGGGTCGGTGAGGAACTTATGCGCCAGCTTCCCGCCCTCGAGGCCGTTGTCAATTTCGGCGTGGGCTACGACACCACCGACATCCGGCAGGCGACCGCCCGGGGGATCGTGATCAGTAACACGCCCGATGTACTGACCAACTGCGTCGCCGATACCGCAATCGCATTGTTGCTCGACGTCCTGCGCCAGATCAGCGCCGCCGACCGTTACGTGCGCAGCGGCAGGTGGATGCAGGCCCGGTACCCGCTGGCGACCAGCGTTTCCGGTAAGAAGGTCGGCATTGTTGGCCTCGGCCGGATCGGCCGCGCGATCGCCACCCGCCTGGAAGGTTTCGGTTGCGAGATCTCGTACCACAACCGCCGTTCGCTGGCCGATGTTCCCTACCGCTATATCCCCTCGGTACTGCAGCTCGCGCAGGAATCCGATGTGGTGGTGGTGGCCGCTGCCGGGGGAGCGGACACCCAGCACCTGATCTCCGCCGACGTCATCAATGCCATCGGCCCCCGCGGGTACCTGGTGAACGTCGCGCGCGGCAGCGTTGTCGACCAGGATGCGCTGGTGCGCGCCCTCGTCGACGGGAGCCTCGGCGGCGCCGGCCTCGACGTCTTCGACAACGAACCCCAGGTGCCGGACGCGTTGCTCGGCCTCGATAACGTTGTCCTGCTGCCCCACCTCGCCAGCGGCACTGTCGAGACCCGCCGGGCGATGGTCGAGCTCACCCTCGCCAACCTCGACCAGTTCCTGGCGGACGGCAGCCTGCTCACACCGGTGGCGTAAGCCCCACGCGTGCACCGGCCGGTGCATCCAGTCGATAGTCTGCATCGGGTGAACGAGACCCTTCCCCCGTGCCCCAGTTGTGCCAGTGACCTTGCCTATGAGATGGGCGATCTGCTCGTGTGTCCGCTCTGCGCCCATGAATGGGCGCCGGTGGCAGGGGACGACGGCGAGCCTGCCGAAACCGCCATCACCGATGCGTTCGGCACTCCGCTGCAGGACGGGGACTCCGTCACCGTGCTCAAAACCCTCAAGGTCAAGGGCAGCTCCACCGGAATCAAAATCGGCACGAAGGTACGCAACATCCGTTTGGTCCCCGGTGTCGGCGACCACGACATCGAATGCCGGATCGACGGTGTCGGGGCCACCCAGCTCAAATCCAGCGTGGTGAAAAAGGCCTGAGCAGCGGCCGGGATCGCGCGCCGGCACGAGCCAGCTTCCGCAGGCCGGGTGGAACAATAAGACCATGACGCTGCACATCACCGGGGACACCGACGCCGACGAACTGCTGGACTCCAACCCGTTCGCGCTTCTGCTCGGGATGCTGCTCGACCAGCAGGTCGCCATGGAGACCGCCTTCGCCGGGCCGGCGAAGATCCGCGACCGGGCCGGAACGCTCGAGCCGGCGGCGCTCGCCGCCTTCGACCCGGAGAAGTTCATCGAGGTTTTCCGCGAGAGCCCCGCCGTCCACCGCTACCCGGGCTCGATGGCCGGCCGTGCCCAGGCCCTCGCGCAGGCGATCACCGACGACTGGAAGGGGGACGTCACCCTGCTCTGGACCGATGGTGAACCCGACGGGGCTGAGATCCTCCGCCGCCTCAAGAAACTCCCCGGCTTCGGCGAGCAGAAGGCGAAGATCTTTCTCGCCCTTCTCGGCAAACAGCGCGGCCTCGTCGCTGCAGGCTGGGAAACGGCCTCCGCCCCCTACGGCGAGACGGGCTCACACCGGTCGGTCGCCGACATTGTTTCCGCCGAATCCCTCGCGCAGGTGCGCGAGACAAAAAAGGCCGCAAAGGCTGCTGCTAAAAAGAAGGCTTAGCGAAAGCTCGCTTCCATCTTGGTGATGCACTGCTCGAGTCCCATTTTCGACAGGTCGCGGGTCTGCTCGCTGGCGTAGCCGGGCTCGACCATCACAAAATGGGTGCGACCGTCGCCGAGGTCATCGAGGGTGATCGAATGTTCGCCGTCGCTGGGGATGCCCTCGGGCAGGCCGAGCTCGGAGGGGAGCATCCGGTTGCCGTCGGCATCACAGAACGTCATGATGTAGCGGATGCTGCGGAACGGGTCGACCTCGGTGAAGGTCCACGCGTTGTAGGTTTCGCCGCCGCCCCACTGTTCCGGCGCGCGCATCGCGACGAGGGTGCGCCCTCCTACCCGCAAGTCTGCCTGCGCGAACGGGCAGCTGAACCCGTCGGGCCCCCACCATTTCTCGATCTCGGCGGAGTCGCTGAATGCTTTCCAGACGCGTTCGGGAGGAGCCTCGAGAACACGGTCGACCGTGACGTCCCAGATGGCGGGACCCGTCTCTGCCATCAACGCTTCTGGTCAGAGCCCAGACCATAAACGACGATCCCGGAGATGGGAATCGCCATCAGGATGAGCCAGCTCCATGCCCAGCCGCCGCTGAACCCGAACACAAAAAACAAGACGAGGGCAACGAGCGGGACGATGGAGGCAATGGCGACACCGGTTCGGCCACCGAGGGGACTTTTGCGAGCGAGGGGATTGGAAAATTGATCGTCAGTCATCACTATTCCTTTGGGGATTCTCAGGAAACAACGCTGTACACCAGATTTTTCCCACCCTGTTCAACACTGTCAACGGGGTAAGCGATGCGAAATTTTCGGGTCCGCCTCGTCGTGGCGGGAAGGTTTCGGAGCGCCCTGCGTTAACCCCAGTGACGAGGTCGAACACCACCGGCCGCGTCACCCACCGAAGTCCCGATGCTCAGAAGGCCTGTTGTATGTCTGTTCCGCTGTCCCTGTTGGATCTCGCTCCCATCGCCCCCGGGCAGAGTGTCCGCGAAAGTTTCGCGGCCAGCGTCGCCCTTGCCCAGGCCGGCGAGGAGTACGGCTACCGCCGTGTCTGGTACGCCGAGCACCACAACATGCCGACCATTGCCTCGTCTGCCACCAGTGTGCTGATCGGCCATGTGGCCGAGCACACCTCGACAATCCGGCTCGGTGCCGGTGGTGTGATGCTTCCGAACCATGCGCCGCTGACCATCGCCGAACAGTTCGGCACGCTCGCCACCCTGTTCCCCGACCGCATCGACCTTGGCCTCGGCCGCGCTCCCGGCAGCGACCAGGCCACCATGCGTGCCATGCGCCGTGACAATGCCTCGGCGGAGAGCTTCCCGCAGGACGTTGTTGAACTGCAGGGATACCTCGCGGGCGAATCGGTCATCCCCGGGGTTCAGGCCGTACCGGGCGGCGGCACGAATGTCCCGCTGTACATTCTGGGCTCTTCGCTGTTCGGGGCGAAGCTCGCTGCTGCGCTTGGACTGCCGTTCGCCTTTGCGTCACATTTCTCGCCGGACGCCCTCTACGACGCGGCAAGCCTGTACCGCCGGGAGTTCACTCCGTCGAAACAGCTGGCTGCCCCCTACCTGCTGGTCGGAGTCAACGTTGTTGCCGCCGAGAGCAGCGCGGAGGCGACTGACCAGTTCAACGCCGCCCGTCGCAATCGGGTGCGCGGGATGATTGCCCGCGGGCCGTCGTCACCCGACTACAGTGACGAAGAAATCGATGCTTTTTTGACCACCCCGCAGGGATCCCAGATTGCCCAGATGATGAAATACACCGCGGTGGGCTCCCCGGTCGAGGTTCGTGCGTTCCTCGACGAATTCGCCGCATCGACCCAGGCCGACGAGTTCATCATCGCGCACGGCGCCCTGCAGCCGGAGGACCGCCTCCGCTCCCTGCGACTCACGGCTGAAGCTATGACCGACGCGCTGGCACCGATCAACTGATCTTTGGGGACTCCTGCGGCTTAGCGTCGAGGGCGTGCACGCCAGGCGCCGGTGGACCACAACGCCCAGAGCACTAGCAACGGCTGGAACAACAGCCTGATGCTGCGGGAAGTGTCCGAGTTCAGGCCGAAGGAATCGGTTTTGGTGACCAGCTGGGAAATGTTGCCCGGGAAGATGGCGATAAAAAACGCCGCGACGACCCAGCCCACAAGTACCTTCTTTTTGGGCAACGCCACCAGCGCACCGCCCAACGCCATTTCCACAACACCGGAGGCCACCACGACCGTGTCCGGCTCCAGCGGGACCCAGGTGGGCACCTGCGCGAGGAATGCCTCCCGGTTGAAAGTCAGGTGGCTGAAGCCGGCGAAAAACAGGAACGAGCCGAGGACGATCCGCCCTACCGTGCGCCGGGTGGACGTTGGGGCCGGACGGCCGGAGAGGAATGAGGAACTCATGCCTTATTTACTCATGTTTCTCTGGCAGCCAGCGCCGCAACTGGGGGCATCACACCCTCTGGTAGACATAGTGGGCCATCCCGCTGACCAGAAAGAACCCGATCGTGCGAGTACTCTTCGGCCAACCCCGTTTCTCTGACCAGCACGACTGGACTGAGGTCACCGGCCATTTCCCGCCAGAACTCGCTCGCCGGGTCACTGTCGAAAGCATCGAATCCGCCGAGTTGCTGCACCGGCTGCGTGGTGGAGGCCCGCGGGTCGATGTCCTTGTGCCCATCATGGCGCCGGTGACCCGGCAGATCTTCGACCTCGACGCGTTCTCGATGATCCAGCAGTTCGGGGTGGGGACGGAGGCCATCGACCTGGATGCTGCGGAAGACCACACAATCCCCGTCGCCAACATGCCCGGTTTGAACGCGCGATACGTGGCCGAGCATGCAATCGCTCTGCTTCTCGCCCTGATGCGTCGACTTCCCGAGGCGCGCGCCGGATTCGCCCCTGGCCACTGGGGATCCCCGGCGGGCGCATCAATCGCCGGCTCCACCGTCTGTGTAGTTGGCCTCGGCGCGATCGGGACCGCGGTGGCGCACCTGCTGTCCGCCTTTGGTGCGCACGTCCTCGGGGTGCACCGTTCAGCGATTAACGAGACCGCACTGCCTTCGGGAATCATGCTGTACCGGGTAGGGGCGATGGACGAGGCCCTTGGTCAAGCTGACGCCGTGATCGTTGCCGCCAGCGCGACGCCCGGTGCCCCCGCAGTGCTGTCCGCCCAACGGATCGCCGCTATCAAGCCGGGAGCTTTTGTGGTGAACGTCGCCCGCGGCTCGGTGATCGACAATGACGCGTGCCTCGCCGCGGTGCAGAGCGGCCGCCTCGCCGGACTCGGCCTCGACGTCTTCGCCGTCGAGCCCTATCCTGGCGACGGGCCGCTGCTCGCTGACCCGCGGGTGATTGCCACCGCCCATACCGGCGCGCTGACCAGCGGTTACTTCGCCGAGGCTGCCCGCCGCCTCGGCGACAGCATCCTGCGCTTCGAGGCGGGGCAACCGTTGGAGAACCTGCGCACCGCTCGTCGCCCAGAGACCAACGGTATTTCCGGGTAATCCGGGGGTCGGATGGCTACGCTGTCCCCATGACACAACTCGAGGGCAAGGTTGTACTCGTGCTCGGCGCTTCCGGTGGACTCGGATCGCGAATCGCCGCCCAGCTCGCTGACGCCGGCGCGACCGTGGTTCGCGGTGCGCGCAACCCGGACACCCTCTTCGGGCCGGACGCCTATCTCGCCGACCTGCAGGCACCCACCGGCGCAGCCTCACTGGTCGCCGCAGCCATCGCAGCGCACGGACAACTCGATGGTGTGGTTGTGGCCGCCGGCGTTGTTGCCTTCGGGCCGGCGGACTCCCTCGACGACACCGCCCTTACGGAACTGTTCGCCACCAACACCCTTGCGCCGATCCGGGCGATCCGGGATAGCTTTGCGGCGCTGAAAGAATCGGCGGATGCCGGCCGGGATCCCTTTGTGGTGACGATCAGCGGGGTTGTCGCTGAGTCGCCGATGGCAGGTCTCGCCGCGTACTCGGCGTCGAAAGCGGGGTTGGCAGCGTTCGTCGCCTCCGCCGGCAAAGAGTACCGCCGCAGCGGCATCCGTCTGCTTGATGCCCGTCCCGGCCACACCGGTACTGACCTGTCGACTCATCCTGTCGCCGGCACGGCGCCGGCCTTCGGCGCCGCCCTCGATCCCGATGCGGTGGCGGCGCGGATTGTTCGCGCAATCGTTGAGGGTGACAAGGACCTCCCGAGCAGCGCCTTCTAACGCGGCCGTCGATGCTGCTCCCCGATGCCGACCACATCCTCCTTGTTGGGCGGCTGCGGTCGGCGGGGTGTGTTTTCGCGGAGGACGAGGCGCGGCTCCTGGCCGCCGGCGCAGAGGATGCGGGGGAGTTGGAAATGCTGCTGGAGCGCCGAATGACCGGGATTCCCCTCGAGCAGGTCTTGGGCTGGGCCGCGTTCTGTGGGCTGAGGATTGTGGTGAAACCCGGTGTTTTTGTGCCCCGCCGGCGCACCGAATTTCTGGCTACCCGCGCCGCCGCGATCATCAAACCCGGTGACCGCGTTGTTGACCTGTGCTGCGGCACGGGGGCCGTTGCCGCGAGGATCCTCGACCAGGTTCAGGGGATCGAGGTATACGCCACCGATATCGACCCGGCCGCTGTGCGCTGCGCCGAACTGAACTTGGCAGGGCGCGGCACCGCGCGGGAGGGTGATCTCTTTGACGCGCTGCCGCCGTCGATTGCCGGCCGTATCAACGTTGTTGTGGTGAACGCACCCTACGTCCCCAGCGATGCAATAGCTCTGATGCCTCCCGAAGCGCGGAACCACGAACCGATCGTCGCTCTCGACGGCGGCCCTGATGGACTGGACCTGCACCGGCGTATCGCGGGGGCCGCGTCGCAGTGGCTGGCGTCCGACGGCACCTTGCTGATTGAAACCAGTCGCGCACAACGCATCGAGACGCTGGCAATCTTTACGGCGGCAGGCTTTACCGCCAGGGCCGAGACCTCGGCGAAAGTCGACGCGACGATAGTTGTCGCGACGCGACACGGGTGAACGCCGGCGTCACAGCGGATGAAGGCTGCGGCGGGCACCGGCGCGAACGTGGGCGCTGACCTCGTCGAGCAGCGGGGAGGACAAATTCCAGCGCTGCCAGTAAAGTCGGACGTCGACGCTGTCGTCCGGCGCAATTTCACGAAGCTTCCCGGCGGCCAACTCGGACACACATTGCTGCTCGGGCAACAGGCCCCAGCCGAACCCGAGCATGATCGCGCGGGCGAAGTCTGCGGAGGTAGGAACGTAGTGGCGCGGTGAGCGGAGGTCCCTGCCCACCACGGTGCGGAGGAACTGGTGTTGCAGATCGTCTTTTCGGTCGAAATTGACCAGTGGTGCAGTATCAAGGCCATCGATCCCGACCACCCCGCCGAGCCAACGGTTGGCGAACTCGGGCGAGCAGACGGCGCGATACCGCATGATGCCGAGACCTTCCACACTGCACCCCTGCACGGCTTCGGCGCTGGAGGTGACGGCGGCCATCACCGAACCGGAGCGCAGCAGCGCTGTGGTGTGGTCCTGGTCCTCGCGGTGAATGTCGAACACAACGTGATCCTCGGCGGGAATCGTCGCGAGGGCTTCCAGGAACCAGGTCGCGAGGCTGTCGGCGTTCACCGCGAGCGGCAGCGCGATGGTGCTGCCGACTGACCGTTCGAGACCGCTCAGTTGGCGCATGGCATCAGCCTCGAGCAGCTGTAGCTGGCGGGCATATCGCAACGCGACGTCACCGGCGACGGTGGGACGCACCGGATTGACTCGCTGGATGAGGATCTGCCCCGCAGAGTGCTCCATGGCCTTGATGCGTTGGGACACCGCTGAGGCGGTGATGCGCAATCGTTGGGCGGCGGCGTCGAACGTTCCCTCTTCAACGACAGCGCGGAGGGTGTGCAGCTGATCGACCTGGAACATGACATTAGCCTCGCTTAGGTATCCTAAGAAACCTTAGCTGGCCTAAAGCACGCGAGCGCTCTACATTTACGGACATGACTGTTCTTGAGGGCCTCGTCCCCGCTTTGCTCGGGCTCGGCACCGGGTTCTCCCTCATCGTGGCAATTGGTGCCCAGAACGCCTTTGTCCTGCGACTGGGAATCGAGGGACGAACCAAAGTTATCGCCCTGGTCGTGACGGTCTGCGCCCTGTCGGACGCCATCCTGATCCTCGCGGGGATCCTCGGGATTGGCGCCCTGCTCGATCGGGCGCCCGCCGCCCTCGTGGTGATTCGCATCCTTGGGGCAGGGTTCCTCCTGTGTTACGGCGCGTTCGCCGCAGTACGAGTTTTCCGGCCGAAGGCCCTCGTCGCTGAGGAAGGCACAGCGGCAACCGGTGTGCGGGTTGCTCTAGTAACCGTGCTGGCGCTGACCTGGCTCAACCCCCACGTGTACCTGGACACAATCGTTTTCCTCGGATCGATTGGCAACCAGCAGGGCGAGGACGAGCGATGGTGGTGGGCCGGGGGAGCGATGGCATCCAGTCTGATCTGGTTTGCCGGCCTCGGCTTCGGGGCCCGCCTGCTCCGGCCGATCTTCGCACGACCGTCTGCCTGGCGCGTGCTCGATGGCCTCATCGCCATCGTGATGATCACTCTGGGGTTGCGCCTGGCTATTGCCGGCTGAGGCCGGTCGCCTCAGAGGTCCCTGACGAGGGCATCGCGCAGCCGGTCGCTGATGTCGGTCGGAGGTTCCACGTCGACCGCCAGCGCCTGTATTGCCCGGCTGTAATAATTGCGGGCTGCCGCCGCCAGGGCGATGTCCACAATCTCGCGATCGGTGAACCCGGCATCGCGAAGTTGTTGGCTGTCAGCATCCGTCATGTTGTAGGGATCCAGGCTTACCCGCTCGGCGAACTCCATCATCATCACCTCGGCCTCCGGCAGGCCGGCCGAGTGATAGTCGTCGGCGATGGCGACCAGTTCTTCCTCATCGATGACCTGCAGCGTCCGGCGGCCATGGGCAAGCCGACAGTGTTGGGATTTCGCGCCAAGGGCGGCAGCGAGCGTGACGAGTTCATACCGTCGCTTACCCAGACCTCGCGCGATCGAGCCGACCAGGACGTCGAATGCTTCGAGGGCATCGATGTTGAGCGCCATCACTTTTGTGTGGCTGCCGACGTAGCCCTGGTCGGTGATATCGCCAGCATATTCTTCAGCGACACGCCCGGTCGCGTCGCCCGCTGCGATGGTTTTTACGATGGACATTGAGGCTCCCTCAGGTGCGAGAAATTCCAATGAATCCATGCTCGCACCGACCTCGCGCCGAGGGAAGCGGATCACATACTGAACCACCCTTGCAAATTCCAAGTAATGCGGTTGAAACATCCTGACAGTACTGTCGAGACATGTCGCCGCCGACAGCTGTCGCCGGCAAGCACTCATAGCAGTACAACGAAGCACATTCCACGCCACAGCAAACGGGACAGGAGACTTCCCCCAGTGTTCAGAATGAATTCTCGTCGTCGCGGCCTCATCGCCGCCACGACAGGTATCGCCCTCACCGCACTCCTCGCAGGGTGCGTCCAGAGCGACCGCGCCGAAGAAGGCGCAACCGACAGCGGTGAGGTAGACAGCACATTCGTGTTCGCCGCCTCCAGCGACCCGGCCACGCTCGACCCCGCCTTCGCCAGCGATGGTGAGTCGTTCCGCATCTCACGCCAGATCTTCGAAGGCCTCGTCGGCGTCGAACCGGGCACCGCAGACCCCGCGCCGCTGCTCGCGGAGTCGTGGGAGCAGTCGGATGACGGACTGTCCTACGACTTCACCCTGAAGGATGGTGTCACCTTCCAGGACGGCACCGAATTCAACGCCGAGGCCGTCTGCTACAACTTCGACCGCTGGTACAACTTCACCGGTGTAGCCGCGAGCGAGGCGACGTCGTACTACTACGGCAGCCTCTTCAAGGCTTATGCCTCCGAGCCAGAGGGCGCCGTGTACGAAAGCTGCACCCCGGGCGCCACACCCACCGAAGTCACCGTGAAGCTTGCGCTGCCGTTCGCTGGCTTTATTGCGGCGTTGTCGCTGCCGTCGTTCTCGATGCAGAGCCCCACCGCGCTGGCCGAGTTCAAGGCTGACGAGATGGGCGGAACAGAAGAGGCTCCGGCCCTGACCGAGTACGCCACCGCGCACCCGGTAGGAACCGGTCCCTTCGTCTTCGACTCGTGGGAGGTTGGATCGCAGATCGAACTGAGCGCCTACCCGGACTACTGGGGCGAGCAGGGAGACGTCCAGGACATCATCTTCCGCGTCATCGATGACCCCCAGGCCCGTCGCCAGTCGCTCGAAGCCGGCAGCATCGACGGCTACGACCTCGTGTCCCCGGCCGACACCGAAGCGCTTGCAGCAGACGGATTCCAGATCGTGCCGCGTGACCCGTTCACCATCCTTTACCTCGGAATGAACCAGCAGATTCCCGAGCTGCAGGATGTGCGCGTTCGCCAGGCAATCACTATGGCCATCGACAAGCAGCAGCTGATTGACCAGACTCTGCCAGAGGGCACCGAACTGGCCACCCAGTTCATCCCGCCGGTCGTTGCGGGCTACAACGAGGACGTCACCACCTATGACTACAACCCGGACGCCGCGAAGGCGCTCCTGACTGAAGCCGGATATCCGGACGGATTCACTATCCAGTTCAACTACCCGACCGGTGTCTCCCGCCCGTACATGCCCACCCCGGAAGAGGTGTTCACCAACATCAGCGCCCAGCTCGAGGAGATCGGAATCACGGTCGACCCGCAGCCGAACGCCTGGAGCCCCGACTACCTCGACCGCATTCGCAGCGGCGCAGACCACGGTCTGCACCTGCTCGGCTGGACGGGTGACTACAACGACACGGACAACTTCGTTGGCGTTTTCTTCGGCCAGGAGAGCAATGAGTTCGGATTCAACGATCCCGAGCTGTTCACCGCGTTGAGCGATGCCCGTGCCGTCAGCACCGTCGCGGACCAGGTCCCGCTCTACGAGGCCATCAACGAGGAAGTCGCACTGCTGATCCCGGCCGTGCCGCTTGCCCACCCGGCACCCTCGCTCGCGTTCTCGGAGCGTGTGACGAGCTACCCGGCAAGCCCCGTCAATGACGAGCCGTTCAACCAGATCGTGCTGTCCGAATAGAACAGTACGGGGTGGGCCGACGAAGTCGGCCCACCCCTCCCGGTTAACGATCCGTAAAAATCACCACCGTTTGCGGGGGGAACCACCAGGTTCCTCCCGCAGGCCACGGAAAGGTCTTTGTGCTCCGCGTCATTGGTAAGCGCATCGCGCTCATTATCCCCACCCTGATCGGGCTCTCGCTCCTTCTGTTCATCTGGGTTCGCAGTCTTCCCGGCGGCCCGGCCACTGCGCTGCTCGGTGAGCGGGCGACGCCGGAAGCAATTGCCCAGATCAACGAGGCCTACGGGTTCAATCGCCCGGTCCTCGAGCAGTACTTCACCTACATGGGCAGGATCCTGACCGGGGACTTCGGAGTCTCCATCGAGACGAGTCGTCCTGTGCTGGAGGAATTCGCCCGACGTTTCCCCGCCACCATTGAGCTGTCGATCGTCGCCCTGGTTTTCGCCATCGGGATCGGTATTCCGCTCGGCTATATCGCCGCAAAGTACTACGGCAAAGCTGCAGACCACGTTTCGGTCGTTGTCAGCCTGCTCGGGATCACTATCCCGGTCTTTTTCCTCGCCTTCATCCTCAAATGGGTCTTCGCCGTACAGCTGGGCTGGTTCCCGCCCGACGGCCGCCAGGACTCGAGAATCGATGCCACCCACGCCACAGGATTCTGGGTATTGGATGGACTCCTCACCGGTGAATATGACGCCGCCTGGGATGCGTTTATGCACCTTGTCCTCCCCGGCATCGCGCTCGGCACCATCCCCCTCGCCATCATCGTGCGAATCACCCGCGCGTCTGTCCTGGAAGTGTCCAGCGCCGATTACGTGCGTACGGCGCGTGCCAAGGGGGTACTGGAGCGGACCGTTCGCGACCGTTTCATCCTGCGGAACGCCATGCTTCCCGTTGTTACTACCATCGGCCTCCAGGTCGGCCTGCTGATCTCCGGGGCGGTGCTAACCGAGACGGTCTTCGCCTTCAGCGGGATCGGGCGGTTCCTGAGCCAGGCGATCTTCGCCAGGGACTTCCCGGTACTCCAGGGATTCATCCTTTTCATCGCGGTGATCTACGCCGTCATTAACCTTCTTGTTGACCTCAGCTACAGCGTCATCGATCCAAGGGTGCGTATCAAATGAGCACTGTCCTTCCGCCCGCCCCGGCCTCGAACCTCTCCCCGGAGCCGCCAAGCGCCGCGACGGTCGACCACGGCTCCAGCCTGTGGGGCAACGCGTTCCGCCGCCTGCGTCGAAACCCCCAGGCCATCGTCGGCACGGTCATCGTTGCCATCTTTGTTCTCGTCGCCATCTTCGCGCCACTGCTCGCACCGTACGGTGGGGATGCCCTGCCGGGGCGGGCGGAGATCCGCCCGACCTACATCCCGGGAATCGGCGAGATCCCCGGTTTTGCCCTTGGCCTCGATCGTTTCGGCGGCGACGTCCTGTCGAAGTTGATCTGGGGAGCGCGGGCGTCCCTCATCATCGGGCTCGTCTCCACGGCCCTCGGCCTGGCCGGCGGAATGTTCATCGGCCTGGTGGCCGCGACGTTCGGCGGCTGGGTGGATAACGTCCTGATGCGTTTTATCGACATCCTGCTCTCCATCCCCAACCTTCTCCTCGCCGTCAGCATCGCTGCGGTTCTCGGCCAGGGATCGTCGGCGATCATGATCGCCATCGGTGCCAGCCAGGTGCCTATCTTCGCCCGGTTGCTGCGCTCGTCGATGTTGCAGCAGCGAAGTTCGGACTACGTGCTCGCCGCGCAGACCCTCGGCCTCAGCAGGCGCACCATCACCATGAGCCACGTGCTGCCCAACAGCATCGGGCCGGTCGTGGTCCAGGGCACACTGAGCCTCGCAACGGCGGTCACCGATGCGGCCGCCCTGTCGTTCCTCGGCTTGGGTGGCGGGCGCCCGCAGACCGCCGAATGGGGCCGGATGCTCACCTACGCGCAGAGTGAACTGTCGATCGCACCGCAGTTGGCGTTCTTGCCTGGCATTTGCATCGCCATTACCGCGCTCGGCTTCACCCTGTTCGGTGAGGCACTGCGCGAGGCGCTCGACCCGCGGAGCCGCCGCATCTGATCACGCGGGGATCAACCCCGAACGAACGAAGGCCAGCACCGGTAACGGTGCTGGCCTTCGTTGTGTGGTTCCCTACTCAGGCGATGAGCAGTTCGTTGCCGGGAATCGACGAGAGCAACTGTCTGGTGTATGGATGCTGCGGGTTGCTGAAGAGCTGCTCGGACTGCGCCGTCTCGACGATCGCGCCGTCCTTCATCACGCACACGACGTCGCTGATCAGCCGGACCACCGCGAGGTCGTGGGAGATGAACAGGTAGCTCAGCCCCAGTTGTTCCTGCAGGTCGCCGAGCAGCTTGAGGATCTGGGCCTGGACAAGCACGTCGAGGGCCGAGACCGGCTCGTCACAGACGATCAGGTCGGGGTTCAACGCGAGGGCGCGGGCAATTGCTACACGTTGGCGCTGGCCGCCGGAGAGCTCACTCGGGTACCGCCGAAGCATCGAGGTGGACAACGACACCTGGTCCATCAGCTCGACGACCCGCGCGCGACGCTCGGTCTGGCTGCCGCGTTTGTAGGCGGACAGTGGTTCTTCGATGATCCGCCCGATGCTGAACGAAGGATTCAGCGAGGAATAGGGGTCCTGGAAGATGGGCTGCACCCGCTGGCGGAAGTCGCTGAGCTGACGTTTGTCCAAGGCCGCGACATCCTGGCCGTTGAAGTTGATCGAGCCGGAGGTGGGATCGATGACCCTCAGCATCATCCTCGCCGTGGTGGTTTTGCCGGAACCGGACTCGCCGACGATCGCAACAGTCTGCCCGCGCGGGATGTCGAAGGAGACATTGTCCACCGCGGTGAAGAGTTCACGCTTGCCACGCACGGGGTACGTCTTGGTGAGGTTGCGAACCTCAATGATGTTCGAAGCAGCCGTGGCGGCAGCACCGCCTCGCTCGCTGATCTCGATGACGGGGCGGAACTGGCCGGCGGGTGTTCGCACCGCTGCGACACTGGGGGCCGCGGCAACCAGGGCCTTGGTGTAGGGATGCTGGGGCTCGGCCAGGATCTGCGCGGCGGGACCGGACTCCACTACCTCGCCCTTGTTCATCACCACGAGGTGGGAGGCGCGTTCGGCGGCGAGGCCGAGGTCGTGGGTGATCAGCAGCACGCTGGTACCGAGTTCCGTTGTCATCCGGTCGATCTGGTCGAGGATGGTGCGCTGCACCGTAACGTCCAGTGCACTCGTCGGCTCGTCAGCGATGAGCAGCCGCGGGGAACAGGCCAGCCCGATGGCGATGAGGGCGCGCTGGCGCATTCCACCGGAAAATTCGTGGGGATACTGCTTGGCACGCTCGGCCGCATTGGGAAGGCCGGCGGCGGTGAGGACTTCGATGACGCGCTCGTTGACGTTGCTCCGCGTGGCTTTTCCGTGTACCAGGAGGGTTTCGGCGACCTGAGTTCCGATCTTGGAGACCGGATTCAGATTCGACATCGGATCCTGTGGCACAAGGCCGATGGAGCCCCCGCGGATCTCACGCATCCTCGATTCGGGCATCCCGACCAGTTCCCGGCCATCGAACTCAATGCTGCCACCGGTGATGCGGCCGTTGCCGGCGAGCAGGGCGATGATCGCCATGGCCGTGGTGGATTTGCCCGAGCCGGATTCGCCTACGATGGCCAGCGTCTCACCCGCCGGGATGTCGAATGACACCCCCTTCACTGCCAGGACATCACCTGAATCCGACGAGAAGGAAACAGCGAGGTCGCGAACGCGCAGCAGAGGCACCGAGGGGGAGTCCATTCGGCAATCCTGCCTTACGGCGTTGGGTAAAACGGTCTTTTTTGAGGTTTTCGCCGAATGCTTTACCCGCCCGAAACGTACGCCCCGCGCGACGCGCCCGGGCGGGGGCGGTATCGGGACGGATCTGTCTACTTTTGTTGGCACCGTCTTCTTCGCCCGTCTAGGGTGTAACCCATACGGGGGTACAACATGGGGTGGCTGCGATCTGCAGCGCGACACGTTGGTCCAAAGGGGTACGCGTTACTGATCCGTTCTGTGCATGAGGGGTGCGACATGAACAAGGGACTCTGGGCCGACACCACACGCTGGGCGGATGCTGCGGGGACAGTTCTGCCCGGAAGCGACACTCGTTGAGCACACACGCAACACCTGCGGCGTCAGCGGTTGACCTTCGGAAGACGTACGGGCGAGGAGACGGGAGCGTCGAGGCGCTCGCCGGGGTGACCGTGGCGTTCCCGCGGGGCGAATTCGCCGCGGTGATGGGCCCGTCCGGGTCCGGCAAATCCACGCTGATGCAGTGCCTCGCCGGCCTCGACACGGCAACATCAGGGCAGGTCTGGGTTGAGGACACCGAGATCACGTCCCTCCGCGACCGCGCCCTGACCCGACTGCGGCGCGACCGCATCGGCTTCGTCTTCCAGGCCTACAACCTTGTGCCGACGCTTACCGCGAAACAGAACATCCTGCTGCCGCTGAACCTCGCGCGTCGGCGCCCGGACCGCGACTGGTTCGACACGGTGGTGGCGAGCCTCGGGCTCGGTAACCGCCTCAGTCACAAACCCAGCGAACTCTCCGGCGGCCAGCAACAGCGGGTCGCGGTCGCGCGCGCGCTGCTGGGTCGCCCCGATGTGATCTTCGCGGACGAACCGACCGGGAATCTGGATTCCGCTTCGGGCGCGGAAGTGCTTGCCCTGCTGCGCAACAGCGTTAGCGACCTCGGCCAGACCGTGATCATGGTCACCCACGACCCGGTTGCCGCGTCCTACGCCGACTGCGTTGTGCTGCTGGCCGACGGTCACCTCACCGGCGAGCTGCGCGATCCGACGGTCGACACCGTGCTCGCGGCGCTGCACGGCGGCGCCAGGGCCGGGGGCGGGGAGGCACAGTGAGGCAGATCATGCTGGCCGGACTCCGCTCGACGCTGGCCCGGTTGCTGGCAACGGGACTCGCCGTTGCGCTGTCCGTAGGGTTCGTGGTCGCAACCCTGACCCTGTCAGCCACCTTTGTGCGCACCACCGAAGAGACCCTGACCGCCGATATGGCCCAGGCCGACCTGCGTGTGACGCCCACCCTCGGAACGCTCGCCCAGTCAGACCCGAAGTCGACAAACACGATGTTCGCTGACGCGCTGCGGCTGGTACGGGACGTGCCGGGAGTCGCCGGTGCGGACGTGGAGAGGCTGACCTTTCTTGAGCTGCGCTCGGGGGAGGACCGCACGGTCGCCCAGGCCGGTTCGTTGCTGGATTCCTCCGTGCGCTGGCAAGAGCTGGATGCCGGGGCGTGGCCGGCGGCCGATAACCAGGTCGCCCTCGACGGCACAGCCGCCGAGTCCCTCGGCATCACGGTGGGATCCAGCATCCAGGTCGCGCCGGCCGGAACCTGGGTCAGCCCGCTCGACCTTGTGGTCGTGGGTATCACCACCCCCACCGCGGCTGGCGTGGGTATCGGCGCACCCACCCTGGTGATGATGCCGGACGTTGTGGCGAACCCCTCGCTCTTCGCGGTCGCCACGGGCATCCTCATCTCCGGCGACGGCACTCCCGCTCCCATCCTGTCCGCCGCGGTCACCACCGCGCTCGCCGGGGTATCCGGGGTTGTGGTGCAGGACACCGCCGAGGCCGTCGACTACCAGACGGGGGAGCTCTCCGGCAGTGCGTCGGTGATCACAAGCATCCTGCTGTCGTTCGCGATCGTCGCCCTGTTCGTCTCGTCCATGGTTGTTGCCAATACGTTCCATGTGCTCGTCACCCAGCGCACCCGCGAGCTTGGCCTGCTGCGCTGCGTCGGCGCGAGCGCCGGCCAGATCCGCCGCCTCATCCTCGGCGAGGCCGCCATCCTCGGGGTCGTCTCCTCTGCCCTCGGCGTCGCCGCGGGAATCGGCGGTTCCGCCCTGCTGTCCTCGGTCAGTACCGGAAGCGGCGGCGTGCGCCTCGGGGAAATCGTGGTCGATCCGGCACTCTGCGTTATCGGCTTCGCCGCCGGCCTGCTGATGACCCTGGTCGCCGCGTTGTCCCCGGCCAGACGCGCTACCCGGGTGCGGCCGATCGAGGCCCTGCGTATCAGCGACGCCGCACCCACCCCCGCCCACGGGATGCTGCGGCTGCTGCTCGCCCTCGCCCTGATCGCCATCGGCGGGTTCGGGCTGGTCACCGGCGCCACCGATTCCGGGTTGCCCCTCGCCGTGGCATCCGGGGTGATTAGTTTCCTCGGGGTACTGCTCGCTTCGTCGCTGCTGATCCCGTGGATCGTCAGGGCGGCCGGGGCATCCATTGCGTGGACGGCGGTACCCGCCAGGCTCGCCGCCCTGAACGCGACGAGGAACCCGGTACGCACAGCCTCCACCGCCGCCGCGCTTCTTGTCGGTGTCACCCTCGTCACCATGATGGCCGTCGGGGTCACCTCGGTGCGGGTGTCCATCAACGACAAGATCGACCAACAGCGACCCGTCGACCTTGTGGTGGCGACCGTAGACCCCGCCGGGATCAGCGCGGAGACGACCACCGCGATCACGGCCCTTCCCCAGGTCGTTGGCTCCAGCGCGATCCTCGCCGCACCGGTGAACCTCAACCGCGACGATGCAGATCCGCTGCAGCTGAAGGGAGTCGGCCTGGACCCGGTCGACACACTCGCCGTTGCCCGCTCCGACGTGCCGGTCGCCCCCGCCGGGACGGTGCTGCTCAATCCGCAGGATGCGGAGGGGATCACCGCCGGGCAGGGCGTCGCGATCGCGGGACCTGACGGAAGCATCCAGCTCGCGGTCGGTTTCGACCCGGCTATCCCGCGCGGCCAGGCGATGCTCGCCACCAGCGACTTCACTCGTGTGGCCGCGGCGGCAGTGACCAGCCAAGTGCAGCTGCGGCTGGCGGATGAGGCGACCGCCGGCGAGGTGCAGGTGCTCAGTACCCGCATCATGTCGCTCGCCGACACCCTCAGCGTTGAGGGCGGCGCCCCACAACGTATCTATTACGAACAGATCCTCGACGTGATGCTGCTCATCGTTTTGTCACTGCTCACCATCGCCGTGGTGATCGCGGTGGTGGGGGTGGCAAACACCCTCGCTTTGTCGGTCATCGAACGCCGGCGGGAATCCGCACTGCTGCGTGCGCTCGGGCTCAGCAAAGGCCAGTTGCGGCGGATGCTCGGCACCGAGGCGGTCCTGATCACCGCGGTCGCCGGGGGTATCGGGATCGCGCTCGGTGTTGTCTACGCCTGGGCGGGACTGTCCGCGGTTGCGCTGGAGGCCAGCAAACTCTCCCTCGGCACCCACCTTCCGTGGCAAGAATTTGTGGTCATCCTGCTCGGGGCGGTGCTCGCCGGGATCGCAGCATCCATCGTGCCCGCCCATCGCGCGGCGAAGCAATCACCGATGGAGGCGCTCGCCGTCACCTGAGTCTGCGGAAGGGTGCGGGCCTTCACGCCATGTCGATCACCAAGTCGTCTGCGACGCTGCCGAGCATGGTGTAATCGGCGCCAGCCTCCTGCAGCAGGCTTCCCGGCACAAACTCGCTGACCGGACCGTGCGCGACCAGGCGCGCGATAAACCGCTGCCAGGAGTAGCCGTTGCCGAGGTCGCCGTCCAACCAGAAGCTGCGGCGGCGCGCACCCAGGATTTCGCGCGGGCCGATGGTGTTCGCCTTCGGCGGCACCCAGGACCAGTCGCCGCCGAAGGAGTGCAGCGCGTTCTGCATCACGGTCATCGGGTGCAGTTCGACGGTGCGCGCCCCGGCGGCGCGGTAGCCCTGCGGGTCGCCCTCGAATTCGAACGCCAGGTGCGGCTCCCAGAAGGCGATGTGCCCGCCCCAGCCGATACCGCCGTAGACCACTTCTGCGCCGCCGAGGTCTTCGAGAAGTGAGCTGTAGGAGGGCAGCGCCTCTGTGGTGGGGAAATGGATGTGATCGACTGGGGGCCGCAACTCCTCGTCGATCTGCGAGAAGAACGACGCCCACATCGCCCGTTGGAAGGAGCCCGGCCACGACACCGGGGCGGTGTTCCCGTTCTCGTCGGCGTACTCGTCCATATTGAACGTGTGCAGGTTGTGCATGCTGATCCGCTCGGCGTTGATTCGCGCGGCGGCCAGCGCGAACTGCGGCACCGGGCCGACTGGCAGGACCAGGGCGACGGGCCCTGCAGCATCCTGTGATCGTTCGATCTCGCCAACGATGTCATCGGCGAACGCCTGGTAGAAGTGTTTGGCCTCGTCGATCACCGCGATACGAAAGTCCGGGTTTGGATGCTCCGTGATCGCCGAGCGCGGGATGGCGCGCACCCGTTCGCAGGCCTGCTGGTCGCGGAACGTGGCGATGTCGGCCAGCCGGTATGGAAAGGTGGCAGCGTCAGTGGGGGGCATGGTGGCCTTTCGTCGTTGAGAGGAAACTGGTGGCACTGGGGACTCTGTCGAATCAGGGGAGCAGGCGTTCGGTGCGCACCCGCAGCCATTTTGCGCAGGCGACAAACCCCTCCGCATAGGCCACACCGGCCTGGAAGCCGCGGAACGCGCTGGCCACACGGGTCTGCTCGATGATGTCGACCCCGTCGTGGTCGCGCAGCCAGACCAGCTGGCTCTGGTGCTGGCGGAGGCTCTCCAGCTTCCGGTCGATGACGTCGGAAATGTCCACGTACTCGGTGGGTTGGAAGCCGAGGCCGGCGAGGGTATCGAAGTAGAACAGCGCGGGCACCGTCAGCGGCTCCGGCCGGCGGGCATCCGCACCGCCCGCGTCATCACGCGCACCCGTGGTCGAGGTCGAATAGAGCGGGAGGGTGGCCACAAAGCTGGCATCCTCCACCAGATGACTGGTCTGCACGTGGTCGGGCATGTAGTCATCGGGGTGGTGGGTGAGGATGACGTCGGGACGCGTCGCCCTGACCAGGTCGATCATGAGGTCCCTGTGGTGCGGATCTGCGCTGTTCACCTCCCCGTCAGAGAGCCCGAGGGTGACGTGGGCAGCCCCGATGACCCCGGCCGCGGCCGCCGCCTCGCCGTCACGGATTGCCGCTATCTGCTCCATGGTGTGCTCGAACGACCCGCGGTCGCCCCGCGAGACATGGCACATGGTGACGGTGTGGCCCTCGCGCACATACCGGGCGAGGGTGCCGGCGCACAACTGCTCGAGATCGTCGGGGTGGGCCGCCACGGCCAGCACCCTCACCGGATGCCCCGCTGCACGTTGCGGTGTTTCCCGGCGTCGAACAGGGTCGCGGCGACCAGGTCGGTGGCGTGGTGCACCGCGCCGAGGACCACCGCTTCGTCGCCGAGCTCGGAGACGAGCCATCGCGGCGCGAACGGTGCGACCGCGTTCACCCGCTCGCGCAACCGGGGAAGGAACAGGTCGGCGGACCGGGACAGCCCGCCCCCCACAATGACGGTGTGCGGGTTGAGGGCGCAGGCCAGCACACCGATACCCCACGCCATATAGCCCACGATGTCATCGACGAGGGCCGCCGCTGCGGCATCGCCCTGGCGGACCGCGGCGAACACCAGCGCTGCGTCGATGTTCTGGGGGCGGCCTCCGGCGAGTTCGAGCAGACGCCTGCCGCTGGCGCTCGCGGCCAGCTCTCGTCCGCGCCGTTCAAACGCGATGCCACCCGCCTCCGATTCGAACGGGCCGAGTTGCCCGGTTGCCGACGACAGCACACCGGGCGGCAGGGGCATCATCCCGATCTCGCCCGCACCGCCGTCTGCGCCCCGGTAGATGCGCCCGTCGACAAGAATGCCCGCGGCGACACCGATCCCCAATTGCACAAACAGGGCATCGTCTACCCCTGAGGCGACGCCCGCTGCCCGCTCCGCCTGCAGGGACAGGGCGACCTCCCGTTCGATCTCCACCGGGCAGTCGAACATACCCTCGAGCCGGTCGCGCAGGTCGAGCCCCTCCCAGCCGGGCAGTTGCGGGGCAAGGGTGACCACCCCGTCCGGCGAGACGACCCCGGGAGTTCCCACCACCACCGCGAGCAGGTCCTGCGCTTCGGCGCTCGCCGAGGACACCAGGCGGGAGGCGGCAGCATCGATCGCGGTGAAGATCGATTCCGGGTCGAGGGGGCGGATGTCCCTGGTGCTGAGCCGGTGCTGGCCGAGGATGCTGCCGTCGAGGTCGGCAAGCACCAGCAGGATCTTGTCGGCGCCGAGGTCGATGCCGAGCACGCTGCCGCGTGAGGCGCGGTAGCGGTAGTGGGTGGCGCGGGCTGCCGCGGCCGCCGGAGTCCTGCCAACGACGGCGAGCGGGGTCACCGCTTCCAGGAATCCCTCGGTCTCGAGGTGGGCAACCACATTGGTGATTGTCGGTTTGGACAGTCCGGTGGCGCGGACAAGGCTGGCACGGGACATTGCCCCCTGGCCGCGCAGCTCGGCAATCACTTTTGCCGCGTTGATGGCACGCATCAGCGCCGGGGATCCGTTCGGGGTGGTTCTCTCGTCGATCACAGCGACACCGTACAGTAAGTAACGATTACTTACACCGGCTGGTGGGGAAAGATGCGCGCTGCTTTACTGGCGCTGGCATCGCCCACCTGCCGGTGCGCGAAACGGCTCGCGAAAGGAATCCAGCATGATGTTTTCCCGGGTATCCCCAGCACGACTCGGCGGCACGCAGCATCCGCCCCGTCCCTTCCCTCTCCGGCACCAGCTACCGCGGGTCATTGCGGCGGCGCTGCTTCTCGTCACCGTTGCCGGCTGCACCGGGGGAGGCGGTTCTGCCGAGCCGGAAGGCACCATCGTGTTCTGGCACGGCTGGAGCCTGCCGAACGATATTGCGGCGCTGCAGAAGAACATCGACGCCTTCGAGGACGCAAACCCGGACATCACCGTAAAAACGGTTCCCAACGTGTCCGACGACAAGATCCTGCAGGGCCTGCGCACAGCGAATGGGCCGGACGTGGTGTCCTCGTTCACCGCGAGCGCGGTCGGCGCCCTCTGCAACGGGGCGCTCAGCGACCTGGCACCCGACCTCAAGGCGGCCGGCATCAACACCGACGAGGTGTTTGTCCCCGCACGTATCGGCTACACCCAGTACGAGGGCGACCAATGCACCCTTCCGTTGCTTGGCGACGCGATCGGGCTGTACTACAACACCGACATGTTTGCCGCGGCCGGCATCACCGAGCCCCCAAAAACGTGGGAGCAGTTCACCGAGGACGCCGTCGCGCTGACGGAAAAGTCCGGGGGCAGCTATGACCCGCTCGGATTTATGCCGAGCGTGACAGGGTACGAATCCGATATCGGCACCTGGATGAACCAGTGGGGGCCGACCTACTTCACCGCGGACGGCAAATCGAACCTCGCCAATGATCCGCGGGTCACCGAATTCTTCCTCTACGAGAAGTCCCTCATCGATGCCCTCGGTCCCTACACCGACCTTCGCGAATTCCGCGCGGGGTTCGGCGAGGAGTTCTCCGCCCAGAACCCCTTCGAGACCGGACAAGTGGCCATGGCCTTCGACGGGGAGTGGCGGATCGCCAATATCGCGACGGACGGCTCCACCGTCAACTACGCCGTCGCACCGCTGCCGGTGCCGGAAGACCAGCTCGATTCCTACGGCAAGGGATTCCTCACCGGCACGGTTATCGGGATCTCCGAGAAATCGGCGAAACACAACGACGCGTGGAAGCTGGTGCAGTACCTGACCACGGACACCGACGCGCTCGTCTCGTTCGGCAACACCATCCAGAACCTGCCGTCCACGGTCGCCGGGCTGCAATCGCCCGACCTACCCACTGATCCCGCCTTCCGCACGTTCCTCGAGATTGCCGCGAACCCGAACTCGGGCAGCACCCCGCCGAGCATCAACGGCGGCGAGTACCTGACCATCCTCGGCCGCTTCGCCGAGAAGTGGGAGGCAGGCGAAGTCGACGACCTGCACGCAGCACTCGCGGATGTCGACAAGGAAATCGATGCAGCTAATGCACAATCCGCCAACTAGATACCGGGATGCTGCGTCGCGGGCCAGCGCTCGCCGCAGCGCCAGAAAACAGGACCTGCAGGCGCTGCCCTACCTGCTGCCCTGGATTCTTGGGATTTCGATCTTTTTCCTCTACCCGCTGGTGGCGACCGTGTACTTCTCGTTCACCCGGTACGACCAGATCAACCCGCCGACGTTTGTGGGCCTGAAGAACTGGATCTACGTTTTCACGCAGTACGGCCCGTTTTTCCAGGGTCTCGGCAACACCTTTGTCCTCATCCTGTTGATCGTGCCGGCGAGCACCGTGTTCGGCATCATCACCGCCCTCGTGGTAATCAATATCCGCCGCGGCGCCGGAATCCTGCGGACACTGTTCTACCTGCCGTTCCTTGCGCCTCCCGTCGCGGCGACACTCGCGTTTGTGTTCCTGCTCAGTGCGAACGGCGCCGTCAACCAGTTTTTGGGGTTTTTCGGTCTCGACGGCCCCAGCTGGTTCACCGACCCGGCCACCGCCAAAATCGCCCTCACCATCCTCGGGCTGTGGGGGATCGGCAACCTGATGGTGATCTTCCTCGCCGCCCTGCTGGATGTGCCACGCGAACAATACGAGGCGGCGAGCCTCGACGGTGCGGGCGCGCTCGGGCGGTTCTGGTACGTGACCCTTCCGGCGATCCGCCCCATCATCCTGTTCTCCGTTATCACCGGCATCATCCAGACACTGCAGTACTACACCCAGGCTGTGGTCGCCGGCCGGATCGCCAGCGGCCAATCCATCGGGCCGGGCGCCCTTGCGGTGTTGGGATATCCGAACGGTTCGACCCTCACCCTGCCGCAGCTGATCTACACGCTCGGCTTCCAAAACTTCGACACCGGCTCTGCAAGCGTTGTCTCGGTGGTGCTTATTGTGCTCGCGCTCATCTTCACCAGCTTCCTCCTGCGCCGCGGCTCGGTCTTCCTGGCAGACGGGGAGTGAACGATGACCACCACCGTGCGTGTCAGCCCGCCGCCGACTGCCGCTTCGGAGCCGCAACCGCAGCATCCCCGGCGCCACCGGCGGACAACCTCCGCCCTTGTGCTCTGGGTGGCGAACCACTGCGTGGCTGTCGCCCTCGCCCTGTTTTTTACCCTGCCGTTCGTTTTTGTTTTCCTCACCTCGGCAATGAGCGACAGCGAGGCGTTGACCGCCCAGCTCTGGCCGACCAGCTGGCACTGGGAGAACTACCTCGCGGTGTTCTCCACCCCCAACTTCGGGCGCTGGTGGATCAACTCGCTGGTCTACGCCACCGCGGGCACCGCCCTGATGCTGCTCTCCAGCGTGCCGGCGGCCTACGCGATGGCGAAGCTGCGGTTTCGCGGGCGGCGGGTGGCCCTTGTTGTGGTGATCGCCTCAATGATGCTGCCGCCGCAGGCGATCATCGTGCCGATGTACCTCATCTGGTCGCAGCAGCTCGGGCTCAGCGGAACACTCTGGCCGCTGATCATCCCGCTGGCGTTCGGCGACGGCTACTCGATCTTCCTGCTTCGCCAGTTTTTGCTCACCGTGCCGCAGGAGTACCTCGACGCCGCGCGGGTCGACGGGTGTGGAACCTTCCAGACCCTCACCAGGGTGGTCCTCCCGCTCTGCAAACCCGCGCTGCTCGCCGTTGGCCTTTTCCAGTTCTTCTACTGTTGGAATGACTACTTCGGCCCGCAGATCTACACCAGCGAGAATCCGGCGGCCTGGACACTCTCCTACGGCCTCGAATCGTTCAAGGGTGCGTACCACGCCAACTGGAATCTCACCATGGCGGCGACCCTGCTGGTGATGGTGCCGGTCCTTGTGCTGTTCTTTTTCGCCCAGAAAGCCTTCATCGAAGGTGTCACACTGACCGGAGTGAAGGGATGACTTCCATGGAACTGCGGCAGATCACCAGGGACGACCGGATGGCCGTGCGCGAACTGTGCCTCGCGGCGCTTGATCCGGCTGACACCGTTGACCTCGACTACCTCGAAGCGGTGCTCTGGGAGGCCGGAGGAAAGAGCGGTTTCGTCGCCGCAGACGGCAGCGGGATGCTCGGCGTCATCTTCGGCACCGTTGGCCCGGACGAAGACGGCACCGTCGCCGGGGCCGTCACCCTGCTCGCCGTCGCCGAGGGTCACCGTCGCACGGGAGTTGGTACCGCGCTGCTGCAACAGCTGGAACGCCGGCTTGCAGCATCCGGCGCCGTGGAAATGTGGTCGGGAGGCGGCCAACCGCGTTTTTGGTGGCCGGGCATCAACGAGGCCGACACCGGCACGGTGCGCTTCTTCGGGCACGCCGGTTACACATTCGACGATGACGCGGTCAACATGACCGTCGACCTGGACCAGGCCGACCTGACCAGCGCCGCTCCCGCCGGCATCATCCTGCGGCGGGTGCTGCCCAGCGAATGGCCGGCCTTCCTGCGGTGGATGGAGGCCACCTGGGACGACCCCTGGGGTGAGGAGGTCAGCACGACGTTGCGGCGCGAACCCGTCAGCTGTTTCGTCGCGACCCGCGACGGCGAGTACCTCGGTTTTGCCGCCTACGACACCAACCGGCGCGGCTGGTTCGGCCCCATGGGCTCCCGCCCCGAAGCGCGCGGTACCGGCATCGGCAGTGCGCTGTTGAAACTGTGCCTGAAGGATTACGTCGACCGCGGTGACAGCACCTGCGAGATTGGCTGGGTCGGCCCGTTCGATTTTTACACCAACGCCGTCGGGGCGGTTCCCGGCCGCCGGTTCCTGCGCCTGCGCAAGGAGCTGGCGCAGTGACCGGCCCCGACGCGGGCGACGGCGCGGTGCAGAGCCCGCCCATCGCGATTGTGCCGCAACCGCAGTCGGTGACACCGACAGCACAGTTCTTCCGCCTTGCAGCATCCACCAGGATCGCCATCGACCCGCCACCCCGCAGCGACAGCCCCGATTACGGATGCTCCGCGACGGCCGTGCTGCTGCGCGACCGGCTGAGCGCCGCAACCGGGTTTGCCTTCGACCTCATCGATGCCGACGACTCGCAGCCGCGCGACCGTATCACGCTCGCAATCGATCCCACCCTCGGCGCCTCTGCATATCGCATCAGCGTCGTTGGCAGCGGGGTGACACTCGCCGGGGGAGACGGCGCCGGGTTGTTCCATGCGACGCAGAGCTTCCTGCAGCTGTGCCCGGTGGAGATCTTCCGGCGCGCCCCGGTCACCGGCGTCGACTGGGCGATTCCCGGAGTCGAGATCAACGACGCCCCGCGCTTCGCCTGGCGCGGCATGCTGCTCGACGTCTGCCGCCACTTCTTCGGCCGCGGCTCGATCCTCACCCTGATCGACGCGCTCGCGCTGCACCGCTTCAATGTGCTGCACCTGCACCTCACCGACGACCAGGGCTGGCGCCTCGAGATCCTGCGTCACCCCCAACTCACCGCCGTGGGCTCATGGCGGGCGAAATCCGCCCTGGTGGATACCGCGGAACTGGCGGAGGGCGAGACAGCCCCGTACGACGAGGTCCCGCACAGCGGGTTCCTCAGCCAGGACGACGTGCGCGAGATTGTTGCCTACGCCGCCGCGAGGTTTATCACGGTGATGCCCGAGATCGACATCCCCGGGCACTCCCAGGCCGCCATCGCCGCGTACCCCGAACTTGGCAACACCGGCGAACAGCTTGAAGTGTGGACCGACTGGGGGATCAGCGAGCATGTGCTGAACCTGGAGCCGGCCACCGTGCAGTTCTACCGCGACGTGTTCGACGAGGTGCTCGACCTGTTCCCCAGCGAGTTCATCCACATCGGCGGCGACGAATGCCCCACCGCCGAGTGGGAAGCGAGCGACACCGCCCAGGCGAGGATGCGGCAGCTGGGGCTTAGCCGCGAAACCGAGCTGCAGGGCTGGTTGACCCACGACTTTGCCGGATACCTCGCCGCTCGGGGTCGCCGAATGGTGGGCTGGGACGAGATCCTGCAGGCAAGCCTGCCGCCCGGCGCCACCGTGATGTCCTGGCAGGGTGTGGAGGCCGGAATCGAGGCGGCCGAGGCAGGCCACGACGTCATCATGGCGCCGGAGGAGAGTACCTACCTGTTGCACCGCCAGAGTGACGATCCCCGCACCGAGCCTCGCGGCAGCGAACCGCCGGTTACCCTGCACGGTGTGTATACCTTCGACCCGGTTCCCGCCGGGCTGTCGAAGGAGGCGGCAGCCCACATCCTCGGGGCACAATGCTCGATGTGGACGGAATTTGTCGGCTCAGAACGGCAGATGCACCAGATGGTGTTCCCACGGCTGTGCGCCTTTGCCGAAACCGTGTGGCGCACCGAGATGGCCCCGTTCGAGGATTTCCTCGGCCGGCTCGAGCCCCAGTTGCAGCGCCTGCACGGCCTGGGAATCGACGCCTGGCGTGCCCCATCAACGCGCCCCGCAGACGGCGAAAACCTTGGGCGGGACCACGCTCCGGGATAATGGTCACTGGCGACCCCGCGTGCGGTACCCGGGGCCAATGGACTCGCCGGTCGCGAGGAGACACGGATGAGAACCCTGCAACTGCGCTCGGTCACCCTCGGATCCGGCCGGCCAAAAGTGTGTGTCCCGCTGGTTGGGCGCACCATCGACGAATTGCGCCGCGGGGTGCAGGCGTTGGTGGTCGCCGAACTCGACCTCGTCGAGCTGCGGATCGACCTGCTCGCCGGTTCCGCGCAGCAGCCTGCCCTGGTGCGCGAAGCCCTCGGCCTTGTGCGTGCCGCACTGCCGTCCGGGGTGCCGATCCTCTTCACCTACCGCACTACGCGTGAGGGCGGCGAGCAGCCGGCCAGCGCCGCGGAATACACCAACCTGCTGGTGGATGCCATCAATTCCGGCGACATCGACGCCGTCGATGTGGAAATGCTGACCACGAACGAGGACCTCCAGGCGATCGTGGCGGCAGCCCGTGCAGCATCCGTCGCCGTGGTGGTGTCCAACCACGAATTCACCCTCACCCCGGCGAGGGACGAGATCATTCGCCGGCTGGTCGCCCAGCAGGAGCTCGGCGCGGATGTCACCAAAATCGCCGTGATGCCGACCTCGCCGCGTGACGTGATCACGCTGCTGGATGCCACGGAAGAATTTGTGGCCACCCACGCGCTGGTTCCCGCCATCACCATGTCGATGGGCAGCCTCGGCGTAGTGTCCCGCCTTGCCGGGGAAACCTTCGGATCATGCCTCACCTTCGGCGCCGTCGGCGCCACCAGCGCTCCCGGCCAACTGGAGGCCGGGGAGCTGCGCAGCATCCTCGACATCCTGCATCGCACGGCCCACTGAACCGCACCGGCGCACTCAATCCGGAAGTGATGTTCCGGTGAGGTCTTCGGCGACAGTCCACAGGGACTTTGCCAGGTCGATGCCCCGCGCACTGCGCGGCAGGGCAACCCGTTTGGTGTCACCCACCATTCCAAACGGCCCGCTCGGCCCGTAGTACGCGCCCTGCTGCGCGTTCGGGCTGGTCGCTGCGTACAACAGTGGCTCCGTGCCCTGCTCCACACCCTGCGAGGGCAGGATGGTGCGCTCGCCAGGCAGCCGGCGGCGTGGTGCACTTCGCCCCAGGTTTGCCCCGGAGGTCTGCAGGTTGGTGCGGGTGTATCCGGGGTGCGCGCTGGTGCTCACCAGGTCCCAGCCACGGTCGGTCGCCACGGCGGCCAGGAGCCTCGCCATCAGCAGGTTGGCCAGCTTCGACTGCGAATAGGCGACGAAGGGACTGTAGCGGGCGACGGACTGCAGGTCGGCGAAATGGATGCGGCCGATGGCGGCAATCCCGCTGGACATGGTGGTCACCCTCGGGTTCAACGATGTCAGCAACCGGGGCAGGAGCAGGTTGGTGAGGGCGAACGGGCCGAGGAAGTTGGTGCCGAACTGCAGCTCGAAGCCGTCCACCGTAGTCATCCGCTGCGGGGGAGCCATCAGCCCGGCATTATTGATCAGCGCGCTGATCGGCTGCGCCTGCTCGACCAGTCCCGCCGCGAAGTCCCGCACACTCGACAGGTCGGCAAGGTCAACCTGCAGGACCTCGAGGTGGGCGCCGGGATTGCCCCGCAAAATCTCGTCCCGTGCCGCCTCGCCCCTTTCCAGGGAACGCACCCCCATCACCACGTGGCCGCCGGCCGCTGCGATGCGCCGCGTCGCCTCAAGTCCCGTGCCACTGTTGGCCCCGGTAATCACAAATCGGCGGGCGGATTGGTCGGGCACGGTGTACATCGGCGACTCCCTCAGGTTCGAATGGACAGTTTCCATTCAACACGGCTGGCCGGGCAGTTTCCTGCACGCTCGGCCAACTCCCACACTGGCGCGAGTTGGGCGCCCTGACAACCGCTCCCGCCGCGCGGAATCCGGCGACAGTGTGCTGGGCACCTTGGGTTTTAGCACCGTCCGTGGTTCGCTGGAGCTATGACCGACATGGCGATGTTCCCACTCGGATCCGTACTGTTCCCCTATATGCCCCTGCCGTTGCGGGTATTCGAAGACCGCTACCTCGTGATGCTGTCCAAAATCCTGCAGGACGAACCGGCGGAGTTCGGTGTGGTGTTGATCGAACGCGGACAGGAAGTGGGTGGCGGCGAGAAACGCTTCGCCCTCGGCACCGTCGCCCAGATCACCCAACTGGAGGCCGCAGACGGGTTTGTCGGAGTGGTCGCGCAGGGCGAGCGCCGCATCGAAATTGTGGACTGGCTCGACGAAGACCCCTACCCCCAGGCGTCCATCCGCGTGATCGAGGAGTTGCAGTGGGACGAGGAACTGCAGCCGCTGCACAACAATGCGGAAGCGGTGGTGCGCCGCACGCTCGCCATGGCCAGCGAATTTGTGGAGCAGACCTGGTCGCCGGATGTTGAACTGTCGACCGATCCCGGTGTCTCGGCCTGGCAGCTCGCCGGGATCGCCCCACTTGGGCCCATCGACCAGGTCGCGCTGTTGCGCTGTACCTCGATGCGCCAGCTGCTGGAGTCGGTGATCGAACTCACCGAGGCAGCTCGAGACTCCTTCACCACCGGATGGGACGACGAGCTGGAAGACCCGAGCGAGCAGTAGCATCCCCACGTTTCCCGCATCCGGTTTTCACCCACTAGGTTGATCGAGGCATACGCCCCGCCACCACAGATGCGGTGCCGGAACTTTTTTGGGAGAAGAATGCAGAAGCTCATTTCGTCCGGGTCCCCGTGGGAATCGAAGATTGGTTATTCCCGCGCCGTTGTGGTCAACAACATGATTTTTGTCTCGGCCTCTGCCGCGACCGGCGACGACGGGAAGGTTGTTTCTCCCGACCTGTACACGCAGACCAGATTTGTGCTCGACAAACTTGCCGGAGTTCTCGAGGATGCCGGTTTCTCCATGGCCGAGGTCGTCTCGAGTCGCCTGTCCGTGTCGGATTTCGACAACTGGTCGGAGGCCACCCGCGCCCACGGCGAGGTGTTCGCCGAGGTCAGGCCCGCTTTTGCCATCGTGCACGCGCTGCCGTTCATCGACCCGGAAATCCTGGTCGAGGTGGAACTGGTCGCCGTGCACTCCACAGACGCCTGATCACTCCGGGCGGTTTCCCGCCTCCCCACCATGGCTGAAGGGGGTACTGATGCCGCGGTAGGCCAACGCCATCATCATCCCCTCCGCGGCATGGTCGAGGTTGTGGCAGTGGTCCATCCAGATCCCCGGATTGTCGGCGATAAATGCCACCGTCCACACCTCGCCCGGCCGCACGTCGAAGGTGTCGAGCTCGAGTGCCGATCCCGTCGCTGCCCGACCGTCGCGGGACAGCACCCTGACGTGGTGGCCGTGCACATGCATGGGATGTGTGTCGTAACCGCGGTTGACCACGGTCAGCTCGACGCGGTTTCCGGCACGCACCGCCAGGGTGGGGATGTGGGGGAACACGGCACCGTTCACGGTGGACGAATCGCGCGGGACCCCGCCGCGAAAGCGCGGGAGGCGGTCCAGCACCATCTCGGACCGCACCACCCCATCGCCGCGCGGTAGTGATTTCGCCGGTGCGCCATACGCCAGCAGGTCGAGGTCGGCGGCCGCAGCATCCACCATGATGCCGCCGCTGCCGGCTCCCTTGTCCGGCAGCAGGGTAAGGCTCGTCCGCGATGACGAATCGGTGGCCAGCAGCACCGCGGTGCCCGGCATCGTGAGGCTCAGGTCGAGCCTGCCTCCGGCCGGTACCCGAAGCGCTGCACCGGTGATTTCGTCTGCCCCGGTGAGATCGTGGCCGTCGGCCGCGACCACACGGAACGACGCCCCGGCGAGTCGGAACCGGGTCGGTTCCTGGTCGGTGTTGATCAGGCGAAGGCGCACCGTCTCGCCCGGCGCGACCACCCGGCTGCGGGCGCGGGAAGAGTCGCCGAGCAGCACCGTGCGGGCGAGGGTGTGCAGCGGGAGCGTCACGTCCACCGTCTCGGCTATCCCCTCGGGGGGCAGCACAATAAAGGCACCGAAAAGCCCGCGTCGTACCCCCTCGGCGGAGGCCTGGTGGGTGTGGAACCAGTAGGTGCCCGCGTCTGTGGCGATGAACCGGTAGGTGAATTCTTCGCCGGGCAGCACGGCATCCTGGGTCACGCCCGCGACACCGTCGTCACCGTTCGGCACCGCGTAACCATGCCAGTGCAGGGTGACGCCGGCGGCGACATCACGGTTGCGCAGGCGCACCTCGACGAGGTCGCCCTGGCTGACCCGGATCTCCGGGCCCGGTACCGAACCGAAGGTCCACGCGGACGCCGTCACCCCGGAATCAAGGACCAGCTGCTCCTCTCGTGCGGTCAGTTCGAACCGGCGCACCGGCCCCGCGGCATCCGGCGGCAATCGCAGCTCCGTGACCGGGACGCTGGCGGGGGACGGCAGCGCCGATAACGCCTGCTCGGGTGTACCGTCCGTCGCGGCCGCATGGTTGTGGGCCGTCGCGAGGGCATCGGGCCTGCGCAGGTCCGCCAGCCAGGCCAGCCCAAGGGAAGCCACCAGGGTTATCAACACCAGCACCGCGGCCCCGGCGACGGTTCGTTTCGCCGAGGGTGAGAACAGCGAATACGCCAGCCAGCTGCCGAGCAGCACCAGGAGGAGAAGGGTAAGCGCGGCAGGCCAGCCGAAGGGATACCCCACCACCAGCCTGGCGACAATACCGGCGCCACAGGCCAGGGCCGCGGTGACCATCAACGTGGGCGCCGCCGGGGCGCGGTCGACCGGAACGATGTGTTCGGCTGCGCGGCGCACAGGGTGGCTGGCAACAAGCGCCGCAGCACAGCAGACAACGGCGAGGGGGACGGCGAACAGGACCTTCTCCTGCACAAACCACCATCCGCGCGGGGCGAGCAGGGCGACCGCGGCGACCTGCAGGCACACAAAAGTAACCCCGAGAATGAGGATCAGGTAGAGGACCCATGCTCGGCGTTGGCCGGTCACCGCCGCACTGGGCGAGCGCCAGTGTCCGGCGGTATTCGGATCCTCCGACGGTGAACGGGTGTGTACAAGGGGGAAGAGGATGGCGGCGGCGGTCCAGGCTGCCGTGGCCATAACCGACGCCACCAGGTCGAAACTGATGAGGTCGATGGTCCTCACGGGGACGCTGGCGAGCCGTCGGATCTGGCAGCATCCCTCCGCTGCGACCCGGCATCCACCCGTGCGGGCGCTCCGGTCTCCCCGCGCCGGGCCAGCAATACCGCCCGACGGGCGACGTCGACACTGATCCCGAGGATGGTGAGACCGATCAGCGCATGGAAGGAAACCACAATGGTCGCGGCGATCGGGATGCTCGGCGACTCCGGGCCCACACCGAAGATCGAGCCGGCGACGATAAACAGCACCGTCTGCAGCAGCACAAGGAGGAAAGCCGCCGCACTCATCCAAATGTTGGTTTTACCCGCCCGGGCGAGGGCCGCGGAGATGAGCAGGAGCAGGGCGAGGGTGCGGAGCACCACGGCCCCGTTGACTTGATGGATCGTGAAGAGGTGTTCCTCGGGAACACTGAACACGCCCATGGCAGCGAAGTAGAACTGCAGGACAACCGCGGCGACAAAAAGAACGGCGATCGCGGCGAACAGCTTGCGCATGGAAAGCTCCTTCGACGGGTTCGATGGATGTCACATTCCCGGCCAGGCACAGCCGCACGATCCGGCGTCGACTGCCCGATGCGCAACACAGTACTCCGCTGCCCGAGGCTGCGCGAGGGGCCAAAAAAGAGGCAGGAGTGCCGTTCGGATGGGGTCTCAGCCGAGGGCTGCCAGGCGTTTGCGCACAATCAACTCCAGCGTCGCGCGGCTGAGCGGGCGGTTGTTGGGGAACTGCAGTGTTGCGCCGGAGATGGTGCCCTCGGCCAGCTCGTCACTCGCGGCGAGTTCACGGGCCAGCGGCGGGCTCATCAGGT
>Ga0247735_1000063_pt1 | contig 65374 bp, 56 predicted proteins | sample UWRJL178409R2_FD_180934 | JGI IMG/M metagenome (GOLD analysis project Ga0247735, IMG submission 180934) | Plant litter microbial communities from Arlington Agricultural Research Station in Wisconsin, United States - UWRJ-L178-409R-2 | ecosystem: Environmental > Terrestrial > Plant litter >... | reverse complement strand
TTCTGGTTTCCGTGGGTCCGAATGGCCACAACTGATGGTTCATTCAGAACGATACCGCGCTCACGCACGTAAATAAGGGTGTTGGCAGTGCCCAGGTCGATAGACAGATCGCTGGAAAACATGCCACGCAGTTTCTTGAACATGGGAAAGGGACCCTAGGGAACGCGTGGGTAAAAAAGTGCGGCAAACTCTAACAACGACAGGGATTTTGGGCAAGGAGCCAATATGTTAAATTAGCGGTTTTTCCGAGCATGACCCTAGACGTTCGCGGCCTTATGACCGTAGAAATGCGATAGTGTTCCTCAATCTAACACACGGATACCTTCCGTATGCATTCCACTGGAGAACCCCATGGCGCTTGATCGCTCCGACGTGGAAAAGATCGCGCATCTGGCCAGACTTGGCCTGAATGACGCCGATATCCCGCGTACTACCGAAGCACTTAATAGCATTCTCGGGCTGGTTGACCAGATGCAAGCGGTCGATACCACCGGTATTGAACCCCTGGCTCACCCCCTTGAAGCGTCCCAGCGGCTGCGCGAAGACGTGGTGACCGAGCGAAATCGCCGGGAAACCTATCAAGCCATCGCACCAGCGGTCCAAGACGGCCTTTATCTGGTTCCAAAAGTCATCGACTAAGGGAATGTGCCTTCAATGCATCAAATGACTCTGGCCGAGATCGCTCGCGGACTCGCCGATAAAAAGTTTTCTTCCGAAGAATTGACCCGTGTCCTGCTCAAGCGCATCGCGCAGCTCGACCCGCAGCTCAACAGCTTCATCACCCTGACCGAGGACCTGGCGATCACCCAGGCGCAAGCTGCTGACGCCCGTCGCGCTGCCGGTGAGAACAATCCCCTGCTGGGTGCCCCACTGGCCCACAAGGATCTGTTCTGCACCCAGGGTATCCGCACCAGCTGCGCCTCGAAGATGCTCGACAACTTCAAAGCGCCGTACGACGCCACCGTGGTCGCGAAACTGGCCGCTGCTGGCACCGTCACGCTGGGCAAGACCAACATGGACGAATTCGCCATGGGCTCGGCCAACGAGTCGAGCCACTACGGCGCGGTGAAAAACCCATGGAATCTTGAGCACGTGCCTGGCGGCTCGTCCGGGGGTTCGGCCGCTGCCGTTGCCGCGCGCCTGCTGCCTGCCGCGACCGGCACCGACACCGGCGGCTCGATTCGCCAGCCTGCTGCACTGACCAACCTGACTGGCCTGAAACCGACCTACGGTCGTGTTTCGCGCTGGGGCATGATCGCTTACGCCTCCAGCCTTGATCAGGCAGGTCCCATGGCCCGTACGGCTGAAGATTGCGCCCTGCTGCTGCAAGGCATGGCCGGTTTCGACCCGCAGGACTCCACCAGCATCGACGAACCGGTTCCGGATTACAGCGCCAGCCTCAACGGCTCGCTGCAAGGCCTGCGCATCGGCATTCCAAAAGAATACTTCGGCGCCGGTCTGGACCCACGCATTGCTGACCTGGTGCAACAAAGCGTCAAGGAGCTGGAAAAGCTCGGTGCCGTGGTCAAGGAAATCAGCCTGCCGAACCTGCAACACGGCATCCCGGCTTACTACGTGATCGCCCCGGCTGAAGCCTCGTCGAACCTGTCGCGCTTTGACGGCGTGCGTTTCGGCTACCGGTGCGAAGACCCGAAAGACCTGACCGATCTGTACAAACGCTCTCGTGCCGAAGGTTTCGGACCGGAAGTACAGCGCCGGATCATGGTCGGTGCCTACGCGCTGTCCGCTGGCTATTACGACGCTTACTACCTGCAGGCGCAGAAAATCCGTCGCCTGATCAAGAACGATTTCATGACTGCCTTCGCCGAAGTGGACGTAATCCTCGGCCCGACCACGCCTAACCCGGCCTGGAAAATCGGCGCCAAGACCAACGACCCGATTGCCGAATATCTGGAAGACTTCTACACCATCACCGCCAACCTCGCGGGCTTGCCGGGCTTGTCCATGCCAGCCGGTTTTGTCGAAGGGCTGCCGGTGGGCGTGCAATTGCTCGCCCCGTATTTCCAGGAAGGCCGCTTGCTGAACGTTGCTCACCAGTATCAGCAAGTCACCGATTGGCATCTGCGCGCGCCTAGCGGCTTCTAAGGAGAAAACACATGCAATGGGAAGTTGTCATCGGGCTGGAGATTCACACCCAGCTTTCGACCCAATCGAAGATTTTCTCCGGTAGCTCCATCGCTTTCGGCGCCGAGCCCAACACCCAGGCCAGCCTGGTTGACCTGGGCATGCCGGGTGTTCTGCCGGTGCTCAATAAAGAAGCCGTGCGCATGGCCGTGAAGTTCGGTCTGGCGGTAGACGCCGAGATCGGTCAGCACAACGTGTTCGCCCGCAAGAACTACTTCTACCCGGACCTGCCCAAGGGCTATCAGATCAGTCAGATGGAATTGCCGATTGTTGGCAAAGGCCACCTGGATATCACCCTTGAGGACGGCACGGTCAAGCGCGTCGGTATCACTCGTGCGCACCTTGAAGAAGATGCCGGCAAAAGCCTGCACGAAGACTTCAGCGGCATGACCGGCATCGACCTGAACCGCGCTGGCACGCCACTGCTGGAGATCGTTTCCGAGCCGGACATGCGTTCGGCCAAGGAAGCCGTGGCTTATGTCAAAGCCATGCATGCACTGGTTCGCTACCTGGGCATCTGTGACGGCAACATGGCCGAGGGTTCCCTGCGTTGCGACTGTAACGTCTCGATCCGCCCGAAAGGCCAGGTTGAGTTTGGTACCCGCTGCGAGATCAAGAACGTCAACTCGTTCCGCTTCATCGAGAAGGCGATCAACAGCGAGATCCAGCGTCAGATCGACCTGATCGAAGACGGCGGCAAGGTCATCCAGCAAACGCGTCTGTACGATCCGAACAAAGACGAAACCCGCGCCATGCGCAGCAAAGAGGAAGCCAACGACTACCGTTACTTCCCCGATCCAGACTTGCTGCCGGTGATCATCGAAGACTCGTTCATCGAAGAAACCCGCGCCACTCTGCCGGAATTGCCGCCACAGAAACGCGAACGCTTCCAGAGCCAGTTCGGTCTCTCGGCCTATGACGCTAGCGTGCTGGCTTCCAGCCGCGAGCAGGCTGACTATTTCGAGAAGGTCGTGAGCATCAGCGGTGACGCCAAACTGGCCGCCAACTGGGTCATGGTCGAACTGGGCAGCCTGCTGAACAAGCAAGGTCTGGAAATCGAAGAGTCACCAGTCAGCGCCGAGCAACTGGGCGGCATGCTGCAACGCATTACCGACAACACCATTTCCGGCAAGATCGCCAAGATGGTGTTCGAAGCCATGGCCAATGGTGAAGGCAGCGCCGATGAAGTCATCGACAAGCGCGGCCTGAAGCAAGTCACCGACAGCGGCGCTATCGAGTCGATGCTTGATGAGATGCTCGCAGGCAACGCCGAACAGGTCGAACAATACCGCGCAGCTGACGAAGCCAAGCGCGGCAAAATGTTCGGCTTCTTCGTCGGCCAGGCGATGAAAGCGTCCAAAGGCAAGGCCAATCCGCAGCAGGTCAATGAGCTGCTGAAGAAAAAGCTGGAGGGTTGATTTCGTCAGGCGACAACCACCTGTAGGAGCGAGCTTGCTCGCGATAGCGTCGGGCCAGTCGGTAAATTTATCGGCTGATATACCCGATCGCGAGCAAGGTGGATCGCCACCCCGGTCGCTCCTACATACCTGCAACTACACCCAAGGATCGCACCCCATGCTGCGTCTTATCGCTGCCTCTGCTCTGCTCTCCCTGCTCGCCGGCTGCGCCACGGGGGTTATTGACCCTCGCGGTTACGATGAAACCGGCACTGCTTCTTATTACGGCTCTCAACACCATGGCAACCGTACGGCCAGTGGAGAGCGCTTTGATCAACACGGCCTGAGCGCCGCTCATCGTCGGCTGCCTTTTGGCACTCAGGTGCGGGTGACCAACCTGAACAACGACAAAACCGTTATCGTGCGCATCAATGACCGTGGCCCGCACACTCGCGGACGGCTAATTGACGTTTCCCGTGAAGCGGCCGAGCAACTGGGCATGCTGCGCAGTGGCACCGCGCCCGTGCGTGTACAAAGTCTGGTCGACTAAGGACGCCCCGAATTCTCGAACTCTCCTCCCTGCCCCTACCCAACCTGTTGCAATGGGCCGCTGGCCTGGTGTTGCTGCTGATCGGCGCGCAACTTTCGGTTCGTGCCGCCGTGAGCCTGGCGACCACGCTGGGTATACGTCCGCTGTTCATTGGCCTGACGTTCGTCGCACTGGGCAGCAGCGCGCCGCAAATGGCCGTGGGCCTGCAAGCGGCATTCACCTCCAGCGCCGACATCACCGTGGGCAGCGTCGTAGGCGGCAATATCTTCAATGTGTTGGTAACGCTGGGCTTGTGTGCGCTGATTATTCCCCTGCGCGTCACCCGCCAGCTGGTGCGCCTGGAAATCCCGCTGATGATCGCCGCCAGCGCCCTGGCGTTCGTGCTTTCAGCCAATGGCGTGCTGACCGCTCTCGATGGCGCCATACTGCTGACCGGGTTGCTGATGTACCTGGTGGTTCTACTGCGTCAGTCCGGCCAGGGCTTTGCCTATCGTCCATCCAGGCGCCGTGAGGGCTCAAACAACATCGGACCGCTGCTGCTGCGTCTGTGCGCCCTGGTCGGTGGTATCGCGTTTGTGGTGATGGGCAGTCACTTGCTGGTGGCTGCATCGGTGGTGATTGCCGTGGACCTGGGTTTGTCCGAGCGGGTAATAGGGTTGACGGTGATCGCGGTGAGCACGTCCCTGCCAGGCCTCACCACATCACTGGTGGCCGCGTTGCGTGGCGAGCGAGACATTGCCGTTGGCAACGTGATTGGCAGCAACCTGTTCAACCTGCTCGGAGTCCTGGGCCTCACTGCGTTGATTGCACCCGAACCACTCTCCGTTTCGCCCAACGCCCTGGAATTCGACCTGCCGGTGATGCTCGGCGTCGCGGCGCTTTGCCTGCCGGTGTTCTATTCCGGCTACCGGCTCACTCGCCTGGAAGGCTTGATGCTGCTGGCGTTGTATCTGGCTTACGGCCTGCACATCGTGTCATTCACCACCGGCATGCCTCTGGCAGACAGACTCGAACGTTTGATGGTGCATTACGTACTACCGGTCCTGGCAGCCGTGGTGGCGTTCAATACGATCAGAGCGTGGCGGCGCCAGCATTAAGCGCACATAACGCCTTCTCCCACTTCACCATGTGATTCACCCTACAAGAACACCAGAATCGTCCTACTGCAGACTCATTCCTCCTGACGAAAACTGAGCGGCTTCAACGCGACGCAGGTGTCGCGCTGTCCGATCAAACCATTCAGGAAGAAAACCGTGCCTTTGATTCGCTACCTGGCGATGCCATCGAAAATTCTCGCCCTCACCTTTCTGACGGTCGGCGGCACGCTGGCCCAAGCGTCCGTGAAACAACCCGCAGTGCATTCGCCAGTCGTCGTGAGTGGCATCAGAGATTTCAGCCAGGTGCTGACCGCCTATAAAAACACACAGGCCGCCAATCCCGTCGATTACCGGGCGACCGGCGTGGAGTCATTACCCGGGCTCGAAAAACGCACCTTCGAACTGCGATCGCAAGACTGGGCACCTCTAGCCCTGGTAGAACCGGCTGAATGGGTACACGAAGTAATTATCTATATTCCGGATGCCGCCCTGCCCGGCGAGGCGCTGTTGGTGGCGAACAATGGCATCAACCGGCCCAAACCCGGTGGCGAAGTACAGCCGGCCAGTGACTTCACTGAAGAGATGGCGCTGACGATTGCAAAACATACGCGCACCATCGTCATCACCATCAGTAACGTCCCCAATCAATACCTGACCTACGCCGATGACGGCGTGGCCCGCCGCGAGGACGACAGCGTCGCCCACAGCTGGAAGCTTTTCCTCAAAAATCCCGAGCAGCGGCCCACGCTGTCTTTGCACATCCCCATGATGCAATCAATGATCCGCACCATGGACCTCGCCCAGCGCGAGCTGAAATCCTGGCAAGTTGACCGTTTCATCGCCACGGGCGTATCCAAACGTGGCTGGAGCAGCTGGTTGGCAGCCCTCGCGGATGACCGAATCACCGCCATCGCGCCCTTTGTGATCGACATCCTCAACATGGACAAGGTGCTCGAACATACCTGGAAAACCTACGGAAATAGCTGGCCGCTGGCGTTCGGCCCCTACCAACGCGAAGGCATTACCCAACAGATCAAGACCGCGAAGTTCGACAAGCTCATGCAGATCGAAGATCCGTTTCGTTATCTGGACAGCGCCTACGCTCACCGTCTCGCCATACCGAAATACATCGTCAACGCCAGCGGGGATGACTTTTTCGTGCCGGATAACGCGCGGTTCTTTTTCAACCAGCTACCGGGTGAAAAAGCGCTGAGGGTCGCGCCTAACTCCAGCCACTACGGGATTGGGCGATATGTGGAAAATGCGCTGATCCCTTTCATCAACCGCTTGCATCAAGGTCGCGGGATGCCGACGGTCAGCCTGCAAAGCGACGCGGATCGAGCACAGCAACGTTTCGCAGTGACCTTTTCCGAACCCCCGACAAAGGTGGTGCAATGGACGGCTATCAACCCTCTGGCCCGGGACTTTCGCTATGCCTGTGGCGTTCGTTACCAGCCGCAAGAGCTGAACATGGGCCCAGACAGACTTGTGATTACCCTGAAAAAGCCCGTTCAGGGCTGGGCGGCCAGCTTCGTCGAAGCCACGTTCAGCGATGGCATGGTGGTCACCACACCGGTGCACATCCTGCCGCAGCGTTACCCGGCGCAACGTCCGCCGCAAATCGAGCCAGCGTGCAAGACCATCGTCGATGCCTAAATCCAGCCACCCCACTGGAGGATGAACACACCGATATTGGTGGTGACTGCTGCCGCCAATGTCGTAATCACGATAATGGCCGCCGCCAGCTGGTGATTGCCATTGGCCGCACGGGCCATGACATAGCTGGAGGCAGCTGTCGGGCTGGCGAAGTACAGGAACAGAATCCCCAACTCGGCACCACGAAACCCACACAGCCAGGCGGCCAGGGTGCAGAGCACCGGCAAGGTGACCATTTTCATCACGCTGGCACTGATCGCCACCTGGCCGCTTTGGCGCAACGAATTCAGCGAAAGCGTGCCGCCGATACAGATCAAAGCCAGGGGCAAAGTCATTTGCGCCAGGTAGTTGCCTGAAGTCTCGAACCAGTGGGGCAACGGAATCTTGAAGTAGGCAAAGGGCGTCGCGAGGATGATGCTGATGATCAGCGGATTGCCCAGCACGCTTTTGAACAGGCTCCACGGGTCCGACTTGATCACCGGGCTGTAAACCGCGAGCACTATCGTTGACAGCGCGTTATAGAACAGGATCACCAGCGCGGCGAGAATAGCCCCCAGGGAAATCCCATAGTCACCGTACATACTGGCCGCCAGCGCCAGACCGATCACACCGTTGTTACCGCGAAACGCGCCCTGAACGAAGATTCCGCGGTCTACCAGTGGCACCCGCCAGATCGCCCAGAGCCAGGCAAACGCGAAACCTGCCAGGGTGATCACGGAAAAGAAGATCAGCAACGATGGCTGCAATGCGGCCCGTAGATCCGCGTGGATGATGCCCAGAAACAGCAGCGCGGGCATGGTCACGTTAAACACCAGACTCGACGCGGTCATGATGAAGCCGTCATCGATCCAGTTGATCCGCTTGAGCAGCACGCCCAGGAACAACATGGCAAAGACCGGCGCGGTGATAGCCAGGGTTTGGTAGAAAATTTCCAGCATGCGGTAAACCCTGCCCCGTCGTTAGGTGGCTAATGATAAGCCAGCGTAGACGATCGCGGGGCAGGGAATTTCCGGGAACCAGGCCTGGCAGCTGTGGGAGCGGTGCTTGCCCGCGATAAGGCTGGATGCGATCTAAAATGAACCGCGTTCAATCTTATCGCGGGCAAGCACCGCTCCCACATTAGACCCCGTTCCAAATCAGCGCTTGCGTTCAAGCCTCCCGCGCTGGCACCAACTTCTTCTCAAACACCGAAACCCCATCCAGATCTCGCAAGGTCACGGTCATCTCGCCGGTCTGGCCATCGATGTTCACTTCGCCGAAAAATTGAAAGCCCGCAAACGGCGATGTGTTCTGTGCGGGCGGAGCTTTCTGAAAGACCAGCTCGGGGCCGAAGGTTTTATCCAGTGGGTTAGGGCCGAAACTGCCTGCGTTGAGCGGCCCGGCGACGAACTCCCAGAACGGGTCGAAGTCCTGAAAAACCGCGCGATCAGGCTGGTAGTGATGCGCCGCGCAGTAGTGCACATCGGCAGTCAGCCACACACAATCCCGGATTTTCTGCGCACGCAAAAAGCCCAACAGCTCCGCGACCTCCAGCTCACGTCCGGCAGCAGGCCCGTCGTTGCCATTGGCAATGGCCTCCCAACGCGGCACACCAGGGCTGACTTCGCCATCTGGCACGCCGAGGCCAACGGGCATATCCGCGGCAATGACTTTCCACTGCGCACCGGATGCCTTGAGCTCGGCCTTGAGCCAATCCAGCTGCGTGCGGCCCAGGAACGCCGTGGTGATACCCGGTTTGTCAGCGAGGTTGGCGTCGTTGCCGTCGCGGTAGCTGCGCATGTCGAGCACGAACACATCAAGCATCGGCCCATAACTCACCTTGCGATAGATGCGCCCGCCGTTATCGGCCTGCTGCAAACGCATCGGCGCGTATTCGAGGAACGCCTGTCGCCCACGAGAGGCCAGCAACTGCACATCCTTGACCTTGTAGCGGTCATCCAACTGCTTGCTGGGTGACCAATTGTTGGTCACTTCGTGATCATCCCACTGCCAGATCTGCGGCACCTCGGCGTTGAAGCGACGCAGGTTATCGTCCATCAGGTTGTAGCGATAAGCGCCGCGATATTCGTCCAGCGTCTCGGCCACCTTGCTCTTGGCTTCGGTGGTGAGGTTGCGCCAGATGCGCCCGCCTTCGGTGGTGATCTGCGCCGGCACAGGGCCATCGGCATAAATGGTGTCGCCGCTGTGAATAAAGAAATCCGGCAAGCGCAGGCGCATGGCTTCGTAAATGCGCATGCCGCCGATGTCCGGGTTGATACCGAAGCCTTGGCCAACGGTATCGCCGCTCCAGACAAAGCGCAGGTCGCGGCGTTGTTGCGGCACGCTGCGCAGATGGCCGAACCAGGGCTCGCTGGTCACACCCGATTGCGCATCTTCGAATTGCACGCGGTAGAAAATCGCCTGATCAGCGGGTAACTCGGTGAGCTCGACCCTTGCGGTGAAGTCGGTGCGCTGATCAGCAAGGGCTGAAACCACTCGGCGCGGATTGCTGAACATGCTCCGCGTGTCCCACTCCACCACCATGCGCGACGGCCTATCGCTGCGGCTCCAGACCACCGCGCGGTCACCCAGCACATCGCCGGATTGCACACCGTCGGTAATCTTTGGTCGATCCTGAACCGAGGCGATAACCGCCGGTGCCAGTCCAGGCAGCAGCAGACCAGCGCCTGCGGCCTGAATGATGCGACGGCGTGTCAGATCGAACTGAGTCATGGTGATTCCCCTTGGCAAGTAAGGGGAAAAAGCTAGCAGGGCAAGGTTGGGAAAATGTGACAGCCTGATCGCGGGCAAATAATTCCGTTGGAGCGAGGTTTACCCGCGAAGGCGATCTGATGGCCGAAATTTAATTACCTGACCTGACGCATTCGCGGGCAAGCCTCGCTCCAACATCAACTCAACCGGCGCTGACCGGCGCAACCTCCATATCCACCACTTCCGGGCGCTTGAGCAGCGCGTATGCCACGCCAGTCACCAGACTGCCCGCGACAATGGCCAGCAAGTACAGCAGCGCATGGTTGATGGCGTTGGGGATCAGCATCACGAACAGCCCGCCATGGGGCGCCATCAGTTTGCAGCCGAAATACATCGACAGCGCACCGGTCAGGGCGCCACCCGCGATACTCGCCGGTATCACGCGCAACGGATCCTTGGCAGCAAACGGAATCGCACCCTCAGAGATGAAGCACAAGCCCAGCACGAATGCCGCCTTGCCCGCTTCACGCTCGCTCTGGGCAAATTTGCGCCTGGCAATAAAGCTGGCGATGCCCATGCCAATCGGCGGCACCATCCCGGCAGCCATCGCGGCGGCCATCGGCGCGTAACTCTGGGACGCCAGCAAGCCCACCGAAAACGCGTACGACGCTTTGTTGATCGGGCCGCCGAGGTCGATACACATCATGGCGCCCAACACTACGCCCAACAGAATCGCGTTGGTGGTGCCCATGGTTTCGAGGAAGTGCGTGAGGCTTTCCAGAAGCCCGGCTACCGGTTTGCCCACCGCGTAAATCATCAACAGGCCGGTGATCAGGCTGGCCAGCAGTGGGATTATCAAAATCGGTTTCAGCGCTTCAACGCTGGCTGGCAAGCGAATGTAACGATTGATCGCCCATGCGCTGTAGCCCGCGATGAAACCCGCCGCGATACCGCCGATGAAGCCCGCCCCCAGCGTGCTCGCCAACAGACCGCCGATCATGCCCGGCGCCAGTCCTGGACGGTCGGCGATGGAATAGGCGATATAACCGGCCAGCAACGGCACCATCAGTTTGAAGGCTGCTTCGCCACCGATCTGCATCAGTGCAGCAGCCAGCGTGCCTTGCTCCTTGAACGCTTCGATACCAAAAACAAACGACAGGGCGATCAGCAAACCACCCGCCACCACCATGGGCAGCATGTACGACACGCCGGTCAGCAAATGTTTGTAGACGCCGGTCTTTTCCTGCTTGGCAGGTGCTTTCGTAGCGCTGTCTGATGATTCGACCTGACCTTCCGCCAAGGCTTTGTTCAGGGTCGCCTCGGACTGTTTGAGAGCAATGCCGGTGCCGCATCGATAAATCTTCTTGCCGGCAAAACGCTCGGTGTTGACCTCGATGTCGGCGGCCAGCAGCACCACGTCAGCCTCGGCGATAGCCTGTGCCGTCAGTGGATTACGAGCGCCAACCGAGCCCTGGGTCTCGACCTGCAACTCGTAACCCAAACGCTTGGCGGCCTGTTGAATCGCCTCGGCAGCCATAAAAGTATGCGCAACCCCTGTGGGGCATGCGGTGACCGCAACCAGGTGCGGCACCCTGGCAGAACCTGCAACCGCAGGTGCCAGCGCAGCGTCCGGCGCCGCGTACAGAGCGGCTTGTTCGGAGGCCCTAATCAGAAAACCATCCACGTCCTGTAACGCGTGGGCAGGCGTGTCCTGAAACAGGCGCTTGCCGACAAAACGCGTCAGGTCGACTTCACCGGTATTGACCACCAGCACCCAATCCGCGTCCGCGATTTGCTCGGCAGTCAGTTTGGGCTCAGGGTTACGAGGGTCAAAGACTTCAACGCTGGTGCTCCAGCCCATGCGCTGGGCGGCGGCATTGAGCAGGCGAGCACTGAGTACGCTGCTGACCTTGCCATTGGGGCAGGCTGTCACAATGATTAAATTCATTACCAGTTCTCTCTTGTTATCCAGTGCATCAGCAACTGCATATTTCTGTTGGAGCGAGGCTTGCCCGCGAAGAACGATAACGAGGTTTGCCTGACTGACCGCGTCGACCGATTCGCGGGCAAGCCTCGCTCCAACAGGCTTGTTATTTCTCAGCCAAAGTCCGCACGCTGACTCCACCTTCCAGCCGCTTCAACTGCGCGGGATCATTGATCCCGAACCCGATCTGAGTCACCGCCATGGCCGCAATGGCCGTCGCAGTGCGCAGGGTCTGTTGCGGCGAGTGGCCGCTGAGCAAACCATGGATCATCCCCGCCAGCAGCGAATCCCCGGCACCGACGGTGCTGGCGACCGTCACTTTAGGCGGCAGCGATTGCAATGCCGTATTGGCGCTGAACCAATGCACACCTTCCGAGCCCTGGGAAATCACCACATGCTCAATGCCTCGTGCACGCAGACTGGCGGCAGCTTCGGCCTGGGCGGCGATTGAAATGATCGGCGCGTCCAGTGCATCGGCCAGCTCTTCGGTGTTGGGCTTGATCAGCCATGGACCTGCGGCCAGCCCGGCACGCAAGGCCAGGCCGCTGCTGTCCAGAGCGACTTTCAGCCCGAGGTCTTTCAAGCGCACCAGCAATTTGTGCAGCCACTCCGGGCTGACGCCACGGGGCAAACTGCCAGCCACTACCACCGCATCGAACTGCGCGGCAATCTGCTCGACCCGCACATACAACGCTTGCTGGGCTTCTTCACTGACCATCGGGCCTGGGCCGTTCAGATCGGTGATACGCCCGGAGGCTTCAGCCAACTTGATGTTGCTGCGGGTTTCACCGGGAACGCGAACGAACTCGTCGACAAAACCCCGACGGGCGAACAGCGCCTCGAATGGCTGCTGATTGTCGATGCCCAGAAAGCCGGCAACGGTGAGTTGGTGCCCCAGATCAGCCAGCACCTGGGCCACGTTCAGGCCTTTGCCCGCAGCGTGGCTGAGCATCGCTTCGCTACGGTTGACCTGCCCCAGTTGCAACGGGCCCAACTGCACGGTCAGGTCCAGCGCCGGGTTCATGGTCAAAGTCAGGATCCTGGCCATTTACAAAGCCTCCACTAGGGCACGCACTTCGGCGGCACTGCCCACCGTCAGCGCGGTTTGCGCCAGTTGTTGCGCGCTACTCAAATTCAGTTCCCGCACACAGGCTTTGACCTCGCCAATGCTGCGCGCTGAAACACTCAATTCGTCGACACCAAGGCCGACCAGCACCGGTACCGCCAGCGGATCTGCCGCCAGCTCGCCACAGATGCCCACCCACTTGCCGTTGGCATGGGCGGCGCGCACGGTGATGTCGATCAACTGCAGCACCGACGGGTGCAAACCATCGGCCTGGGCCGAAAGCGTCGGATGCCCACGGTCGATCGCCAGGGTGTACTGCGTAAGGTCGTTGGTACCGACGCTGAAGAAGTCGACTTCTTTGGCCAGCACCGGGGCCAGCAACGCAGCCGAAGGTACTTCGATCATGATCCCGATCTGCAAGTCGGCCACCGGAATTTCCAGACGCAAGCGTTCGGTCATGTCCCGGGCCTGACGCCATTCCTCGACAGTACCGACCATGGGAAACATGATCCGCAACGGCCGATTGTCAGCAGCGCGCAACAAGGCCCGCAGCTGACTTTCCATGACGTCGGGACGTTGCAGGGTCAAGCGGATGCCGCGCACGCCGAGGAACGGGTTTTCTTCTTTATCGATGGGCCAGTACGGCAGCGGTTTATCACCGCCCACGTCCAGGGTGCGCACGACCAGCGGACGACCTTGCAAATCGTCCAGCACGCGGCGGTATTCGGCTTCCTGGGTCGCTTCGTCTGGTGCCTGGGAATGGGCCATGAACAGCAATTCGGTGCGCAGCAGGCCAATACCTTCCGCGCCTTGCTCAACAGCGGCAGGCGTCCCGGCGCTGTCGCCGATATTGGCGAACACTTCCACCGCGTGACCGTCGCGGGTCACGGCAGGCTCCATGCGTTTTGCTGCGGCGGCTTGCAGACGCTGCTCGCGGTTGTCGCGATCTTCAGCGGCGCGACGCAGGGTGTCAGCATCCGGGGCAACCGTCAGGCGGCCCTTCTGGCCGTCGAGTAACAGCACGGTCCCGGGTTTGAGTAGCAGAACCGCATCGCCCGCTCCAACCAAGGCTGGAATGCCCAAGGCCCGCGCAACAATTGCGCTGTGCGCCGTAGCGCCGCCACGGGCGGTGAGGATACCGGCGACCTGCGCAGGGTCCAGACGCGCCACATCGGAAGGCCCGACTTCATCCATCACCAGAATGTACGGCTCATCTGGGGCGACCAGGGTTTCGATTCCACAGATTTGTGCCAGCACACGCCGGCCCACATCCCGCAAGTCCGCCGCGCGCTCGGCCAGCAGTGCGTCATGCAACTGCTCCTGCTGACGGGCGGCGCTGTCAATTACGCTGGCCCAGGCCGCAGCTGCGCTCTCGCCCTGTTTCAGGCGCAACGCCACCTCGCCACTGAGTTCCGGGTCGTCGAGCATTTCCAGGTGCGTGATAAAAATCTCGCGGATCGCATTGGCCTTGCTGCGCTCGATCAGACCCTGAATGTCCTGCCGTACTTCAGCCAGGGCTTTTTCCAGGCGCTCGCGCTCAACAGCAGCCGACTCGCCCTGCATCGGGTAGTCGAAAGCTTGCAGTACCTGAATATGAGCCGGGCCAATGGCAATGCCCGGCGATGCAGGCACAGCCACGAGCTGACTGCCATCGGCTGGCGCCAGGACTTGCTTGGGCACAATGGCAGCAGTAGGCGCAGGCGAGACCCCGGACGGCAGCGGCTCAATCTCTTCGCCCAACCCCTCCTTGATCGCAGCAATGAGCGCAGGCAGTGCATCGGCGGCGATACTCGGCTCGGCAACAAACTCCAATACCTGACCACGACGTGCGCCAAGGCTCAGCAGCTTGCTCAGGCTTTTTGCCGAGACCGCACTTTCGCCGGTTTCGACGATACGCACACGAATCTCGCCGTCGAATTCCTTGGCCAGTTGCGCAAGAATTTTCGCCGGACGAGCGTGCAGGCCGTGGGCGTTGGCCAGCGGCACCTGTTGGGTCGGCCATTCAGCTGGCAGCTCCCCACCCAATGCCTGCAACACGGCGCGGTTGCTGGTGGCCTGACCCAATTCGTGGCCACGGCCTTCAATCAGCAACGAGCACAGCCGCTCAAGCAAGGCCTGATGCGCTTCACCCAGGCTTGCCAGACAGAACAAGCCGGTCAGCGGCTGGCCCAGATAACGAATCGGTTTGTCCGGCGTGACGAAAGCCAGGCCCGGACGCTTGACGGTCTGTTCGCTGTGCAACCACCACAGGCCGTCACCCAGGGATAAGGCTTCCACCTGCTGCAGTACGGCAGCAAAGCCGTTATTTACGCAATCGGCTTTGCGCAGCAAACGCGCACCCCGCCAGACCAGCTCTTCGAAATCATCTGCGGAAACCCCAAGGCTGATCAGCTGGTTATCCAGCGCCAGCTCTTGCGGCGCACCTTGCAGCAACTTGAGCAGCGCTTCGGGGCTCTCGGCAGTACGCAAGGCTTCGCCTAGATCGGTTTCACCGAGTGCGCGGGTCAAGAGTTGCAGCAGGCGTAGATGCTCGTCGGACTTGGCAGCGATACCAATCGCCAGGTAAACGACGTGACCATCACCCCAGTCCACGCCTTCGGGGAACTGCATCAGGCGCACCCCGGTGGCAAATACCTGGTCACGGGTTTCCGGAGTGCCATGGGGGATCGCAATGCCTTGACCGAGGAAGGTCGAACCTTGTTTTTCGCGGTTCTGCAGACCTGTCAGATAGCCGTCCGCCACCAGCCCATCGGCCACCAGAAGGTCAGCAAGCAGTTGCAACGCGGCGGACTTATCCACGGCCGCCTGGCTCATGGATATTTGCTCTACGGTGAGCTCGAGCATGCCTGTCTCCTTAACAGCGCGGGTGGGCGCTTGTTTCTTGTTTTAAGAACGATCACGAGTTGATCGACAGCTTAGGTGATGCCCAGCAATGCACATGTGACATCAACTTGGGCGCAATGACGGCAACCCGAGAAAATGTTGCTGAATCGTTTAATCTGAATTGTCCGGCACGTTACTCGATTATCTGCGCGGGTTGAAGCCCGTTTGTCCTACTCTGGGTCCGATGCCGCCTGGCAATGGCAAAAAAAAGTGAGAACTTCCCCGTGGACCATGGTCTGCTGTCAAGATCAGCCCAGATCAGTAAGAATTGCCGCCGAATCAAGAGGCGCTAATAACAAAAGGAATCACGAGTGAAGCTCAGTGATATTGCACGTCTGGCCGGAGTCTCCGTGACGACTGCCAGTTACGTGATCAATGGCAAGGCCGAACAGCAGCGCATCAGCAATGCAACCGTTGAACGGGTTCAGGCCGTCGTAGAAGAACATGGGTTCCGCCCCAACCCCCAGGCCGCAGGCTTGCGTAGCCGTCATACGCGCACGCTGGGTTTCATCCTGCCGGACCTTGAAAACCCCAGTTATGCGCGAATCGCCAAGTTGCTTGAACAAGGCGCCCGGGCCAACGGCTACCAACTGCTGATCGCCAGCTCCGATGACGATCCAGTCAGCGAGCTGCAATTGCTTCAGCTGTTCCGCGCCCGACGCTGTGACGCGCTGTTCGTCGCCAGTTGCCTGCCCGCCAGCGACGATAGTTACCGCGAGCTGCAAAGCAAGGGGATGCCGATTATCGCCATCGACCGGGAAATGGACGCTAACCACTTTTGTTCGGTGGTCAGCGACGACCATGACGCCAGCCTGCAACTGACCCGCAGCCTGTTGCAGACCCGCCCGGCCAACATTGCATTGATTGGCGCACGCCCTGAATTGAGTATCAGTCGGGCGCGCAGTAGCGGTTTCGAGCATGCGCTCAATGGCTTCGACGGCCAGGTGATCATCGAGCACGGCGAAGCCTTCAGCCGTCAATGCGGCCAACGACTGATGCGCGAGGTCTTCGACCGCCTGGGCCATTTTCCGGATGCGCTGGTGACCACGTCCTACGTCCTGCTGCAGGGGATTTTCGATGTATTGCAAAGCCGTGCGGTCAATCCGGCTCAGTTTCACCTTGGTACATTCGGTGATACTCAGTTGCTGGACTTCCTGCCACTGCCGGTCAATGCCATGGCTCAGCAGCACCAGCTGATCGCTAGCGCCGCCCTGGAGTTTGCCCTGGCCGCCATCGAAAAGAACCACTACGAGCCCGGCGTTCACGCAATCGTGCGCACGTTCAAACAACGTATCCACGAGGCTTGATGTGAGACTGATCGACACCCATACCCATCTGGATTTCCCCGACTTCGACGATGATCGCGGGGCGATCCTTGATAACTGTCGAACCCTCGGCGTCGAGCGCATGGTGGTTCTGGGGGTCTATCAGCGCAACTGGCAGCGAGTGTGGGAGCTGACGCTTGAAAACCCGACGCTGCACGCCGCGTTCGGCCTGCATCCGGTATACATCGATGAACACCAGCCCGAACACCTGAGCGAGCTGGAGAGCTGGCTGTCCCGGCTGCAGGGTCATCCGCAGCTCTGTGCCGTGGGGGAGATTGGCCTGGATTACTACATCGAGAGTCTCGACCGGGAGCGTCAGCAGCAGGTGTTCGAAGCGCAGCTGCAATTGGCAGCGGATTTCGATCTACCCGCCCTGCTCCATGTGCGGCGCAGCCACGCGGACGTCATCGCCACACTCAAGCGCTTCAAGCTCGCCCGCAGCGGCATCATTCATGCGTTTGCAGGAAGCCGGGAAGAGGCGCGGGAATACATCAAGCTGGGTTTCAAACTAGGCCTGGGCGGCGCAGCAACATGGCCGCAGGCGTTGCGCATGCATCGGGTTATCGCCGAGCTGCAGCTGGACAGCGTGGTACTGGAAACCGACTCTCCCGACATGGCGCCCGCCATGTACCCCGGTCAACGCAACAGCCCGGAGCACTTGCCGGATATCTGTGAGGCGCTGGCGCAGGTGATGGGAGTGGCGGCCGAGCAGTTGGCCGAGGCCAGTACCCGTAATGCGTGCGAATTGTTTGGGTGGGATTGATTCAGGCGCCATGCCCGCCCCCTGTGGGAACGAGCTTGCTCGCGAAGAGGGTGGTACGTCTGGCAGATTTCTTGGGTCAGTAACATCGCCTTCGCAAGCAAGCTTGCCACAGGTTTCGGCGCTCTTCTGTAGGAGCGCGCTTGCCCGCGATGAACGATGACGCGGTGTGTCTGAGGAACCGAGTCGCCCCAATCGCGGGCAAGCACCGCTCCCACAGAGATTGCATTCCACCTGTAGGAGCCGAGCTTGCTCGCGATGAACGATGACGCGGTGTGTCTGAGGAACCGAGTCGCCCCAATCGCGGGCAAGCACCGCACACAGGGATCTGCTTAGACCGGGGTCCTGAGGGCTGCAGGGCCTGCAAAACCATTCAAATCAACAGCGTCCACAACGCAAACCCTGCATACCAGACGATCGCCGCACGCACGAGCAATTCCCAGAGTACATCCAGGCTATTGACGCCCTCTGCCCCCACGACTGGAGCTGGCACCTCTCCCGCCACGCAACCGATCTTGCTGATGAGCTGCGCCGCGCTGATATTCCAGTTGAGCAACTCGTGCAGCATCACCCGGCTGACCGCCACGAAGTTGCCAACCAGCGCGAAGCTGGCGGCCAGCAGGCGCACTGGAACCCAGTCAAAGGCATGGCGCAGCTGACTGGCGTTTTCGGCCACGCCGGCAGTCTTGCTGTGTTCGGCGGCCAGTGCCAGTAAACGATAAGCCAGCGCGGCAACCGGCCCGAGCAGGGCGTACCAGAAAATCACCGCAAAGAAACTTTGATAGGCCTGCCAGAGCAGATGGCTTTGCACGCCCTGTAGCAGCTGTTCAGCGCTGTCGGCCTGAACGCCCATGTCGCGCTCGGCAACGTGCACGGCCGCCTGCGCATCGCCGCGGCGGCAAGCGTCCCGAAACGGGCCGAGCGCCGCCAACAGATCGCCGCGACCCAGGCTGTAAATCAACACAAGCACATGCACTGGCAACGCCAGCCAACCATTGGCGACGGAGCCCAACACCAGCAGAATCAGGGTCAGCAGCAAGACCGGTAACAGCACCGTCAAACCCAGGATCAGCCACGGCCGCGCAGCGGTTCGCGGCTTTGCTTCCAGGCTGGCCAATTCAGCCAGCCAGATTCCATCACGCTGCACCCGTTGGCGTAGCGCCGAGAACTTCTCTATCAACACCGCCAGCAGTAACACCAGAAAACTCATTGCCTGCTCCTCGCATCAATCCTGCAAGGCCGCTATATAGCGCGGCCATTGGAAATAAGGGCCCGGATCAGTCTTGCGACCGGGCGCGATGTCGCTGTGGCCGCAGATGCGAGCCGTCGTGATGGCTGGAAATGCCGACTGCAATTGCCGGGTCAAATCGACCAGCGCCACGTATTGAGCGTCGGTAAAAGGCTGTTCATCAGTGCCCTCCAGCTCGATGCCCAAGGAAAAATCATTGCAGGTATCCCGGCCTTCGAAACTGGAAACCCCGGCATGCCACGCACGATCCAGGCAAGAGACGAACTGAGTGACCTCGCCATCACGCTCGATAAGAAAATGCGCCGACACCCGCAGATCGGCAATCCCTGCAAAATACGGATGCTCGGTGACGTCCAGTTGATTCTGAAAAAACGCCTGGACTTTACCGGTCTTGAATTGAGCGGGCGGCAAGCTGATGTTGTGGATAACCAATAAAGACACTTCACCCGTAGGGCGCGCATTGAAATTGGGCGATGGGCAATGATGCACGCCGTGGCACCAGCCGCTTGCGCAATCGAGTTGCATGAAGGTTCCTTGAACAGATAAATCGACAGGGCCAAGTATGCCCGCGATAGACGAGATAGGGGGGAGTAAATCGGCGATGGAGTGTGTAGGAGGTGTCCGGTGATGCGGAATTTCTATGTGGGAGCGGTGCTTGCCCGTGATAAGGGCAGTGAGGCTTAAAGTGAACCGCGCCCAGCCTTATCGCGGGCAAGCACCGCTCCCACAGGATCGCATTTCAAACCGGGTAATCATGCACCCTTGAGCTTGCGCAAATTCCCCAGCACCGACTCCAGCGCCCGGTCGAACAGCAAGGCATCGTCCAGCAGGCGGATGCTGCCGCGACGAAACTCAACTGCAAGACCCATACGGGTTTTTTCCAGGACCTTCATGCCAGTGCGATTAACAAACACATAGCGTCCGCTCGGCTCAACGATAGCGGCCAGCTTGCAGCGCAGCCTGTGCTCTTCATCTTCCTGAATTTCAACCCAGCCACCCAGACGTAACTTGTCTACCTGAGCCAGCCCCGCGTCATCATCGGGCAGGCGCGATACCGGTTCGTTGAGGAACTGTTCACCCGGTGCGATCAAGACAATTTCCTCAACCACCTCAATCATCACCGGCCCTTGAGGTGCGTCGTCGTCGTGCGCGGATGGAGTGTCACCATCGGCGCTGTCCTGAGGGTCCTGCAAGCGCGAGAAATGCTGAAAGGCCTGCACATGCAAGGCTTCCAGCTGGCTGAAGAATTCACTGGTAGCAAATGGATCGAATGCGGCACTGGCCAGACCTTCGCGCAACGCTTTGAGCAAGCCAGGAACCAGATCCAGCAGGCGCTGGCGGGCGTCAGCTTCTTCGTGGGGCTCGACGCTCCAGATCAGATCATCCATGGCGACCAGTCCGGCCTGCCATTCGCTGGACTCGTCGCCATGCTTGAGGCAAGTCAGCAACAACACTTTGCTCCAGGCTTCCTGGAGCAGACGAACGACGACTTCTGGCAGGACTTTACCCAGCAAGCGCTCATTCAACTCCTGTTGTACCCGCTGACGCGCCAGCTCTGCACGAGCGCGGCCTTCTTCGGCGTCGCGGGTGCGCTGCTCAAGCAACTCGCTGCGGCGCCGCTCATCGCTGGTGAACGCCAGGAAATCCACCAGCAATTCGGAAAATATCGCTGGATCGTCAACAAAATCATTCAACAGGCGCTGCACTATCTGCTCGACCCGTACATATAACGAATCACGCTGATAATCGTCGCGTCCGCCCCAACCCAATGCGGCAGAAGCTATTTCGTTCAGCAACCGGCGCGCCGGGTGGCTGCCACGGCTGAAAAAACTTTTGTCGATGACGGCAACCTTGAGCATCGGGATTTGCAGACGGCCGATCAAGGCACGCAGCGAAGCTGGCAGGTTGCGATCGTCGAGGATGAATTCAAACAGCATCGCGATCAGGTTGATGACGTCCTCATCGACCGCCCCGACTACTCGAAACTTGCCGCTCTTCATGCTGACCCGGGTGAGCAATTGTTCGAGCTGATTGCGCAGGTCGAAGTCTTCCGGCGCATCTGCAGCCGGCACGTACTGCTGCATATGCGACAACAAACGCAGCAGATCCTGACTGGAAATGGGTCGAGGCTCGGCACTGGCATCATGACGTGTGACCAGATTGCCGCGGACCTGCATCAGCAGCTCCTGCAAGGCCGAGAACACTTCCTGTACACCTTGGTCCAGTTTATCGGCGGCCTGGGCCAGCCCAGGATCGGCAAATTGCTCGCCGGTCCGCTCACGGGCCGGCCGAGCTGCCCGATCAGTGGAGCGGCGGGCAGGCAACGCCTTGAGTTCAGGCAGCACGCCGGTGGCAATCAGCAGTTGATTGGCCTCGCCGTAAAGGTGATCAGCGTCGGCCAGCACGTATTTCTCGAACAGCTTGAGGATGATCAGCTTGACCTTGATCCCCACCCCAAGACTTTTCCCTGCCTGCAGGAAGAAGTCGCACAACAGCGCCGGCCCCATAGGGTTGGTTTCGACTGTCAACGGCTGGGTAATCAGGTGATTCAGGCGGGTGGTCAGTTGGTCAAGGGCGATGCCGTCGCGACTCAGTACCTTGGCGACCATGGCATCTACCGCGACGGTTTTCTCCAGATCGTCGTTATGCACCAGCGCCAGCTTGTCAAAGGACACTGCTGCCGGAATCGTCGGTTCGACAATCTGGTATTGACCGATGCGCAGGAAGGCTTCGTAGAATTTATCGAGAAAAGCACGCTCGATACTTTTGCGCTTGAGACGCAAATCGCGCATGGCTTCAAAAAATGAGTTTTGCTCGGTGTTGTTGTGCGCTCGATCAGCCATCTCGAAGAGCGTGTCGTCGGCGTTATCGAACAGCTCCTGAAGCGCATCCTTGAGCTGCTGGGCGGCTTTGTCCCGGACCTGAAGCAAGACGACAGGCAGCCGCGCCAACGGCGAATTAAGCGCCTGATCAGCGTTTGCCTTGTTCAAGGGCACTACTTTATCGTCGTTTTGCATCAATCCACCTGCCAGCGAACATCAGTCGACCTCTCTAAAACCGGGCACTTCGCACTACGTCAAATGTATGACGCCAAATACAAGGCGCATTATGTTGCAAACGATATCCGATTAGCCAGCGAAGTCTTCAGTCAGCACTTGTCCGGTTGCGATGGATTAACGTGTGCAGTCATAGACAGCAAAAAATGCGATCCATCGCAGGGCAATTCGAAAAACCGACCAACTGTCGTACAGAGAGACGTCTGCGGCCCAGCGCCAGGCTTGTCGCGTGTGGTCTGGAGGTTAACCTGCCTTATACTCCGGCCATCTGAAATTGGAGTCCGCTATGCCGAATTTACAACTCGCCACCCTGACCGCCGAAATCGAAGCCAACGTACGCCGTGCGTTGCTGGAGGATGTCGGCAGTGGCGATATCACCGCGCAATTGATCCCCGACGAACGCTTAGCCAAAGCCACGATCATTTCCAGGGATGCGGCGGTTATTGCTGGCACGGCCTGGGTCGATGCGGTGTTTCGTCAACTGGATCCCCGAGTGGCGGTGCACTGGCAGGTCGTGGATGGGGATCGTGTGCAGCCCAATCAAGCGTTGTTCCATTTGGAGGGACCGGCTCGTTCGTTGCTGACTGGCGAACGCAGCGCGCTGAATTTTCTACAGATGCTTTCAGGGGTTGCCAGCAAAGCGCAGCATTATGCGGACATGGTCAGCGATACTCAGGTCAAACTGCTCGACACTCGCAAGACGTTGCCCGGCCTGCGCATGGCGCAAAAATATGCGGTGACCTGCGGTGGCTGCCATAACCACCGCATCGGTTTGTTCGACGCGTTCCTGATCAAGGAAAACCACATCGCCGCCTGTGGCGGTATCGCCGAGGCAATCAGCGCCGCCCACAAAATCGCACCCGGCAAACCGGTGGAGATCGAAGTGGAAAGCCTGGGGGAGCTGCGCCAGGCACTGGACGCTGGTGCTGACATCGTGATGCTCGACGAACTGAGTCTCGACGACATGCGCGAAGCCGTTCGCATCAATGCCGGCCGCGCCAAACTGGAAGCCAGCGGCGGCATCAACGACGACACTCTGCGGGTGATTGCGCAAACCGGCGTCGATTACATCTCCATAGGTGCAATGACCAAGGATGTGAAGGCGGTGGATTTGTCGATGCGGCTGAGTTTGTAAGATCCGGATCTGTTGGAGCGAGGCTTGCCCGCGAATCATGCGCAACGGTGCATCAGACGGACCGCGTATCGATCTTCGCGGGCAAGCCTCGCTCCAACAGACCGCGCGTCCTACCGAACAAACTTGTACTAACCTGAACACAGCATTTAACAATAACTACGCATCGGCCTGAATCGTTGAGCAGTCGGCACAGGTTGAGAAGGAAACATGCCTATGACTGCTCAGTTCAAACTCGACCCCGCTGCCACCTACGACGTCCGCGCCTCCGACCAGCGCAACCCGGTATGGCGCATCCAGAATCGCAGGGTCTACGCGTACCTCGAACACGATCCACGCCGCGACTGGAGTGGCGACATCGGCATCCTCGTCCTCTCCTCCCCCCAACGCCTGGTCGACCACGACGGCCACGACATGGCCTACATAGACGGCCCCAAAGTGCGCTGCGTGGATGGCAGGAAATTCGGCCTGTACAAGGTCAAGGCCTGACTCCATTTGCGGAATGACGGAAACAAAAAAGCCCGATCCAGATGGATCGGGCTTTTTTAGGTCTGCGGTGCCGAAAACAGGAATCGAACCTGCGACCTTCGCGTTACGAGTGCGCTGCTCTACCGGGCTGAGCTATTTCGGCAAGCCAGGTAGAGATTAGCAGCGAGGGCGAAGACAGAATCGCCAAAGTGCTAATTAGTTAGCCGCGGCACAACCACCGGTACCTGGACGAATACCACGAGTGGCATCGCAGATTGAGCCAGTCATCACCCATGTAATGTTAGCCGCGCCTGCGGTGTAAGTTGGTGTGTAAGTAAACGCCATGGCTGCGTTAGCGCCAGTAGTTGCTAAGCTTGTGCCAGAAATCACACCGTTTTCGACCGCAATAGTAGGGGTGCTAACTGTAGCGACTGCTGGTGGAATACCGTTGGTGGACGCATTACAACCCGTTGCAGTACCCAGCTCTTGTGCACAGAGCCCAACGGCCATTTTATAGGAGGCGATCTCGCTAGCTGTGTTGGAGGCACGAGCGCGTGAGGTGTAGTCGCTGTACTGCGGAATCGCCACAGCAGCCAAGATACCGACGATCGCAACCACGATCATCAGCTCGATCAACGTAAAACCTTTTTGTACTGCTTTCATGGATACTGCTCCGGTGTGTCAATAAGGTGGTGCGTGAACAGGTCTTAGCATAGGTCATGCCAATCTGCTTTCCATCATGCTCTGTTGCTAATCCCCTCTGCCAAATCCCCCAAGCGGGTGACTAAACAGCAGCATAAACTGACAATTTTCGTCACCTTGCTCTGTGTCATTGGCAGCGCTGCCTGACTAGGCTATAAACCACACACTGTATGGGTTTGGTGGTGTTATGAGTGAAGTTGTCCTGACCGGTCTGGCCAAGCAATTGGTCGTCGCCGAACTTCTTGATGAAAAAGTAGCGCAGCAGGCTTATCAACAGGCGAGGCGCGACAAGGTTTCACTGATCAATTACCTGGTACAAAACCGCCTGGTAAATGCCCTGACTCTGGCAGAGATGGCTTCGGATCAGTTCGGCATGCCCTTCGTCGATCTGAATGCGATCGACAAGGAAGGCCAGCCCAAAGAACTGGTCAGCGAGAAACTCATTCGCCAACACCATGCCCTGCCTTTATGGCGGCGCGGGAACAAGCTTTATATAGGCATCTCGGACCCCACCAGTCATCAGGCGGTGACGGACATCCAGTTCAGCACGGGCCTCAACGTCGAAGCGATCCTGGTTGAGGATGACAAACTGACCGAAGCTATCGAGAAGCACTTCGACAGCAACGGTGCGTTAGGGGCAATGGCAGATGTCGATCTCGACATGGAGAGCCAGTCTGCCACCGACGTCAAAGAAACATCAATTGCGGGACTGGACGACGCCGACGATGCGCCGGTGGTACGTTTCGTCAATAAAATGCTGCTGGATGCCATTCGCCTGGGTTCGTCAGATTTGCACTTTGAGCCCTATGAAAAGACCTTCAGGGTTCGGCTACGCACTGACGGCATCCTCCATGAAGTGGCCAAACCGCCGATTAATCTGGCTAACCGTATAGCTGCGCGTTTGAAAGTCATGGCCGGGCTGGATATTTCGGAGCGCCGCAAACCTCAGGACGGCCGGGTCAAGTTACGGGTTTCGAAGACCAAATCCATCGACTTCCGGATGAACACATTGCCGACTCTGTGGGGCGAGAAAATCGTAATGCGGATTCTTGACCCCACCAGCGCCCAGATGGGTATTGATGCCTTGGGTTACGAGCCAGAGCAGAAAAAACTGTATCTGGAAGCACTTAAACAGCCCCAGGGCATGATTCTGGTCACCGGCCCGACCGGCTCGGGTAAAACCGTGTCTCTGTATACCGGCCTGAATATCCTCAACACTGTGGACATCAACATCTCTACCGCGGAAGACCCGGTTGAAATAAACCTGGAAGGCGTCAACCAGGTCAACGTCAACCCGCGCCAAGGAATGGACTTTTCCCAAGCCTTGCGGGCCTTCCTCCGCCAGGATCCCGACGTCATCATGGTTGGCGAAATCAGGGACCTGGAAACAGCTGAAATTGCCATCAAGGCTTCGCAAACCGGGCATATGGTGCTATCGACACTGCACACCAACAGCGCCGCAGAAACCTTGACCCGTTTGCACCATATGGGCGTGGCCGCGTTCAACATCGCCACCGCCATCAACCTGATCATCGCCCAGCGACTGGCGCGTAAACTTTGCCCGCACTGCAAGAAAGAGGCTGATATTCCTCGGGAGACCTTGATCAAGGAAGGCTTCCCGGAGGACAAGATCGGCACCTTCAAGATTTATGCCCCCGTTGGCTGTAACCTGTGCAACGGCGGCTATAAAGGCCGGGTGGGAATTTACGAAGTGGTCAAGAAAACTCCAGCACTGGAGCGCATCATTATGGAGGAAGGCAATTCGCTGGATATTTCTATTCAGATGCGCAAAGACGGTTTTAACGATCTACGCACCTCCGGACTTATCAAAGCCATGCAGGGCATAACCAGCCTCGAAGAAGTCAACCGCGTGACCAAGGATTAAGCATGGCCAGCAAAGCAGCAAAAGTCATTGTTTACACTTGGGAAGGCACGGATAGGCAAGGCGCGAAAACCATTGGTGAGATGAGCGGGACGAATCCGGCCCTGATCAAGGCGCAATTGCGCAAGCAGGGCATCAATCCCACGAAAGTGCGCAAAAAGCCGATGTCGCTTTTCGGCCAAGGTAAGGCCGTCAAACCGCTGGACATCGCTTTTTTTACCCGGCAGATGGCGACCATGATGAAGGCTGGCGTCCCGTTGTTGCAGTCGTTCGACATCATCATCGACGGCGCTGACAACCCCAATATGCGCAAGCTGATCGAGGAGTTACGCGATGACGTCGCCGCAGGTAACAGCTTCGCCGCCGCTTTAAAAAGAAGGCCGCGTTACTTTGACGACCTGTACTGCAACCTGGTGAGTGCTGGCGAACAGTCCGGTGCACTCGAAACGTTGCTGGCTCGGGTCGCCACTTACAAAGAAAAGACCGAGGCGCTCAAATCCAAGATTAAAAAGGCCATGACTTACCCAATTGCGGTGCTCATCGTCGCTGTCATCGTTACCGGTATTTTGCTGATCAAGGTGGTGCCGCAATTCCAGCAGGTATTCGCCAGCTTCGGTGCTGAACTGCCTCTCTTCACCCAGATGGTGGTCGGACTTTCCGAGATGGTGCAGAGATGGTGGCTAATGATTGTCGGCGCTGGTGTTGCTGCGTTCTTCACTTTCAAACGCTTACATAGAACCTCCGAAAACTTCAGAAACCGGATTGACCGAATTCTCCTCAAAGTGCCGATTGTTGGACCGCTTATCTATAAATCGTCGGTAGCCCGTTTTGCTCGAACCCTCGCAACGACCTTTGCCGCCGGCGTGCCATTGGTAGAGGCGCTGGAATCAGTTGCTGGAGCCACCGGCAACGTGGTGTTCCGTAATGCGGTTAACAAGATCAAGAATGACGTTGCTACCGGTGTGCAACTGAATTACTCCATGCGCAGCACCGGAGTTTTCCCTTCGTTGGCGATTCAGATGACCTCAATCGGTGAAGAATCCGGAGCGCTGGATTCTATGCTCGATAAGGTCGCGAGTTTCTACGAGGAGGAAGTGGACAACATGGTTAACAGCATGACGAGTCTGATGGAACCCATCATCATGGTGTTCCTCGGTGTCGTGGTCGGCGGTCTGGTACTTGCGATGTACTTGCCTATCTTCCAGCTCGGAAACGTCGTCTAACCATGTTGGTCCTCGACTTCCTGGCCAGCTCCCCGCTGGCCTTCGTTATATCCGCGCTAGTCCTCGGTTTGCTGGTGGGTAGTTTTCTCAACGTGCTGGTCTATCGCCTGCCGATCATGATGGAGCGGGACTGGAAGACTCAGTCCCGGGAAATGCTCGGCCTGCCCCCAGAGGCCAGCGGTGAAACCTTCAATCTGGTTCTACCCCACTCCCGCTGCCCGAATTGCGCTCATCAAATCCGCCCGTGGGAAAACCTGCCGGTAGTCAGTTACGTCTTGCTGCGCGGCAAATGCTCAAGCTGCAAAACCGCCATCAGCAAGCGCTATCCGCTTGTGGAACTGAGCTGCGGTGTGTTGTCGGCCTTTGTCGCTTGGCATTTCGGTTTCGGCTGGCCAGCAGCGGCGATGCTGCTGCTTAGCTGGGGCTTGTTGGCCATGAGCCTGATTGATGCCGACCACCAATTGCTACCGGATTCCCTGGTGTTGCCACTGCTGTGGATCGGGCTGATCGTCAACTCATTCGGCCTGTTCACCACTCTCGGCGATGCGTTGTGGGGCGCGGTGGCGGGTTATCTGACTTTGTGGACGGTGTTCTGGCTGTTCAAGCTGGTCACTGGCAAAGAAGGCATGGGTTACGGCGATTTCAAGTTGCTGGCCATGCTCGGTGCCTGGGGCGGTTGGCAGATTCTGCCGCTGACCATCCTGTTGTCGTCGCTGGTAGGCGCGGTGCTGGGGGTGATCACTTTGCGCTTACGCAATGCTGAAACCAACACGCCGATCCCCTTCGGTCCTTATCTGGCCATCGCGGGCTGGATCGCTTTGCTCTGGGGTGGTCAAATAACCGACTCTTACATGCACTTTGCCGGTTTCAGATGACCCAAACCGCTTTCAAACCCTGGATTCTTGGCCTTACAGGCGGTATTGGCAGTGGCAAAAGCGCCGCTGCCCAGTGCTTCCTCGACCTCGGGATTCATGTCGTTGACGCCGACCACGCCGCACGCTGGGTAGTTGAACCCGGTCGCCCGGCGCTGCCGTTGATTGCCGAACACTTTGGCCCAACGGTGTTGCAAGCCGATGGCACGCTCAACCGCAGCGCGTTGCGCGGCTTGATCTTCGAACATCCCGAACAACGGCGTTGGCTGGAAGCTCTGCTGCACCCGCTGATCGCCAAGGAAATCCAGCGCGATCTGGCCAGCGCGCATTCACCCTATGCGATTCTGGTTTCGCCGCTATTGATCGAATCCGGTCAGTGGAAGATGACCCGCCGCATTCTGGTAATCGATGCGCCCCAGCAACTGCAGGTGGAGCGTACGATGCTGCGCGACAACTCGAGCCAGGAGCAGGTGCAGGCGATTCTCAAGGCCCAGGCCAGTCGTGAAGAACGATTGAGTCGAGCCGACGATGTGCTGGTCAATGATCGTGACCACGCTTGGCTGAAAAGCGAAGTCGAGCGCCTGCATCACTTTTATTTAACATTGCCCGGAGAACAGCCATGAGCCAACCAACGACCGTCGACTGCCCAACCTGCGGCGCGCCAGTGGAATGGAGCGCGGCCAGCCCTTCCCGGCCCTTCTGTTCCGAGCGCTGCAAGCTGATTGACCTGGGTGCCTGGGCTTCCGAAGAACACGCCATCCCGGTCAGCCCGGATGCTGAAGACGAGATGTTTTCCGGGGATTTCCCTGAGAGGCATTGATCGTTAGATACCAAAGCAAAGAACCTGTGGGAGCGAGCTTGCTCGCGAAAGGGCCAGTACAGTCGGCACATTATCCGGCGGCTGAAACATCGCCTTCGCAAGCAAGGTGGAGCGCCACCCCGGTTCCTCCCACAGGTCATCATTCCAGTTCAAATCTGAATAATCTTTTGAAAGGAATCAGCCTCAGACATCACCCTCATCCTTCCACGGCGCCGACAAATAACGCGTGCGGTTGAAGGTCTCTAGCCACTGCGGACTGAACACCACCAGCGCGCTGATGATCATGCCGTTGATGAACGCCTCAGGAAAAATGATCAACCAGAGATAGCCGATAAAGTCCTCAAGGAAGATCGGCATCTCGAAAATCCCGTCGTACCAGAGCACCGCAAGCGCCAGTAACAGACACAGCAGGCTCGCCAGCGCTGCGGCCAGAAACCCCGAACAGAAGATGTAAACAAACGGGCTCTTCGGCTGCGCTCGCTCCACCAGAATCGCGCAGGCCTCGGTGACCAACACCGGCAAGCCGATGAACAGCAGGCCGTTCACCCCCAGCGCGGCCAGATCTTGTCGGCCCAAGACCAACAGCCCAAGCTGCGCGGCAAATCCGCCAACCATCGCCAGCGGCCAATCCAGCAGCAGGGTTACGGCCGTCATGCCAATGAAGTGGTAAGACACCCCGGTGTCGAAGTCGCGGCGCACCAGCCACAGCAGAAACAGCGCGAACACCGTGGCGAACAGCACATGTTGCCGACGACTATCGGTGAACAGCTCGATCCACGACGCCCGCCAAACCGCCCAAACCAATATCGGCAAGTACAGTAGCCAGCCGAACATCATGGTTTGTGGGGTCAGGACCAGCGCGCCGATCATGGTTTTTCGAGTGCCTCGCGAAGTGCGTCAGGGCCGTTGAACTCACGCCGCTCAATCAGCTTGCCGTCTTGCAGTTGTAGCCACTGAACGGCGGCCGGATCACCGCCATAGCCCGGTGCGATCTGCGCCTCGCGGTCCAGTGCTACCCGATAAGAGTAGACCTTGCGCATCTTCGGCACCGCAAAGAAGCGGGTGACATACGCCGGCATGGGCTCGATATTGGCGATAAACACGGTTTTGCGGGCCTCAAGAAACCCCTTGGGCTTGTCCTTGAGGGCCTTTTCCATGATCTTGCCCGCGCTCATGCTGCTGGCGACCAGGATTGTCTGGGTTTTCGGCGGGTCCATGACATAAGGCTCATCGAACTGATCGAACAGGCGCCAGGACGGCACCGGATCACCGATTTCAATGGCCTGGGCAGCGAACGGCAACAGGATCAACAGCAGCAAGGTCCAGAGTTTCAAGAGTGCAAATCTCCCGGATGGATTCGTGGGTCAACACGATAGCTGAAATGAGGCGGTGATTGGTTGATCCGAGTGGGTGAAGGCCGATTCTGTAGGAGCGCGCTTGCCCGCGATGACGGTGTGCCAGCTACTGACTTGTGGCTGACACTCTGCTATCGCGGGCAAGCGCGCTCCTACCGGTCAATGATTGCTGTGACTACGCGTATCTTTGTCCTTCCAGTCACCCCGACTTGAACGCTAAGCTTGGCCCTATGGATGACTCAGACTACCTTCGCCTGCTCACGATCCAGGCCGAACAAGCCAACGCGTTTCTTTCCAATGCGCGAAAGTGGGAGCGTGAGCGATGGGTTTGTCAGCGCTTGCTGCAAGGTCTGAACATCGCCCACCGCAACGAAGACTTCACCGCCGCCGGGCAGGAACCCCCGGATGTGTTGTTCCGCGATGCTTGCTTCGAAGTGTTTTTTGTCCTCGATGAAGGCCGTCGCTTGAACGACGAGTGGCGTGAAGAGCTGGCGCGGCGACGCGGGGCATTCTCCCTGAGCCAGTTGGTGCGCCGCGAAGCCAAGCCCAAACGCATTCCTGCCTCCGAGCTGTTGCAACGCTTGGGCCCGACGTTGCGCAAGAAAGCGCATAACTATAAAGAACGCGGCCTGGACCTTGGCGAGCTGGATATCATTGCGTTCACCAGCCTGAAACGCGAGGTACTGGACCTCAACAGCCACTTCCCCCCGCCCACTGAATACCTGCGCCAGGGCTGGCGCTCGCTGTCGCTGGTCGGCCCGACCTTTGCCCGGGTGCTGTTCGCCCACCCCGATGCACCGGATTTCCTGCGGACCAACCTGGGCCGCAGTGTCGTATTTGATGTTGGAATCAGCTTATGAGCCCCTTGCAAGAACTTCTGGCCGATGTGCCACAGACTGGCCGCGTGCGCTGGATCGGTGTTCGCCCCGAATCCCGTGGCGAGATGATTGAGCTGCAAGCTGTAGAAGCCCGCCGTGAAGCAGGTCTGACCGGCGACCACGCCCGCCCCGGCCCACGCAATGCCCGGCAGGTGACGCTGATTCAGTGGGAACACATGGCGGTCGTCGGTTCGCTGCTGGATCGCCCCGCCGATCAGCCCATCGTGCCTCAGGACCTGCGGCGCAATCTGGTGATCAGCGGCATCAATCTATTCAGCCTCAAAGGCCGTCGATTCAGGATTGGTCAGGCGATTCTGGAAACCACTGGCTGGTGCCAGCCCTGCGCCCGGCTTGAGCAGCGGTTGGGCCACGGCACTTTTCAAGCGGTCCGCGGCCATGGCGGAATTACCGCGCGAGTGATACAAAGCGGCATCATTCGCCTTGACGATCCCTTGCGTGTCGAACCGCTGGAGATCGTCGTTGAATAATCGTCCTCTTTTGTGAGGCTCCCATGTCCAGCCGCCTGAACCCTGAAGACCAAAAGCGTGTCGAAGAGTACCTGCAAGCCCCTCAGCATCAAGTCGAGCGCCGCCCTTTCCGGCCATGGCTGCTCCTGATGGTGGTGGTTGCGGTGGTGGTTGCCCTTGGCCTGTTGAGCCGACTTTTGAGTTATCTGACGCTATGAGCAGCACTTTGGCGCTCGCGCAGATCGACTCAGCCTCCCTGAATTCCTTAAACCTTATGAGATATCCCTATGACTCATCGTATTGTCATCGTTGGCGGCGGCGCCGGCGGTCTGGAGTTGGCGACCCGCCTGGGTAAGACCCTGGGCAAAAAAGGCAGCGCTGCCGTGACCCTGGTCGACGCCAACCTGACGCACATCTGGAAACCACTGCTGCACGAAGTTGCAGCGGGCTCGCTCAACTCCTATGAAGACGAGCTGAACTACGTGGCTCAGGCCAAGTGGAATCATTTCCAGTTCCAGCTCGGCCGCATGACCGGCCTGGACCGCGCAACGCGACAGATTCACCTCGCGGCGACCCTGGATGAAAATGGTCTGGAACTGGTTCCGGCTCGCAGCCTTGAATATGACTCGCTGGTGATTGCCGTCGGCAGCACTACCAACGACTTCAACACGCTGGGGGCGGCCGATCATTGCCTGTTTCTCGACAGCCGCGCGCAAGCGGAGAAATTCCACCAGCAACTGCTCAATCACTACCTGCGCGCCCACGCAGGACAAACTGATCTCACCAAGGAAATCACTGTCGCCATCGTCGGTGCAGGGGCAACAGGTGTCGAGCTGGCGGCTGAACTGCACAACGCCGCTCACGAATTGGCGGCCTACGGCCTCGGCCGGATCAAGCCGGAAAACCTGCGCATCACAGTGATCGAAGCCGGTCCACGGGTGTTGCCTGCGCTACCCGAGCGTATCGGCGGGCCGGTGCACAAAACCCTGGAAAAGCTCGGGGTAACGGTGCTGACCAATGCGGCGGTGAGTGAAGTGACCGCTGAATCGCTGATCACCGCCAGCGGCCAGGTGATTCCAGCGCAACTCAAGGTCTGGGCAGCAGGTATTCGCGCGCCAGGTTTCCTGCAGGATATCGACGGGCTTGAGACCAATCGCATCAACCAGCTGCAGGTACGTACGACCTTGCAGACTACCCGCGATGACAATATTTTTGCCTTCGGCGATTGCGCTGCCTGCCCACAGAAAGGCTCGGACCGCAATGTCCCGCCACGGGCGCAGGCGGCCCACCAACAAGCCTCGCTGCTGGTCAAGTCGTTGCGCCAACGCATCGAAGGCAAGCCGCTGTCGGAGTACAAGTACACCGATTACGGTTCGCTGATTTCACTGTCGAAGTTCTCGGCTGTAGGCAACCTGATGGGCAACCTCACCGGCAGCGTCATGCTCGAAGGCTGGCTGGCGCGGATGTTTTACATCTCCCTGTACCGCATGCACCAGATGGCCCTCTACGGCACCTTCCGCACCCTGATGCTGATGCTCGGCAGCCGCATCGGCAAAGGCACCGAACCGCGCATGAAGCTGCATTAATAGCCCAGGCCTGTAGGACCATCTAATCCGTAGGAGCGCGCTTGCCCGCGATAGAGTTGGTTCAGTCGAAATATTATTGCCTGATCCAACTCTATCGCGGGCAAGCGCGCTCCTACAGGTGCTCCACTCCAGATCAGTGAGCAGCGACGACCTCAAGCCGACAAATGCTCGTACAGAATCGTCGCCCCCACCAGCATCAACACCACGCCACCCACGATTTCCGCGCGTTTGCCGACCATGGTGCCCAGCACTCGGCCAAGCATGACGCCGATGGTCACCATGGTCATGGTTGCCAGACCGATGGCTGCCGCAGCGACCAGAATATTCACATCGACAAAGGCCAGCCCTACGCCAACCGCGAGAGCATCAATACTGGTGGCGAAAGCGGTAACGGCGAGAATCAGAAATGAATGCTGACCGGGCTTCTCTTCGTCGCTTTCATCTTCGTGTTTCAAGCCGTTATGGATCATGTGCAGACCCAGGATCAGCAACAGTGTGAATGCGATCCAGTGATCCCAACTTTCCACAAACCGCGATGCCGCGTGGCCGATGGCCCACCCAATGATAGGGGTGATCGCCTCGATGACACCGAAGATAAGACCGGTGCGCAGGGCTTCGATAAAACGTGGTTTGTGAAGACTGGAGCCTTTTCCGATAGCTGCTGCGAAAGCGTCTGTGGACATGGCCAAGGCGAGGAAAATCAGGGAAATGGGATTCACGGCTACTTCTCAGTCGGGCTATGAGTCAACGACACGTCCACACGCCCGACTTTCGGCATGGATGTGTCGCTGGTCTCACCAACCAAAAGGTGTTCGCACCACGGCTGCTGCCGAGAATGTTGATACGAACGCTTCCGAGATAACTCAGAAGCAGGTTACTCCCCAACGAGGACCGGCATCATACCGGCTCCTTTATGAAAATACTGTTAAACCGAGGGTAATTTTCACGGCTCATCTATTCGGCCGGATGGCAGAACTATCCAGTCGATGAGCCTGTACTGATCCGCGCCTAACGTTGACAAGCTCGGCAGCGCCAGACGATCATTCGCGCCGAACCGGACCTGGAAGCGGTGATGATCACTTCGGAAACATTCTGGAAGCGACCCGGTTGGTTATTCTGCGCGCTGCTTCTGCTTATTCACTTTGCCAGCGTCAAGCTGACGTTCTTCTGTGCTGTTACGCAGGACAACGTCGTGGTCGTCTGGCTGCCCAATGCCGTTCTGCTGGCGGCGCTGCTGCGCTCTGAAGGTCGACGCGCACCGCTGCTGGCCGCCGTCACCTTCAGCTCTGATGTGCTGGGCAATCTGAGTGCGTTCGGCTTGATGGAGGCCATGCTGCTCAGCGCCGTCAATCTGACTGAAGTCACCATCACCTTCCTGTTATTGAAACGTACCGGTGCCAACCTGCGATTGCAGCGCCTGGAAGATCTGGTGAAGTTCATCCTCGTCGGGCCATTGATTGGCGCACTGACGGCCAGCCTACTGGCAGCCGTCGTTCTGCAGAATGTCTCCGGCGCTACCAGTGCTTATCTGACGCTAGTCCGTTTATGGTGGTTTGGTGACGCTCTCGGCCTGCTGATCTATACCCCGCTGCTGCTGGCATTCATCCAGCCCCTACGCCAGCAAAAACGCATTACCCGGTTCGACCATATCTTGCTGGCCGTGACCCTGCTGGTGTTGGTTGCTGCGGCCGCCGCCCACTATGGTGGCGGCATGGACGAGTTTACTGTCTCGCCTACGCTGCTATTGCCGGGCGCTGCGGTCATTGCCTTCCGCTTTGGCATCCGTTGGACAGCGATTTTCGTAGCACTCATTTCCCTTTCAATCACCTTGATGATGACCTCCGGGTTCAAGCCGTTCGGTGATTTGCCCATGCAGTTGCAGGTGCTTCGCGCGCAGGAGTTTATCTTCACGCTGTGTCTGATTGGTATCGGCTTTGCGGTGTTGCTCGAGGAGTTACAGGTGCGCGAGCTTGAACTGGAGAGCCGCGTTCGGGGTCGGACGCTGGAGCTGGAGCGCTCGAACCTGCAACTGGCGGCGATCAGTAATACCGATGGCTTGACCGGCATCCCCAACCGCCGGCAGTTCGATCAAACCCTCATGAGCGAGTGGCACCGCGCCCGCCGCAATGGCCAGGGGTTGATGCTGGCGATGCTTGATGTGGATTATTTCAAGCAATACAACGATCACTATGGGCACCAGGCCGGTGACGATGCATTGCGTCAGGTTGCTCTGGCGCTTCAGAGCCACGTGCGTCGAAGCGGCGATTTCGTTGCACGTTACGGCGGCGAAGAGTTCGCGATCATTTCTCAGTCCGGCAGCGAAAGCCACGCAATAATGACCGCCGAGATGATTTGCCAGGCCATCGAGAGCCTGAATCTGCCCCATGACACATCACCGTTCAAAACTCTCACGGTGAGCCTGGGAGTTGCTCTGATGATCCCCGATGAAGACAACACCACTACTGGCCTGCTGAAAGCTGCCGATACGGCGCTGTACTACGCCAAACAGCGCGGACGTAATCGGGTGGAGGTGGCTGAGGGTGACGCCAGCCACCTCATGTAGGAGCGAGCTTGCTCGCGATAGCGTTGGGTCAGACGACAATTCATTGAAAGACATAACGCATCGCGAGCAAGCTCGCTCCTACAGGTTTTGCGTTGTTTCAGACAACCCGCGCTCGCCGCCGTAGTGACCTCCGATGGCTCGTTTGTTCACGATCTAAATGTACAAACGCAAAAAAGCCCGATTCAGCACAAGGCTAAATCAGGCTTCTTTGTAAATATGGTCGGGGTAAGGGGATTCGAACTCCTGACATCCTGCTCCCAAAGCAGGCGCGCTACCGGACTGCGCTATACCCCGTTTGAAACTTTTTAAAGACGCCTCAACCAGCCGTCTGCGATTTGATGCGAATGGCATCAAATCTTTAAGATTCGGCCCCAACATTGCTGTTGAGGCCAAAAATGGTGGGTCGTGTGGGATTCGAACCTACGACCAATTGGTTAAAAGCCAACTGCTCTACCAACTGAGCTAACGACCCAAAAATGGTCGGGGTAAGGGGATTCGAACTCCTGACATCCTGCTCCCAAAGCAGGCGCGCTACCGGACTGCGCTATACCCCGATACAGCTACATATTGAAATCTGGCTCCACGACCTGGACTCGAACCAGGGACCCAGTGATTAACAGTCACTTGCTCTACCAACTGAGCTATCGCGGAACTTATCGATTTCAGATGCAACTTCTACAACTTTGCAGCCTTGAACTAACGCGCTGTTAACTTGTTAATTCAACCTCTTCGATGTGTTTGCATCGCTGCGTTCACGTCTCTGAGGCGCGCTATTCTACAATTTTAAAAAGAGGTGTCAACCCCTTAAATTGCTTTTAAGACAATGATTTGCGATTTTTTTTCAGATGGCCTTTCAGCCCTCGCAAATGAGTCTATTCACAGCGCCAGGGTCGCCAGCGGTAAACATCACCGGCGAACCTGAGCGGCGAATCCTATCAGTTGAAAACGATCTCGTCATTCTCCACGGTGCCGGTGACACTCGAACCCGGCATGAAGCTACCCGACAGAATCAGCTGCGCCAACGGGTTTTCAATCCAGCGCTGGATCGCACGTTTGAGAGGACGTGCGCCATACACCGGGTCGTAACCTACGGCAATAAGCTTATCCATCGCCTCGGGACTCAGCACCAGCGACAGCTCACGTTCGGTCAGTCGGCTGCGCAGGCGAGCCAGCTGAATATCCGTGATGCCGGCAATCTGGTCGCGAGCCAGAGGCTCGAAGATCACCACTTCGTCGATCCGGTTCAGGAACTCCGGCCGGAAATGATTGCTGACTGCATCCATCACCGCCGCACGCTGCGCTTCGCGATCACCCGAAAGCTCGATGATCTGTGCCGACCCCAGGTTGGAGGTCATGACGATCACGGTATTGCGGAAGTCCACGGTGCGTCCGTGGCTGTCGGTAAGGCGCCCATCTTCAAGCACCTGCAGCAGGATGTTGAACACATCCGGATGCGCCTTCTCGACTTCATCCAGCAGGATTACCGAGTAAGGCTTGCGACGCACAGCCTCGGTCAGATAACCGCCCTCTTCGTAACCCACATAACCTGGCGGCGCACCAATCAGACGAGCCACGGAATGTTTCTCCATGAACTCCGACATATCGATACGCACCATGGCTTCTTCGGTGTCGAACAGAAACTCAGCCAGGGCCTTGCACAGCTCGGTCTTGCCCACGCCGGTAGGGCCCAGGAACATGAACGAGCCGCTTGGGCGATTAGGATCCGACAAGCCCGCGCGGGAACGACGCACCGCATTGGAAACGGCGACCACAGCCTCGTCCTGCCCGATAACCCGGTTGTGCAGCAGGCTTTCCATCTTCAGCAGCTTGTCGCGCTCACCTTCGAGCATCTTGGCCACCGGAATGCCCGTCCACTTGGACACAACCTCGGCGATCTCTTCTTCGGTGACTTTACTGCGCAGCAACTGGTTTTCAGGCTTGCCATGCTGGTCGACCATTTGCAGGCTGCGTTCCAGATCCGGAATGACGCCGTACTGCAATTCGGCCATGCGGTTCAGATCGCCACGACGACGAGCGGATTCCAGCTCCTGACGCGACTGCTCGATTTTCTGCTGAATCTGCGCCGAACCGGTGACTTCTGCTTTTTCCGAAGTCCAGATTTCTTCAAGGTCAGCGTATTCACGTTCGAGACGGACGATTTCTTCCTGAAGTTTTTCCAGGCGTTTGATCGCGGCTTCGTCATCTTCTTTCTTTAATGCCTGGGATTCGACCTTCAGCTGAATCAGGCGACGCTCAAGACGGTCGAGCACCTCAGGCTTGGAGTCGATTTCCATGCGGATGCGGCTGGCGGCCTCGTCAATCAGGTCGATGGCCTTGTCCGGCAACTGGCGATCGGTGATGTAGCGATGGCTCAATTTCGCGGCAGCGATGATCGCGCCGTCAGTGATCGCCACTTTATGGTGGACCTCATAGCGCTCTTTCAGGCCACGCAGGATCGCAATGGTGTCTTCCTCGCTCGGCTCATCCACCAGAACTTTCTGGAAGCGACGTTCGAGGGCAGCATCCTTCTCTATATATTGGCGGTATTCATTGAGCGTGGTGGCACCGACGCAATGCAGCTCGCCACGGGCCAGTGCGGGCTTCAACATGTTGCCTGCGTCCATGGAACCTTCGCCTTTACCGGCGCCGACCATGGTGTGCAGCTCGTCGATGAACAGAATGATCTGCCCGTCCTGCTTGGACAGCTCATTGAGCAACGACTTCAGCCGCTCCTCGAACTCCCCGCGGAATTTTGCACCGGCAATCAATGAGCCCATGTCCAGGGACAGCAGACGCTTGCCCTTGAGGCCATCTGGCACTTCACCATTAATGATCCGCTGCGCGAGACCTTCGGCGATGGCTGTTTTACCCACGCCAGGTTCGCCGATCAGTACCGGGTTGTTCTTGGTCCGGCGTTGCAATACCTGAATGGTCCGACGGATTTCGTCATCGCGACCGATCACCGGGTCAAGCTTGCCCTCTTCGGCACGCTTGGTCAGGTCAACCGTGTATTTGTCCAACGCCTGGCGGGACTCTTCGACATTAGGGTCATTGACCGCCGAACCGCCGCGCAGGTTGGTAATTGCATTTTCAAGGGCCTTTTTGCTAACGCCTTGGCCGAGCAGCAACTTACCCAGCTTGCTGTTCTCGTCCATGGCTGCCAGCAACACCAGTTCGCTGGAAATGAACTGGTCGCCTTTCTGCTGCGCCAGACGATCCGCCTGATTGAGCAGACGCGCCAGATCCTGGGACATGTTCACATCGCCGGTCGGGTTCTGGATTTTTGGCAGCTGGTCGAGCTCTTTGCTCAACTCTTTGCGCAGGCTATTGATGTCAAAGCCAACTTGCAGGAGCAACGGCTTGATGGTGCCGCCCTGCTGATCAAGCAAAGCCTGCATCAAGTGCGCAGACTCGATGGCCGGATGGTCGAGACCTACCGCCAGGGATTGGGAATCGGATAACGCTAACTGTAATTTGCTGGTCAATCTATCGATACGCATTAGTCACCTTCCTTCTATAAGCAGGCCGGAGCAATGAACACACCTATAACGAAAACCTGCTGGATGCCCAGTACATGCGGGCGTTTGCGTGAGATTCAAGCTGAATTTGATTGACGCAAGTCAGCATTGCAGAAAGAAGTCTAGATGATCGCTTGGCCAATGAACTCGTTCCACAGTCACCTCGGTCCCGTAGGAGCTGCCGAAGGCTGCGAATCGCGGTGTGTCAGCATTACCTCTTTCGCAGCCTTCGGCAGCTCCTACAGAAATTGTGCTGAAATTCGCGAAGGGGCCAGGCCTTCACTACGGATTCATACCAGCCGCCGCAGAGAAAAAAATCAGCCTTGATCAATCCAGATCAACGAAGCAAAGCGGCCACTGCGGGCGCTCTGGCGGTAGGAATAGAAGCGTGGATCGGTAACGGTGTCGAAACCACCACCATAGACGGCGGTAATTCCGCGAGCAGCCAGTCGCAGGCGGGCCAGGGCATAAATGTCGGCCATGAAGCGGCCAGGATTCTTGCTGGGGATAAACGCAGCATCGGTTTGCGGATGCGTGCTTATAAAAGCCTCGCGGACTTCCCCACCGACTTCGAATGATGGCTGACCAATAGCCGGGCCGAGCCAGACCAGAATTTGGTCGGGCGCGACTTCGAGGCTATCGGCGGCTGCTTCCAGCACGCCCGACGCCAATCCACGCCAGCCCGCGTGCGCCGCTGCTACGCGAGTCCCTGCCCGATCACAGAACAGAGCCGGCAGACAATCGGCAGTCATGATGGTGCAAGCGATTCCGGGGGTGGCGGTCCAACTGGCGTCAGCTTCAACGACCAGAGCCGGATCGGCTTCGGCTACCACGATGCCATGCACCTGCTTGAGCCACGCGGCCTGAATATCCAGTTGCGAGGTCAGACGCAGGCGATTGGCAGCCACGGCGTCCGGATCGTCATCGACATGATCGCCCAGATTGAAACTGTCGAACGGCGCCAGACTGACGCCGCCACTACGGGTAGTGACGCACGACTTGATCCCCGCAGGCGCGGGCCAGTCAGGGGTCAGCCAGTCATTCACCCGATGAACGCCTCGCGGTCCTGCTTGAGCAGCGACAGCAGCCAGACGAAATCGTCAGGCAGTGGCGATTCCCAGCTCATGCGCTTACCGGTGGTCGGATGATCCAGCTCCAGGAAGCGAGCATGCAGCGCCTGACGCGGGAAGGTTTTCAGCGAATCAACCATGGTCACGCTGGCTGCCGGCGGGATACGGAAGCGGCCACCGTAAGCCTGATCGCCTACCAACGGATAGTTGATGTGCGCCATGTGAACGCGAATCTGGTGAGTACGGCCGGTTTCCAGCTTGACCCGCACATGAGTGTGGGAACGGAAACGTTCGAGCACGCGGTAATGACTGACCGCCTGCTTGCCGCCTTCCATGACTGCCATGCGCTGGCGCTGCTGACCGTGACGGCCAATCGGCGCGTCGATCTTGCCGCCCGCTGTCACGACACCGATCACGATGCATTCATAGATGCGACTGACGGTGCGGCTTTGCAGCTGGGTGACAAGCTGGGTCTGCGCCTGAATCGTCTTGGCCACCACCATCAGACCGGTGGTGTCCTTGTCGAGACGGTGCACGATACCGGCACGCGGCACGTTGATGATGTCAGGAACGTGGTGCAGCAAGGCATTGAGCAGCGTGCCATCGGCATGACCGGCGGCAGGGTGCACCACCAGACCGGCGGGCTTGTTGATCACCAGGATCTGATCGTCTTCGTAGACGATATCGAGTTCGATGTCCTGGGCGACCCATTCTCCCTGGGCCTCCTGCTCGGCAATCAATTGAAGAACAGCACCACCGTGCACGATGTCACGAGGGCGCAATACGCCTCCGTCCACCGTCAAACGGCCGTCCTTGATCCAGGCAGAAAGGCGCGAGCGCGAGTGCTCAGCGAATAATTGTGCAGCGACTTGATCGAGGCGTTGACCGCCCAATTCGGACGGCACCTCTGCGCGAAGTTCTATATTTTCGGACATGGCCAGACTAGGTGGCGGCTAGCCTTTGGTTTCGGCAGCGCGCTTGTGGTTAAATACGGCGTCTTTTGCCCCGGGGGTTCCGCGGGGCGCTCATCATAACAGGACGGTCTCGCCCAAGACAGCGACCGTTATAGGGACGCAAGCCGCCATGCAAGTGAAACACCTGCTGCTGATCGCCATCCTCGCACTCACCGCTGCCTGTTCGTCGAAGGAAGTGATCGACGAAAACCTCAGCGAAGTCGAGCTGTACCAGCAGGCGCAGGCCGACCTGGGCAACAACAGCTATTCGACCGCCACTGACAAGCTCAAGGCGCTGGAGTCGCGTTATCCGTTCGGGCGCTATGCCGATCAGGCTCAGCTCGAGCTGATCTACTCGAACTACAAGAACGGTGAACCGGAGGCCGCGAAGTCTGCTGCCGAACGTTTCATCCGTTTGCACCCACAACACCCGAATGTCGACTACGCCTATTACATGAAGGGCCTGACATCCTTTGACCAGGACGTTGGCCTGCTGGCGCGCTTCCTGCCACTGGATCAGACCAAGCGTGACCCGGGCGCAGCGCGTGACTCGTTCAACGAGTTCGCCCAGCTGACCAGTCGCTTCCCAAACAGCCGCTACGCGCCGGACGCCAAGCAGCGCATGATTTATCTGCGCAACCTGCTGGCTTCCTATGAAATTCACGTAGCTGATTACTACCTGACTCGTCAGGCTTATGTAGCCGCTGCCAACCGTGGCCGTTACGTGATCGAGAACTTCCAGGAAACCCCATCCGTGGGCGACGGCCTGGCAGTGATGGTCGAGTCCTACCAGCGCCTGCACCTGGACGACCTGGCTGCCACCAGCCTGGAAGTGCTCAAAGCCAATTACCCGAACCACCCGCAACTGGTGGACGGTCAATTCGTACCTCGTGAAGCTGAAGCTGATAACCGCTCGTGGCTGTCCAAGGCGACATTGGGTCTGATCGAAAGCAATCCGCCGCTGCCGCCGGGCCAGACCCGCGCCAACCAGGACGTGATCCGTCAGTACCAGGACGCCAAAGACGCAATCCCTAAAGAGCTGCTGCCGGAAAATCAGGCCGAACTCGACGAACAGGAACACGAAGCGGAAGGCAACAACGACCGCTCGTGGTTCAGCTACATGACGCTGGGTCTGTTCGACTGATCCACGCGTGAACAGAAAAGGCCTTCGGGCCTTTTTTTGTGGGTTGAATTGCCCGTTGAACCTGTGGGAGCGGTGCTTGCCCGCGATAAGGTGACCGCGACCTAAAGTGAATCGCGTCCAGCCTTATCGCGGGCAAGCACCGCTCCCACAAAGGATTGCCTATTTCCTGTCTCGGCTAGCGCTCCCAGAGACACAACCACCCCTCCTTCGCTACACTCCCAAAATCTCAAATCACTAAGCTGGAAATCATGGTTCGCTTAATTATGTGGGTCGCGCTGATCGCGGCGGCTGTGTGGTTTATCAAGCGTCTGATCAACCCTCCCGCACCACGCCGCAAGCCCACTGCTTCTGCCACTGAAAACGCCGCGACGCCCATGGTCCGCTGCGCCCAATGCGGTGTTCATCTGCCACAGGACCGAGCGCTTGGCGAGGCCAATCAATGGTATTGCAGCGAGGCGCATCGGCTAGAAGGCCCTGCTGCACGTGATCGCTGAAAAACTGTCACTCGGCAGTCCTCAGGCTCAGCGAATACTTCGGCTGTATCACCTCTATCGACTGACCATCGGCATCATGCTGGTGCTGTTGGTTTCGACCAGCCTCGATACCGAGTTGCTGGAAATGGCCAACCCGGATCTGTTTCGCGCCGGGTGCTGGCTGTACCTCGTATTCAATATTCTGGTTGTGGTGCTGCTGGACCGTCCCAGCCACAACGGACGACTGTTTGCCTTGGCCATGGCCGATGCGCTGCTGCTCTCCCTGCTGTTCTACGCCGGGGGCGGCCCTCCCAGTGGTATCGGCAACGTCTTGATAGCTTCGGTTGCCATCAGCAACGTGCTGTTGCGCGGTCGCATCGGCCTGCTGATCGCAGCTGTATCGGCCATCGGCATTATCTATCTGACGTTTTACCTCAGCTTCAACAGCCCCTCCGCTGCGAACCATTACGTGCAGGCCGGCTCGCTGGGGGCGTTATGTTTCGCCGCGGCATTGATGGTCCAGGCCCTGACCCGTCGCCTGCTGATCAGCGAGGCCCTGGCCGAGCGACGTGCCGCCGACGTCGACAATCTCGAAGAACTCAATGCGTTGATTCTGCACCGCATGCGCACCGGCATTATCGTCCTCGACGCGAGGCGACGGGTGCTACTGGCCAACCAGAGCGCGCTCACATTACTGGGCCACGATCATCTGACTGGAGAGGTCATTGATAGCTACACGCCGCAGTTAGTCACGCGTCTGCGCCAATGGCTGGTCAACCCGGCGCTGGACCCACGCAGCATCTCCACCAGCGCCAGCGGGCCAATCCTGCAACCCGGTTTCGTCGCACTCAATCGCGGGGACCAGCGTCAGACGCTGATTTTCCTTGAAGACTTGTCTCTGGTATCGCGCCAGGCCCAGCAGCTCAAACTCGCGGCGCTGGGCCGCCTGACGGCAAGTATTGCCCACGAGATCCGCAATCCTTTAGGCGCAATCAGCCACGCGGCGCAGTTACTCAACGAGTCCGAGGAACTGGACAGCGAGGATCGTCGCCTGGGGCAAATCATTCAGGACCAGTCACGCCGCATGAACCGGGTGATCGAGAACGTCTTGCAGCTGTCCCGCAGGCGCGATGCTCAACCCGAGCTGCTGGATCTGCAAACCTGGCTGCAGGCCTTCGTGGATGAAGCCAGGTGCCACATTGCGCCGAATCAAAGCATCCATCTGGATATCTGCCCCGCCTCATTGACCACGCGCATGGATGCCGAACAGCTCAATCAGGTATTGAGCAATCTGTTGCAAAACGCTTTGCGCTACAGTGGCAAGCATCACGAGCAAGCTCAGGTCTGGCTCAAGCTGTTCCAGGACCCGTCAAGTGACCAGCCGATTCTGGAAGTACTCGACGACGGCCCCGGCGTCGCCAGTGAGCACATGACCAAGCTGTTCGAACCGTTTTTCACTACCGAAAGTAAAGGCACCGGCCTGGGCCTTTATCTTTCACGGGAGCTGTGCGAGAGCAATCAGGCACATCTGGACTACACATTTCGGGAAGGTGGCGGCAGTTGCCTGCGTATTACCTTCGCCCACCCGTTGAAGTTGAGTTGACCATGAGCCAGCGGCCAAAGATCCTGATTGTTGATGACGAGCCCGATATCCGTGAACTCCTTGAGATCACGCTGGGCCGGATGAAACTCGATACCCGCAGCGCCCGCAACGTCAAGGAGGCCCACGACTGGCTGGCACGGGAGCCGTTCGACCTGTGCCTGACCGACATGCGCCTGCCCGACGGCAATGGCCTGGAACTGGTGCAGCATATCCAGCAGCGCCATGCCCAGGTGCCGGTAGCTATGATCACTGCCCATGGCAACCTGGATACCGCGATCCATGCGCTAAAGGCTGGTGCGTTTGACTTTCTGACCAAGCCTGTTGATCTCGGTCGCCTGCGGGAGCTGGTCGGCAGCGCCTTACGGCTGCAGACGCCCAGCCAGCCCGAACGCGCCATCGACCGTCAGTTGCTCGGCGACTCCGCGCCCATTCGCGCCTTGCGCCAACAGATTGGCAAACTGGCCCGTAGTCAGGCTCCCATCTACATCAGTGGTGAGTCCGGCAGCGGCAAGGAATTGGTGGCCCGCCTGATTCACGAACAAGGGCCACGGGTTGATCGGCCTTTTGTCCCGGTCAACTGCGGTGCGATCCCGACCGAACTGATGGAAAGTGAGTTCTTCGGCCACCGTAAAGGCAGCTTCAGCGGCGCTCACGAAGACAAACCCGGGCTCTTCCAGGCGGCCAATGGCGGAACGCTATTTCTCGATGAAGTCGCCGATCTGCCCCTGGCCATGCAGGTCAAACTGCTGCGGGCGATTCAGGAGAAATCCATCAGGAGCGTCGGCGACCAACAAGAGTCGGTGGTGGATGTGCGGGTGCTGTGCGCCACCCACAAGGACCTGAGCGCTGAAGTCGCTGCCGGGCGCTTCCGTCAGGATCTGTATTACCGGCTTAACGTCATTGAGCTGCAAGTCCCCTCGCTGCGTGCACGACGGGAAGATATCGAGCAATTGGCCGCCCATGTTCTCAAACGCCTGACGGGCGCTCAGCCCGCCGTTCATCTTGCGCCCCAGGCGCTTGAAGCACTTAAAAGCTACCGCTTCCCCGGTAACGTGCGCGAACTGGAGAACATCCTTGAGCGCGCCCATACGCTGTGTGAAAACGACCAGATCAACGTCTCCGACCTGCGCCTGGCCCACACCGCCCCCGCCGAACAGGACAGCGCCAACCTCGCTGACATCGACAACCTCGAAGATTACCTGGAAAGCATCGAACGCAAGTTGATCCTCCAGGCACTGGAAGAAACCCGCTGGAACCGAACCGCCGCCGCCCAACGCCTGAGCCTGTCATTTCGGTCGATGCGCTATCGGTTGAAGAAATTGGGGTTGGAGTAGAGGGGACTCGCTCCCACATATGCATCAATTGCTCGACAGAACCCGGCCATCCGGCGAATAGGGCGCAGCATCAATCACTCGTTCACGTCCCAGCAGCAGATCCGCCAGCAACTGGCAGGAAGCGGGGGCCAGCACCAGGCCGTTGCGATAATGCCCGCAGTTGAGCCAAAGCCCTTCAAACCCGGACAGCGGCCCAATATAAGGGATCCCTTCTGGCGAACCCGGACGCAAGCCCGCCCAGTGCCCTACCACCTCGGCATCCGCCAACGCAGGGATCAGCTCCACCGCCGAAGCCTTCAGACTCGCCAGCGCCACATCGGTGGGGGTTTTATCGAAGCCTTCATGTTCCAGCGTACTGCCCACCAGGATGTGGCCGTCCCGGCGCGGAATCGCATAACGCCCCTTGGCCAGCACCATGCTCGGCAGAAAATCCGTTGCGCATTTGTACAAAATCATCTGGCCTTTGACCGGGTCGACTGGCAATTCAAGGCCAAGGGTCTTGAGCAGTTCGCCACTCCAGGCACCCGCTGTGAGCACAACTTCATCAGCAAGAATGTCGCCGACGCCCGTCGTTACGCCCGTCACCCGCTCGCCGTCCCGGACAAAGCCTGTCACTTCGCACTGCTCGATCAGCGTGACATTGGGCATGGCCATCAAGGCTGCTTTCAGGGATTTGACCAGACGCGGGTTACGCACGTTGGCGACCTTGGCCATGTAGATCGCGCGGCTGTAGCCCTCACCTAACACAGGCACCGCATCGTGCACTTCTGAAATATCCACCGCGCTGAGCGGCCGGTGTTCGCGAGTGGCCCAGTCCAGCGCTTCTTGCTCGTCGTCCAGATCCAGCCAGTACAAGCCGGTGACATGAACTTCAGGATCGATACCCGTCCGGGCAAAAAGACGCTCGGCCAGTTGCGGATAAAAGTCCTGGGACCAATGAGCCAACGCCGTGACTGCCGAGCTGTAGCGCCAGGGATAAAGCGGCGAAACAATTCCGCCTCCCGCCCATGAAGATTCTTGCCCCAGTCCTGAACGATCCAGCAGCGTCACACGGACCGCCTCGGAGGCGAGGTTAAACGCCGTCAACAAACCGATGACACCGCCACCGACAATCACAACCTGCTTGGACATCATGTTCTCGTTTTGAAGAGGGCTCAGCGGCCCCAGCAGTCTCTGGTTGCCAGCCCCGTAGAATTGCTGATTTTACCGGTGTTGGTAATCACGAAGTTGCCGCACTTGTCACCCTTCATCATCGTTGTGGCGATGGGTGTCGCGGTCAGGGTGTACGTCTGGCCCGGGCGGTCCGCTGCAATCTTGTAGTACGCGTTGCCCGTTGAAAGCGTTAGCGGCGAACCCGATACATCGCTGTACTGCCCTCGCTGGGAGTAATACCTTTCCAGTGCCTGGGCCTGCTCCGACAGAAGACTTGCGATAGCAGACCGCTGGGTACGCTTCGTGTACTCCGTGTAATTGGGGTAAGCGATGGCCGCCAGAATACCGACAATCGCCACCACAATCATGAGCTCGATCAAGGTGAAGCCTTTGGATCTGAAACGCATGGATCGCACTCCTTACTGAATTTGTCGCCACATGATGCGTTGGTAAATGTTGGCGGTGCCGCCTTTTTCGACGATTTTCAGAGCCGCGCCACCGCTGGAGTCAATCAAGTATTTGTTGTCATTGTTCTGCGAAGTACCCGCAACGATAGACGCCAAATTAGGGATACCAGTGCCAATCCCCATCCCCGAAACAATAATATCGGCACTGCTTACGTCGTTATCACCGTTGGTATCAAGCACCTGATAAGTCAGCATCCCTCCCTTGGCAGCATCAAGCTCAAACAGGCGACCAGTGCCGACGCTTTCACAAGGGTCGTTGGAGTTCACAGCAGCGGTGGTGAAAATAATCCGCCCTCGACTGGTTTGCGCCGGATAAATAATCCGCTCACCGAGATAGGGAGTAGCAGTGGCAAGCGACATAAACCAGCCAGCTTTGGCATTCCACTCAAAATCCTTGCTGGTTGACTTGTAATAAGTAGCATTTTTGCCACTCACTGGAGGGTCAATGATGCTCTGCTGCTGCAGATTGTCCGGGACAATGCCACCAACGCCTGTGGGGGCATCCCATACTGCATAAAACGCCTGTTGGTCTACAGACGTCTTGTCAGCAACTTCACTGAATTTGCCAGTACCAAAATAGACAATCTTTCCGTTACCGCTCGGGTGGTCCAATAGTATCGGCTGGACCGTGATCGGCTGTTTGATTCCATTTGACGTGTTGAAGAAAGGCTTGCCGCCGAACGCTACCTTCCAGTCGCCAATACCTCCGGTCAGATCAAACTTCCACATTCTGCCTTTCAAGTCGCCCGCGTAAGCGGCTTGAACGATGTTCTGTGAATTAACTGCCAGCTTGACTGAAGACAAACCATTAAAAGTCTCCCCAGCATCGACCATTGGCGTTTGAATTTCTTTTATAACAGCTCCGGTATTGGCGTTCAGGATAAACAAGGACGCTCTACCGGTAAAACTGCCATAGCCGTTGCCCAGCACAACAACGCTAGTGCCATCGATCATCCGGCCTACATCTGGCTTCGAATAGGCATAACCAAGGTTGTTGTATGGATTGTTGGCATTTTGCTCGGCAGGCGCTTTAACCTCCCACAGAGCTTCAGTTGAATCTGCTGTCCCTTCGAAAAGTTTGACCGCAAAATACGCGCTCCCTCCCGCTCCAACCCCACCAAAAGCCACGGTCCGCCAAGATGTACCTAGCTGAGTATCAAAAACCGCAATTTGCCCGTCAACAGTGAATTTGTGGGTGCCGGAACCATAACCAATCGTCGCAACGGTGGCCAGTGAAGGAAGCGCCGTGGAGGGCATATAAGCATACCGACGTGTGCCGTCGGCATTTATCACGTTGAACATGCCGTCATTGGCATTAACCAGTAGGCTGTATGACATGGATTTGGCTTTGGTCGCCAAATAATCGCTATAGGACGTACTACCTACCAAATCAGCGGACGTTTTATCGGTAGGAATAGAAGCTATCAAGGGTGAGTTGATAATATCGCCGAGTAATATCGTGCGCGGGCGCAATTTCGCATTTGGAATGCCCTTGACCCAGTTGACCAGATCCGTACCTTTCACATCCGTTGGTAGGCCTGTATTGAGCGTTGTTTTCTGAGCAGTCGAAAAAGAATCGTATTTCAATTCTATTTTTCTAGGCGTTGTATCTGTGCTCCAGGATTCAAAAACAGGATCCTTTGCCCCGCTCACAATGAGGTTGTCCGTGCTCCATTTGACGCCCGACAATGCACCGGTTGTTGAATCAAGATCATAGGCCCTGATGGTCCCGTGCCAATCGCTAGGGTCATACAGCGTTTGATAAAAACGGGTGCCAGAAGTCAAGGTGGTTGAGTTGGCCGCGCCACCACCACCCGAACCGATTTTCGCGTAGATATCGCTGAGCGCTAGATTCAAGGCAACTGTGAGACCGGCATTGTCATTAGCCTGAAAATACTTTCCGTGCCCATGTTTATCGTCTGCGGCATCAAGCAGCATTTGATCTGCAACGGTGAATCCAATGGTGTACGTGCTGAGGTTCTGCTTGGGGAACCCTCCCACGTCCCAGCTTTTTTGCGCGAGGTCAACTTTAACCGAGCCGGTATCCTTGCGCATGTCGATGTCATAGGCAAATTTCGCGACATCATCCAGGTAGAGACTGTCCCCTTCATCACTCTCGTCTCTCAAGGGTCCATCATTATTTACCTGATCCCAATTAGGCAGCGACCTGGCGGGATCTGAAGTGTAGTCGGGGTCATCCGAAGGGAATGTCCTGTCATAAGTAGGGAGTCCATCTGTAATAACCACCCCATAATTCTTTTGACAGCGGTATTGAATCGGACTTGTGAACACGCTGGGCGACTTCGCGAGTGTAGACGTTGCATCCCAGGCAGGGGACGGAGTAAGCCCCCTAAAATAGCGCGTAACCTGATAGTACGTTTCAGCCAATGGCGTATTAGCTTCTGCCGATAGCGTATCAATTGCCTTGATCAACGCTTTATAGTTTGCATCCGCCGTTGCGGCTGTCACTTCTGGAACATAAAGTCTGGGTTGCACGGCATTAATGTCTACGACGGGTTGTTTTATATTACCGCCAGGACCGCTATCACTATTCCTGACGACATTATAAGAAGCTAACCCCATGCGTAAGCCTGAGTTATTGCCTGACGGTTTACTGGCTACGTCGACCAGTTTTTTGGCTACATCGATAGCAGTGGTCATTCGACTTTCGGTAGGAATTCCGGAGAGGTCTTTGTTTAGCAGTGCCTGCGATACCAGGTAGGAAAGATAGCTAACAGGATAACGGGTTCTACCCCCGCCTTGCGGATCCGCCAGAGGCAGACAAACAACTGAGGAGTTGCTATTGCGCCAAAAACTATAGCCATCATTGCACCCAGTGCGACTCAGGGTATTGATAAATACATAATCCGCCTTAGTACTTGCGGGTGAAACTTCATCCCCCTGATAGTAACCGCAGAAAATGAACAAACTGCATCTGTAAACCGGCCGGTATATACGCGGCCGTGAAGGCAAAGGATCATAACCCGCATCAAAGATGATAGTGTCCATGCTTCCCGAGTTATCGACCTGAAGCATCACATTCGGTTTGACTGCCGACGAACTCAACAATGGAACCTGTGCGGGGACAAACGCCGCATACGCTGGAACCATGAGGTACAACGCCAACAACGCCCCGTAGAAATACTTCAACCCACGGCGGAGCGTTTTAACAATTGGCATAGATACTCTCCAGCACGGTTACTGACGTGCCTTGTTTGGCTGATGCGGTCACGCGGTACAGGGTCATGGTACTACTGGCCGAGCAGGTGGGGGGACGACTGATTGGGGTTGTAGTGGTACCAATATTCTGGAGTGCGTAAACCCCGTTCTCCCCGGCCCGGACCCAAGTCACGCCAGAGGCACTGTTATTGCCCGGATTCGGGTAGCCGGTGGACTCCGGTGGCGGCGCGCAGGTTGCCGGACTGGTGCATTTTGCAAGAACGAAGTCCTTTACCTGAATAGCCGACTCACCCAATCGCAACGCCGCCTCCGCATACTGAAAGGACTGATTACGCACCATCACGCTGCCGGACATCTTTTCCTGCATGGTTGCGTTCTGCATCGCCGATACGCCCAGCAATGTCAGTAGCAGCAGAAATATAAGGCTCACTACCAGCACCATGCCTGTCTGGGATGACGGCAGGCTGCGTCTGTGTGTACTCATTGCATGAAGCCCCTTCAAAACCGGTTACGCACGGCAGCTACCACGTTATAAACCTGATCCCGGACCTTGCCGCTTGGGTCATATAACGTCAGCCCGATGCGCACACTGCGGATGTTCGCCGCATTGCCGGTGGTAATCGCGGTGGTGTACGTCATGGGAGTCCCCGCTAGACCAAAGGAGATGTTCAAGGCGCGGACGTTGCTGAGCAGTGGCTGCTGGTTAGAGGTAGACGTATCGGTACCTACCGCGACTTTCAAATCAGTGCCACTGAACACGTAGGTCAGTTGGCGCAACGGGAAAGCCACCTGTCCGGCGCCCAGTGATCCTTTTCCGGCATAGAGCGTCGTGCTGCTTTGGCAGTCGGAAGCTACTGTCCACGTCGGTGTACCTCCCGAGCCACCGATATCCGCAGTGATCAGGGTTAACGTACTGGTGGCGTTATTCCAGAGGATCGGGTTGTTGAACGCTGCCGGTTTAACCGTCAATGAACCGCTCGCGGGCGTGAGGTTATCCACACTCAAACAGCCGAACATGCCCGTCATGCGGATTTCCTGCATCATTTTGCTCAACACAAACCGAGCGTCTTCCTGCATGCGGGCCGAGGTGTTCTGGGTGGTGTAGGTGCCACGGGAAGCAACGAAAATCTGGATCACTCCCATGGAAATCACCAACCCCAACACCAGGGCAACCATGATTTCGATCAGGCCGAAGCCTTTGGATAACTTTCTCATGGGGTCACCGCATTCACGCCGACACGGGACTTCAACTCAAAGCTTCGTTGAGTGGCGCTAGCCGCTGAAGCGGAGAGCGCAACGTCACTAGCGCCGGCGGCGCGGGCGTCGTTCCAGTAAATGGTGATGGTCACCTCAGGGGGATTGATCACAATCTTGCTGTTCGCACCATCGGTACCTGCAAAAGCAGTGACATTGGTTCGGAAGTCGAACAAATCCTGGACCCTGGCATCATTCAGGTTGCCGGCCGTTGGCGCAGAGGCCAGCGACCCCAACGCATAGGATCCCAATACACTCGCTGCCCCATTGGCGACGGCATTGCCATCTACGTTCGCCCGAATTCTGTCCATCATGTCGTAGGCAATAAAACTCGCCTGGCTGGTCATCGCCGAGCTGTCGGTGTATTTGAGGGCATTCAATTGAATTGCTGCGGCACCCAATATGCCAATGGCCAGAATCAATACTGAAACCAGTACTTCGATCAGCGTCATGCCTTTCTGGCGACGTTTACATCCCTTGCGCATATTCAGTTTCCACTCAAAGCAATTGAATTCGACCGTTCAAGCCTATATTCAAGGTCCTGACATTGCTGCCCAATGTGTAAGTCATTGCAACCGCCGTAGCGGGTGAAGCCAGGCCACCCAGATTATTGAATTCGATGGCGGCGACATTGTTGGTGGTCAGCGTCGCCCCACTGCTCAGGGGCGCAATGACCCGGACGGGAATGGCATTCGCATCGGAAGACACCACAACTTTCAACTCAGTGGTCCAGGCAGTTCCCGTGGTCGGCAGCACTTTCATGTTCACCCCTCGGTTTATCGCCTCCAGCCGCGCAAAGTTGAGCGCCCGCTGCAGGTCACTCACTTCGGAATCTGCCTTGGATTTCTGAATCATGCTGCTGAAATTCGGCACCGCAATGGCCGCCAGAATCCCCACCAGCGTCACAGTGATTAACAATTCGATGAGGGTAAAGCCCTTGGCGCGGCGGGTCATTGAGTGTCTCCTAAACGTTACGACTATAGGGCAGCAGTCGCGTCCCAAGGCAGACAGGAGGATATACGGTTGTTTGGCTGGGACGAATGCCCGGATGGGGTTCTAGGGAAAATATTTCCAGGGAGGAAAGCACATGAAACAGTCAGGTTTTACGCTGATCGAGCTGCTTGTAACGCTAGTGGTCATGGGTGTTGTGGCAAGCGTCGCGCTTCCCGCGATGGCTGAAATGGTCACGGCGCAGCGACGGTTTGATGTGGCGCAGCAGTTGGCGAGTGGGATACGAACGGCGCGGCACGAGGCCGTGGTGCGCAATCAGCCAGTAGTCATCCGCGCGATTGATGGGCAATGGGGTAAGGGCTGGCAAATCGTCATCGATCCAAAAGGCACCGAAGACGATTTGATTCTCGTGGACCGAGCACGAAGCGGAAAGGTGCCTGTGGTCGGCAACGGACAGATAACGCAATCCATCAGGTTCAACGGGCTGGGCGCTGCGGTAGGCAATGGTTTTGTTTCAGGAACGCTGTCAATTTGCGACGCCGAAAAACCTTTGAGCCACCATCAAGTGATCATGGCTAGCGCCGGCAGAGTCAGAATTGAAAGCAAGACCCTGCCCGAAAAGCTTTGCGGCTAGGGGCGGCTCTGCTGACGAAGCGCCGAACCTGACACACCGCCTCGCCAACAAGTTGGCTCCTACCGGACAGAGTTGTGTCTAGAAATTCGCACAATCTGTAGGAGCTGCCGCAGGCTGCGAAAGCGATGTATCTGACAAATCGCTTTCGCAGCCTGCGGCGGCTCCTACAGACAAAGCATCACAACAACGACTTGACCCGCAGTTCCTTCGGCATGGAGAAGGTGACGTTTTCTTCGCGGCCAGCCAGTTCGTCTGCGCCGGTTGCGCCCCAGGCGTGCAGTTGCTGGATCACGCCACGCACGAGAACTTCCGGAGCCGAGGCACCTGCCGTGATGCCGATACGTTCAACACCGTCGAACCAGTTGCGCTGCATGTCTTCGGCGCCGTCGATGAGGTAAGCCGGAGTCGACATGCGTTCAGCCAGCTCACGCAAGCGGTTGGAGTTGGAGCTGTTCGGGCTGCCGACCACCAGTACCACATCGCACTCATCAGCCAATTGCTTGACCGCGTCCTGGCGGTTCTGCGTGGCGTAGCAGATGTCATCTTTACGCGGGCCGCCGATCGCTGGAAAGCGAGTGCGCAGTGCATCGATCACACGGCTGGTGTCGTCCATGGACAAGGTCGTCTGGGTCACGAACGCCAAGGCTTGCGGGTTACGCACCTGCAAATTGGCAACATCCTCTTCGTCCTCGACCAGATAGATCGCACCACCATTGCTGGCGTCGTACTGGCCCATGGTGCCTTCGACTTCCGGGTGACCTTCGTGGCCGATCAGAATGCACTCACGACCGTCGCGGCTGTAGCGAGCCACTTCGATGTGGACCTTGGTCACCAGTGGGCAGGTAGCATCAAAGACTTTCAGTCCACGACCGGATGCCTCGGTGCGCACGGCCTGTGAAACGCCGTGGGCGCTGAAGATCACGATGACGTCATCCGGCACCTGATCCAGCTCTTCGACGAAGATCGCACCGCGAGCGCGCAGGTCTTCGACGACAAATTTGTTATGAACCACTTCGTGGCGCACATAGATCGGCGGGCCAAACACTTCCAGGGCGCGATTGACGATTTCGATCGCACGATCCACTCCAGCGCAGAAGCCGCGGGGGTTGGCGAGTTTGATTTGCATAGGTGCCTCTTATCTACGTGCGAAACAGCCCGGCAAAGGCCGGGCTCGGTTCAGACTCAACGCTTAAAGCGCTCTGACCTCAAAGATTTCCACTTCAAAGTTCAGGGTCTTGCCCGCCAGCGGGTGATTGAAGTCGATGGTCACTTGCGCGTCATCGAAAGCTTTCACTACGCCCGGCAGCTCAGTATTGGCCGCATCATTGAAGATCACCAGCAAACCTTCCGACAGCTCCATGTCCTGGAACTGCGAACGGGGGATGATCTGCACGTTTTGCGGGTTTGGCTGGCCGAAGGCGTTTTCCGGCAAGATCTGCACAGTACGCCGATCACCCGCCTTGAAGCCAAATATTGCGGTCTCGAAACCTGGCAACAGATTGCCGTCACCCACCTTGAACTTGGCCGGAGCCTTTTCAAACGTGCTGTCGACTGTGTCGCCGTTTTCCAGGCGCAAAGCAAAATGCAGGGTGACTTCCGTGTTCTGACCGATGCGTTGCTCGGTCAATAACTGTTCAGTCATTAACGGTTTCTCCGGTTTTCTTGCTCTTGAACATATCCAGCGCCAGCATGATTGCGCCCACAGTGATTGCACTGTCCGCAACATTGAAGGCCGGGAAGCCGTGTTCTTTCCAGTGCACGAAGATAAAGTCGATCACATGGCCAATGACGATGCGATCGTACAAGTTACCCAGCGCGCCACCCAGCACCAGTGCCAGGGCAATGGCCAGCCAGGTTTCATCGCGCCCAAGACGCTTGAGCCAGACAACCAGCACGCCACTGACCACGATGGCGATCAGGGCGAACAGCCAGCGCTGCCAGCCCGAACTGTCGGCCAGGAAGCTGAAGGCCGCACCGGTGTTGTACGCCAGCATCCAGCTGAAGTAGTCCGGAATGATCACGATCTGTTCGTACAATTCCAGCCGGTTCTCGAAGTAATACTTGCTGGCCTGGTCAATGACCAGGACCAGCAAGCTCAACCAGAGCCAGGACAAACGACCCAAACCTGCTTTAGGCATAGTGGCGAACCTCGCCGGTGCCGCTGATGTTATCTACACAGCGACCGCAGATCTCCGGGTGCTCGGGGTTCACGCCGACGTCTGCGCGGTGGTGCCAGCAACGGGCGCACTTGGCATGACCGGACTTGACCACTTTGAGCTTCAGACCAGGAACTTCGGTCACTACCGCATCGGCCGGCGCGTCCAGCAGAGGCGCGACGCTGGCTGTAGAGGTGATCAGTACGAAGCGCAATTCATTGCTCAGCTTCGACAGGTCAGCCACCAGCGAGTCTTCAGCATACAAGGTGACTTCAGCCTGAAGGTTGCCGCCAATCGCCTTGGCCGCGCGCAGGTTTTCCATTTCCTTGTTGACCGCAACCTTCACCGCCATGATCCGCTCCCAGTAGGCGCGGTCCAGCTCGAAGTCGGCGGGCATTTCGCTGAGGCCCTGATACCAGGTGTTGAGCATCACCGATTCGTTGCGTTCGCCCGGCAGGTACTGCCACAGCTCGTCGGCGGTGAAGGCCAGGATCGGTGCGATCCAGCGCACCAGCGCCTCGGAGATGTGGAACAACGCGGTCTGGCACGAGCGACGCGCGGTGCTGTCGGCAGCCGTGGTGTATTGACGGTCCTTGATGATGTCCAGGTAGAAACCACCGAGCTCCTGCACGCAGAAGTTGTGGATCTTGGAGTACACGTTCCAGAAGCGGTATTCGCCGTAGTGCTCTTCCAGCTCGCGTTGCAGCAGCAACGCACGGTCCACGGCCCAGCGATCCAGGGCGAGCATTTCTTCCGGCGGCAGGATATCCGTCGCAGGGTTGAAGCCACTCAGGTTCGAGAGCAGGAAGCGTGCGGTGTTGCGGATCCGCCGGTAGGCGTCAGCGCTGCGCTGCAGGATCTGATCGGAAACCGCCATTTCACCGGAGTAGTCAGTTGCCGATACCCATAGACGCATGATGTCGGCGCCCAGTGAATCGTTGACCTTTTGCGGTGCCACGACGTTGTTCAGCGATTTCGACATCTTGCGACCGTTTTCGTCGACAACGAAACCATGGGTCAGCAATTCGCGGTACGGGGCGTGGTCATCCAGCATGCAGCCGGTCAGCAGTGACGAATGGAACCAGCCACGGTGTTGGTCGGAACCTTCCAGGTACAGGTCGGCGCGCGGGCCGCTCTCGTGACCCATCGGGTGTGAGCCGCGCAGCACGTGCCAGTGAGTCGTGCCGGAGTCGAACCAGACGTCCAGGGTATCGGAGATCTTGTCGTACTTCGGCGCCTCATCACCCAGCAATTCGGCGGCGTCCATCTTGAACCAGGCTTCGATGCCTTCTTTCTCGACGCGTAGCGCGACTTGCTCCATCAGCTCGACAGTGCGTGGGTGCAGTTCGCCGCTTTCCTTGTGCAGGAAAAACGGGATCGGCACGCCCCAATTACGCTGACGGGAGATGCACCAGTCCGGGCGATTGGCGATCATCGAGTGCAGGCGAGCCTGACCCCATGCTGGTACGAACTGGGTGTCTTCGATGGCTTTCACGGCCCGCTCGCGCAGGGTGTCGCCCACTTCAGGCTGCTTGTCCATGCCCACGAACCACTGCGCCGTGGCGCGGTAGATCAGTGGCGACTTGTGGCGCCAGCAGTGCATGTAGCTGTGAGTGATGGTTTCGGTGTCCATCAGGCTGCCGACTTCGGCCAGCTTGTCGATGATGTTCTGGTTAGCCTTGAAGATGAACTGGCCGCCAAAGAACTCAAGCGACTCCACATACACGCCGTTGCTCTGCACCGGGCTGATGATGTCGTCGTTGGTCAAGCCGTAGCTTTTGCTGATCACGAAGTCGTCGACGCCATAGGCAGGCGAACAGTGAACCACGCCAGTACCGGCGCCCAGCTCGACGTAGTCGGCCAAATACACAGGCGACAGACGGTCATAGAACGGGTGGCGGAAGTTGATCAGTTCCAGCGCCGCACCTGTTGTGGTGGCCAGGACCGTACCTTCCAGCTTGTAACGAACCAGACACGACTCGACCAGCTCCGAAGCCAGCACCAGCAACCTGTCGCCCACATCAACCAGCGAGTATTCGAACTCGGGATGAACGTTCAGCGCCTGGTTGGCAGGGATGGTCCACGGGGTGGTGGTCCAGATCACGATGGAGGCAGGCTTGCTCAGGGAATCCAGGCCAAATGCCGCAGCCAGTTTCGCCTCGTCGGCAATCGGGAATGCCACGTCGATGGTGGAGGATTTCTTGTCCTGGTATTCGACTTCAGCTTCAGCCAGGGCCGAGCCGCAATCGAAACACCAGTTCACAGGCTTGAGGCCCTTGAACACGAAGCCGCCCTTGACCATTTCCGCCAGGGCACGGATTTCCCCAGCCTCGTTGGCGAAGTCCATGGTGCGGTAAGGGTTGCTCCAGTCACCCAGCACACCCAGACGGATGAACTCGGCCTTTTGACCTTCGATCTGCTCAGCGGCATAGGCGCGGCACAGCTCACGGGTCTTGTCCGCAGGCAGGTTTTTGCCGTGGGTCACTTCGACCTTGTGCTCGATCGGCAGGCCATGGCAGTCCCAGCCCGGAACATAAGGCGCGTCAAAGCCCGAAAGGGTTTTCGAGCGAGTGATCATGTCCTTGAGAATCTTGTTAACGGCGTGACCGATGTGAATATTGCCGTTGGCGTAAGGAGGACCGTCGTGCAGCACGAACTTTGGACGATCCTTGCCAATTTCGCGCAGCTTCTGGTACAGGCCAATGCTGTCCCAGCGCTGCAGAGTTTGCGGCTCGCGCTGGGGCAGGCCGGCCTTCATCGGGAAGGCGGTGTCCGGAAGATTAAGCGTGGCTTTGTAGTCGGTCATTTCGGGCTCTTAATTAGCGGTTAGCCGTGCCAATGGGCACGGGCGGCGGCGACGTCCGCATTGATCGCCGTCTTGAGCGCCTCCAGTGAGGCGAAACGCTGCTCATCACGCAGCTTATGGTGGAAAGCCACCGTCAAACGCCGGTCATAAAGATCGCCGGCAAAATCCAGAAGATGCACTTCAAGGTGGGCACTGCCGTCACCTGCCACAGTCGGGCGCACGCCAATATTGGCGACTCCCGGCCAGGTCTTGCCATCAATGCTCGCACTGACCAGATACACCCCGGTCAGCGGAACGCGACGGCGCTTGAGTTGCACGTTGGCAGTGGGCGTACCCAGCTGCCGCGCCAGCTTCTGGCCGTGCAGGATGCGCCCGGTAATCCGGAACGGGCGGCCAAGCATCCGCTCGGCAAGGGCAAAATCTGCCACTGCCAAGGAGTTGCGCACCTTGGTGCTGCTGACGCGAACGCCATCGATCTCAACGGTCTGCGCCGCCTCGACCGTGAAGCCACGGACATTGCCCGCTTGCTGCAGGAAGTCGAAATCGCCGATTCGGTCGCAACCGAACCGGAAATCATCGCCCACCTCAAGATGTTGTATTCCCAGCCCTTCGATCAGCACGGTGTCGACGAATTCCGCCGCACTGAGCTTGCTCAAACGCTGGTTGAACGCCAGACACAGCACCCGGTCAACGCCTTCGGCGGCCAGCAGTTCAAGCTTGTCCCGCAACCGTGCCAGACGCGCCGGAGCAGTGGCCGGAGTGAAAAACTCACGAGGTTGCGGCTCGAAAATGACCACGCAACTGGGCACGCCCAACTCGACAGCGCGATCACGCAAGCGCGCCAGAATAGCCTGGTGGCCCCGGTGAACACCGTCAAAGTTGCCAATAGTGGCGACGCAGCCCCGATGCTGGGGGCGCAGATTATGGAGGCCTCGAACCAGCTGCATAACGCACTTCTTGCTCATAAAGTGGCCGATTATAACCACACACAGCCCCGGACGACAGGCAACTCACCGAGGCAAAACAACAGTCACCGGCCTGCAACGCAAAAAACCGACGACCACCCGTTACAACTGCTACTTACATTACCGCGCTACGGGCGAAATCTTTCAGGCGAAAACCCAGCAATAGCAGCGACGCAAAATAGGCGACCAGCCCCGCCGCAACCAGCCCGCCCAGGCGAATGAAGCGCTCCAGCATGTGCCCTTCGCTCCACTCCGGCATAACGTGCATCAGCCCCAGCAATACGCCGGACATCACGCCAACCGCCAACACCAGCTTGAAGAAAAACTTCGTCCACCCCGGCTGTGGTTGAAACAGATCCTGCTTGCGCAACTGCCAGAACAACAAAAGAGCATTAATACAGGCGCCCACACTGATCGCCAGCGCCAGACCGGCGTGTTGCAGCGGGCCAATGAAAACCAGGTTCAGCAGTTGAGTCACTATGAGGGTGAAGATGGCGATTTTCACCGGAGTGCGAATATTTTGTTGCGCATAAAACCCTGGGGCGAGGACCTTGATGACGATGATGCCCAGCAAACCCACGGAATAAGCGATCAAGGCGCGCTGCGTCATGGCGGCATCCATCGCGTCGAATTTACCGTACTGGAACAGGGAAACAGTCAGCGGCTCGGCAAGGATACCCAGCGCCAGGGTGCACGGCAGGACCAGCACGAAGCACAGACGCAACCCCCAATCCAGAATCCGTGAATACTCGTGGCGATCCTTGTTGGCGTAGGTTTTCGAGAGGATCGGCAACAGAATCGTACCCAGCGCGACGCCCAGCACACCCGATGGCAACTCCATCAAACGGTCGGCGTAGTACATCCAGGACACCGAACCGGCTACCAGGAACGAGGCGAAAATCGTGTTGATAATCAGAGAAATCTGACTCACTGAGACGCCAAGGATGGCGGGCAGCATTTGTTTCATTACGCGCCAGACGCCGCTGTCGCGCAGATTCAGCCGCGGCAATACCAGCATGCCGATTTTTTTCAGGTGCGGGAGTTGGTAGAGCAGCTGCAAAAGCCCGCCCACCAGCACGGCCCAGCCGAGGGCCATTACCGGTGGATCGAAGTAAGGCGTCAGGAACAGGGCAAAGAAGATCATGCTGACATTGAGCAGCGTGGGCACGAAGGCCGGAACGGAAAAGCGGTTCCAGGTATTGAGAATCGCGCCCGCGAGGGAAGAAAGGGAAATCAGCAATATATAAGGAAAGGTTACCCGCAGCAGATCCGAGGTCAGGGCGAATTTCTCCGGCGTATCGGCAAAGCCCGGCGCCGTGGCCCAGATCACCCAGGGAGCCGCAGCGACCCCAAGCAACGTGACCAGCGCCAGCACCAGCGTCAGCAAGCCCGTCACGTAAGCCACAAAGGTGCGCGTGGCCTCCTCGCCTTGCTGGCTTTTATATTCCGCCAGGATCGGCACGAAGGCCTGGGAAAAAGCCCCCTCGGCAAAAATCCGACGCAGCAGATTGGGCAATTTGAAGGCAATGAAGAAGGCATCGGTGGCCATCCCGGCGCCAAAGGTACGCGCGATGATGGTGTCACGAATGAAGCCCAGCACCCTTGAAAGCAGCGTGATAGAGCTAACGGCGGCCAATGATTTGAGTAGGTTCATTAAAGAATTTAGCGCCTTGGCTAAAGGACCGGCGATTAACCTGTCCATTTATGCGATACTCTGCGCCGCAAAAGCCCAGAGCCAAAGCCGGCGAGTTTACAGGTCGCGCACCGGAAATAAATATCCCGGTCGAATACGTCCACCACTCGGCGGAACTTATCGACGACCCTTGACAATCAATTCAGTCATCGGCATGATTCGCGGCCTATTTTGTAAGCTATTTCCTAAAAGTCTTTCGAGGAGCTCGACGGTGGCCAACACACCTTCCGCCAAAAAACGTGCAAAACAGGCTGAGAAGCGTCGCAGCCACAACGCCAGCCTGCGTTCCATGGTTCGTACCTACATCAAGAATGTAGTTAAAGCCATCGACGCAAAAGACGCTGAAAAAGCGCAAGCTGCCTATGTTCTGGCTGTTCCTGTTATCGACCGTATGGCCGATAAAGGCATCATCCACAAGAACAAAGCTGCTCGCCATAAAAGCCGCCTGAATGGTCACATCAAAGACCTGAGCGTTGCTGCTGCAGCCTAAGCGATAAGCTTGAGTTGTTAAAAAACCGACCTAAGGGTCGGTTTTTTGTTGCCTGCGATTTTCCAGCAACAGCCGCCCTGTAGGAGTGAGCTTGCTCGCGATAGCGTCCTCCCAGCCATCCATGTAGTGACTGATAAAACGAATCGCGAGCAAGCTCACTCCTACAGAAAAAGCCTTACGGCGCAGGCGCTGGCGACCACGGCAGGATTGGAATCGCGGTCACAGCATTCTGCGGGCTGCCTTCGATGATTCGGTCGCTGTAGACCAGGTACACCAGCGAATTACGCTTTTTGTCGAAGAACCGCACCACCTGCATGGTCTTGAACACCAGCGAGGTACGCTCCTTGAAAACCTCGTCACCGTCCTTGAGATTTTCCTTGAAGTGGATCGGTCCAACCTGACGACAGGCAATAGACGCCTCCGCCCGATCTTCCGCCAGACCCAGACCACCCTTCACCCCGCCCGTCTTGGCGCGAGACAGATAACAGGTCACGCCATCGACCTTCGGATCGTCAAAAGCCTCGACCACAATTCGATCATTGGGGCCGACGAGCTTGAATACTGTCGACACCTGACCAATCTCTTCAGCAGAAGCCAGCATCGGCAGCAACAGCAAAGCTCCGAGCAATCCCTTCATTACACGCATTACGTCTTCCTTATCTGTAAAAGATTCCACGCCGTAGTCCAGCAAACGCGAGACCTGTAGGAGTGAGCTTGCTCGCGATGGCGTCAGGTCAGGCGATGATTTATCGGCAGGAATATCGCTATCGCGAGCAAGCTCACTCCTACAGGTCAGCGTTTCGATTCAAACCAGAATCAGGTTATCCCGATGCACCAGCTCCGGCTCGGCGATATAGCCCAGCACACGCACGATAGCCTCGGAGGACTGACCAATTATTTTTTGAGCTTCAAGCGCACTGTAGTTGCTCAAGCCCCGAGCGATTTCCCGGCCGTCAGGTGCGACACAAACCACCATCTCACCGCGACGGAAACTGCCCTGCACCAGCTTTACGCCTACTGGCAGAAGGCTTTTGTGATCCCGACTCAGCGCCGCGACAGCACCCTCGTCCAACACCAGGGTGCCACGGGTTTGCAGATGCCCCGCCAACCATTGCTTGCGAGCAGCGAGCATCTCGCGCTCAGGCGACAACAGCGTACCCAGCCGCTCACCCGCCTTCAGGCGCGCCAGCACACGCTCAATGCGCCCGCCAACGATGACTGTGTGCGCCCCTGAACGAGCCGCCAGACGCGCAGCACGAAGTTTGGTTTGCATACCGCCACGCCCCAGCGCACCGCCAGTGCCACCCGCGACCGCATCCAGCGCCGGATCATCCGCCCGAGCCTCGTAAATCAATTGTGCTTCAGGATTGTTGCGCGGATCCGCATCGAACATGCCGTCACGGTCCGTCAGAATCACCAGCAGGTCTGCCTCAACCAGGTTGGCGACCAGCGCAGCCAGGGTGTCGTTGTCACCAAAGCGGATCTCGTCAGTCACAACGGTGTCGTTTTCATTGATGACCGGCACCACACCCAGCTCGACCAGAGTGCGCAACGTGCTGCGAGCGTTCAGGTAGCGCTTGCGATCAGACAAATCATCGTGAGTCAGAAGAATCTGCGCTGTATGGCGGCCATACTCGGCAAAGCTGGATTCCCACGCCTGAACCAGACCCATCTGACCAATTGCGGCAGCGGCCTGTAGCTCATGCATGGCACTGGGTCGCGACGTCCAACCCAAACGGCTCATACCGGCAGCCACGGCCCCGGAAGACACCAGCACCAATTCAACGCCTGCTTCGTGCAGCGCCACCATCTGCTCGACCCAAACACCCATCGCCGAGCGATCCAGCCCTTTGCCATCTGCCGTCAGCAAGGCGCTGCCAATCTTCACGACCCAACGCTGGGCACCTGTCACTTTGCTGCGCATCATCTTCCAACCTTAGCCAGAGAGTTTTGGTAGATACAAATTCAAGATATCAGATACAAAAACGCCGCTTATAAATAAGCGGCGTCTAGTTTACTGCAGAGAATCAGTCACGGACGTAAATGATTTCCGGACCATCTTCATCATCGACATCTTCTTCATCCCAATCATCATCACCGATGTCATGCACGCTCTTCACGCCGCTACGGCGCAAGGCACGCTGATCATCCAGCGCTTGCAACTGGGCACGCGCCTCGTCTTCAATGCGCTGATCCAACTCGGCCAGCTCTGCGGCATAACCAGGCTCTTCGGCGATGCGCAGGCTGCGCTCTTCGAGGTAGCGCATGATGTCGCGGCTAAGCTGCTCGGTGCCTTCTTTGGCGATTGCCGAGATGACATAGACAGGACCGGTCCACTCCAGACGATCAACGATTTCCTTGACCCGAGCTTCATGCTCTTCTTCAAGGATCTGGTCGCACTTGTTCAGCACCAGCCAGCGATCACGCTCAGCCAGGGACGGGCTGAACTTGACCAGCTCGTTGGTGATGATTTCCGCGGCATCTGCGGCACTGCTTTCGTCCAGTGGCGCCATGTCGACGAGGTGCAGCAGCAAGCGCGTACGCGCCAGGTGCTTGAGGAAACGAATCCCCAGACCCGCGCCGTCGGAAGCACCCTCGATCAGACCTGGAATGTCGGCAACAACAAAGCTCTTCCAGCGATCGACACTGACCACACCGAGGTTTGGTACCAGGGTCGTGAACGGGTAGTCAGCCACTTTCGGCTTGGCTGCGGACACAGAACGGATGAAGGTACTTTTGCCAGCATTCGGCAGACCCAGCAAACCGACGTCAGCGAGTACTTTCAGTTCAAGCTTGAGGTCACGCTGATCACCCGGCTTACCCGGAGTAGTCTGACGTGGCGCACGGTTGGTACTGGATTTGAAACGCGTGTTACCCAGGCCGTGCCAACCGCCCATGGCAACCAGCAGACGCTGGCCCGCCTTGGTGAGGTCGCCAATGATTTCCTGAGTGCTGGCGTCGATCACGGTAGTGCCGACCGGCACACGCAGGACGAGCTCTTCGCCCTTCTTGCCGGTGCAGTCCGCGCTGCCACCATTCGAACCGCGCTCGGCGTCGAAGTGACGGGTGTAACGGTAGTCAACCAGGGTGTTCAGGTTTTCGTCAGCGACCATGAAGATCGAGCCGCCATCACCACCGTCACCGCCGTTTGGACCGCCATTTTCGATGAACTTCTCGCGACGGAAGCTCATGCAACCGTTGCCGCCATCACCGGCTTTTACTCGAATGGATACTTCATCTACAAATTTCATAACGCACGCCTCCCGCCACAGGGACGAGCAGAACAACATAAATTACATAAGGCTCTTGCAAAAATGAGCGTTGCGATACCGATCAAAAACCAGCGACCCCCAGAGGTCAACATCACAACAGCCCGCACAAACAGTTTTGCAAGAGACTCACCAAAGCCTTTTACAGCCCATCCTTCAAAAACGAAAAAGCCCCGTCGCGAGACAGGGCTTTTCCAGCTGCTGCATGATTACGCCGCGGAGACTTCAGTCTTCGGAACGATGCTCACGTAGCGACGACCGAAGGCGCCTTTAACCTGAAACTTGATCACGCCTTCCACTTTCGCGAACAGGGTGTGATCTTTGCCCATACCAACGCCGTAACCAGCGTGGAATTGGGTGCCGCGCTGACGCACGATGATGTTGCCCGGAATGATTGCCTGGCCGCCATACATCTTCACGCCAAGGCGTTTAGCTTCTGAATCGCGACCGTTACG
>Ga0247735_1000062_pt1 | contig 65756 bp, 69 predicted proteins | sample UWRJL178409R2_FD_180934 | JGI IMG/M metagenome (GOLD analysis project Ga0247735, IMG submission 180934) | Plant litter microbial communities from Arlington Agricultural Research Station in Wisconsin, United States - UWRJ-L178-409R-2 | ecosystem: Environmental > Terrestrial > Plant litter >... | reverse complement strand
CCCGCGTCGATCTCAGATCGCGCAATATCCCCGTCGGACCCGTGGCGATTTTCGGCGCGTCGAATTTCCCGCTCGCCTTCTCGGTAGCAGGCGGTGACACGGCGTCGGCGCTTGCCGCCGGCGCCCCGGTCATCGCCAAGGCCCACCCTGCCCATCCGGGAACCTCAGAAATGATCGGACGTGCGATACGCGACGCAGTAGCTGAGAACGGCCTCCATCCGGGGGTATTCTCCCTGCTGTACGATAGCGGTTTTGACATCGGAGGAGCGCTGGTTGCGGACCATCGCGTGAAGTCCGTGGCATTCACGGGTTCGCGGCGAGGCGGCATGGCCCTCATCGAGATAGCAAGAATGCGCGCCGAACCCATACCCGTATTAGCGGAGATGAGCTCCATCAACCCCGTCATCTTGTTCCCCGCAGCGCTGCGCGAACGCGCTGAAGCCATCGCAGAAGCATTCGTCGCGTCCCTGACCCTCGCGGGCGGGCAACTCTGCACAAATGCCGGGCTGGTCCTGGCCGTCGAAAGTGAAGCGCTCGACGTATTCCTCAACGCCGCGGCCCGATGTCTCGAACCAACCGCGGCTGCAACGATGCTGACAGTTGGCATCCATGAAGCTTACGAGGTTGGCGTGCGCAATCTGGCCGCCCATCCCGGCGTAGAAACATTAGCGCGGGGCCTTCAAGGTCATTTCAACCAAGGCAGCGCCGGGCTGTTCAGCACGACACCTGAGGAATTCCTGAAATCCAAAGAACTTCAAGGCGAGATTTTCGGTGCTGCGGCACTCGTCGTCCGTTGCACCGACGAACGATCCCTCCGGGAAGTGATCGAGCAGTTGGAGGGTCAGCTCGCGATGTCCATGCATCTCGCCGAAGATGACCATGTGGCAGCTGCCCGCATCCTGCCGTTGCTGGAGCGAAAGGCTGGGCGGATCGTGGTAAACGGCTTCGCAACCGGGGTCGAGGTCGGTTACGCGATAGTTCATGGCGGACCGTTCCCGGCGACGTCGGATGTGAGGTCGACGTCCGTCGGGGCGCTAGCAATTAACCGGTTCCTGCGCCCCGTATGCTACCAGGACATGTTGGATGATCTCCTGCCTCCAGCGCTCCGACGGGAAAACCCGCTGAAGATACGACGATTAGTGGACGGCGATTTCCCAACGTAGGGTTCAGCACAATCGTCTGCCGCCGCATGGCCAACGCCCGGTGGGCGCAAGCTGGTATTGGAGATCTTGGTCCCTCGTCCTTGAAAATTACGTTGCCGTGCCAGGCGGCCGTCCCGTGAAACCGCCCAATACGGGCGGAAAGTCCCTACGAGCTGCCGGTAGATGGCGACCAGATCACGTCGTTCGCTGGATCGCCGCCTATGTCCGGGTCTGATGAGAACCGCCGTCACCTCTAGCCAAGCAAGAACGGCCCGCGATTCAGATTGCAAAACGGTTTAGTTGGTTAGCGGCGGCGCGTAATCTCCAGATGAAACAGTTGCTTATCCTCTGATTTCCAGAAATTTACCCCTATTTATCCCTGCCCCCAGCGGAGCCGGTGATACCCCTTCGGCCACGGCGCTGATGTCCCTCGGCACCATGTTCGAAAGGCAAGGATCATGATAAATCGACACCTCATCAGTGCGCTGGCCATCCTCGCAGCGGCGACCCCGATTGCCGCCCATGCGCAATGCGCTTCGAGCACTTCGGCGCAGACCGCGCCGGCGGTGCCTGTCATCCACTACAAGAACACCACGATCGATGGCGTGAAAGTCTTCTACCGCGAAGCCGGACCGGTCGATGGACCCGTACTCCTGCTGCTGCATGGCTTCCCGACGTCGTCGCACATGTTCCGCAACCTGATGCCGCTGCTTGCGGATCGCTACCGAGTGATTGCGCCCGATTATCCTGGCTATGGCCAGAGCGACGCGCCGGACCATACCAAATTCGCGTACACCTTCGCCAATCAGGCCGACATCATCGACAAGCTTGTGACGAGGCTGGGCGCCCAACGTTACGCGATGTACGTCATGGATTACGGTGCCCCTATCGGATACCGCTTGGCGCTCAAGCATCCCGAACGCGTCAGCGGTTTGATCGTGCAAAACGGCAACGCATACGACGAGGGCCTGCAGTCCCCATTCTGGGATCCCATCAAGGTTTACTGGCGTGATCGTTCGCAGAACAACCGGGACGCACTAAATGGTCTGGTCACGCTTGAGATCACAAAGTTCCAGTACACCGACGGGATGGGCGATGTCGCGCGCATCAGCCCGGACAACTGGGTGCAGGATCAGGCGCTGCTTGATCGCCCCGGCAATCGAGACGTCCAACTCGACATGCTCGGCGACTACGGCTCGAACGTCCCCCTCTACCCGCAATTCCAGGCGTTCTTCCGCAAGCACCAGCCGCCGACGCTGATCGTCTGGGGCAAGAACGACAAAATCTTCCCCGAAGCCGGCGCGCCTCCCTATCTGCGCGACTTGCCTGAGGCCGAGATGCACATCCTCGACAGCGGCCACTTCGCACTCGAGGACAAGCTCGATGTGATGGCCCCGCTGATCCGCGATTTCCTCGACCGCAAGGTCTGCAAATGACCCCCAGCGTCCGGAGCCATCGCGCTCCGGACCTCTCCTGAAGGAAACGTCCCATGAATAGTTCTGAAATTGGCGGCCAGGCTTCTGGTTCGCCGACCCCGTCGATTGTCCTCGTTCACGGCGCCTTCGTCGATGCCTCGGGCTGGCAGCACGTCTATACCGATCTCACAGCGCGCGGGTTCGAGGTGCTGGTCACCCAGCATCCGACGCAGTCGCTCGATGGCGACGTTGCAGTGGTCGAGCAAGCCATCGCCGCGGCCCGCGGGCCTGTCGTGCTGGTCGGCCACAGCTATGGCGGCGCGATCATCACTGCCGCAGGAATCGACCCCAAGGTCGCTGCACTGGCCTATGTCGCTGCTTTCGCTCCCGACGTGGGGGAATCCATCGCTATGCTGACGGCAGGGCCACTGGAAGACGGCGAAATCCCGGCACCGGTCATACCCGCGTCGGAAGGGTTCCTGATCGTCGATCCTGCCCGGTTTCCGCAAGCCTTCGCCGCCGATGTCGATACGCAGATCACCCGGTTCATGGCCGCCGCGCAGCTGCCCTGGGGTCTCCAGGCTGTCGGCACCCCTCTGACGGAGGCCGCCTGGAAATCGAAGCCTTCGACGTACTTGCTCGCCACCGAAGACCGGATGATCCCGCCGCGCGCCCAGCGGCAGATGGCCCAGCGCGCCGGCGCTCCGATAACCGAGGTCGATGCGAGCCACGCCGTAATGCTCTCGCAGCCGGCGAAGGTCGCGGACTTCATCGCCGCCGCCGCCGCCGCGACGGTCTGAGAGGAGGGCGCCGATGCGGTGATCGATGCCTCGGGCGACCCGAGCGAGATGGCATCGCGTCCCTCGCTTGCCCGGTTCGTCCAGGGCGACGTCATCCCGACGACCACCAACGCCCTGTTGTCCGAACTGCACCGTACGCGGGCCCGCCCCGAGGCGGCCGAACTCGGCGCGCTTACGGCCTGGTGGCGCCCAACTATGCCGCCGTAGCGGAAAGCTATGTGCGCGCGCAGCAGGCGGCTCAACCGTCGAACTGATCGCGTGACCGGTGAAGATCGCTGGGCGAACGCAACTGATAGAAAGCGAGACACGCAAATGCCCTATGGTTTCATGGACATCGCTATCACTCCCAGCGTTCGCCGCGCGCAAGCCGACATGGGCGCCGACCATCTCTGGTCCGATTTCAAGGGGCACCGCCAATTCAATCGCCTCGGCCCTCGGGAGCGAGAGTTCCTCGCCCGGCGCGACAGCTTTTATATGGCCTCGGTTTCCGAAACGGGCTGGCCGTATGTGCAGCACCGCGGCGGCCCTGCCGGCTTCCTCAAGGCGGTCGACGATCAGACTCTCGCCTTCGCCGACTATAGCGGAAACCGTCAGTACATCACCACCGGAAACCTCGTGGCGGATGACCGGATCTGCTTGTTCCTGATGGACTATCCGCACCAGGCGCGGCTGAAAATCTATGCGACGGCGGAGACGGTGGCGTTTGATGCAGATCCGGACCTCCTCGCGGCGGTTGCTGACCAGGCTTACGGCGCCAAGATCGAAAGGATCTTCCGCATCCAACTCAAGGCGTTCGACTGGAATTGTCCACAGCACATCGTGCCGCGGTTCACCGAAGCCGAGATTGCTGCCGGTACGCAAACCCTGCGTGATCGCCTCATCGCGCTCGAAGCCGAAAATGCGGATATGCGCGCGCGCCTTACCGGAGGGGACATAAGCCCGCTCGGGCCAGGAAACTGACCCGTGAAACCTATCTGGTTTCGCTCGGCGATTGTCTGCTGGCGGCCGTGACCTATACCCTGCTGGGCGTCCGCGGCACTCGGCGCCAGCGTGCTGGCGGCGGAAGTGCAGAGCTTCTGGGGAGCGCTCGGCTGCGGCTGATAAGCGGTCTGAAGCCGAACGCTAGTTCAAGCTGAGACCAAGTTCCGCGGTCGACGCTTTGATCCGGTGCATAAACGCAGTCGCGCCCATGGTCTGCGAACGGTGCAAGCCGCGGCGAAAGTATCGCTGAGCTCGGTCCGTCTGTCCGGTATGCGCGGCGATCAGCGCCCCGACACGCCATAACTCGGGGTGCGACCAACGTTCCTCCCTAGCGTCACGACAGTCGAGCAACGGCTTCAGAGCACGAATTGCGCAATCAGGATCGCCAGCGCCCAACCAAGCCTCAGCCAGGAGGCAACGGTAGAGGCTCGTCCGCAGACGCCACCCATTTGCCCACAGCGCCTCGATGCTGGCCGCCATGGTATCTAGTCCATTGCTGTTCCCCCGCGCCGCAGCAATTGCCCCGGCGAAAAACAGCGCAGTTCCCTCGTAAATGCCAACGCTTTCACGCCGCGCCACTTCGGCCAGCCTGCCCTGCAGGTCTTCGGCCCGGGCCAGGTCTCCATCCAGGAAGGCGGCCGGCAACCCGGCCAGGCAGATGGCGTTCCCGAGCGAGATCATGTGATTAAGGTTCTCCGCTCTCGCGATTGCGCGGTCGGCCAGTTCGACCGAAAGCTCGCTGCGCCCCTGCAGCCAGGCCAAGAGCGACGAAGACAGGTTGATCGCGACGGGCAAATCGACCTGAAAGCGCGAGAGGCCCTGCTCGTCCCTTGCCTCTCCCCAAGATTTCCTCAAAAATCGCAGACGGGCATCCGCCGAGGCTAACCGTCCTACATAGATCTCGTCGTGCGCAAGAAACCTCATTCCCCCGGGTGCCTTGCTCCACTCGACATCCGCCGACCTGGCGAAGTCCAGCATGCTGCGCAGCGCCGTCAGCGGCCGACCGGAATAGGCGAGGTAGACAGCCTCACCGCAGACAGCCTGCAAGGCAAGATCGCCATCTCCCGCCGCGTTGGCAAATTGGATGCTTTCGCGCCACGCCTCACCCGTCTGCGGATGCACCTGACGGGCAAGCGTCATCCCCCAGGCTTGAGCCATGTGCATCCGGGCGCGGCTCAGCGGCGGCAGGTCGCCGCCGTTGCCAAACGCCAGGGCCTGCTCCAGTGCGGCGAGCAGTTCTTGGAAAGCCGACTGTTCCTGCCACAGCGGCAGCGCGGCGACCACCAGGTCGACCCCCATGCGCGCGTCGCCCTGAGGATCGAAGGCCCAGCGTATAGCAGCGCGCAGGTCGTCCATCTGCTCGCCGTACCTGCCCAACCATTCGCGCGCTGTCAGAAACGACCATTCGCGCTCTGCCTCCTGCATGCGCGCCAACACGCGGGCCGCAAACAAACGCTTCGCCAGGTCGACCTGGGGTGATCCCAGCAGACGCTGCGACGCATAAACCCAGGTACTTTCGACGAGACGGTAGCGCAGTGCGCCGGCGATGACGTCCGCAGACACCAGGGACTTGGCGACAAGCTGGCCAAGCGCATCACGGCCGGTCATCGGATCGAGCCGTCCCGCAGCGTAGATGCTTTCCGCGTCCTCGGCGCTGAACCGGCCAGCGAACACCGACAAAAGCTCGAAGAGGACCGCTTCCTGCTCGGGCAGCAAGCGGTAGCTCCAGTCCAAGGCGGCTTCGAGCGTTTGGTGTCGCAGCGGAGCATCGCGCTGCCCGCGGTGCATCGCCGCGAACCCTTCTCTGAAAAGCTCTGTCAGAGCCTCGGCGCCGAAACTGCCTGCAGTTCCGGCCGCAAGTTCGATCGCCAATGCAAGTCCGTCGAGCCGGGCACAGATCGAAGCTACGGCTTGCACATAGTCAGGGTCCAAATCCGCATCGTCGCCTCGACCTGCCTTGGCGAGAAACAGACGTACAGCGGGGTACTGCAGAGCCTCCTCAGTAACGGTTATCGCGCCCGGATCGGGAAAACCGAGTTTGGCCAAGTGAACAACGTGTTCGTGGCGCGTGCGTAGTGGCTCGCGGCTCGTGGCGATAATCTGCGCGTCGGGCACCGCGTGAGAGATGCGCTCCAGCAAGGCTGCCGCCGTGGCAATCACATGCTCGCAGTTATCGATGATCAGGATCGGGCGCTCGGCGCGGAGCAGAGCGATGACACCGGCGATCGGGTCGTCGAGGCCAAGCGAAATGCCCAGCGCCGTTGCCATTGCCGGGATAACGAACTGGGAACTGTTCAAGGTCGAAAGATCGACGAAGGCGACGGGCTGGCCGGCGGCGCGGAAATGCTGCGCGGCGGTGACGGCGATCGAGGTCTTACCCGCGCCCCCTGGACCCACGACCGTCACATAGCCATTCTGCTGCATGCGCACCGCGATCTGGTGCAGAGCGTCGTCGCGGCCGTAAAGGTGCGGCGCGGTCGGCGGGGGTGTTAGGCGCAGTCCGCCAGATCCGACTGAGGGCTTGGCGGGTGCTTCCTCGACACCGTTTAACGCCGCCACGAACTTGTAGCCTCGGCCCGCAATCGTCACGATATAGTCGGTTTCTGGATCACAAGCCGCCAGTACGCGCCGCAGGTTGCCGATATTGACCTTCAAATTGTGCTCATGCACGAGGTAGCCGGGCCAGACATGCGCAAACAGCTCGGCTTTGTTGACCGTTTCACCTGCACGGCGCACCAGTAGCGTCAGGATGTCGAACGCCCGGCCGCCCAGAGCGACGGCTTCACCGCGATGCAAGAGCGCCTGGCGGTCCGGGATCAACTCGAAGTCGCCGAACTGAAAGGATGTTCGTTCGGAGGTCAAATGGTGTCGCCTTCGGTTTCGCACAGCGCGATCTCTGCTACGGCCTTTCGCGTTTGTAGCGTGGTGCACGCTCCGTCGCCAGCATTAGCACACGATCCATAATCATTGCCGTGCATGGTATTTGCTTCGGACAGTTGCACCTGCAGCGTCGGCCAATCGGCAGCTTGTAGCTCGACAGCTGCCGTTTGGTTCAACACTGCAAAGGGCAGGTTTGTCCCACGTGCCGCCCTTCAGATTCAGCTCATGTTCTCTGCCATCGCGACAGTCTGCGGCCGACGCAGAAAGCAATTCCAGGTGCTTAAGTCGCCCAAAACCGATTCAGAACTTTGGCGGCGAGAGAGAATCTATCCTGGGGCGCCAAGGGGCAGCAGCGGCAATGCTGATGCTGTTCGACGATTCCGATGCCTATTGCCTGACCGGACATCAATTGAAGGCATGCGCGTTCGGTGGACATCGATCCCGGTGACGGTGGCCCTGTTCGATATCGGCGGCTATACCGGCGGCATCGTCTCTGACCGGTTCCGCGACGATCGATATTTCGCCGATGCCGTTCGTTCTGGAGCGCGCAGCCGGCGGTGATCGAGACCCGGGTCGAAGCCTATCGTGAGCTGGCTGACGGGTTCGGCATGAACAGCTGGATGTTTCCTACCAAAGGGCGCGTGATTCCAGCCACGCGTCCACCTCGGTGCGCTTGAAGCGTGGGCAACTCCGGTGCTTGCTCATACCGCTGCTCAGCTCAAACTCTCGAGGAAAGCCTGCGGGGCGTGACTTGCGGAGCCGGTCGATCTGCCGCCGGGACAGGCGCGCCAGCCGCGCGAATTCTTCAACGGTGATCATCGTCATGTGGGAGATCCAGTTGGCTCATTTCGAACTCCCGCGAGTTCGGACGAAGGCACGATCGCTTTCGAGAAACGCGGAGAGCATCGAAGGGATGAGGTCGGTGATCGCCTCGTCGAGACCATACACCTCCTTGTAGAGCAGCGCGTAGCGGGCAAGATCCGCGTGTAGCTGCGGCGTGATTTGAAGCACCAGCTTGACCGGAACACGATCGGGCAGGCGCGGAAGTTTGAGATCAGTCATCGCGGCGCCCCCACGGTTTGAGAACAAGATCATGTTGGACTAGCAACCGGACCGGCGCTCCGGGTCGGATTGTAATTGTCGGTTGGATGCGAAGGTTGCTCGAGGTGATCTGGTCACCCGCGCGCGAGACGTTTTGTTGAGTAGATTGCCGGATCGCCTGCACGAGATCGCCCTCGCCGCTGAACTGAAGCTCGGTGCCGATGCCCAGCAGCGTCGAGAGAACGACTCCTTTCAACAACGACCAAGTATGAAAATCGACCTTGTCCGCGAGGCCGGCATAGCCGGCCGGATCGGCCGCGGGAGCGTTATCGAGCCGCACCGAACTGCCGTCAGGAAAAATGATCCGTTGCCAGACGAGCAGGGCTCGACTCTGACCGAACGCGACGACGCTATCGTAGGTGCCTACCAGTTTCGCACCTTGCGGGATGAGCAGGATATGACCGGTAGCACTGTCAAAAATGCGCTCGGTGACCTGGGCCACGACGAAACCTGGCAGATCCGAACGGAGCCCAGTGATCAGGCTTGCGGAGATCACGCTGCCCGCTGACAGGGTATTCGGGGATGGTATCGCGACCACCGCGTATGGGTTGGTGTCACTGGCCTTGTCGGTCGTTCGCAGGAAATCGGCCTTGCGCTGCTGACCGTTGGGATCGCGCTCGGGATCGAGCGCAACCTTGCCCACCTGATTGGCTTCATCGGCAGCAGAAGGCGCTATGGACGCGGATGCTGCTGCGGGTTGCCCGCCACCATTACTGTTCTGGACGAGAAGGCCGGACTGCCGCGCCGCTTTCAGTTCGGTCAGTGCGCGCTGCCGTTCCTCGGCGGCGTTCTGGACGGCAACATTCTGCCCGTTGGAGGGCACCGTGTTGGGCACCATTTCAGTTGCGAGCTGATGCTGCCTGTCGAGGATCGGTCGACCGAGATCGCCGGGAAGGGGCGGCCCGAGCTTCGGGACCGCGCCGTAGCCAGTCGGCAGTGCGCTGAGCGTGTCGCTTGGCGGTTTCGCCGCGATGCTCCTGTCGTCGCTCTCGGTGACGATATGCAGAGCGTGCGGCTCGAGTGCAAACCATACTGTGGCGGCGATCACCACGGCGGCGGTGCCGCCCAGCGCCGCGATGACACCACGCTTGAATCGGATCGCGCGGGCCGGTCGCGCGCGCAGGACCAGCGTTTCTGGATCGACCTTCGGCGGCGCGATCGGAGCCGCCTCCTCTGCAGCGTCTGGCACGGTCTCGCTCATTACGCCCTCCGCTTGCCATGCCGGCGCATGTCGTCGATCCGCGTCAGCCGGACGATGTCCTGATGCTTGGTGCCGAGCCGTAGTTCGGCGACGTCGAAAATGCGATCGACGACATAGTAGCGACCGCGCAGCCGGTAATTGACGAGCTGCGCCTCACCCTTGCGGCCGACCAGGAACAGCGGCGGTGCCTCGCCGACGGCCAAGGTCGCCGGAAACTCTATATAGGTCTGCCGCCCATCATCAAACGCCCGCAGCGGCCGCCACGCCGGTTGACCGCCGCTCACGGTATAGTTGAAATGGAGTTGGTCGATATCGAGCCCGGCGGCGACCGGCGCTGCGGCGGTGGCCGCGTCCTGCTCGCGCTTGTAGGCGATCAGCATATCCTGCGGGTAGGTCCACGCCAGCGACGACATCGCCGCGCCAGGGCCGCTGGTCAGCGACAGATGATAGGTCCGCCGGTCGGTCGTGATGACGAGATTGGTTGCGAGCCGGACCGCGAATGGCTTCACCAGGACATGCACGCGCTTGTCCGCACCCGTACCGCTCGTTGAGTCTCCGATCACCCAGCGCGCGGTATCGCCGCTCGCGACCGCCCCGAGTGCCTCGCCCGGTTGCAACATGATGTCGGTGATACGCTCCGGCGCGGCGTAGACGTGATAGATCGCGCCATCGGTATACGGCAGGATCGCCGCCGCATTGATGAAAGCGGGGGCGGCAGGTTCGATCGTCCCGGCGCGGTTGGCCGCCGCCACAGTCGAGGGGATGCCCCTTCCGGGGAGCGGCGATACGCTTTGCGCGGGCGCGATCGCCGGGATGCCGACAATCGCGATGGGAACCGCGATCGCCGACAGAGTGGATCGAAACCGAGTCATTTCTGCTTCTCCTCATTGGCGAGATCAGGCGACGAAATGGCGGCCGGCGACACGGACGCCCGGCCGGGCGGGATCTGTGCAGCCGGCAAAATTGCAGACTGCGGCGGCGGCGCTGTCGTGGACGGAGCGGATGCCGGCTCGAGCTCTCGGCTCCAGTCAATGGCATCGACGTACAGGCCAAGCGGGTTCTTGCGCAGAACCTCGGCCGATGTCGGTGGTCTGAGCTTGACCGTCAGGATGCCGGTCCAGTGCGAGACACTGGTCTGCGTGCCGCGATCGAAGGCGGTCTCGGTCCACTTGACCTGGAACGACTGGTCCGACGCACGCACGACGCTGGTGACTTGCACCGACACGGTCTTGTCGCCGACATTCCCGAACGGGTTCGCCGAGCGGGCGTACTCGCCGAGCGCGAGCGCGCCGCGCTGCGTCACGAAGTCATAGGCCGACAGCCAGTCGGCCCGCATCAGCACGGGGTCGAGCGAGACCGAACGGACATGCTCGATGAAACGCGCGAGATGCCAAGCGATCTGGGGATCGGTCGGCCGAAAGGCGGCTTCCGCCGGTGTGACCGCGCGCGCCTCGCCCAGCCGGTCGACCTCGACCACATAGGGTGTGACCCGGCTCTGCAACGACTGCCAGACGAGCGCACCCGACATCGCGGTCGAGAGGCCGAGGCCGCCGAACGCCATCAGCCGCCAGTTGCGTGCCTGGACTCGCGCCGTGCCAATGCGCTCATCCCAGACCTGCCCGGCACGCTGGTAGGGCGTCTCCGGCGCCGGCGTTTTCCCGTAGCGCTGTGCGCTGCGCTTGAAGATCATGTCCTCAGTCCTCCTTTTGCGAAATGTCGGGCGTCGCCCCGGCCCCGCCGGAATTGCCTTCGCGCACCGCATGGGCGACGGCCTGGCGATGGTGGCGGGCATCCTGCTGGCGACGCAGCGCCTGCGCCCAGGCGGGCGGCTGTTCGGCGCCCTCGGCGGCAGGCGCCGATGCGGGCCTGCGGTTGACGGTCGCGGCAAAGGCAGCCTCGCGGCCGGAGACCGCAGCTTCGCGCAATCCGAACATATTGGCGGCGCGGGTGCGCAGCGCATTGCCGGCCGCGCTCGCCACACCGCTCAGGCCGGCGCCGACGCTGGTCGAACCAGCGGCTTCCTGGCCGAGCTTGTAGGCGGTCGAGGCGGCCGAGCTCATTGACGTGCCGGCCCGCAGCGCGCCGAGCGCCGCACCGCCGGCAGCACCAGCCCCGGCAGCCACCGCGCCCGCGCCGACCGCGACGACACCGGCCGCACCGAGCGCCGTGCCGACCGCGGCACCGGCACCGAGTTGGGGGGCGCCGGACACGAGTCCGGTCGCGATGCCGGGACCAAAAATGCCGAGGCCGAACATCGTCAGCGCGGCTAGCACGAGGCTCAGCGCCTTGACGATGTCGGGTTCGGATCCCTGAAGGCTAGCGGTGAAGTCTCCAAAGAATCTTGAGCCGATGCCGACGATGACGGCGAGGACCAGCACCTTGATGCCGGCGCTGACGACGCCGCCCAGCACACGCTCGGCAAGAAAGCTCGAGCGATTCCACAGAGCAAAGGGCACCAGCACGAATCCGGCGAGCGTCGTCAGTTTGAATTCGAGGATCGTGACGAACAGCTGGATCGCGAGAATAAAGAAGGCGAGGATCACCAACACCCAAGCAAACAGCAGTACGATAATCGTCAGGAAATTGTCGAAGAAGGTCGCGAAGGTCGTGAGCTGGGAGATCTGCTGGAGGAGCGGCCATGCGGCGGTAAAGCCTGTGCTCGCGAGCGTTCCCGGCTTGAGCAGATCTTCGGCCGAAATCGTACCACCGCCAGCCGTAATCCCCGCCATCGCGAACGATTTGAAGATGATTCCGGCGAGCGCGGAGAAGCTGTTCAGGATGAACGCGAACGCGCCGACGTAAAGAACCTTCTTGATGAAGCGGCCGAGCACATCCTGCTCGCCGCCCAGCGCCCAGAACAGACCCGCAAGAGTGATGTCGATGCTGATCAGCGTCACGGCCAGGAAATGCACATCGCCGCCCAGCAGACCGAAGCCGCTGTCGATATAGGCGATGAACGTCGCCATGAATTTGTCGATGATGTTGAGATCGTTCACGCGTTCTGTCCCGGATGTGGTGTGAAGCCCTCGGCGCGCACGATGGGGAGCAGGCGCGCACACCGTGGGTGTGGCGAGCGGACCAGAGGGCGGTGGCCGCCCGCCACCCTCGACCGACGAGCAGCGCCTATTGGGGGGTGTAGGCGTTGCCGTTGCCGAGGAACTTGGCGGTGGCCGCGCGCGCGTCGATGCCGGCCTGGACACGGCGGGCCGCCTCCAGTGAGTCGGCGCGGTACTGCGCGGCCATCATGTTCTGGATCTGGAACTGCTGCTTGGCGGCGAGTGCGAGCAGCTGGTTGGTCGCCTGCTGCGCCTGCAGGCCGCCCTCGGCGCCCTGGCTCTTGGCGACGATCGTCGAGAGGGCGTCGCCGTCCTGGTTGACGTTTCCGACGACCTGCGCCTGGACCTGCATCGTCTGGTTGAACGCCGCCATCGATGTGTCGAGCCGGCTCTTGGCGTCGATCACGCGCGCGTTCATCGTCAGCGCCTGATTGAGGTCGTTGGGGAAGAGCTTTCCGAACTCCTTGTCGATGTTGCCGATCTTGAAGCTGATGCCCTGCGCCTGCCCCATCAGCCTGTCGATTTGCTGGATCGTCTGGGTGAGCGCCTGCAGTTCCGGGAAATTGATCCTCGTGAGGTTCTTCGCCTGGTTGATCAGGCTCTGCGCCTCGTTCTGGAGCGACTGGACCTGGTTATTGATCTGCGTGAGCGTGCGCGCGGCGGTGAGCAGGTTCTGCGTATAATTGGTCGGATCGAACACCGTGAACTGCGCGGTCGCAGGCACGGGCATAACGGCCGCGCCGACCATGGCGGCGGCACCGCCCGAAAGCGCTGCCGAGCCGAGATAGCGGGTGAGAAAGCGTCGGACATTTCGCTGGGACATGGGAAAGCTCCTTTCGGTTGGGGGTCAGCGAAGCGGGGGTGCGAACTCGCCGAGCAGGGCGGCTGCCCAGTCGAGGTCGCGGGAAGCGAGGAAACGAGCGGCGAAATCCTCCGCGCCGTATTCGGCGAGCAGCGCATCGATTTGTGCCTGGCTGGCCGGGTCGGACGCGCCGCACAGCGCGAGCGCGACCGGCCCGAGACCGAGCTCGAACAGCCGGTTGCCGCGGGTCGATTGCAGATAGTAATGCCGCTTGGGCGTCGCGCGGGCGATCAGCTCGATCTGCCGGTCGTTGAGCCCGAACCGCTCGTAGGCGGCGCGGCTCTGCGGCTCGATCGCCCGGTCGTTGGGCAGCAGAATGCGCTGCGGGCAGCTCTCGATGATGGCGGGCGCGACGCTCGAGTCCGCGATATCGGCCAGGCTTTGCGTCGCGAACAGCACAGCGACATTCTTCTTGCGAAGCGTCTTAAGCCATTCGCGGATTCGCGCCGCGAAGAGCGGGTGATCGAGGAAGATCCAGGCTTCGTCGAGGATCAGCAGCGTCGGCCGGCCGTCGAAGCGCTCCTCGAGCCGGTGAAACAGATAGGTCAGAACCGGCGCGACGACGCCAGCCTGCGACATCAGAGCTTCGGTCTCGAAACATTGGATATCGCCGAGCGCAAGCGCCTGTTCGGCGGCATCGAGCAGCCGGCCGTACGGCCCTTCGAGCGTATAGGCGGTGAGTGCGGTGCGCAGCGCGCTCGACTGGAGCAGGAGTGCGAGTCCTGTCATCGTGCGTTCGTCGGCGGACGCTGACGCCAGCGAGCCGAGCGCCGACCACACTGCGTCCTTGACCTCAGGCGTGACCGCGACCTTCTCGTGCGCGAGCAGGGCGGCGATCCATTCTGCGGCCCAGCTCCGCTCGGCGAGATCGTCGATGCCGCGCAGCGGCTGGAATGCCAGTCCCTCCCCGCCATCCGAGCCAAGCCCGAGCGCGTGATGCGCACCCCCCATCGCCAGTACGGCGGCGCGGGCGGAGAATCCCTTGTCAAATATGAAGAGCTGCGCACCGGGGTAACGGCGGAACTGGAGCGCGATCAGCGCGAGGAGTACCGACTTGCCGGCGCCGGTCGGCCCGACGACCAGCATGTGTCCGACATCGCCGACATGGGTCGACAGCCGGAACGGTGTGACGCCGGCCGTCTGTGCATGCAGGAGCGGCGGTCCGCCCAGATGCCGATTGGCGATTGGCCCGGCCCAGATCGCCGAGAGCGGCATCAAATGGGCGAGATTGAGCGTGTGGACGATCGGCTGGCGCACGTTGGCGTAGACGTGGCCGGGCAGCGACGACAGCCATGCCTCGACCGCGTTCACGCCTTCGCGAATGCAGGTGAAACCGAGGCCGTTGACGATCCGCTCGACCGCGCGGACCTTTTCGTCGACGCGTACGCGATCATCGTCGGCGACCGTAATCGTCGTGGTCAGATAGCCGAAGGCGACATAGTCTGCGCCGAGCGCTTGCAAGGCATGATCGGCGTCGGCGACCTTGTTATCGGCGTCGCTGTCGAGCAATGACGACGGCTGGTTGTACATGACCTCGCGCAGCAGCGCCGCGACCGACTTGCGCTTGTTTTACCACTGACGCCGGAGCTTCGTCAGTGTTTTCGTCGCGTCGGTGCGGTCGAGCGCGATGAAGCGCGTGACCCAACGGTACGCGAAATCGGTCGCGTTGAGCGCATCGAGGATGCCAGGCCGACTCATGTTCGGAAAGCCCAGCACCGTCACGGTGCGCAGGTGCCGGTTACCGAGGCGCGGCTCGAGGCCCCCTATCAGCGGCGTGTCGGCAAGTATGGCATCGAGGTACATCGGGGTCTCGGGAACCGCGACAGGATGGCGATGCACCGAAATCGTGCCGTGGAGATAGGTGAGCGTTTCGGCGGACCCAAGCGCCCGCATCTCGGGCATGAAGCTCGCGAACAGGTCGAGCACCCGATCGGTCTCCGCGACGAACGCCGCAAGGGCGCCGCGCCAATCGCGCCCGCCCTCGCCTTCGCGCTCGATGAGCGATCGCCCGGCGGCGTCGCTGGCATCTGGCGGCGGCAAAAAGGTCAGCGTCAGGTGATAGCCGCTCTCGAAATGCACACCATCGGCGTTGAACCCTGCCCGGCGCTCTTCATCGACCAGCCATGACACGGGATCGGGAAAGCTGCTCGCGGGATAGCCGGGCGCGGCGGCGCGCTCGGCCTCGAAGAACAACGCCCAGCCGGTGCCGAAGCGCTTGAGCACGTTGTTGGCGCGCGCGCAGATGCCGATAAGTTCGGCCTCGGTCGCGCTTTCGAGATCGGGACCACGAAAGGCCAGCGTACGTTGGAAGCTTCCGTCCTTGTTGAGCACGACGCCGCGCGCGACCAATGCCGCCCAGGGGATATGATCGGCGAGCCGGTCGGCGGCGTGACGATATTCGCGCAGGTTCAGCATGCGAGATAGCTCCGCTGACGCAGGTGACGAATCAGGACGGGCGCGAAATCCGGATCGCGGCGGGCGGCGAAAACGGCGACGCTGTGCCCGACCGCCCAGAGCGCGAGGCCGATCAGCCATTGCTGTAGGCCGAGCCCCACTGCGGCGGCGATGGTGCCGTTGACGATCGCGATCATCCGCGGCACGCCGCCCAGAAGGATCGGCGATCCGAGGGCGCCGTGAATCGGCGCCTCGAACCCTTCGAGATGATGCGAGGCGCCGATCGCCATCAGACCAGCGCTCCCCCGCCGAAGCTGAAGAAGCTCAGAAAGAAGGAGGAAGCCGCGAACGCGATCGATAGCCCGAACACGATCTGGATGAGGCGCCGGAAGCCGCCCGAGGTCTCGCCGAACGCCAGCGTCAGGCCGGTTGTGATGATGACCATCACAGCGATGATTTTCGCCACCGGCCCTTGCACCGATTCCAGTACCTGTTGAAGCGGCTGCTCCCAGGGCATGCCGGAGCCACTGGCGAAAGCGGGACGCGTGACGACGAGCGCGACGCCGAACGCGAGCAGGACGAGGCGTGCGTGGGTGGGACGGCAGGCAGGCAAAGTGCGCATGGTCAGTCTCCTCGGGGTGCGCGGTGGAATTCGTGATCGAGGTCGATGAGGGCGTAGTTGCCGTCCACGTCGAGACCTGCGACGCGCGCGAGCGTCTCGATCCGGCGCGCGGTGCCGCGCCCGGCGATGAACACGACCATGTCGACGGCGTCGGCGATCAGCCGGCGCGGTACGGTGACGACGGCTTCCTGGATGAGTTGCTCTATTCGTAGCAGCGCCGAGGCCGCGCTATTGGCGTGGACCGTGGCGATGCCGCCGGGGTGCCCGGTATTCCACGCCTTGAGCATATCGAGCGCTTCACCGCCGCGGACTTCGCCGACGATGATCCGGTCGGGACGCAGACGCAGCGTCGAGCGTACGAGATCGGCCATGGTGACGCTGCCGGTGCGGGTACGAAGCGCAACGGTGTCAGCGGCGGGCGACTGAAGCTCACGCGTGTCCTCGATCAGGATGACGCGCTCGTCGAGGTGCGCCATCTCCGCAAGCAGGGCGTTGGCGAGCGTCGTCTTGCCCGAACTGGTGCCGCCCGCCACGAGGATGTTGCGGCGCTCGACGACCGCGAGCGATAGCAGGCGCGCAAGGTCGGCCGACATGATGCCGTCGGCGACATAATCCATCAGCGTGTAGACTCGTGTCGCGGGCTTGCGGATCGAGAAACAGGGCGCAAGGCTGACCGGCGGCAACACGCCTTCGAACCGCTCCCCTGCCCCCTGCCCGTGCGGCGGCAGCTCGGCCGAGACGATCGGCGCGGCAGCATGCACCTCGGTACGGGCATGGCTCGCGACCAGACGGATGATACGTTCGACCTGCGCGGGATCGAGGCGCACGCCGGTGTCGCTGCGCCCTTCACCGAGCCTGTCGAGCCGCAAAGCCCCATCGGGATTGATCATCACTTCGATCACAAGCGGATCGGCGAGTGCGGCGGCGACCTCCGGTCCCATCGCCGAGCCCAGCATCGCGCGACGACGCCCCTCCGACACGGTCTCGTGCCCCCCGCCGATCACGACGCTTTATCCGACGGTTTCAGCGCGCCGAGCGTGCGGCGCCCGGTCGCAAGCTGGCGCCCGACCTGGCCCACGAACTTCTCGAACCGGTCGAGCCCGACCGCGAGCGCGACACTGTCGGCCTCAGGCAGCGGGGCAGTGACGAGCAATTGGTAGCGCACGAACAGCGCCAGGCTTTCGAGCACCACATCGATGTCGCGGCGGACCAGGTCGATGTCCCGTGATATGCGGTCGAGCCGGAGCCTGAACGTGTCTTCCAACTCCTTCGCGCCGCGCCGCGCGAGCCAACCGGCCAGGGCATCGTTGACCAGTCGCGACTTGTTGCCGCCGGGACCGGCCGCGAGCGCTTTGAGCGCGTCGGCGATCTCGCGATCGATATAGAGGTTCTGGCGGACCTTCATGTCACAGCCCCGGGATAAGGTCTTGGTGGCCGCCCTGGTCGATGCCGTAGGCGCGGACCGCGACGCTTGGGGTTCGCGCCTGATCCATCGCCCGGCTGTCGGCAGCGACATTGTCATCGTCTTCGAGCGCGGGTTGGTTCGCGACATCGGCTTCGGGCTGGCGGGTCGGCACATCCGCCGCGAGACCGGGATGACGCTGTTGCTGCATCCCGCCGTCGTCATCTCCGCTCTCGGAGTTGTTCGCGCCCGTCAATCGCAGGTCGGGCAGTCGCGACAGGCGGCCCCAGTCATCCGGGCGCGATTTGGGTCGGTCGGCATAGGTGCCGGTGCTCAAGGCCGGTGGCGGCGCGACGCGGGTGCGAAAGTTCCCGTCCTCGAAGTAGCGCAGCTTGGTCGCGCGGATCGGTGCGAGGCCGGAGATCAGTACCAGTTCGTCGGTCGCTGGAAGCTGCATCACCTCGCCGGGCGTCAGCAGCGCACGTGCGGTCTCCTGCCGGCTGACCATGACATGCGAGAGCCAGGGTGCGAGCCGGTGGCCGGCATAGTTGCGCATCGCTCGTTGTTCGGTCGCCGTACCGAGTGCGTCGGAAATCCGCTTGGCGGTCCGCTCGTCATTGGACGCGAACGCGACGCGAACGTGGCAATTGTCGAGGATGGCGTTGTGCTCGCCGTATGCCTTCTCGATCTGGTTGAGCGATTGGGCGATCAGGAAAGCGCGAATGCCGTAGCCAGCCATGAAGGCGAGGCTCGTCTCGAAGAAGTCGAGCCGCCCGAGCGCCGGAAACTCGTCGAGCATCATCAGGAGTTGGTGACCGCGCGCGCCGGAGCCGGTGTGCTCGAGCCGTTCAGTGAGTCGCCGGCCGATCTGGTTGAGCACGAGCCGGATCAGCGGCTTGGTACGACTGATGTCTGAGGGCGGGATGACGAGGTAGAGAGACAGCGGCCGCTCGCCTTCGATCAGGTCGGCGATCCGCCAGTCGCAGCGCGATGTGACCTCGGCGATGGTGGGATCGCGGTAGAGGCCGAGAAACGACATTGCGGTCGACAGCACGCCCGAGCGTTCGTTCTCGCTCTTGTTCAGCAATTCTCGTGCGGCCGATGCCACAACCGGATGCACGCGCGGCGCATCCTCGGTGCCAAGATGGTTGGTGGTCATCATACGCCTGAGCGTCGCAGCGAAGCTGCGCTGCGGATCGGACAGGAAGGTCGCGACACGCGCCAGGGTCTTGTCTTCCTCGGCGTAAAGTACGTGCAAGATCGCGCCGACCAGCAGCGAATGACTGGTTTTCTCCCAGTGGTTACGGCGTTCGAGCGCGCCTTCGGGATCGACCAGAATGTCGGCGATGTTCTGGACGTCGCGAACCTCGTCGGCACCGCGCCGTACTTCGAGCAGCGGATTGTAGCGCGCCGAGCGTACGTCGGTCGGATTGAACAGCAGGCAGTGGGAGAAACGCGACCGCCAGCCGGCGGTCAGCGTCCAGTTCTCGCCCTTGATGTCATGCACTACGGTCGAGCCGGTCCACGACAACAAGGTCGGCACGACAAGACCGACGCCCTTGCCCGAACGGGTCGGCGCGAACGACATGACATGCTCGGGACCGTCATGACGGAGATATCGGGTACCGATCCGGCCAAGCAACACGCCGCGCTCGCCATGCAGCCCAGCGCTTTCGATCTCGCGCGGCTTCGCCCAGCGCGCCGAGCCGTAGGTCGTGACATTGCTGCGCTGACGCGCCCGCCACAGCGATCCCGCGATCGCGGCGCCGGCTCCGAGGAACCCGGACACGCCGGCCAGCATACCTGCTTTGTCGAAGACATGGCGGGCGTAAGCATCGTAGTGATACCACCAGCCAAACAACGCCCAAGGTTCGTACACGGGCACACGGCCGACGATCAGCCAGGGCGAACCCAGTTCTGGCTGGTATGCGAGCATGGCCGCCGCCCACTGCGTCGCCGCCCAGACTCCCGCGAGCACGATCGCGAAGACGACGATGATTTGGCCGATCAGAAGCTTGGTTGGCGTCACGAGAAGGCTCCCGTCGGCGGTGGTGCCGACGGGCAATGACTCGCTGATCGCGGGCGCGAATCACATGGTGCTACGTGGCGCTGTGTGGCGCTCTGTGGCTATGCGGCCGGTTTTAGAGCCTCGCGGCCTCGCGCAGTTGCTCAATCCGCTCGCGCCCAACCATCTCTACGAGGTCGCGCAGACGGCGGACGGACGCAAGGATTGCCTCGAGTTCCTCGGTCGTGATTTCATATCCGGTCGAATACCGCGCCTCGACGTAGGCCCGCTTGAGCAACTGAAACCTGCGGCGATCGAGGCGGGTGTCGCGCGGCCATGCTTCGATCAGGCGCGGCTCGTTATCTTCGGCTAGAGAGCGAAGGAACTTGATGTTGTGCGACCGTGGAAAGTAGAGTGTTCGGACGAGCAAATAGCAAATATAAGCCCGTTCGGTCGCCTGGTGCAGAGTGAATGCCGCATCTTTGAATTTGCGCCTTTCGATGCAAAATTCGGATATTTCGATAGCATCCTGAATCTTGGTGGACCATTCGGACAAGTAGCCGGAAGCCATCTCATATGCATCGGCCGACGTCATCGGCATTGGGTTCGCCAATGGATGCAAAGGCAGTTCGTAAAGAACGATCCCGTCGCGCGCGATATCGACCCAAAAATATTCACCGCGCTTGAGCGCCCGATTCACCTCATCGAGCGAATGGACGATGATGTTCACGGGGCGAGCAATCTCGCCATCTCGCAGGATCCGATCTTCGGCAACGTACCAGTAATTGGCGATATCGGTGAGATCATCGTGATTGACGATTACTAGCAAATCGAAGTCGGACTGGTAACCGTTTTTCGGGTCGTCTACCCAGTCGCCCCGGGCGTAGGAACCGAAGAGGATGATCTTTAGGATCTTGCCCTTTCGCCGACTAGGCGTGGTAGCCTTGGAGACGGCCTCGGTGAATTCCGTACTCAGGACCTGCTGCACTCGGAGCAGCTCATCCTGCTGAACTACGGGCAGATGGTTCACGTCCATTTTCATTGTGGAATCTTCGGCGCTCAGCGCTGAGATGGCAAGTGGGATGGACGCATCTGCAGGCAATCGCAACAAAGAGCCTTCGTAGCGGCTAAGCGCCAGGATCTTGGCCATTGGATCGGCCCAAGGTGAGTCCCTAACGTCGCCTCTCGTTCAGGCTGCGTCTGCAGACAGGGATGGTGAATAGCGGAAGGTTTGCTGTTGGGTGAAAGGGTGGAAAACGGAATGGCCGCTTTCGAGCAGTGGTATGAGGTAAGCGGACGTTCGTTGGCCCGCTTCGGGGCGGCAGCTACGCGCCCGAAGTTCGGCGTTCAGCTATCCCGGCAACCCGCTGCCACTCTGGGACTTGGGACTGTCAGAAATTCCGTGTGCGGGTTAGCGCGCTGAAGCGAGGTCCGCATCACCTCATATGCCGCCAAGATCCACATCTGCGACTGCGCGTTGAGGAACATCGCATCGTCGATTGGCGTCCGGTCCTCCAGAAACAGGCGCTTCATAACGCGCTGATCGAGCCCGTTCAGGAAGTGGTCGGCCACCGCCAGGTTCTGCGCCTGCATTGAGAGGTATGGATCGCGAAAGAGAGAGAGCCCCAGCAGGGCAGTGGGTATCTCCCAACCTTCGAGCGTGGTGACGTCGGCGTAACGCGGTCCATCGTCATGCTCGTCGGCTGGTTCGAAGTCCTGGTCGTCAGCGTCCATGGTGTCGGGTCCGAGAATGGATGTTGGCGGAGCCTGGAGGTTGGCTATTGCGGCGCGGCATGGCAAACGATCCGCTCAGCGCAGGTGCGACCCGGGCGTGCCATCCTCGTCCATAAACAGCATGTGGGCAGGCAGGGGCCCTAGACCGCGGTAGTCACCGATTGGATTCCGAGCTAGCGTCTCGGTCACCGCCGCGCTCTCCATCCGCGAAGTGACCAATTCGTTCATGAAATAGTTCGAATACACCATCTTTAGTCCCGTCCCCCCGGGGCTGAAGGTGCGCATCTCGCGCGCGTTGAGCTGGAGGCGCCTGCCGTCGGCAGTGTTGCCGCCCACCTCCTCATAACCAACGTGGACGACCCCCGGGCGGTCACCAGGGAGCTGGGCCGCTGCACGCGACACGAGGCCGCGGAAATGCATGGATTTGCGACGCGCAGCCTCGTCCGAGCTGTTCAGCCATGTCACCAAGCTAACGTGGTCTACCCAAGTCGCATGCAGCGGCCGGTCTTCGCCCGGTTCCCAGCTGCCCTCCATTGTGAAGTCGATCGCGGGATCGTAGGTGCCGAGAAGCAGCTCCACCATCCGGGTAGAGCCGAAGAAGATGTCGTCGTGCTGCAACAGGCTGTGCAATGGCCCCCACATCACGTCCAGTACAACGCCATCGCCGCCGGCGTCGTCCCACTCAAAGGGTTCGTTGTCACCGAGGAACCGCTCCACCTTGTCAACGAGATAATCGTGGCCCAGCAGGTGCAGCTCCTCCCGGTAACGGCCAAGCACGATCAGGGGCCGACCGGCGTCCCGCGACATCGCGTGCGCGCGCTCGGCCATGCGCTGACCGGCCAGCCGCTCGTCGCGCCCGTAGTCCGAGCGGCCGGCACGCTTACATTCGATCGCCCAGTGCGAGCGCGGGCGATTCACCAGCAGGTCGTGCCGCTTTGCGACGCCGGGCGCCTCCGGCACGAACGACACGCTCTCCCATCCACGGCGGGCGTAAGCGCCGGCAACCAGTAATTCGTAGATGCCGTCATCGGGCTGCGACAGGTTCTCAGTCATCATCCGCGCGGCTCGCTCCTCGGCGCCTACGATCCGACCGAACTCCGGAAGTAGCTGACCGATGCGGCGCATCATCGGCGAGATCCGGTAGCCCTCGGGCATGAAGAAGTCGGGCCGGAGCCGCGGGTCGGCGTAGCGTCGAGCCTGATGCAGATACCAGGCGACGGTGTCGGCCGGATCGAACAATGGGACGTGGCGACCCTCGGCCCACTCGGCCTTCGCCGCTTGAAATGTCGCCTCGGTCGCGGCCTCGCGCGTTGCCCAGTCGATGGAAGGAACAAGACCCTCAAGCCAGTCGGCACCCGCGAGCACCTCCTCGTCCCGCCAGTCCTGGCCGTGGCGCTGAGCTATCCACATCACATCGTGGCCGAAGAGGTCTGGCATAAGAATCTTCTGCTAAATTTGGGTTTTGAATATTGGAAGGGTGGCCAACTTTCATAAATATTGCTAGCGACTTTAAAGATCTGCAGGTCAGCTAACCGCGCTTCGTTCGCGTTCCAGTCCATGAAATCCCAAAATTAGGTGATGACACCGAAAAGGTGTCGGGTAAGTCTTACCCGCAGGAATTAGCCGATTGTGCAACGAAATACGGTGAAACTGAGGCGGGTTTCGCCGCGGGGTATCCTCGAATTCAACCCCAAGCCGAGCACTGACGTTCGTCAGTGTCTCCAGCTCACTGCCGTCTAGCAAGTAGCCCAGCATCGCCCCCGATGAAGAGAATGGCGCGTAGCGGCAGGTGAGAAACTGTTCGCGGATATCAGCCAAATATTCTGCCAGCGCTCGCGGGGAATTCAATATTTTCGCCTCGGCCGGCCACATCACGCGGGGGTCTGCACGTAGGACGAAAGCAAGATCATAGGCCGGTGGTTGTGCGGGCGGCGGTAGCATCGTCTCGCGTTCGAATGGGCTGTGCTGGACATAGTAAGGCGCCTCACCCGGAACGACATCGTCGATCGCGGCGGTGAGTAGTTGTGTGATGCTGCGCTCTAGGTCGCGGCCGTCAAAGGCAGGCGATAAAGCCCGCAATCGCTCGAAACCCAACCAGACCCATTCGATCAGGTCATTTTCAACATTTCCGACCCACTTCGCGGCGAGCGCCATGAACGCGGGATCGACTGGCGACGCATGCGACGACCAGAGGAACATCCCGTTCCCCATCATTGCTGCGCTTTTTGAGAAGTCGCTGCCCAAGCGAACAGGTCGGCCGCAATCTGATCGGCATCGTTGAGCGCCATGCTTCGCGTCCAGTAGCGCACCGCGTCAGGCTTGAGCAGGTAGATTGTCGGCGTGCCCGAACTGGCATCATAAAATCGGGCGATTCGCTGCTCCAGTAGTCTTCCGCCTTCGGCTTTCGCAGCCGTCAGCCGGCGAAGTTCGGAAATCAACGCAGGGTGCGCTATATCTTCGCTGCGCGGGCCAGCGCTCGATGCACCCTCGCCTAACAGGCGGACCGCGACCAAACGGAAAGGCATCTGCTCCGGCGGCGTGAAGATAATCGCGTCCAGCGGCTTCGATGGACCAAACCCTGCCTTGAGCACTTTGCAAAACATATCGCAGTAATCGTGCAGGACAGCTTCGCCCTGCTCCGTGGATCGGGTCGCCCGCGCACCGGGCGCAGGCCGATCCCCACGAAAGTCGGGAATTGTGATCGCTGCCATGTCTTCGATCAGGACGCGCTCGGCGTCCTTCAGTGCAAAGCCCGCGAACACCGCCTCGTCGATCTCGTCGATCGTTTGTGGTGACGCGGCATCGAGCGACGCCGATGGGGGCAAGGGGACCGACAAGATCTCATGGACATAGGCTTCTGGGCGATAGGCAGCGATGCGGCCGCTGCGCAACTGCATGACATAGCTCGTGACGAGGCTATTGTAGGTCAGGCATGCGGCCTTGATGAGCGAATTCGATCCCGTAGCGCTAACATAGCTCTTGTTGCAAAGGACGCCAGTGCCTGCGATTTGTGTGATCATTCGCGCTTGAAATCGGCCATGCGCCATCTGATAGCTTTGCTTGATTAATAATTGTGGAGCCGTAAACGCGCGAAAGTCCGTTGAATCTTTTGAATGAACATTGATGTCATTGACAATGGGAATTGCATTTGCATCAAGTTCTAGCATAGAACCTTGGGGGAAACTTTTTGCTGTGAACAATCGTCTTCCCGAGAATTTTGGCAAGGCTCTTTGACGATCACCGAAGACTATACCTTGACGAACCCATACATCCCCTGACTCTTTCAGCGTGGCAAGGCAAGGAAATCGATCGAGCTTGCGAAGCAGTTGGACGTCCCGAGGCGTTCCCCACATAAGTGTCGTCCAGACGCTTGAATCGTCGCGCGCGACATCGGTCTGAAAGCGATGGATGTGGTGCGGCTCAATCACGATTGCGAAGTCGTCTATCTGGATGTCGAGCGCCTTTGGGCTAGCATAAATAATGAGGTCCTGCCCGTCAGATGTTTCGCCACGCATGACTACGATGCACGAGGGGGCTATCGATGTCTTGGTCGTGTGGGTCTTGCGCTTGAATACTTTGAAGCGCAGCGCCGAAAGGTTGAACACGGCATCGACACGATGCCGTCCAAATAGCTGGCGTCGAAAGCGCGTTGCGGGACCACTCGTGTTGAACAGCAAGGCATTGGCCGACTGGATCATGGCGACCCGGCCACCCGCTTGCAGCAGGCGTGCGCCCTTGGCGAGGAACAGACCGCCGATATCTTTGTTGGCCACCTCCCAGTCATTGGCTTTCGCCCATTGATTGGATAAAGTGGTGGCCAGACCGTCGCCCCAAGGGGCGTTGCCGATCACCAGATCATATTTGACACTGGCGCTATCGTCGAAGCCTTCCCCGCTGGCGAAGAAATCTGAGCAGATCAGGCGCCGATCTCGCATCGCTGGAAAGCGTATCTGCGTCCAGTAATGGCGCGGCTCGATCTCGTCGCACATGGCCAGGTAGAGACTGAAGCACGCCACGCGAACTGCATGCGGATCTTTGTCGACGCCTAGCAGATTATCCGTAAGCAGGCGGCGTAGCACGTCGGCCTTGATGGTCGCGCCAGGGTGCGCCTGCTTCCAGCGGTACACGAGTCGTTGAAACGCTTTGACGAGGAAAACGCCCGAGCCGCATGCGGGATCGAGAATCTTGAGATTCCAGTCGGTCCCGCGCCACGGGAGGACTTGGTCGAGCACGAAATCGACGAGATGCGGCGGCGTGTAAAAGATGCCGTCTCGCGCCGCGCGCTCTGTAACGAACGTCTCATAGATGCTGCTGATAAACTCGAGCGGGATGACGTCGAACGAATAGATCGGCCACAGGCAGCCCTGCCCCGTCGGCATGTCGAGATCGCCACGGATGAACTCGGCAAGCACTGCCAGATGTTGCGGACGAACCAGTTTCTGCTCGCGTGCCCAACCTTCGGCGCGCTCCTCCGGCGTGTCGCCTTTGCCTGGAAAGAGATCGCCATTGAACCGCAGATTGAGCCAGGCGAACAGGCGGTAGCTGTTGTCGTAGTCCGACAGAATCTCGGCGAATGTCGTATAGGCCTGCGACAGCACCTGCTCGGCGTGCAGGCGTTTGAGACTATCGGCGTTCAGCGCCGCCTTTCCGTCGGTGTCACGCCTGTCGAACAGGAACTGGACGAAGATAACGCGAGCCAACAGGTCGTGACAGACGTCATCGTCGTCGAGGCCTTCGCTCGCAAGGATCGCGCGAATGTGGCGCAAATTCCGTAACAGGAGCTGGTCGGCCCTTCCGTCACGGTCGAAGCGCGCCGCATGCCTGGCGAAAAACTCACCCGAAACAAGGTTGAGCCAATGCAACGCCCGCGAGGCTTGCGCTTCCAACGCCGTGCTGGCGTTGAACAACAATCCAGCCGAAACAGCATGGACCTCCAGGGCTGAGATCGGCTGATCAGGCGGCGGCGGGGTTTCGCAGCAAGTCCAAACTCGCACCAGATCGGGTTCGATCGTGATCAGCGCTGGGCTATGCGAGAAATTCCAGGCGAGCCGCTGCGCTTCACGCAGAATCTCGACGCTGACGGCAAAGCCGAACTCAAGCACAATAGCGAGCGGTGCCTCCGTGCTCTCGGCTTCCGGAGCAGCGCTCAAGATTCCCAAGCGATAGGCGTCAGGCGCGATCAGAGCCGCTAGGCCCCGCCCGATTTTGTCGCGCGCCAGTTCGGCCAAAACCGCAGCGCCGCCACCCAACGGAGTCAGGAGCGCGGCCGCCTCAGGCCAATCTAGGCTGGCTGCGACCTGATCAATGGTGAGAGGGAAATGGTCCATCTTACAGAACCAAGCGACCTTGCGGGTTGCCACCAAAATGACCTGGCTCGGCGGCTCCGCGCGGGCGCTTCGCCGCAATCTGAATGCGTGCGAAAACTGGCTGATGGTCGATGCCGTTGCTGCGCATCTCAGCCAGCAGCGCAGCTATCACGGCTAAATGCTTGGGAACCTCGCTGGTGGCCGCATAATTCGAAACGGAATTGGCATTCATCTGAATAAGCGCGGCAAATTCACGCACATTAAGCGCAGCTTTATCCAGTTCAGCAAGGAACTCTGCATAGGTCAACGATAGCCATCTTTCGCGCCGAACACACTATTTTATGAGGCTTTACACATAAAAGTATGAGGTTCAACTCTGGGTTTTACGGTCGCGCTTGGGGTCGGTATGCCGGACAGATGCACGTCCGGCTTGGCACCGTCACACATATTGCTATTGAACGGAACCCTTCTAGAAAGTGTATCCGGCGTCAACGAGTTCCGTGGCTCAACCGGTCGGCCTGAGCGGCCCCGTCCCCAGGCGGCGCTTCGGCTGGCGTTCGCTGCTAAGTCTTCGGCGGCCTCTCGACGTTCTCAGGCTATGATCGTTTCTCGGCCGATTCTTCGCCAGGCCCGTGCTTCGGCTAGCGAGGCGCGCATAGGACGTTGCACCGTTCCGGCCCAAAAGGCTATTGAGGCGCGGGGGAAAAGATGGCGAGAAGTAGGAAGAAGAAGCGATCGGCCTGGATCGACCTTGCGATCGCGGGGATGATCAGTTCGATGCTTCCGGCCGCGGCGGCTTGGCAGTCGAGGGAGTATTCCCACCAGGAGGCGGTGACCCGGGAGGCAGACGACCGGATCTACAGGCTGGAGGCGCTGAGGGTTGAGCGAGAACGTGTGCGGGAGGAGGGCTGTGCCGCTGCGGCCCGGTACCTCGCGGATGAGACGCCCAACCCCGCTCTCACTACGCCAGAGGTCAGGTCGACAGCGCTGGTGATGCAGCGCAAGGCTGGTCAGTGCCTGCTGCCGGCACCTTCGCCCATGCCGTCTAGCGTGCCGGTTCCCGAGCAATCGACGGAGACGGTGAAGTGACCTCAGCGCCGCTGCTCATCCTCGCGACGTTTGCATTGTTCATCGCGGTGTTCGCTCTGCTCCGGTTGCGCGCCGAGAACGAGGCGCTCCGTGACGAGCTGGGCGAGGCTGACGCGAAGGTTTCCGCGACCGCCGCCGCGCCGATCCAGCCGTCCGAGGAACTCGGAAGCGCGGATCCCGTAGAATGACGCCCGTGGCGCTTGCCGCCGGCTTCGCCGCCGTCATCGCGTCGGCCCTTACCCTGTTGGGCGTCCTTCTGGTGGCACGTTGGCGTCTGGCGGAGGAGAACATCATCAAGGAGCGCGCCAAGTGGCGCGACGCGGTGAGGTCCATCGTCTCGGAGGCCGTCGCGCTCGACGCCGAGAACGAAAAGAGCAAAACGACGGCACTGCGACTGTGGGGCGAGATCGCCGTGAGGATGAATCCCGAGGAGGATGGCGACAAGGACGACCGTGCGCTCGTTCAAGCGATCGCGAGCCTCGTCGACCCGGCAAACCGAACCGACGGGTCAAGGCGCCTGATTCTCGATCTCGCGGCCACTATCCTCAAGCATGATTGGGAACGTGCCAAATGGGAAGCGCGGGGCAGACCTTGGGAGGCAGAGCCCGAGCAAACGAGGACGGGACCGTGAAACCGCTGATCTCCACGAGGACGTGGCCGCCGCTCGGCGGGCGATGAAGAAAGCAGCGGCGACGGTTGCTGGCGCGCCGATCGTGTCCATGGTGGGCGCCGAGAGAACCAGTGGGACGCAGATGTGGCGATCGCTCTTGCGACGTCCATTCGCTACGAGAAATACCTCCAATTCGACTTTAAACTCATCAAACGATACCGGCTAGTCGACGCTCACCGCCCGTCAGGGGAAGTCTCGGAAGTTTGTGGGCTCCGTGGCGAAGCGATGCACTATGCCGACGGAAGCTTAGGTGAACGAGCGTCCGCTGTCGGGAGACGGATCAGCCGGTTTGGATTACCGGAAGTGGGTCTTCGACGCCAATGCGGGTTCGGCACAAACGGAGGTTGGCCAATGTGAATTTCCGGAACTGCAAAGATCATGACGTGCAGAATCTTAAGTCTTTCGAATACGCGAGCCTTTGTTTTCGCCCCAATCGTGGCTGCCTGATTGACGTCAAGAAGTAAGCGATGTCACATTATTATCAAAAAGGCGCCTACGCGGCCCTTCTGCCAATCGGCAGATCGGGAAGCTAAAAAATGACAAGTATCGCCTAAGCGGACGATGCGAAGCTGTATCTGGCGCTGCACTCGTTCTATTATGATGTGCGGTGGCCGGATTGCGAGCGGGAGGTCACTTCAACAGGAGTATCAAATTGCCTGACCAAGAAACCGGCTCGACCGCCTGCTGGGAACTACGCCAGAAGCATGCGTCCTTCTTCCAGACGATGCTCGGCTCCATTCAACAAAGCGCACTTGCGTCTAACACTGCCTCGGCCATCCTGCTTTCTCTCGCTGGTATCCTGACGAAGTTGTCCGGCGTGGCTCCGTCTCAGGATTGGAAAATCCTTTTTGTGGCTGTGATCGCCTGGGTCGTCTTGTCAGCGACCATGGTCACTAGCTTCAGCCGCTCGGCTCTCCATATCGAGGAAACCTACCTGCGGGAACATGCAGATTTGTTTCCTGGTGCGCCGCCATACAAACTGGAAAGCTTCCTGCTCGATTTTGCAAATCGCAGCCCTTGGTTGGTAGGTAAGCGGGCCGAGCCGCCGCCACTTCCACCCGCTGGTATCTGACGTTCGTGACATGAACGAACGTCCAGTTGCGGGAACCGCGCAGGCATGGCCGGATGTCGGCTTTTGGGTCAAAATGTTTAATACCGCAGCGTCTGGGCGGATCTATCCTGGAGGTGCGGTCGCGAGCCGGGATGCTTAGCGGGTCGCTTCGCGACACTCAGGTGCCCAGCATCACTTTGATCTCCCCGCGTCCGAGCAGTCGCGAAAAGCGCTTGTAATCCCCATGCTCCCAGCGCCAGCGGCCCGCAACAATGGCGGGATGGACGCCCGCCTCGGCGGCGGCGGCGGCGAGTGCTTCCGTGGTTGGCTTGGGGCTGTCGAAGCGCGCCCAGACGTTCGGAGGCACGAGCGCGTCGCGGGCGAAGGTGTCGGCCTCTGCCTCGATGCCGCCCGAGCCGTTCACGTCGAGATCGTCGAGGATCATGGAGGTGCCGGGCCCCAAGTGCAGGATGGCGTGCGCGAGCTCGTGTAGAAGCGTGAACCAGAAGTTGTCGATGCGATCGTGGCGTAGCGTGAGCGCGATCACAGGTGCGCCGTCGCCGCGACAGATCGCGGCGCCGTCGAGAAAGGTGCCCGGAAGGTGCTCGAGGACAACGAGGACTATCCCGGCCTTGGCGAGTTCGGCGGCGACGCGTGCAGGGCCATCCGCGGCGGCGCTGAGCATCGCGATGTCGCGAGCAAAGGCGGCGTCCGCCTGACGCTTGCGTTTTGATGGGAGCCGAACGGGCTCGGCGCGGACGAGCACGCCCGCGCACCAAGCCTCGAGCGCCGCGAGATCCGTCTTCGCGTTCGTCCGGTCGGTCCTGGTCTTTCGCAGCATAGCGAGGGCGGGAGCGCTCCGCAGAGCGCGCTCGAGGAACATATCTATGTGCTCGCCCGCCTTCATCACGCCCAGCGTCCTCAGCTTCTCTATGGCAGCCTTGGATGCCGTTGAGGGATTCCGAGCTGTCTCGTGCTTCGTACCTCCGATGAGGGGTTCTATCGGTATCCCCAGATGGCGGTGCAGCGCGCGAATCTGGTCCACGGTCGGCTGCCGCTCGCCGGCCAGGATCTCCGATACGCGCGACTTGGTCCCGAGGTAGGGAACAAGGTCTCTCGGCCTGAGGTCGAGCTGGTCCATCCGAAATCGGATCGCTTCTGCGGGCGACGCGATGGGGAAGACAAAGCGTTCCGTCTCCCACCGCTCGATGATGCCCTGTAGGACCTCAAGGCGGTCCAGCGAGTCCTGGTCCGTCCTCTCCATAAGATCTGCCGCCGTCCGCAGCGCGAGTTCGTGCTCCTGCTCGGACCGGATTGGCTTCAGCGTCACGCGTTTTTCCTCGTCTTCCTGAGCTTGGCGGCGGCCGCGCCGACGGGACCTGCGAATTCCACCAGAATGGTGGCCAAGCGGTAATTGACCTGGAGGACGACGTGGTTCTCGTCGTTCAACGGGATCTCGAGCCTCGAACCCCGCGTGACGGCGTTTGGGAAGGCGGCTGCCGCCTCTTCCGGGTCGGACCATCTCGCTGCGACTAACTCGGCGCGCAAGCATGCAGTTGCCGAAGCCAAGGCGGGATCCGCGCCGGTCGCGATCGCGTGCAGCCTGTTCGTCCCCATCATCCTCATCGCTCCCTCGCATAGAGCCTAGGTCAAGGCAAGCATACAGGTTCCACAGAGTGGAACTATCACTTGCGAATCGAATTAGGCCTTGCCATAAGAATGATGGTTCCACGGTATGGAACGGTTAGGAGGAAAGATGAGTAAGGGTAACGGTGGCGGATCTTATCGCAGCGCGGGCACCGGTCGCTATGTCACGGCGGCACACGGCCGTCGCAGTCCCGGCACCACGGTGCACGAGGCGCCCGGCCGGAGCGGCTCGACGGGCGGCTCTTATCGGAGCGCCGGCACCGGGCGCTTCGTAACGGCGGCGCACGGCCGGAGGAGTCCGGGCACCACCACGCACGAAAAGTGAGAAACCGGGGCCGCCCCTAGCGGGGCGGCCCCTTCAAGCAAAAGGAACTGTAATGGCGGGCATCACCTATCCCTGCTATCATGAACGCAAGGACGCGAGCGGTCACTGGTACTGGGTGTACTACTCGTCGAACGGCAAGGCGATCGCGCGCAGCAGCGAAAGCTACGTCAAGCGCTCCGACTGCGAGCATTCCATCACGCTAGTGAAGGGCTCGTCCTCGCATTCGGTGTTCTACACGGAATGACGGGGGACTAGGCTGCTCTGCCCAGCATCGTCTCTCTCGACCGCTTTTCGATGCTTGGGGGACGGAGCCGAGGCCGCGAACGGGCCGGGTGCGGGCGCCCCCGGCTTGTTCGGTAACAAAGTCTCCGTATCTGCAGTTTGTCTAAAGCGCGGCCGCCGTGCGATGTGCCTCCCTCTCATTAGACGAATGGAGGGCTGGATCGGGTCGGTTCTCCAACCATGCCTTAAGTTCCGGCCCAATTCCTGCGGTAGAAGAAGCCTGAACCAACGTCCGGAGGTGGGGGGGCGGCAAAGGCGGGTCAAGCGTCCGCTTATGGGTCGAGGCGCCGACGCGAATCGGGCAATGCACGAAGCCGCTGCGCGGCAGTGGTGTGTGCGGTGAGGTAGCGCACGTGCGCTGAGGTTTGGCACCGCCGCGCAGCGGCTTCGTGCATTGGGTCGTCTGTCGGGTAGCAGCTACCTTGGTTTTCCGGGCGGTCGGAAGCCGTCCCTCCTGTTCGGACTCGCTATGAATGCGGACCTAGGAACCGGTCACCATTGAAGTGAATGAGGTGCGTAGGATCGCTAGCGACCCAAACCTCTGTTTCCCACGCAAGCTCGTTCAAATACCGCGCCATCGTCGTGCGGTTCGGAAAAGCCGTTACGTAGACGAGCCCAACGCGCGATCCGACAAACAATCGCGCGAGTTCACCATGTCGCTTGCCGTCTACCGGACCATGCGAGGTTACACTCTCAACGAGCACCAGCCAACCACGTTGCACGTCGTAGAGGACGACATCCGGCATCTTTCCGTGACGATCAACCGTGATGCCGAGTTCGCCAAGCGCCGCTTCGTCGAAGAAACCCACCTTGTCTCCGGTGTCACCAACGTAAACAAGTCTCGCGCCGGGGGTGTGCGTGGCGGCGAACCGCTCGACGATGTCACGAATGAGTTCGCTGTGGGCGCCAGGACTGAGTGCGATCGTCTGCCCTTCAGTGACATGAACGGGCACCATGCTCCGCTCACGCTCTGCCGCGTAGCGAGTAGCCAAGCCGGGCCGAAGCGCCATGAACATACGCACGGCCTCCTCCCAGGCAGGCGAGCCGTAACTCCGCAAAAGCGCGAGTGCCTCTGGGCTCAGCTGATATCCCGCACGCGGACTATTCACCGCGCGGCCAGGCGCGTCGCCATTGTACACGACGAGGCCTGCCTCAACGAACTGGTGCATCGTCTGTCGTCGAATCGTCTCGCGAGTGTTCGGCGCGTAACGGTGGCCATAGTTCATTGCGATCCAATCGATCACCGGTGTGATGCCCACGATCGGAGCCTCAGCATCGGCCCAACGCCGGTCAGGCGTCACATTGCCGAGCGCGAGCAGCGTCCAAGCCGAACGATCGTTGAGCTGGCCACGCGGCATATCGATTTGGGCTAGGATTTTGCGTGCGGCTGTCAGCTTGTCTTCGATCGTCACGAGCTTTCCCATTCATTGACACCGCCGACGGCCGCCGCGACACAGGCATCAATGGCCTGCTGATCGCCCGGCAGGTTTGCTGCTGCTCGCCCAATCGTTTCCAGCTGCTGCATAGTCGGAAATTTCATACGCCGAAGATCGCTGGCATTTACCTGTGTGTGGCCCGAAAAGAGCCGGAACGCGCGGTCGACACGCGTCGAGTTAAGGTAGACTGTAAGCCCCCGCGCGACGAGCTCGGCGAGCGGCGCCTTGCCGCATCGGATCAGATTGAGTTTGTTGTCGATCCCGAGCAGATCGCCCGGCAGAGCACCCGGATCACACAGCGTGGCTACCACGCGACGCCGCTCCTCCTTGCTCGAGAAGCGTTTGACAATGACGTACCAGCCAGTCGGCACCAGCCACTTGGCGGTCGTGTCGCAGACTTCGATCGCATTTGGCTTCTTGCCATCGACAGGCCAAGTCAGCCGCCCTGCTTTGAGATGTTGCGGGTAAAGCAGTGGCGCATCCGCATCGCCCAAGTCACGGCGCAAATGGTCGCGAAGCCGAAAATCGACCACTGGTCCGGTTGCGACGTCCAGCCCGAGCTCGCTGAGTGTCAAGCCGAACTCGTCCTCGGTCGTCACCTCGGAAGTTGGGATGTTGATGACGCGATCTAAATCCTTCGGCGTGACGATCTCGGCAAAAGGGTGGACTCGCGCGGAAAGGTCAGCGAAGTCAGCGCCGGTCGAGGTGGAGACGACTACCTCTCGCTGTACGCCGCCACGTTCGAGCAGGATGATCACGTTCTCCTGGAGCACACGGTCGCTGGAAAATGCGTCACGGCGCGAGCCAAAGAGGTGGATGCGGCGAATGGCTGAGCGCTTGAACAGCCAGTCGCGAAAAGGACGATAGTAGGGCCCGTTGCAGAATGACCGCGGTATGATCGCGACAAGTTCGCCGCCGGGCTCGACGAGCTCAAGTGCGAGGCCGACAAACGCCGAGTAGAGGTTGACGGTCTCCAATCCCACGGCTGCGGCAAGCCGTCGCTCCGTGGAATCCGTCGCGATCTTGCGATAGGGGGGGTTGAGGATCGCCCGCGTGTATCGCTCTCCCTCCCCGCTCTGGATCATCGCCGCGGCGGCATCTAGGAAATCGGCATCGAACGCGCGAGCGGTGATGCCGTCGCCCTCAAGATCGCGAAGGCACGCGATCAGGGTCGGCAGAACCTCGTCGTCCACCTCATAAGCATCCGCCGCTATCGACCCCTTGCACCACCGGGCTACGAAGGCCTGCGTCAGCGCTCCTTCCCCTGCGCCCGCGTCGAGGAGACGGACAGTGCCGTCAGGCGGCGAGAAGAGCCCCGCCATAAATTCGGCTATCAGCGCTGGCGTGAAGAACTGACCCAGGGTTGCCTGACGCGATCGCGCAGGCTTGGCGGAAGGCGAAAGGGTGGGCGTCTCACAGAAGGTTTCGGCGGAATAGGTCATCAGATGAGCATAGCGATCGCCGGCCAATCCGCCAGCGCGGGGTTGAGGCAAAAGGGGCCAGCTTCACGATGTTGTATGCGCGATGCGATGTGATGGCGAACCGGTTAGACCGGGAGCAGGGACACTCCAACGGACATCCAAGGCGTCATAGCCTGTTGAATGGAATGGGACCCAGCTCGCGGACTCCATCAGATTCAGCAGTCCTTCACCGACTGCGCAAACAGGTCGAACAAAAGACTGCACCCGACCCTACGTCAGAACGTCGAATTACCTCGCAACGCTGGCGCCATCCACAGAGGATGTCTGGAGTTGGAAGACGCCAAACGTGCGCTGAACCTCGGCTTGGTGGTCGTTCTGCCCCAGTATCAGGACCTACACGCCGGATAGCATTCCTAGACGTCGACGCGCCAAAGTCGAAAGCAGCGCTATCGGCTTCCTCGACGTCGCGCGCCGATTCACGGCGCCCACGTCGGCGTGATGCCCGCAACCATCGGCTCCGCGCTCACGAGATGCCCGGCCCGCCGCGCTGACGGCCGAACGACCAGTTGACGCCGTCACTGCGCAGGATGCCGGACACCGGCTTGCCGATCTGCCGTTCGAGCACCGGTCGCCACGGCACAAGCGAGAAATCCCTACTCCGTTCGATCACCGCGAACCGCCCGCTGACGAGATCGACCCGGCGCGTAAGCTTGCCCTCGATCCGGTCGCCGGCCATGTGCTCGGCAAAAGCAAGTCCCGTCTCGTCCGCAAGCCCGCTGGCGACGCGCAGCAACTCGCGCCGCTGGAGTGTCGCGAGCAGGCCGGCGCGGTAGCGCGTCACCCCCTCCTCTTCCTGAGCGAGATCCTGGGCGATCAGCCATTGCCGACGTCTGTCCTGGGCATCGCGCAACGCGCCTCCAAATCCGGCATCGCGCGCCGTCTCCGGCCGGTCTGATACGAGTTCGCGATCGAGCCAGGTCGCGGCATCGGCTTCGACGAGCGCGGCGAGCGGCCGAGTCGACAGGATTTCGACCGCCACGGGACGGTCCTGCGCCAACCGGGCCTCATATTCCGCAACGCAGTCGAGATGGTCTTCGCCGATCGCCCAGATACCCGCCGCGTCGCGGGTCACGCCGCCGGTGAGACGCCGTATCGCTTCAAGCCGGCGGAGATGGGTGCCGGCGAACGCGTCTGTCGCGCTCGGATCGACTTTCAGGTGCGCGTCCATATCGTAGCGCCCGCGATTGGCGGCGGCGACCGCCACGATCGTACGATCGACCTCGCGGATTTCGGCACGCGCCGGAGTTATATGCACGATCGCACCCTGCGGAACCGCCTCGAGCTCGGCCCCCTTGCCGATCGCGACATAATGCGTGCGGCCATCGGTCGCGTCGACGAGCAGATAGTGGCGGTCGGCATGTTCGTCGGCGAGGCCACGCGCGACGATCTGACCGACGAGCGGGGCGGTGTTCGCGGCGGCGGCCTGATAGATCACCTGTTCCGCCGGCGCGCGGCTTAGCCCCGCGCGGCCGATCTCGCGCTGCATCGTGCGGATGATGTCGCCGCGCTCGCCAAGCCTCCGCAGCGTGTCCTCCACCCCTTCGGCGAGCTGCCAGCGTGCGCCGCCGACCAGCTCGGCAAGGCCGAGCTGGCGGAGCTTGGCAAGGCGCCCGGCACGCAGCGCCTGCGCAAACGCATCGCCACCGGTGCCCGTGACGATCCGGTCGTCGCCCGCCTCGTGCAGCATCGCGCGGTCGAGCGAGGTCAGCCGCTCCTGCTCGACCTCTGCACGTAAGCCGGCCTCGATGTCGCGCGTCGTGCGCGGACCGAGATCGAGTTCCACCAGCTCGCTGGCGCGCTCGCGCATGCCGGTGGTCAGATAGTCGCGCGCGATGATCAGATCGGCGCCGAGATGGTCACGCCCGCGCACGACGATATGCGTATGCGGATGGCCGGTATTGAAGTGATCGACCGCGACCCAGTCGAGCCTGGTGCCGAGATCTTCCTCGACCCGCGTCATCAGCCGGCGGGTCAGCGGTTTGAGATCCTCATAGTCCGCGCCGTCCTCGGCCGAGACGATGAACCGGAATTGATGACGATCATCGGCACAGCGCGCCTGAAACGCCTTGCGGTCGGCGACATCGGTTTCCGCGCCGTAGAGCGCGCCGGGCGCGCCCTCGCGCGTCGTGCCGTCGCGCTGCAAATAGCGCAGGTGCGCGACCGCACCGGACCCGCCTTTCCCGGCGAGCTTGACCAGGCTCGCCTTGACCACCACGCGCCGTCCGGAAAACGCACCGCGCGTCCCGCGCGCGGCGAGCACACGACCGACACCCGCGCCGCGCCCGATCCGGCTGCCGGTGAAGCCGCTCTTCCGACCTCCAAAACCGAGCGCGCCGCCGCTCGCGAGATTGGCGGCGGCAAGCACGCGGCCGAGATACTTGCGCGCCCGCTTGCCGCCGCCACTGCGCATGCGCCCGAGACGCGGTTCGAACTCGTTTTCCTCGGCCATACCAGTGCGCTCCGGTGAAGTGCTGCGCAGCATTACGCGCCGGAGGCACGGTGAAAACCGGTGCCAAATATCCCGCGCCAGATCGGTCACTTAGCGCCCGCACGGCACTGGTCGGTAACGACCAGTGCCGTCCCCTCTTCCAAAAAACGATGTGCAGACAAGACCATGCGAGACCGGGGGTGTCGCAGCTTTATCTTGCCTTACGCGCCCCACCCCTCACCCCTCGCTGACCCCCTGCCGATCCTTCTCGCTGTCTCTCCATCCCCCTGCCCCCGCAACCGTCGAGGTCAGAGAAAGCCGGGGCACGATGCCGTCATCCGACATCGTGCCCCGGCCCTGTGCGACCATCGATCAGTGCAATGTCGCGAACGCCTTGCGAGCCGCAGTGGCTTTCGCAAACCCTCGCCGCCCGATCATGCCATGTGCGTTGCCATCGCCATCGACGATGCACACCGCGACAAACCAGCGCCCATCGAGCCGCCCGATCACCGCAACCCGATCGAGTTCGAAATCCTCTTCCTCAAGCGCTTCGTAGCGGCCAAGCCAGCGCTCCTGAACCCTTGCATCCCAAACGAAATCGCTCTCTTCCGCCGCCAGAAACCGCTCTGACAACGCCCGGCCTGCCCCGGTCCCGAACTCCAGTTCGAGCCCCGCCACAAGCGCCGCCATCACGCGATCCGCACCGTCGGAAACCGGTTGAAACATGTCCATGAGAACCTCCTGTCGTATGACGCCTTCCGCATCGAAGACAGGCTCTCGACGGCGGTTGCCGGCGTGCCTGTCAGGGCTGCCGGAGCGAAGCGCAGGCACCGCGAAGCGGCGGCGGAGGAACCGATTTTGTTGCGTCGAAAAACAAAGGACTCGGCTGCGCAGCAGCCTCCGGTTCGCAGCAAAATTGGAGGGGCCGCCGGCCTTGCACAGGCGCGTCGGCAGCCGCCATGCTCGCAACGATCCGAGACGAGCCCTCCCCCGCCCGCGTGTCGCGACGCACTCGTCCCGTGCCCTGATGGCTCTGTCCGGCTCGGTGTCAGGGCAGATGGCGGACCGCAAACAATTCGCCCGCTGCCGCCGGTTTCGGCTCTTGCGGAGCAGGCGGCGCGAGCGTGGCAAGCGCGACGAACAGGCCCGGTTTCGGCACGTCTGGCGCAGGCGGTCCAACCCTTCGCGCGCTGCCGGTCACGGTTTGCAGATACGCGATCGTCTCGTCGGGGAGGCGCGCGCGGCCTGCCAGATAGTCCTGATATCGTCCCGGCCCGGCATTATAGGCGGCGAACAGACCGGGATAGCCGAACCGGTCGTACATCAGCCGCAGATAGCAGGTGCCCGCGAGGATATTGTCGTGCGGGTCGAACGGATCGGCGCCGAGCCCCAACTGGCGGCGCATGTCGACCCAGGTGGCGGGCATCAGCTGCATCAGTCCCATCGCGCCTGCCCGACTGACGATCGCCCGCCCGTTCAGCGTCGTTCGACCGGCGCTCTCGGCCTGCATGACGTGCTCGATCCAGGCGACCGGCACGTCAAACCGCTGCGCAGCGTCGGTCACGAACGGCCGCCAGTCGGCGACCGTTTCCGCCTGCGCTGGCGCCGCCACCAGAACGATCGACAGCGCCGCGCACCGCGTCACCACACCCATAGGAGCGTCGCCTTGCCGAGCACATCCTCCGGTCCGGTCGGCCCGAAATACCGTCCGTCGAACGAGTCGGGCCGCACCGTCATGAGCAACAGAACGGCGCCATTCCGGAGCGTCCGGCAACCTGCCCATCGGGGAAGCGGACGGCCTGCGCGATCGCTGCCCAGCCGCCTCGCGACCACCTCGCCGTTGACGCCGATGGCCGAACCGGATGCGCAAACCACGTCGCCGGGCACCGCCGCGACACGCTTCACGAGCGGTACGTTGGCGGGGATATAGTGCCGGCGCGCGGCAAGATCGCGAACGTCCTGCGGCACCCGCGCGATGACCATGTCGCCGCGCGTGATCGGAACGCCGGGCGCGACCGCATAGAGGCCGAGCGGGGCGCTGGCGCTCGCATTCCAGACGAGGCGCGGCAAAGGCGGTGCCGCGATGGTGGCGCCGACGCACGCGCAGCCAAAGGCGATGAAGAGGCTTCGCCGGACCAGCATCGTGCGGCGACGGCGGGCGGCTCGCAAAGCGGCGCCCCAGGCGAACAGCGGCAGATCGCGACGCTCAACCATGGTCGCGCTCCTTCTTATGGGCGTTCGACCAGGCCTCGATGTCGTCGATATGATAATACCAGGCTCTGCCGTGCATGCGGCAATCGGGGCCCCGGCCTTCGAGCCGCATGCTCTTGAGGCTGCTCGCGGCAAGGCCGAGATGGAAGGCGGCCTGTTTGGTGGTGAGGAACGGGCTGGTCTGGCGCGCCTTTTCAGCGCGCGCGCCCGCATCGCTGCCGGGCGCCCCGGCAGGGTCGAGAGGATCGTCCATGGTGTCGTGTCCGTTTCGCTTGCGCGGACGCCGGATTGCGCCGCAGCGGACACGCAAATGAACGCAGAAGACCGCGCCCGGCAGGGTCGAATCCGGGCATATGCGGATTCGACCCGGTGCTGCGTCTTCACGTCGAAACCGCGCCCCGGCGAACCGGGACGCGGCGCCGTCCGGCCCGGTCAGTCGGCCGGGTTCCAGATGATGGCGAAGGCGTCTTCATCGTCCTGACCGGCGGCACGGCCGAGATTGGCGTAGAGGCGTCGGGGTCCGAACTCGGGCGCGGCCAGCGAGAGCGAGACATAGTCGTTGCCGGACGTCTCGCTGCGCCGGTTCCAGCCAGCGCCGATCTCGATACCGCCCGCCATGACGCGGTAGTCGGGCTGGCGCTCGCCGCTCTTGCGGGTGTTGGGCAGGATCTCGACCGCCGCGCGGATCGAGAGGGTCTTGATCTGGCCTTTGTAGGCGTCACCGTCGCGGGTGACATAACCGATTGCGGGCATTGCAGGTCTCCTTCGATATTCGCCCGAAGGGTTTTCCGGGCGATGGGCAGACCGGGGGAACGGTCGTGCGGGCGACCGAACCGTCAGGCCGAAGCGTCAGCGCAGGACCGGAGCAGCAAGCTGATTTGAGCGTCAGCGACCGCGAGGAGCCCGTGGCACACGGGCGGGGAAATCAGTGCGGCGGCGATGGTTTTGGTCGAGCCCGCCACCGTTCCAGGTCATGGCCCAAAGAGCTGGAACACCCCGTGCGGGGCGACCCCGCCGGAGACCGGTCCCGCCGCTGGTGGCGACCGCAAGCACTGGCGGCTTGGGCGCAGACCCGCGTGGTGCCGTGTGCGAACGCGCCTCCTGATCCCCGTCCTAGAAGCGCGCGAGCGTCGCGCAACGCAGGAAGGCACGACCGGCTCGGCGAATCGCTGGGCACAGGCCCAGGCATCAGCGCCTGGCGGAGACTCAACGCCGCCGCTCGCCACGCCAGGAGACATGGCCGAACCCGACGCTCGCTTACGCAAGCGCACGGACGATGGCAGGCCGCCCGAGCTGCCGCCTTCACCGGCACCCGCGATCAGGCCGTGATTGCTGGGCCATCCGCATCGACCATGCCGGTGATATCGAGGTCCGGCGCAGCGACGGAATCGTGCCGCGGGTCGCGCCCGCTGAGGTCAGTAACGCGCCTTGCGCGCTACGAGGACCGTGCGACTTTGGGCTGGCGCGCTTCGGTCAGCGGTGCCGGATTTCCGCGCAGAGATCGTCGAACACGTCGAAATAGCGGCGCTCAAGCTCGCCTTCGCTCGTCGCGAAAATGGACGTGGCGAAGGGCAGATCGAGCAGCAGCGCGGCACCCTGTCCACGGCTCAGGAAATGCGGATCGAGATCGTGCGCGGTGGCGAGATCCCCGGCATTGCGCATGCTGTAGTCGACGATCCAGAGGCTGTGGATCAGACGTTCGAGCGGGGTCAGCGCGTCATAGCCTTGGCCACGTTTCTTCTCGAGAATGCCATGGCCGGTATCGATCAGCCAGGTCTGGTGGTCGAGTCTGGCCTGAGGTGAGTCGAGCGTTGCCATCGCGCGAAACTAGACCGCGCGCGGCTCGGCGCCAAGCATGCCCCGAGGAAAATCCGCGCGCCCGAGCACCCGTGAGGGTGCGAGGGCGCGCGGCCGGATTTCAAGGGTCCAGCCATGATCGAAACGGCCAGCGCGGACAAAAAAAGGACGCGCGGGGATCGCTCTCCCGCGCATCCACGATGCTGCCTGTAGCGGAGGAACCCGCTGTCAGGCAGACGAATAGTCCTCATTCTCCAGGCTGCTGCGGTCCACCACCCAGACGGTATCGAAGTCGTCCGATGCGGCGGGCAGATCGATTGCACCACTGGCGATGGCCGCGATTGCGTCGTCCAGACTGTCGGCCTCCACCACCAGGACGGTCGATGTCTCGACGCGCAGAACCTGCGTCACCTTCACCTTGTAGTCCATCATCCGTCTCCTGTCGGCCGCGTCACGGGTTCGGGGACGGCGGCGACCCTGCCCGCTGATCCTTCGACCACCAGCGGCGGCACCGTGAAGTCGGCGGCGTCGAAATAGGCGAGGACCGCCGCCATCGAGGCGAGCGTCTCCACTGTCTCGCGAACGATCACCACCACATCGTCGTCGTCCGCTGAAAACGTTCGCGGCATGCCGGTGCCGGTGAAGACGACACGCTCGGCGCCAAATTGGCCCGGATGGCTTCCCGACCACCGAACGAACGGCAATCCCCATGCCGCGCACAGCGGTTCCAGCATGTCGAACCGGCCCCATGACACGTCATGGGCATGGAGGCGGAGCGGCTCACCGTCACGGCGATGATGGGCTTCGAACCGCTCTCCGTCCCATTCGAGAGACAGCCCTTCCTTCTCGATCACGTCGCAGAGCGCACGATAGGTCGAGGCGTTGAGAACTCCGCCCAGCGTGATCGATGCCGATACCCGCAATCCCATAATGTCCTCCATCCTTCACGCGGGCGATGCCCTTGCGGGCGATTGCCCCGCTGTTGATCCAACGACGCGCCGGGTTCACCCCGGCGCGTCCATTCAGGTCAGGCGGCTTCGTCCTCGGCGAAGTCGCCATCGTCATTGTCGGCGGCGATGCCGTTCATTCGGTCCACGCCGTCAGGGTCCGGCGACAACGCGAGCGCGTCGGGCGCGGTCGGATCGGGATCGCCGTCGCTCTCCGTGCCCGGATCGGCCTTGGCGGCGGCGACCACGGCGTTCGCCTTGACCGTGCCGACGCCGCCGCGCGCGGTATAGTCGTCCGCCGGGAAGCGCATCCATTTCGGCACCCAGCGTTCCACCTTGGTGCGCCCGTCCGCGCCGCCCAGATGATCGGTGACGATGCGTTTGAGCGTCTTGCCCTTTTCGCCGGCATTGGCGCGCGCGATGGTGTCGCCCGCCACTTCGGCGACCATCGCGCCGAGCACGTCCTTGTCGCGGACGAGGTCGAAGAAGGCCGTGTCGGGCTCCCACCACTCGGCCATGTCCACGCCAAGCGTCAGCCCGAGCGCCGCGACGGCGGCACCGCCCGACGACAGGGTTTCGCCGATGGCGACGGTGATGACGTCGCCAAGCGCGGCGTCGGGCAGATCGAGCAGGCGCAGGAACAGCCGCACCAGATCGTAATCGCTGCCGTTGCCGCCCGTCACCGTCTCGCGCTCGGGGTCCATGCCGAGCAGCGCCAGCGCCGCGCGGCGGCGCTCGTCGAACACGGCTTCGCCCCGGCAATTCTCGACGCTCTCGCGGGTGGCGTCGTCGCGGCTGCCCTGCCGCTCGCGCTTGACGCTCCACAGCGGCGACCCGACGATCAGATGCGCGACCATGAGCCGCGTCGCAATGCCGGGATGGCCGGTGAGCGCGGCGCGGGCGGCGGCATGGCGGTGCAGATCGAGATAGGTCTGCAAGGTCGTCGTAACCTCGGGCCGCTTGGGCTTTTCGGTCGGCTGGATGCCTGCCCGCGAAGCCCGCTCGACCTCCTTGCGGCTGACATAGCCTTCGTGAAAGGCAATTTCGCCGGTCCGCCGAACCTCGATGTAGACGCGCCCGCCCTTACGCTTGGGCGTCTTCTCATACTCCCACGTGTAGAAATGCTCGTTGATCGGCACGGTGACGACCTCGCCCCAGCCCTGCGCGAGATAGGCATCGCGCCGCGCGGCGACGGCGGCCTCCTGCTTCTCCCAAAACGTACCCGCATCGGCGAAATAGCGATCCTCGCCGAACAGATCGGCGATGGTCGCAAGACCGCTCGCTTCCACGTCGAACAAAGCGAGTTTCGCCGGGATCGTCTGCCCGCCGAGCAGCCATGCCTTGAGGGCAGAGCCGGTCGGCGCACGCGCGTCGGGATCGTCCACCAGCTTGAGCCATTCCTGCTGCTGGCGTTTGCTGGCAAGCGTCAGATGGCGGACGCTGGCGGCGTCGATATCGTCATTCGCATAGAGGCTGCGGATGCGCGGCAGCAGGTTGCCGAGCGCGAGGATGCGCCGCACCTCTACGGACGCAAGCCCGAAGGTGGCAGCGATGTCTTGCGCGCTGCGGCCTTGCTTGACGAGCCGGGTGAACGTCACCCACTGCGTCACTTCGTCGGGGTCAACGCGCCCGAGATTTTCGATCAGCGAGGCTTCGGTTGCGTCGGCATCGTCGCCGGTTTCGAGGATCGCGCAGGGCATCATCAGGATTTGGGCCTCCGCGTCCTCGCCGAGCGCGCGGCGTTCGTCGGCGACGATCCGCGCAGCGGTGAAGCGGCGGAAGCCCGCGACGATCTCGAAGCCGCCAAGAAGATCAGGGGCAGGCGCGCATCGTTGACCTTCGGTCGCCTTCGGCCCGACAGGCTCAGGACAGGGATTGGGGCGCACGATGACGGGCTGGAGGATGCCGCGCGCCCGTACACTCGGCAGGATGTCGCTGACATCGGGCGGGCGCTTGGCGAAGCGCATGTTGGTCTTGCTGACAACCAGCTTGTCGAGCGGAATAAAGTCGAGTTTCATGGGTCTTGCTCCTTTGTGAGGACCGGCCCCGTCGAAGCGTCCAAGCGAGGCGGGGCCGGTTTCCAATGCGGGCGAAACGCGCCCGCTGCGTCAGCCGTCCTCGGAGGACCGGGGCGGAAGCGGGTCGGGGTCCGGCGCGGCATCGGTGTTCGGAGCCGGGCTGCCCTGCGATGGCGTGGATGGTGATCGGGTGGCGGGGTGTGCGCGCAGATGCGCGTCGAGCCGGTCGATGACGTGCGCCGCCGCCATAATCGACCCGCTGCGACGCGCGGCCTCGGCCCAGACCGAGAGCGGGAAGCGCGTTGCGAAGCCGATATCGCGCTCAACGCCCGTCCTGAGCGGCCGCCGCAGGCGGGCAGCCGAAAGGGCGAGGCCGAGCGGCAACCGCACGGCGACGATCTCGGCAAGACTGAATGACCCGAGTTCAGGACAGCCGAACCCCAGATCAGCGAGGCCGGACAGGGTGTCGCCGGCGCACCCTAGTTCGGTCGCCAGCCATGTCGCGGCGCTGACGGGTGAGAAGAATTTGACGACAGGAACGGGGTCCGGTTCGGGCGTTCCGTTCTCCTGCGCGGTGCGCAAAGCGAGATCGTTGGCGCGCAGCGCAAAGCGCAGGACGGGGGTCAGAAGCTCCATGATGGCGGTCCTTTCGACAAGGGCCGCACCCGCCGCTCGCGCGCCAGCGCGGGCGGCGGGTGCGGAGATCAGGCGGCGGTCTCGCCGGGATCGGTGGCGGCGGGTCGGGTGGCCGCGTTTGCGGCGGCACGGTGGCGGGAAAGCAGCCAGTCGGCGGCTTTCGAGGCGGCGGACGCGGCGCGGAAGATCGCCCGCCTGTCTTCCTTCAAGACCGCCAGCCACGCGCCGAGATAATCGGCGTGGCGCACGGTCGGCACGATGCCGAGCGCCGCGCACACGAAGGCCGCACCCATTTCGGCGACGAGTTCCTCGCGGGCGTAATCCTTGGTGCCGAATGTGGCCGTAAGGTTGCGGTCGAGCCGCGTCTTGTGGCCTGTCGCGTGACACAGCTCATGGCAGGCGGTGCGGTAATAGTTGATCTGGTCGAAGAACGCGGGCTGCGGCGGGACAGCCACGAAATCGGGTCCGGGCGCGTAATAGGCTTGCCTCCCGCCGATGCGAAAATCGACACCGCTCGCCGCGATCAGGGCTTCGCCGACCGGCACGATCTCACGATCCGGGAGCGGCGGCGCATCCGCGCCGAAAGCCTCGGGCAAGCCATCGATCTGCGCCACATTGAAGACGGTAAAGCGTTTGAGGAAGGCGATGCTCTTGGCCTCGTCGCCACGTTCGCGCGCGCGCGCCTTCTCGGCTTCGGGGGTGAAACGGTCGGCATAGACGACGGTGGTGCCGTGCTCGCCCTTGCGCACCGCGCCGCCTGCGACGAGTGCCTGCGGGAAGGTGAGCCAGCCTTGGCTCGGATAGCCATGCTCGATGACCGCGCCCCACAAAAGCAGGATATTGATCCCGGAATAGGGCCGGTCGGTCGCGGCGTTGCGCGGCAAACCTACGCGGGCATTCCACCGATGCTGCGCATCGTCGGAACCTTGGCCCGCTCCGCCAGCGGTGGCACCGACGCGGCCCCAAGGCTGCACCCAAGGGACGCGGCCCGCTTCCAGCTCGGCGACGATTCGCCGCGTCACCGTGTCATAGAGAGTATCGCGCATATCCGCGCCGACCGCGCCGCCCTCACGCCGGTCCCCGACATTCTCCCGAGCGCGCGCCGGTCGGGTGGGGTGCTGTGTCCGGTCCTTGGGGGTCTGGCCCTCGCGGGTCTGGTGGTCCCCAGTCGATGCTGCGGCGCAGTCGGAACGCCGGGAGCCGCGCACGCGGCGGGAGTTGGTGGAACCCATGACAAGCCTCCTGCGCACACCCCAAAACCCCCAATGGCCTCCCCCGGAAGCGGGGGTGGGCGGCAGAAGCGAACGGAAAGGCCCGCGCACCAGCGGGGCAGGCACCCAAGTCCGGGGCCCCGCGGCGCCAGCGGCGGGGTGGCGCAGGGCCGGAACGCACGTGGAGGAGCCGGGCTACAGCCCGGCTTGCGGGTCCCGCGCGCGGGCCTAGCAGGGAGCGCCGCCCATTCCCGCGCCACCGGGAGAGGCCCACGAACAGCGCCGCCGCGTGAGCGGCGGGCCGCTGCGGCCGGTGGCATGCCGGCCGGCGCCAGCGATCGTCACCAACCGGCCGAAACCGCTAGCGGGTTCGGGGGCGAGGCAACGTCCGAGCCCTAGAGCGCGTCCGGCGCCCCGGATTCGGCACCCCACACCCCCGAAGGATCCGGGGATTCAGGACGGGCGCATCAGCTGTCGATAGCCGCCGCCCGCCAGTCTTCGCGCCTCCGCGACAAGGCGTCGTACGCGCGAGCGCAGTGAATCCGAACGCCGCGCGGCGCCATCGTCATGCGCGTCGTCACCCAGCACGACGCGCGCGATCTCGCGCTGGCTGGCTCCCGCGTGCAGGGCGTCATGGACGCGCAAAGCCAGCAGCCAGCGCGGCACGCGGCGGTCGGGTGGATACAAAGACACGGCAAACTTGCCCGTCCGGGCCAGGTCGAGCAACCGCCTGAGCGGCAGGATTTGCGGACCTGCCGATACCACGCCCGCAAGCCGATAGTGCAAGATCACCGGCTCGCCGGAAGCAAGACTCCCCTCCTCGACGTCGAAGCGAATATGCCGCCATCCGTCCGAAAGCAGGCAATGCTCGCCGGTCGGGCCACGCGCGATCGACAACCACGGCGCAAGCCGGGCGGCCTGGATCGCATCGGGATGACAACGATCGGTCGGCACCGCCGCGACGCGGATCACGCCGGGATCGAAATCGGCATGCCAGACGATCCGAGCATCCGGGGCCGCAAGCTCCGGATCCTCGGCGAAAGTGCAACCCCCAATAAGCAGCCCCGCCGGCCGTCCCCCCGGCTCCGTGCGTCGCCGTGCTCGCCTTCGTGTGCCAGACGACATAGTCGGCATCGCGCCGCAGCCATTCCCACATCAGGCCGGTACGATCGATGCCGCACAAGCGCGCATAGGATCGACCATCCCCCCAGTCACCGCGGCCGAGCTCCGGCACTTCCCTCACGCGGCAGCCGGCCCGCCAGATACCGGGTCCGATTGGTTCCGGATCAGTGACCAATATCCTTTTAGCCGCACTGCAATATATTCGTAATATAAACTTGAACGAAGGAGCGAGATGGTCATTCTGAGAAGAGAGGAAGCCTGAGAGCGTTTGGCGAAGACTGCCGGTTGCCGGACTGAGACACCGGTGCCCGGCAGACAGGGGAATGAAAGGCCGATCGCGGGGTTTTCGGCAGCCTGAGGAGCTGCCCGCGGTCGGGTGAATGCCGCATGGGCATGCACGTGATCGGGCAATTTCTCGAAATGATCGAAGCCGTCGAAAGCGCCGACGAATTGATGCTGGTGATGACCGAGTTCTGCCGCACGCTCGAATTCGACCACTTTGCCCTGACGCAGCACATCGACATCGTGCGCGGCCTGGGCAGCGAATTCCGCCTGCACAATTATCCGGAAAGCTGGACCGAGTTCTACGAGACCAATGCGCTCGGCGTCTCCGACCCGGTTCACCGCGCCAGCAACGTCAGGAACGATGGTTTCCGCTGGTCGCGCTTGACCGAGTTCATCCCGCTCACCGCCGGCGACCATCGCATACTCGAGCTGGGGCGAGAGCACGGAATCGGCGAGGGCTATACCGTGCCGGGCAACGTGCCTGGTGAAGTGCTCGGGTCGTGCTCGTTCGCCAATCGGGCGGGCCGTCCGCTTGGACGGGAGATGGTGATGGCGGCGCAGCTCGCGGGGTCGTGCGCGTTCGAGCGGGCACGGCGTTTGTGGCGCGGGCGGCAGGTGGATTGGGGAGAGGAGAAAATGCCGGTGCTGACCGATCGACAACGCGATTGCGTGCTGTGGGCCGCGCGCGGCAAGGGCAATTGGGAGATCGCGAAGATCCTCGACGTCAGCCAGGAGACGGTCCGCAGCCATATCAGGCAGGCCTGCGAGCGTTACGGGGTTCACAAACGGTCATTGCTCGAGATCCGCACGCTGGCTGACGGGACGCTCAGCTTCCCCGATGTCCTGAGACGCTGACCATCCCCCTTTTGTGGGATACCGGCGTGGCGCGAATACCGTGACGTTCGATGCTCCAAGCGAAGGGAGCATCCGGTCATGGCACAGGTCTTACGGTTCGATACCAACCCCATTCCCGACAGCGTGCTGCGCGGCATGTTCGCAGCGCGCAAAGCGGTGTTCGTCGATCTGCTGAAATGGGACGTGCCCGTTCTCGACGGCCGCTTCGAAGTCGATCAGTTCGACGATCAGCACGCCCAATATCTGGTACTCGGCGACACCGACGGCCGTCATCTTGGCTCGGCGCGGCTGCTACCGACGCTGCGGCCGCACCTCCTCGGAGATGTGTATCCGCAACTCTGTGATGCGCCGGTCCCAAGCGGTCCTGCCATCTTCGAAATCACCCGATTCTGCCTGGACCGCCGGCTGCGCGCAGCCGAGCGGCGGCAGGTGCGCGACACGCTGGTAACCGCGCTTGCGCAATACGCGCTCGCGAACCACATCACGAGCTACAGCGCGATCGCCGATCTCGCCTGGCTGCAACAGATCCTGGCGTTCGGCTGGCGCTGCCGGCCGCTCGGCCTGCCCGTCATGAGCGACGGCAAGATGCTCGGTGCGCTGCTCATCGAGATCGATTCGAACACGCCACGCCTGCTCGCCGAAGCCGGCATCCACGCAATCCCGACGCTGCGCGGCGAAGCCACCAGCATTGCGGCCTGATGGGTGGAAGGAACATTCATGACCGTTAGAATGGCCGCACCCGGCGCGATCGACTGCATCAGCGCAGCCCTTACCCGCGACGGCTGGTGCATTGTCGCTGGCGCTCTACCCGCCCGGACGCTCGCGGCGCTTGACGCGGATCTCACGTCCGACTTCGCCGCGACGCCGTTTTGCCAAGGTGGCTTTTACGGCGAGACGACCAAACGGTTCGGACGCGTTCTGGCCCGTTCGGAACATGCCGCCGCATTGGTTCAGCACGCCGTTATCAAGGCTGTCGCGGAGAACGTGCTGGCGACATGGTGCGACTGCATCCAGCTCAATGTCGCTCAGGCGATCGCGGTGCATCCCGGCGCGCCAGCGCAATTGCCGCACCGCGATCAGGATATGTGGCGCGTAGACGTCGGCGAGGTCGAGTATCTCGTCAACGTGCTGTGGCCGCTGACGCCGTTCCGCGCCGACAATGGCGCGACTCGGGTGTGGACGGGCAGTCACGGTGCGCACGTCGCCGTACCGCAAGAGGAGAGCGCCGGCATCGCCGCCGAGATGATGCCAGGCGATGCGCTGCTCGTGCTCGGCTCCACGCTCCACGGCGCCGGCGCCAATGTGACCGACGCGGTTCGCCGCGCGATCGTCATCGGCTATTCGCTCGGCTGGCTGAGGACTTACGAAAACATGTCGCTGGCCTATCCACCGGCGGTGGCGCGGCATTTCTCGCCTGGGCTGGCGGCGTTGATCGGATATCGTCAGCACCGCCCGAACCTGGGCAATTTCGAGGGACAGTGCCCGTCCGTGCTCCTGCAGGATAGGGTACCCGATCATCTGGCGGCGATCGACGCTCTCCGGCCCGACCAGGCCGATGCCGTGGCAGGCTATATCGCCGCTCGACGCGGGGCCGTGTGAACGCCGCCGGCGCAACGTCAGAGCGCGTTTACGACGCGCTCAAGCGACTCATCCTGTCGGGCTCGATCATGCCCGGCGAAAGGCTTGAGCCAGCCGCATTCGCCGAGCAGCTCAGCAGCAGCGTCACGCCGGTGCGTGACGCGCTGCACCGTCTCGAAGGCGAGCGGCTGGTCAGCACCCGCGCCAGCGAGGGATTCCACCTGCCGATCGTGACCGAACCGGGCTTGCGCGACCTCTACAGGTGGAACGCCCAACTCATGCGCGTTATAGCGCGCAGCTGGCCGGAGCGCGCGATGCCGTGTCATGCCGACAGCCTGCCCGTGGATCTCCATCGCGCGACGCGGGCGTTCTTCGCGCTGTTCGCGGCACGGTCGAGCAACGCCGAGCACGGCGAGCAGGTCGACCATGCCAATGACAGGCTGTCCGCCGCGCGTATTGCCGAAGCGCGGGTGTTGAACGCGCTTGAAGGCGAGTTGCGCGCGATGGCCGTCCTGTTCGATCGGGACGTCACGAGCGCGCTTCTCAAGGCGGTCGACGCGTATCATCGCCGCCGGCTCGCTGCGACACCGGCAATCGTCCGCGCGCTCTACCAAGCGTGAAAGCCGTACTTTCTCGATATTTTCAAAGTATAAAGTTCAGATAGTCGGCCAAGGCCCATAGCCTTTTCGATGCTGCCGAATTGGCAGTCTTTGAGGAGACGTAACATGGAACGCGACATCGACGCTCCCGCCGACGTGATCGACCTCGGCACCGCAAGCATCGAAACCAGGGGCGACTTCGGCAGCGCGCCCGATGGCGAGCTCGGCCGCAAGCCGATGGGCCTCACCGACGACTGACACTCCACGGGCGCGCGGTCTCTCCTTGCGACCGCGTGCCTTAACGTCCCGGCGGTCTCGCGACGGAGCAATGACGTTCCGCGCCTCCCAAAAAGTTTCACCACCTCCCTGCCCATTCGCGATGAAGACTTTCACCACGTGATCGCCCCGCAGACGCGATGGATGCACGGCTTGGTTGAAGGCACTCCGGACGCCAAACATTCGCGCTATATTCCCAGTATAAAGTTCGGATACGTGCGAACGCGATCTAGCTTTTCTCTGCGCTGTACTTCCGCAGCGCCCAAGGAGAAGCATTATGGAACGCGATGACACTCTCGACCTGATCGACCTCGGCACGGCCAGCGCCGCGACAAAGGGCTCCGGTGGTCTCGTCGGCGACGCCGAGATCGGCCAGACCCACGCCGGTCTGAACGACGACTGACGGATACGGCGCGCGACCGTCCGCGGCCGCGCGCCACGCCCGATGGAAAACTATTCCCTCAAGCCCGGGGTCAGCTTCTGCCATGTCGCGGGCAGAATCCTGTTCCTCGACCTCGAACGAGATCGCTATTTCTGTCTCGCGGCAGCGGCGGAGCGCAGCTTCGGCCGTCTCGCCGCCGGCGATCCGCTTGGCACCGAGGATCACACCATCCTTACCGCGCTGGCAAGACGCGGACCGGTTCGAATCGGACACGGAGCGCCAGTGATTGCCTGCCCGCGAACCGAAGCACCAACGCAAAGCCTGCTCGACCTCTCACGGCCTGCCGTTGCGCCCGCGCTTCGGGTCAATGCCGGCCTGCGCCTCGCGACGGCGCCACTACAGCTTCGCCTGCTCGGTATGGAACGAACGATCGGCCGGTTGCAGCGCCGAAAGTCAGTGCTGTCTCCCCGTCTCGCGTCGAGCGAGAAGCGCGCCGAGGTTTCGACGGCGTATGCCGGCTGGCGGACGGTGTTCACCACCACCGATCAATGCCTGCCGCGATCGCTCGCGGTGGCGCATGGTCTGCTCGACGCAAGACAGCCCTGCACATTGATCCTGGGCGTCAAACTCTTACCGTTTGCCGCGCATGCCTGGGTCACGAGCGGCGACGTGCTCGTCAACGATCGCTTCGACGTCGTGCGCGACTATGCGCCGATCCTGGTGGTGTGATGGCACACCGTTATCTCGCGCTGCTACATCCGACACCAAACGCGCGGGCGGCGCTGTCCGCGGCGCTCGAGGGTCGAAGCGACTATGTGACGATACTGGATCGGCCGGAGTGTCTGCTCGTATGCGAGGTGGGCGCATATGCGCTGCCGGTGCTGGATCGTGGCGTCGTGATCGGACCGCTCTACCGGACCGGCAGGCACCAGCGCGAGCATGCGTTCACACCGGAGGATGCACGCCTGGTCCTGAACACGACCGGGGAATTCCTCACGCGCGCCTTCTGGGGCGGGTATGTCGCTTTGCTGATCGATGACGGAGCCGTCGCGGTGGTGCGAGCGCCATTCGGCGAACTTCCCTGCCTCGTCTTCCGGCGGCAGGATGCGACGTTTGTGGCTTCGGACGTCGGGATGCTGGAGACGTTCGGGGGTTTCGCTCCAAGAGTGGCACCCGACGCCGTCGCCCGATTCCTGGCAGCGCCAGACACGCGCGATAGCGAAACCTGTCTGGAAGAGTTAAGTGAAGTCCGAGGTGGCGATCGCCTGATCGTGCGGCAGGACGCGGTCGAAACCGAAGCTTTGTGGTCGCCGTGGCAACATGCCGCATCTGATCGAATGATCGCCGATCCCGGGGAAGCGGCAGCGCGGCTGCGCGGCTCGATCATCTCGTCCCTCGCGACGCGCTGGTGTGATGACGAGCGCCTGATCGTGATGCTGTCCGGGGGGCTCGATTCCTCGATTGTTACCGCCGCAGCCGTCGCGGCAGGGCGGTCGGTCGATGCCGTCAACATCACGACGCCGGATGCCGCTGGCGACGAGCGCAGATATGCGCGCCTGACCACCGGGCTTGCGCACGTATCACTGGAGGAAAGATCCCTGGACGTGACAGCGGTCCATCTATCGACATCTGCCGCCGCCGGCCTGCCTCGCCCCAGCTTGCGCGCATTCTGGTCAGACGCGCGGCGACAGGCGCGGATGCTCGCGGAACAGCAAGGTGCCGCGAGCGTGATCTCCGGTGGCGGCGGAGACAATATCTTCTGTTCGCTACAGTCGGTCTCTGCGTTGCTCGACTGCTGGAGCCAGACCGGTGACCGCCAGGAAGCATGGCGCGTGGCACGTGAGATCGGAGAGCTGACCGGCACCAGCATGATCACCGTGCTATGGCGGGCGTGGTTGCGATCCTGGCACCCGCGCCGCCCCGTGACCAACGAGTATGACGCGAGCTTCCTCTCGACAGCGGCGATCGCCGCCGCGCGTGCCGGCACGCGGCATCCGTGGCGCGAGCGACCCGCTGGCGTCCTGTCCGGAAAGGCCGCACACGTGGCTTTGCTGGTCGGGACGCAGGGCCTTGCCGAAGACGCCGATCCACGCGCCGCCATACCGATCCTCTATCCATTATTGTCGCAGCCGGTCGTCGAAACCTGCCTGCGCATCCCGAGTTGGTTCTGGTTCGATCGCGGCTGCAACCGTGCGGTCGCGCGGCACGCCTTTTCCGCACTCCTGCCGCCCGAGGTCGCGTGGCGCCGCTCGAAGGGATCGCCGGACGGGTTCGTCGTGCAACTCTACGATACCCATCGCGGCCTGATTCGCGAGATGCTGCTCGGCGGAAGGCTCGCAGAGCTCGGACTCCTCGATCGCGATGCGATATCGCGCGTCCTCGACGATCCGCGGCCTGCCGCAGGCACCGACCACGGCCGGATCATGCGTCTCGTTGACGTCGAAACATGGTGCCGATCCTGGCCGCGTTAGGGTGCGCCTGGTGACGCGATGGCCCGCATACCGCGCAACGCGCGCCAGCGCGCATATTGGGCGGCCTTCTCCGCGCCGGGCCGCTCGCGCCCCTGAAGCCAGAAGGCGAACCAGTCGATATCGCGCTCATAGTCGGCCAGGCGGTGCATCGGCTGGACCTTCACATGATATTCGTTGGGTGCGACGATCATTTCGACGGGCTTGTGGTTCTCACGGAGCGCGGAAAAGGCTTCGAGGCCGAGCAAATATTCGCGATCCGCGAGCTGCATCAGGATCGGCGTGTCGATGTGCGCGGCATTGACCGCCAGGCTGCCCGGTTTCCAGAAAGCGCGGTCGTCGGCGCTCGCCAACGGCCAATGTCGCACCGAGCGATTCCAATCCGCCCAGGCCGGACCGCCATAGGTCATCACGGTATTGGGATCTTCGCAGCAGGTGCTGATCGAGGCCGCAGCGAACCGCCGCGTGTTTATCAGCGCGAACGTCGTGGTGGATGCACCATCGCTCAGACCCGTGATGCCAACGCGCGCGGGGTTGGCGACGCCGCGCGCCACGACCTGATCGATCCCGGTCAGCAAGGAGGAAAGCAGACTTTTCCGCTCCGACCAGTCGGCGGCTAGGCGCGCGTTAACAGCGTTCCCTGTTGTGAGCGTTGGATCATCTTGGCCGACTAGCCCGGGCCTTCCAAAGCTCAAGACCGCGAAGCCGTTCGCCGCAAGCGGATAGATCGGATGATCGTCGCCCGTGCCGCCCCTGAGGAAACCATCGCTATGATATTGGACGATGACCAGCGGCAGCTTCGTGTCGCGGACGTAACCAGGCGGGAGAACGAGATCGCCAAAGGCGGGAACGCCTTCGGCGCTGCGCCACGTGAGCCGTTCGACGGTGCCGAGGTCGAGCTGACCGAACGTCGGATTGGGGTCGAACACGACGGCCGACCTGCCAGTCGCGGTGTCGATACGGACCACGCGCGCCGGTGTCATGGCCGTCTGATCGAGGCAGAAGAGCTGGTGCGTGCGATACAGACAGCCGGTACGCCAGTGATCGTCACCGAGGATGCGCACCGGATCGCCTTTGCCGGGCCGCCAGCGATAGAAGCCTAGACGGCCGCCCGCCCATCCCTCGCGGCGTTGAAAGATCAAACCGCCAGTCTCTGTCCACCAGAAGGCAACGACGTCGGCGCTACAGGCACCCGCCGTACAGGGCCTTCTTACGCCCGACGTATCGCGCACCCACAAGCGCGACGAACTCGTTGGGTTCGCGTTCACGTTCTCGAGGCCAGCCCGGCGGCTGGCGAAGGATTTCTCGCCCCTCCTCGCCGCCGCAAATGCCGCGGTCTCCACCGACGATGCCGCCCGGGTGTCTCGCGACGCGACATCCGTGCGGAACGTCGCCAGCGGGACCTCCGCGTCTCGCACGTGGAGAAACAATCCGACATGAGGGCGGATGCGATCGTCATACAGATAGCCGCTCGCCGCCTCCGTCTTCGCGGCCGCCTGCGCTGCGAGGAGTGCGGGCCGCGTGGTGTAGAGGATCGCATTGCCATCGGCGGACCATGTCCAGCCTTCGACATCCGTGCGCGATTGCGTCACCGCCTTCGAACCCGCGCCGTCTGCCGATACGCGCCAGACCTGCGTGACACCGTTCTCACGGCGCAGATAGCCGATCGAACGACCATCCGGAGCCCATTGCGGAGTCACCATGACGGGATACCCAGTGTCGACGATGAGACCGCGTTGCACGTCGTGACCTAGGATCTGGGCGCCGCCGCGATCGACCACGCGCGCCTGCCCGCGCCCATCGGCCGCCACGACGACGAGCGCACGACAATTGCTGTTGGTCGCAAGGTCCGCGCGGTTCAGCAGGAAGGCGATTGTCGCGCCGTCGGGAGACAGGGCCAAAGCGCTCGCGCCCACCGAAACCGAGGCATCGGCCTGCCCGATACCGCGCAACCCGACGAGGTCATGCGGTTCGATTTGACGTCGCTTTATCGTCGCTTCGCTTGGCTCGGGCAGCAGGTTTCGGCAGTCTGCCCAGACCGGCGCCGCGCTCGCCACGGCAAGCACGGCGAGGAAATATGCGAGCCTTACCATGTCTTGATGACGGTAAGGCTGAGAAAGCGGCCGACCGGCGAGTAATTGGTGGAATCGTAAGGCGTGTCGGTCGGGTAGGCCGTCGTGATCGGGCTGGGTTTGGCGTTGAACAGATTCTGGACGCTCGCCGTGATGTCGGTGCCGTGCGCCGGACCTTCGGTGACACGGTAGCGGATCGTGAGATCGACCGGCGCCATGCCCGCGACACGCGACGGCGTTGCGTAGCGATTGTCGATCACCGGTCCGATCCGCGTGACCGCTCCGGTGACGCTGAGGCCGCCGATGCTCCAGCCGAGTTCTCCACGCAGCCGCAGATTCGGCGGATTGAAGATGATCCCGGCCTTCTGCGTCACCGGTAGCGTCGGTGAAATCTGCTGGTTGCTTTCGAGATAGGCGAGGTCGGCCATCGCCGAGATCGTCCCGCCCGCGAGCGGTGCCTTGTAGCGTGCCAGCGCGTCGAGGCCCTGGATGAACTGGCGCCCGGCATTGATATTGTTGTTGTAGACGATCGCGACGACCTTGGCCGGATCATACGAAGCGCTTGTGATATTGGTGAAGCTGGCGGACGCGGCGATGGCGGCGGCTATTTCGCTCGCGCTCGGGTTGAGGCGCACGAAGTTCGCATAGCCGGCGTTCGAGAGCGATACGCCGTAATCGGGAATCGGCGTGATGATACGGTTGTTATAGTGGACCGAAAAATAGCTGAGTTCGAGCGCCAGGCCGCTGATCGCCTGCGGATGGAGGTCGAGTGTCGCAGACCAGTTGGTCGAGCGCTCGGGTTTGAGGTCGGGATTGCCGCCCAGCAATAGAATTGCGGTCGCTCCAGCCGGATAGCCGGTGCCGCCGACGAAGCTGGATGCTCCCAGATAGGCCGCTACCGGCTGGTAGCCTTGGTAGAGGGTCGGCGCGCGGAAGCTCTGGCCCCAGCTCCCTTTCAGCGAGACCTCGGGTCCGAGCGCCGCGATCGCCCCGAATTTGGGCGTCAGCACGTCGCCGACATGGTTGTAATGCTCGTACCGCGCAGCGGCGCTGAGCACGAGACTTTCGAGCAGCGGGACGCCTTGGGCTTCGGAAAGCAGCGGCAGGCTTAGCTCACCAAAGCCGTAAGAATCGACCTGGTCATGGCTGGTGTTCTGACCGTTGCCGACCCCATTGAAGCGCTCGAAATCGATGTGACGGTATCCGGTGCCGATTGCGAGCTTCGCCGGGCCGCCGGGCAGTGCGAACAGCGTGCCGTTCCCCGAAACTTCCACCGCACGCGCTCTGTTGCGGTAGAAACCGCGACCGATGTTGTTACCGACAGTGCCGGTGAAACTGTCACCCGCATAGTCGACCCGGTCCTGGCCCAGATGCCCGGCGAGCGTCGTGACCCACCCGCCGCCGACCGACCAGTCCAGCGCGCCGGCCATACCATAGGATTGCGCGACGCTGTAATTGTGAATGCGGCTGATCGTCAGGTCGCCGTTCGGGTCTTGCGAATACCACAGATCGCTCCAGCGCTTGTTGAAAGTGCCGTCGATGGCGAGCGTCAGCGTGTCGCCCAATTGCTGCTGGGCGCGCCCGAGCACGCTGTGGCGACGCTGTTGGGGAAACAGGTAAAGGTTCGGCCGCCGCGCTGCGGCATAGTCGCGCTGGTTTGAGATGATCGGGCTGGTGTCGCCATATTCGTAGGCAAGCAGTGCGTTCCCGGTCCGCCAGATCTTGCCCGCCGTTGTCGAGTAGATCTGCGTGAGATCGCCGCCATCGGTCGCGCCACCGATCGTGAAGCCGGTCTCGAGGCCATTGAGATCGCGCCGCAACACGATGTTGACGACCCCCGCGACGGCGTCGGAGCCATAGAGCGCCGAGGCGCCGTCCGGCACGATGTCGACGCGACCGATCGCACCGAGCGGTATGCTCGAGATATCGACCGACTGTTTCGAGACGCTGTAGGATACGCGGTGCCCGTCGAGCAACGTCAATGTGGCGTCGCTGCCGAGGCCGCGGAGATTGATCGAAGCGCCCCCCCCGGTTTGCTGTCCGTTGCCTTCAGGCACGTTAAAGCCAATGCCCGGATTCTGGCCGCCCCCGAAATTCTGCGGCACGCTGCGCAGCGCATCGACGATCGTCGCCTCGCCGCTGTCCCGGATCGCGTTGCGGTCGAGCGTGATGACCGGTGACGCGATTTTCGCGCCGCGGATGCGTGACCCCGTGACGAGGACGTCCGCACCACGCGCTTCATCCTGCGTACCGGCAGCCTCGGCTACGGTCTCGATGATCCACACGGCTCCACTGGCGCGGGCGCGAAGACCGGAACCCTCGAGAACCTTGGCGATCGCGTCCTCGACGCTGAACCTGCCTTTCAGGGCCGGAGCCGGATGGACGTCGACGAGATCCGACGGCGCGACGATGCTTCTACCCGAGGTGAGCGAAATCGCACGGAGCGACGCGCCGAGCGACTGCGCCGGCACATCATAGTCCCGTTGCGCCCCCGCGCTCGCAAAAGCCGGCGCCGCGGAAACAAAGCCGGCCGCAGTCGTGCCGAGCAAGAAGATACGCAGAATCGATGTACGGATCATCGTGGTCCCCCTGGACGACCCGCCGATTGCGGTGTCGTTCAGGAGGGGAACGATGGCCGACGGTAGCTACCCTACGGTTTTTTTACGATGCGGAGGGTTCCATCGGTCGCCCGCACGAGATGTGCATGAAACATCGTCGTGATCGTTCTTGTGAAACCCGCGCAGTCGCGCGCACGGAAGCCCCCGGTCAACCGAAGGTCGGCCAAATCGTCTGAAACGGCGATCTTGGGTCTGCAATAGCGATCGATCGTTTCTACCGCGTCGGCGAGCCGCGTCGCCTCGAAGCTCAGCATACCCTGCGGCCAATCGCGCAAGGCGCGCGGCGCATCGTCTTCGTGAACCTGTCCGCTCTGTTCGAAAGAAAACCGCCGATCGGTACCGATCTGCCACGATCTGGCTAGCGTGCTACCGCCCTGCGCATCGGATGCACCGAGCGTGCCGCGCCAGACGACGGCGCTCACCATATGCGGCCGGACATCGATGTCGAATTCGCCGCCCCGCGCGGTAAATGTGCGATCGTCGGCAGCGACGACGAAATTGGCGTCAGCCGCCGGCGCTGTCGCGAAACGCGCCCGGCCACGCTCGAGACGCGCGCGCGTTTCGACCGAAGACACATGGAGCGCGACTGCGGTATCGGCATCGAGCACAACCCGGGAGCCGTTGGCGAGAATTAGAGCGCGGACTTGACCCGGCGCACTGACATACCGCATTTCGGCAACCGGTCCGCCACGCGACCCTGTGCGATGGAGCAGGATCGCGCCGAGGCCGACAGCCAGCAGGATCGCGGCTGCCATGGCCGCGGCCCTGGTTCCCGGACGCGACCAGATGGGCCGCGCGAGATCGAGATTTCGTACGCGCGACACGCCGGACTTGGCGATGAATGCGCTCTGATCCCAGCGGCGCTCCAACCGAAAATAGGCCGCGTCGTGCGCGGCATCGGCGCTTCGCCAGACCTCGAAGGCGGCTTTCACCTCTTTGCTATCGGATGTGCGCAGTTGGGACCACCAGTCCGCCGCCTCGCGCCGAACGCGGGACTCGTCATCTTCGGTCATCGCGTCGACAGGACGCGATCAATATGGGCGATGGCCTTGCTCATGTGTTTTTCAATGCACTTCACGCTCAGCCCCGTTCGCACCGCGATCTCGGCATAAGAATAGCCATCGACGCGGTGTGCGAGAAAAATCTCTCGCGTGCGTGGTTTAAGGCGCTGAACGGCATCCTCCAACCGGCGTAGCATGTCGCGGGCCTCAAGGGCTGCGATCTGATCCGGCGCGACGAGGTCGACCTCCCCAACCGCTCCGTCGTGGCTCGATAGGCGAGCGTTCCTGCGGACCGCGTCGATCGAAAGATTGGCGGCAATGCGCCTGAGATACCCGGCCGGGCTAGCGAGCAGCGATCGCCGGTCGCCGGGCATTTCCGCAAATCGCAAGAAGGTCTGCTGAACGATGTCGGCTGCATCGTCGCTCCTGCGCGCGCCGAGAAATCGGATCAAGCGCGGGCGCTCGGTTCGGTAGAGCGCCTCGATCGACGGAGCGCTCGAAACGGCGCGATCATGCTCTGGCGGAAAGGGATCGCTTTCCGGCAGCGGCGCGCGCGCGCGACGATGGCTCAATCCCATGAGAGATGCGCTTCGGGATGCGCGAATCTGCGATACATCGAAACAGCCTCACGTCGTCACCGCGAGGCGGCCGGCAAAGCCGGGAGTTGAGACCATGCTTGAAAACATGTGCCCACGCTTTTAGCCGCAAGCGACCTGGACATGTGCGTAGGCCACCCGGCCGCGCGAAGCGGTTGGTCGTTGACATCAAGCGAGGGTCTCAAGCCTCGGCACCACGTTGGCGGTGCCCTACCAGACTAGCGCGCTATTTGCGCGACGCAAGTCGTCGATGTCGCTTACTCGACCCCGCCAGACGCTTGTGGAATTTGGCAAGAGCCGGGAGTTGAGACCATGCCTGAGGGCATGCGCCCGCGCTTTTAGCCGCTCGCGGCTTGGACATATGCGCGGGCCACCCGGCCACACACCTTCGCGCTTGGGCGACTGCCTCACAGATATCCGAGCGCGCGGAAGCTCCTGTGTTCGCCAAAGCCGATGACTATATGCTCCAGTACGGCGACGCCGAGTGGCTGACCGGCCAGAACGATGCGACGGGTCATCTCGATGTCGGCGTTGCTCGGTGTCGGGTCGCCGCTGGGATGGTTATGGGCCAGCACCACGCCTGCTGCGGCGAGTTCGAGCGCTCGCGCGACGACGTGCCGGGGCGCGATATCCGCCCGATCCAAGCCGCCGTCGCACACGATTTCGTCGCTGATCAGATGGTGTCGGGCGCTCAGATAGAGAACGCGCACACGCTCGAACGGCAGGTGCTCGAGATCGATCCGCAGATAGTCGAGGACGGTGGTGATGTCGGGCAACACCGGACCGACCAGGATACGCTCGGCCAAGCCGTGCCGCGCGGCTGTCGCTACGCTTTCCAACAGCGCGACGACGACGGGATGCGACGGCAGACAGGCGGCGAGGCGCGGTCGCCGCGCACCCAGCACGCCGAACACCGAGCCGAACTCGGCAAGCAGCATCGTTGCCAGCGCATGACATTCCTCGGGCGCTACTTTTGCGATGAGGTCCGCCAGGACGGATCGTGTCCGGAACGCCTGCCCCGCAACATATGTCGCACAGTGCCGGTCAGCAGGATCAACAGCCCAAGATAGGCCGGAGAGATCTCCAGCACCGCATACGCCAGAGGCTGCGATTGGCGCAGACTGAAGCCTAAGTGGCTCATCACGGCGACGATCTGCAACACGGACAGGGCTATCGGCCAATGACGATCTGCCTTGATCGAGAGAATCAGGAAAAGCGCGGCCATCAACACGTCGATCACCAGCAATGCCGGGTCGACAGCCCCGAAGCGCCTATTCACGTCGTGATGTTCAAACAGGGCGGATGCAGCTTCACCGCCCACCATCAGCAGCGCCGCGATCCGCTCAGGCTTCCCACCCTTCCAGAGCGCGAATGCCGCAACAAAAACAAGCGGAAGGACGTAGCGCAGAAATGGCGGAGGCATTCGGGAGAGATGCCCCTTCACTCCGACAGGTCAAGCCACGGCGCGCTCTTCCAGCGCGACGAGCTGACCGATCGGTTTCGCCGCTTTGTCGGGACAGCCGTTGTCACCGTATCCGACCTCCCGCGCGATATCCGCCATCAGCGGATGCACGTCAGCGAGTCGTGCCTGTGTGATCACCGATTGATGCACGGCACCGGACAGCGCGATCAGCGCCCGGTTGCCGACAGCCGCACCGAGACCGGTTTTCGTGCGTGCATCAAGCGCATCGGCGATGAGTTGCGCACCGCGGCGGGCCAGTTCGGTGGCACGCACCTCGAGATCCAAGAACTGCGTCTCGATCCGGGCACCTGCCTGCTTGATCCGGTATTCCTGTGACATTCGTTACCCCAGCTGAATTGGGGAGCCATCGCGGATCGCTAGCGCAGCAACTCTTCTACGGATTTGAGCATCGCCGGAGATGCGATGACGGCAAAGACCATCAGCACGGCGAGGATTATCGTCCAGATCACCAGTTGCTTCGTCGAATATCCTGCAAGGCGGCTCCCAGTTTCGGTTCGATAGGGAGGCGCGTCCGGAACCATGTTCAGTCCAAAGGGTGGATGCTCCTCCCTCAGGCTCGTCGTGACCGCATCTGCCGCGCTTCCCGGTTTTGGGATCGCAAGATCGATGGCGGCGGTCGCCCCCTCTCGAAGCATACCCTCCTTTGCGAGGGGGGCTCGGTCGAAGGGCGCAAAGGCCTTGGCTGCCTCGGCACTGGTCGCGAACCCGAGGCGGGCACGTGCCTCGCTCAGATGCTCCTTCACGGTATATTCGCTCAGGCCCAGTCGCCTTGCGGTTTCCTTCGCGCTCTCAAGCGCAAGCACACCCCGCAGGCATTCCTTTTGTCGCTCCGTAAGCGAATCGATCTTCTCGGCGGTCGTCACGCCGTCATTCTATGCCGAGCCTGAAAGCCCACGTCATCGCATTCACCGCTTCGACCCAAAGGCTGGGATTGTCTGGGATCACGCGAGGCAGTGATACGATCTCACGCACAGAAGGCTGAACCCTTCTGGAAGGGCTTCCTGCACTCACTCGCTGATCAAGGCCTTCGCGGCTTGAAACTCGTCATGTCCGATGATCACAATAGGGGGTGCGAAGCGCGGCCGGTTTGGTGTTGAATGCTACCCAACAACGCTGCCGGGTGCACCGGATGCGCATCGCGCTGGCGCATGTCGGCGCGCAACAGCATCCGGCCATCGTCGCCATGCTCAAGGCCATCTTCGCCCAAGAGAGTGCCGACGCCGCGCACGAGCAGCGGTGCCACGTCGCTGACGCGCTTCGCGAACGGTACGAAAGCTCGCCGCCATGATGGACGGCTCGCACAAGGAGGTGCTCGCCTACTTGGCGCTCCCAAAGGAACATTGGGCGCAGATCTCGTCAACCAACCCACTCCAATGCGTCAACAAGGAGATCACGTGCAGTGCGAATGAACAACTCGATTCGGTCCGTCTGTCGCACTAATCTGTCAGAATTTCTGTCAGGATTTTGGCTTGCAACATTCGATCAATTCGCCATATTCAAATAGCCCACTGATGTCAGTGGGTTCCGGTAGGCCGGATGGCGAGAATTTTAGTGGCATTCGGATTTTGGTGCCGCCATTCGCAGGTTCGAATCCTGCCGCCCCAGCCAGCACGGTCACATCGGGACATCATCGCGGAAGCGGTCGATCCGGTGCATGCGTTCGTGCAGGATCGTGACGATGCCGACCGCACCGTCCGGCAGTATACGCCAGTAGATATAATGGTGTTGGTAGCGGCAATAGAAGCCGTCCACGCCAAGCTCGCGCGGCACCGTGCGCCAGACCAGACGACGGGCGGCGATATCGTCAAAGCAGGCGAAGAGGCCGCGAAGATACACCTCGGCCTGGGCGTCGCCCCATGTGTCGCGCGTATATGTGTAGATGTCGTCGAGCCGCCTGCCCGCAGCCTCCTGAATGCGCCACGCCGCCACGGCGGTTCAGCGCCGCGCGTTGCGCGCGATCACCGTCTCTGCATCGAGTAGTTGATAGCTCGTTTCGGGCGCGGCGAACGCGACCGCGAGTTCGGCCTTGAGGACCGCGAAGCGCTCCGCCTCCACCCGCGCCTTGTCGCGCCGGATCAGATCGCGGACATATTCGCTGGCATTTTCATAAGCGCCGGACTCGCCCACACTGTCGGCGACGAAATCGCCAAGCGCGCCGCTGACGCGGACATTGAGAGTCATCGGTTTCCGCACTGAGCGCCTCCACGATCATCCACAAGATATGGGATAGTGTGGACAGGGGCAACGCTTTGGAAGTTCACCCCGCCACCACCGCATGCGCGCGCGCTTCCTCCGCGAAGTGGCGCAAGGCGGTGGAGAGGTCGCCGCGCCGGTAGGCGATCGCCATGCGCGCGCTGCGGCGGATGTCGGTGAGGTCGCGGTAGGTGACGCCCTGCACCAGCGCCATCCGCATCGAGTTGGGCACCAGCGACACGCCGAGTTCGGCGGCGACGAAGGCGAGCACCGAGGCGATCTGCGGTGCGGACTGGCCGAGGATCGGCTCGAACCCGGCATCGCGGCACGCGGCGATGGCGGCGTCGAACAGGGTCGGGCCGAGATCGCGCGGGGTGAGTACGAACGGCTCGCCCGCCAGCGCGGCGAGCGGCAGCGCGTCTCCGGTCGCGGCGGGGTGCGCGGCGGGAAGCGCGGCGACGAGCGGTTCGTCGTCGAGCGCGTGGATGTGCAGCCCCTCGATATCGACCGAATCGGGGCGCAGGAACGCGGCGTCGAGCATGTCGTCGCGCAGCGCGGCGACGAGATCGAGCGAATTGCCTTCGCGCAGCGTCAGGTCGATCTCGGGGAAGCGGCGGCGATAGCCACGGATCACGGCGGGGACGATCGGGTTGAACGCGGCCGACCCGGTGAAGCCGACGCGCAAAGCGCCGGTCTCGCCGCGCGCGGCGCGTTGCGCGGCGTGGATCGCAGCCTCGGCCTGGGCGGGCAAGTTGCGCACGCCGGCGCGGAACGCCTCGCCCGCCTCGGTCAGTTCGGCGCCTTGCGGGATGCGGTGGAACAGGCGCGCACCGATTTCCTCTTCAAGATCGCGGATCTGCTGGCTGAGCGGCGGCTGGCCGATGCCGAGCCGGCGCGCGGCGCGGGTGAAATTGCCCTCCTCCGCCACCGCGAGGAAGTAGCGCACGTGCCGCAATTCCATGCCATCTCCAAAAGCTATCAAGATCGTCTGTGCGAGATATTAGACAGATGAACGCCGCGAGACCAGATTGCCGGTCGGAGATTCGCCCATGTTCACCGATTTCGACGCCTTCGGCTTTGCCGCCGCTGACGAGTATGACCCCGCCCCGCCGGCGGTACGCCCGCTGATGCCGACCGTGTTCCTGCCCGGCCTGCTCTGCGACGCCGCGTTGTGGCGTCCGCAGATCGACGCGCTGGCCGCCCACGTCGCGCCGATGGTGGCGGACCTCACGCTCGACGACAGCATTCCGGCGATGGCGCGGCGCGTGCTGGCGGTGGCGCCGCCGCGCTTCGCGCTCGTCGCTTTGTCGATGGGGGGCTATGTCGCGCTCGAAATCCTGCGGCAGGCGCCCGGGCGGGTCTCGTCGGTGGCGCTGCTCGATACTAGCGCGCGCGCCGATTCGGCGGAGCGGGCGGCACAGCGGCGGGTCGGCATGGCGTCGCTCGAACGCGGGCGGTTCGTCGGCATCACGCGGCAGTTGCTCGACCGGCTCGTCCATCCCGACAAGAGCGAGGGGCCGGTCGCAGACGCGCTCAAGGCGATGGCGCTGCGTGTCGGCGGGGCGGCGTTCCTGCGCCAGCAACACGCGATCCTCGACCGGGTCGACATGCGCGCGGTGCTGCCCGGCGTGCGCGTGCCGACGTTGGTCGCGGTCGGCGACGGCGACCGCATCACCCCGCCGCACGAGGCCGAGGAGATCGCCGCGCTGATCCCCGGCGCGCACCTCCACACGTTCGATGCGTGTGGGCACCTGCCCGCGCTCGAACAGCCGGGCGAGACGGCGGCGCTGCTCAAATGGTGGCTGGCGCGCGATCCGGGCTGAAGCGGCGAGCGCTAACTCAGACCCGTTCGTGCCGAGCCTGTCGAAGCACGTGCCCCGAGCGTTGCAGCGTGGGGCACGCCCTTCGACAAGCTCAGGGCGAACGGGGTTGCTTGGGCTTCAGCAATCCACCGCGCATTCGCTGGTCTCGACCTGCACTGTCGCGTGTTGGATGCCGAAGCGCGCGCGCAGCATCGCCTGGGTTTCCATCAGGAAGGCGTCGCCGGGGTGGCCGGCGGGCATGAGCAGGTGCGTGGTCAGCACGGTCTCGGTGGTGC